>Ga0187871_10002494_pt1 | contig 14974 bp, 8 predicted proteins | sample June2016WEW_16_1_FD_132988 | JGI IMG/M metagenome (GOLD analysis project Ga0187871, IMG submission 132988) | Peatland microbial communities from SPRUCE experiment site at the Marcell Experimental Forest, Minnesota, USA - June2016WEW_16_10 | ecosystem: Environmental > Terrestrial > Soil >... | reverse complement strand
TTGCACTGCAGCGGCGACAGAGGCCAAAGACCTCGATCAACGGCTGCGTCAGATCGAAGCCGCCCGGCGCTTGCCGCGACAGCTGTTTGAAATCGATGAACTCTCCTTCGATGTCCTGCACCGACTTGCAGCGGGAGCAGACCAAGTGGTGATGGGGTTTGAGATTGCCGTCTACGCGCAACGTGGACGCATGAGGAGTGACCTCTCGCAGCAACCCGCACTCGATAAAAAGCCGCAGATTGTTGTAGACCGTGGCGAGAGAAATGGATGGAATGCGACGCCGGACCGCGGCATAAATGCTTTCTGGGGAATGGTGTCCGTGGGAAGCGATAACGGCCTCATAGACCACTTGACGCTGGTGCGTGACCGCCAGACCGTGCTTCGCGGCCAGTTCACGGAACTGTTCATGGGTAAAGCGCATGATTATCGAATGAGAATCAGTATAAAACAATCGGGAGCAGTGTCAAACCGAAATCCTTCCCGTGACTCGAAGAGGGCGGCGCGCAAGTCGATAGAAAATAGAACCCGTGGAGGTGGGGGGAACGAGATAGAGACGCAGCTATCTGTCTTGCGTGGTAGGCTGAGCGACGCAGTATTGTTCTGCGCGGGAATTATCGAGAGAAACCATTGGGATCAACTCCACGGGGTACTACTAATTTAAGCTTTGATGACAGTCTGGGACAATGCGCTTCGGGTGTCTGTGCAATATTGCACATGGCGAAAACTGGCATAGGATTCTCGATATGCCCCGCAACTCAGAATCCTGCGGAGATGGCCAACCGTGTCGACTTAGGCGATTCATCACACCTGTGAGCGGCTTCGATCTCAAGCAGTTCTTTTTCGGTCACCTTGAAATCACCCCAGGAGCGGGAGATTGGGAGAAAGCAGTTCATGCAGATTGAATCGACCGAGCCATCATTGAGCGCACGATGGGCGAACCTGAGCGGCGGTGAGATTGCGGTCTGAAAGCTTGCGTCAGGATTGGCTAGCATTTAGATCCTCCTAGTCAAGAGCCCCGTAGTGAGCCGCCGGCCGATCGCATATTGACGGGCTGCACCACTCTGTCTTTTGCAAAATAGTCCGTTGGTCTTCCCGCTGTCTGTATAGAATTGCACACTGTATTGAACATTCACAGGGACGTGGGGTTGACCACACTAAGATGGGAGACAGTGTTTTGTATAGGCCGCTATTGCCACGTTTAAACTGGGAATGCCCCGGCTAAGCGAGATGGCCAGGAACATTCCGACTCTTCGACTGGTGCGTCATGCTGAATATCAAGAAGATTCTTCTTCCGGTTGATTTCCCGAGCACCTCGCTGGAGGTGGTTCATCAGGCTGCGACGTTCGCCCACCATTTCCATTCTGAGATCGTGATGCTCCACGTGGTGACGGCGCAGAGCCATGCCGCCGGCGTGCCGGAGGACGGCGCCGAGTTCGCTGCCTGGGATGTGCTGGCGGAAATCTCGAAACGGGCCCGGAAAACCTTGGACAGGTCTCTCGATCCGGAGCTTGACGGCCTTGCCATCCGATCCGCATTGGTCAAAGGCGATCCGGCCCGTGCCATTGTGCAGATGGCCCAGGAGGAAGATGCCGACCTGATCATGATGCCGTCCCATGGCTTCACGTTCAATCGGTTTCTGCTGGGGTCTGTAACGGCGAAAGTCCTGGGCGGGTGCGAGTGCCCGGTTTGGACCAGTGCGCACGTGGAAGGATCGCCCGCGCAGGAGTTTGCGATCCGCAACGTACTGTGCGCGGTGGATTTCGGTCCTCGCAGTGACAGTGTTGCATGGTGGGCCGCGCAAATGGCCGCCGAGCTCGGTGCCCGTCTTACGCTCGCCCATGTCACGCCCGGGGTGGAGCTTTGGGGGCCCGGCGGCACTTATGTCAGTGCAACGTGGAAAGAGGCGCTTGTCAGCGACGCCTCCCGGCAGCTCGCCGAGCTTCAACAAGAGCTGGACATCAAGGCGGACGTATTCATCGGCAGCGGTGACGCGGCCAAGGTGCTGAACGAAGCAGCAAGGCAGACAAAGGCGGATCTGCTGGTCACCGTGTGTTATCCCTACGGCGGTAACCTGCGGATCCACGGCTACGGAACCATTTGCGCAGTGCCGACTCCGGTCCTGAGCGTGTGAACGCCTCGTCATCGGCGAGATGAAGATCGCTCCCTCTGTGCGCGATCTTCCTTTCGCTGGGGACCTCATCGGTGGCGCCTTCCTCATAACCGGTTACAAAGTCCCCGAATCACTAGCGAAGAGTGAGCAATTGTGAACAGTTGGTGCATGGCTGCCAGCCGTACCATGGCACGGTGTCAGGTTCCTCATCAACATGTTCGGGCAATGGCTATAGCGTCGCCTTGTTTTCGGCGCGTCGTCGCCGTTACACTGGCGGGAACGCGCTGAGGCAATGGCAATATTGGCCGCAGGGGATGTCGCGATGGCAAATTCGCCCTTTCTTCTGGTCACGGATGTTGAGCGACTCTAAGCCAAGACAGGATTATCCCTTTTGACCGTTGACAACAATGAGCCCCGTTTCATCGAGCGTGGCCATCAACTTCCGGCCCATGCTTCGCAATCCCGCCGACACAAAACGGTAGTGTGGGTCATATGGATTCTGTTATTGCTGGTCCTTGCGCTCGCAGTCGTGCTGTTTTGGCGCCATCACGACGCCGCGAAAAAAGTCGCGCCCGCGCCGCCGAAAATCACGATTACGAGCACGACGGCTAAGAAAGGCGACATCGGCGTTTACCTTGACGCAATCGGTACCGTCACTCCTGTCTACACCGATTCGATTACCAGCCAGGTGAATGGCCTGGTCGTCGCCGTGCACTATACGGAGGGTCAACTGGTCCGTAAGGGAGACCCGCTGGTTGACATCGATTCGCGTCCCTACCGCGCCACGCTTTTGCAGGCGCAAGGCGCGCTGGAGCGCGATGAGAACGTGCTGGCACAAGCCCAGATGGACCTGGAGCGCTACCGTGCCTCGTGGGCCCGCAACGCCATCGCAAAACAAATTCTGGATGACCAGGAAAAGCTGGTACTGCAAGACCAGGGCACCGTAAAAAACGACCAGGGAACGGTGCGCTATGACGAGATTCAGGTTGAGTACTGCCACATCACGGCGCCCATTGCCGGGCGGGTGGGTCTGCGGCTGGTGGATCCGGGCAACGTGGTGCAGTCTTCTGGAACGGTAACCCTCGCAGTCATTACGCAGTTAGAACCCATCACCGTAATCTTCACCATCCCAGAAGACAGTCTGGGTCCGGTTGAAGCTCAACTGCGCAAGGGAGCCAAGCTCACCGTTGTTGCTCAGGACCGCACTGCCCAGACGACGATTGCCAGCGGCACGCTATTGACCCTCGACAACCAGATTGACACCACGACGGGGACGGTAAAAGCACGAGCCGTCTTCGACAATAAGAACGATGCGCTCTTCCCCAACCAGTTTGTGAACACGCGGCTGCTGGTGAATACGTTGCAGGGGGTGACGCTAGTTGCGGCCTCAGCCATTCAACAAAATGGTCAAGCATCGTTCGTGTACGTGATTCAAAACAATATTGCTCATATCCGCAGCGTAAAGACGGGAGTGACCAACGGCGGGGTAACGCAGGTTGAAGGCATCAATCCTGGAGACGTTGTCGCCAACAGCAGCTTCGATAAGTTGCAGGACAATACGGCGGTCGTCGTTTCGAACAAGCCTCCGACCCAGCCTACCCAGGCGGGCGCGAACGGGAACAGCGCCCCGTGAATCCGTCTCGTCCGTTCATCTTGCGGCCAGTAGCGACCGGTTTGCTGATGGCGGCCATCCTGCTGGTCGGTATGGTCGGCTATACACAACTGCCGGTCTCCGCATTGCCGCAAGTCGATTATCCGACCATTCAGGTGCTCACGTTTTATCCAGGAGCAAGCCCGACGGTCATGGCGACGACGGTGACGGCGCCCCTGGAGCGCCAATTCGGCGCGATGCAGAGTTTGAGCCAGATGACCTCCACCAGTTCCGGAGGCACTTCTGTCATCGTGCTGCAGTTCAACCTCACTCTGAACATTGATGTAGCCGAGGAAGAGGTGCAGTCTGCCATCAATGCGGCGCAGAGCCTTTTGCCATCCATTCTGCCCGCGCCGCCGATCTACAGTAAGACGAATCCAGCCGATGCCCCGGTGCTGACCCTGGCCATTACCTCAAGTTCCATGCCGCTTTCGCAGGTTGAGGACCTGGTGGACACTCGCCTTGCGCCGAAGATTTCACAACTCAACGGGGTCGGCCTGGTAACCATCAGCGGCGGCCAAAAACCCGCTGTCCGGATTCAAGCCAATCCCACGGCGCTGTCATCCTATGGCATCAACATGGAAGATCTGCGCACGGCGCTGACTAGCGCCAGTGTGAACGCCGCCAAAGGGAACTTCGATGGCTCGCGCCAGGATTACCAGATCGACGCCAACGATCAGCTGGTCACCAGCGGAGACTATCGGAAAGTTGTGGTTGCCTACCGGAACGGTGCGCCGGTGATGCTGCCCAATGTGGCCAACATCGTGAATGGCGTCGAGAACAATAATCAGGCCGCGTGGATGAATCAGACGCCAGCGGTCATCCTGAACGTGCAACGCCAGCCCGGAGCCAACACCATCAGCGTGGTCAACAGCATCAAGCAGCTGTTGCCGCAGCTTCAGGCCAATCTGCCCACCGGCATTCAGGTGACCACGCTCACCGATCTCACAACCTCCATCAAAGCCTCGGTTTCGGATGTTGAGTTTGAATTGATGCTGACCATTGGACTGGTTGTGCTGGTCATCTTTCTTTTCCTGCGGAGTCTCTACGCCACCATTATCCCCAGCGTGGCTGTGCCGCTGTCACTGGTCGGCACCTTCGCGGCAATGTACATCCTGGGTTACAGCCTGGATAACCTGTCGCTCATGGCGCTGACCATCTCTACCGGCTTCGTGGTGGACGACGCCATTGTGATGATCGAGAACATCTCGCGCTACATCGAAGCGGGCGATCCACCCATGGAAGCGGCCCTGAAGGGCGCGGAGCAGATTGGCTTCACCATTCTCTCGCTCTCCGTGTCGCTGATTGCCGTACTGATACCGCTGTTGTTTATGGGCGACGTGGTGGGGCGCTTGTTCCGCGAGTTTGCCGTGACCCTGGCCGTCACCATTGTTATTTCGGCCGTGGTCTCGCTTACGCTGACGCCCATGATGAGTGCGCGAATCCTGCGCCACAAGTCAAAAGAGCAGCAGGGACGCATCTATCGGGCCTCGGAACGGGCTTTCGAGCGGATGATCGCGTTTTATGGCCGGACGCTGGAGTTTGTCCTTCGCTACCAGACGATCACGCTGTTGGTAGCAATCTCCACCCTGCTGCTCACGATTTTCCTTTACATCATCATCCCCAAAGGATTTTTTCCGGTGCAGGACACGGGCGTCATCCAGGGCATATCGCAGGCGCCGCCAACGATCAGCTCGAAGGCCATGGCAGCCAGGCAACTGGAGCTTACAAAGGCGATTCTGGCAGACCCGGCGGTGGAAAGCCTCTCGTCGTTTATCGGCGCCGATGGGACGAACACCACCACCAACAGCGGCCGGATATCGATCAATTTGAAGCCGCTCGACCAGCGCAAGATCAGCGCGTCCAACCTGATCCGCAGGCTCAGCTCCAGAGTGAGCCAGGTCCAGGGAATACAGCTGTTCATGCAACCGGTGCAGAACATCTCCGTGGACGACCGCGTGAGCCGAACACAATACCAGTACACGCTTGAAGACCCCGATGCGAATGAACTGAACGACTGGAGCAACCGTTTCGTCGGCCGGCTGAAGCAGCTGCCTGAACTGGAAGATGTTGCCACCGATCAACAATTGGGAGGGCTGGCGGTGTCTCTGGTGATCGACCGGGTCACAGCCTCGCGACTTGGCATTGCGGTTTCGACCATCGATAACACCCTGTATGACGCCTTCGGCCAACGGCAAATCAGCACCATGTATACGCAGGTGAATCAGTACCACGTTGTGCTGGAGAGTCAACCGCAATTTCAGCTGGACCCCAACAAGCTGAACCATCTTTACATCCAGTCCAATGCGTCTGCCGGCGCAAGCGGAGCCGGGGCCTCTACCTCGTTCGCGTCGTCGGGATCGAGCTCCGCCGGGTCCAACGCACTCACGACTTCGGCACTGTACACGCCGTCGGCAAATACCCTTGCTCCTCCAACGAGCGCGCTTTCGCCGAGCCCACTCTCGCCGTCGAGCACGGGAGCCAACTCCGCCGGCGCCACCAGTTCGGCCATGAGCAATGCGGTGCCACTGAGCGCTTTCTCGCACTTCGAGAATACGACGGAGGCGCTGGCCATTACCCACCAGGGTCAATTTCCAGCCATCACGGTATCGTTCAATCTGGCGCCCAATGCCGCACTGGGCGAGGCCATTACGGCGGTCGACAAAGTGCAAAACGACCTTCACATGCCTCCCAGCCTGCAGGCCGGTTTTCAAGGCACTGCGGCATCTTTCACCGCCTCGCTGGCCAATGTGCCGTTACTTATTCTTGCCGCGCTGGTCACCGTGTACATCGTGCTGGGCATTTTGTACGAGAGCTTTATCCACCCCATCACCATTCTGTCCACGCTACCGTCAGCGGGCGTTGGCGCTTTGCTCGCACTGCTTCTCTTTCGCCAGGACTTGAACATGGTCGCGATTATCGGCATTGTCCTGCTGATCGGCATCGTGAAAAAGAACGGCATCATGATGGTCGACTTCGCGCTGGAGGCCGAGCGGAAGCGCGGCAAGAACGCGACCGATGCAATTTACGAGGCTTGCCTGCTTCGCTTCCGCCCTATCATGATGACGACCATGGCCGCGCTGCTGGCGGGGCTACCGCTGGCTTTGGGAACTGGTTTCGGTTCCGAATTGCGCCGGCCGCTAGGCATCGCCATGGTGGGCGGACTGCTGCTGAGCCAGGCGCTCACGCTTTACACGACGCCCGTCATCTATATCTTTTTTGACAATCTGGCACAGCGTGTTACGAAAAAATCGAACAAGCCGGCAACCGGAGACGGAGAACTGGCAGGGCCCGCATGAACATCTCCGCCCCGTTCATTAAGCGGCCCGTGGCGACGACGCTGCTCACGCTGGCGATTGCCCTGGCCGGGGCGGTTGCATTTGGGGTGTTGCCGGTGTCGCCTTTGCCGGAGGTCGACTTTCCGACTATTTCCGTCAGTGGAGGCTTGCCGGGGGCCAGCGCCGAAATTATGGCATCGTCTGTCGCCACGCCCCTGGAGCGACAGTTCGGTCATATCGCAGGCGTGACCGAGATGACTTCCTCCAGCACGCTGGGCAGCACATCGGTCACCATCCAGTTTGACCTCAGCCGCGATATTGATGGCGCGGCGCGCGATGTGGAGGCCGCCATCAATGCGGCGCGAACCTATTTGCCCGCCAACCTGCCGGGCAATCCGACCTATCGCAAGGTCAATCCCGCCGATGCGCCGATCATGATTCTCGGCTTGACCTCAGACAAGTTCGGTCCCGCCAAAATGTATGACGAAGCCTCCACCGTCATCGCGCAGAAGTTGTCGCAGATCCAGGGCGTGGGCCAGGTCTCGGTCGGAGGTGGCGCCTTGCCGGCCGTGCGTGTGGACGCAAATCCCACACAGTTGGCCAGCTACGGACTTACCCTGGCGAATGTGCAATCCGTGTTGAGCCTGCAGAATGCTGACCTGGCCAAAGGACAGATCTCCGACGGCATTGTGACTGCCGACATAGTCGCCAACGATCAGATCTCGGCCGCCCAGGACTACAAGCCGCTGGTCGTCGGTTATCGCAACGGCGCGGCCGTCCATCTGTCCGACGTCGCTCAGGTGACGGACTCGGTGGCCAACGTCCGTGCTGCCGGATACTTGAACGGCAAGCGCGCGGTCATGGTCATCATCTTCCGCCAACCCGGCGCCAACATCATTGCCACGGTCGACCGCATTCGCGCCCAACTTCCGGTTATCCAGGCAACCATTCCGCTCGGCATCGACACCACGATCGTTCTGGATCGCACCACCACCATCCGCGCCTCGGTCAATGATGCGGAGGTGACGGTGCTCATTTCCATCGGCCTGGTCATCCTGGTGGTGTTTGTCTTCCTGCGCAATGCCCGCGCCACGCTCATTCCCGGCATCGCGGTTGCGGTTTCGCTAGTTGGCACGTTTGCCGTGATGTATCTGTTCGGATACAGCCTGGACATCCTTTCGCTGATGGCCATCACCATTGCGACGGGATTTGTGGTGGATGATGCCATCGTGGTGATGGAAAATGTCGCACGCCATCTGGAAAACGGCCTGAGTCCCTTTGCCGCGGCACTGAAGGGCGCGCAGGAAATCGGTTTCACCGTCTTCACCATCAGCATTTCGCTCATTGTCGTATTCATCCCTCTTCTGCTGATGGGCGGAATCGTTGGCCGTCTCTTCCGCGAGTTTGCCATTACCCTCTCGACCTCCATTCTCGTATCCATGGTCGTCTCCCTGACCACCACGCCCATGATGTGCGCCTACCTATTGAAGAATGAGCGCACGGAGAAACATGGCCGCATCTACAAGGCCAACGAGAAGTTCTTTGACTGGGTGCTGTCGTTGTATCGCGGCAGCCTGCATTGGGTGCTCGACCATCCGACCCTCACCCTGGTCGTACTCTTCATAACCATAGGCCTGAATGTGGTGCTGATCGTCAAAATACCCAAGGGCTTTTTTCCCGTAGAAGACACGGGGGCGTTGTCTGGTGCAGTACGCGGGCCGCAGGATTCGTCCTTTCCCGCGATGGACAACTCCATTCGGCAGATCGGCAGCGTGATCAAGAATGATCCCGCGGTCGCGAATGTAATTGCGTTTACCGGCGGCGGTGGCGCCACCAATACCGGCTCCCTTTATATCGCGCTCAAGCCGCTGGCGGAGCGCAAGGGAACTGCTGCTCAGATCATCAATCGCCTGCGGCCCCAATTGAATCGCCTGCCGGTGGCATCCGCGTTCCTGCAATCCGTCCAGGACCTGCGCATAGGCGGCCGCTCCAGTAATGCGATGTACCAGTACACGATCCAATCCGATACGGTGCAGGATCTTACCAAATGGGGACCGACCATACTGAGTGCGATGCAGGGCCTGCCGAGTCTGCAGGACATAAGCTCAGACCAGCAGAATGGCGGTCTTGAGGAGTTGATGAACTATGATCGCGTCAATGCGGCAAAGCTCGGCCTTACCGTGCAGTCGCTGGACTCGGCGTTATACAGTGCCTTCGGCCAATCGCAAGTATCCATCATCTACACCCAGTTAAATCAGTATTACGTCGTGCTGGAAGTTGCTCCCCAGTATTGGCAAAGCCCGGAGGGATTGAAAGACATTTACCTTCAATCTAGCGGTGGAAACATTCCGCTGCTCGGAGTGGCCGGGAGCCGGGCCAACACCACTCCGCTGGCCATCAACCATACGGGCCTGTTTCCTTCGGTCACGGTGTCCTTCAACCTCGCGCCGAGTGTGTCTTTGAGCGATGCCACATTGGCCATCGACCGGATGCAAAAGCGGATTGGCGCCCCTTCTACTCTGCAGGGCTTTTTTGCCGGAACCCTGCTGGCCTACCAGCAATCTCTCGGCACGGAGCCTTTGCTGATTCTGACGGCGCTGCTGGCGGTGTACATCGTTCTGGGTATTTTGTATGAGAGCCTGGTCCATCCCCTGACGATCATCTCCAGTTTGCCATCGGCGAGCGTAGGCGCGATGCTGGCATTGATGCTCTTTAAGCAGGACCTGAACGTCATCTCCATTATTGGCATTGTGCTGCTGATCGGAATCGTAAAAAAGAACGCCATCATGATGATCGATTTTGCGCTTGAGGCCGAGCGCCAGGAGGGAAAGAAGCCCATCGACGCGATCTTTGAAGCGTGCATGTTGCGCTTTCGTCCCATCCTAATGACGACGATGGCTGCGTTATTAGGAGCTCTGCCGTTGGCGCTGGGAACAGGGACGGGGTATGAACTCCGTCGTCCCTTGGGCATCACGATTGTGGGAGGGCTGATCCTAAGTCAGATGCTCACGCTCTATACAACGCCGGTCGTCTATTTGGCATTCGACCGGCTGCGGCTGCGAATGCAGAGCAGGCACAGCGGTGCGCTTCCATCTCCGGCGCCGCAGGCCGGCTAGCGCGGTGGACTAAGACGAATCGTTGGTCAGGTAGAAACGGCATGATTATTCTCCGGAGAAAATTAGCGGGCTGTGCGATTTGGCTGTGTGCGGCGGCGCTCTCGTTAATGCTATCGGGCTGCGTGGTAGGGCCGAAATATCATCCACCCGCGACGCAGGCACCCGCAGCCGTCTACAAGGAATCACCCACCCAGTTCAAGGAAACTGAAGGCTGGACGGTGGCGCAGCCTGCCGATGCTCAACTGCGCGGCAAATGGTGGGAGATCTTCAACGATCCTGAGTTGAATGCCCTGGAAGAACAACTGAACATTAACAACCAGAACATCAAGCAGTACTTCGAGAACTTCATGGAAGCTCGCGCAATCGTGCGCGAGGCCCGCTCGCAATACTTTCCAACCATCTCCGTTGTCCCGTCGGTGACCCACGCGGGCGCCTCGGCGAACTCGAGCGGGACAAACAATACCAACACGAGCGGCACGACCTCGACTTCGACCTCAACCTCCCGATCGCAAGTGAGCGCCTCGCTCTACACCCTGCCGGTGGAAGCGTCGTGGGAGCCGGACCTTTGGGGCAAGGTCCGCAATACCGTTCGCGAATCGCAATACGCCGCCCAAGTCAGCGCAGCTGACCTCGAGAACGAGCGTCTTACCGAGCAGGCCAGTTTGGCGGAGTACTTCTTTGAGATCCGCGGCCAGGACCAACTGCAACAGATCTACGACGATACCGTGGAGGCGGACAAGAAGGCGCTTGAGCTGACTCGTGCACTCTATGAAACGGGCATTGACGACCAGATCTCGGTAGTCGAAGCTGAAACCACGCTACAGAGCGTGGAGGCCGGCGCAACGAATGTTGGAATCGCGCGCGCCCAATACGAGCACGCCATCGCCGTTCTAATTGGCAAGTCACCCTCCACTTTTTCTATTCCCGTGAAGCCCATGACGGTTGCGCCACCGCCGATCCCGATTGGCGTTCCTTCGCAACTGCTGGAGCGCCGGCCGGACATCGCCGCAGCCGAACGCACTATGGCTGGAGCCAACGCGGCCATCGGCATCGCGTATGCAGCGTACTATCCAAACCTGACGTTGACCGCGGAAGGCGGTTTTGACGCAACGTCTTTCGCAAACTGGTTCTCCTGGCCGTCCCGCTTCTGGTCCGTCGGAGCGTCGATCTCGGAAACCGTCTTCGACGCCGGCCTGCGCCGCGCCACGGTACAGCAATACGTTGCGACCTATAATGCCGATCTAGCCAGCTACCGCCAGACAGTGCTGGCTGCGTTCCAGCAGGTGGAAGATGGTCTTGCCGAGGTCCGCATTCTGTCCAAGGAGATCCAGCAGCAACAGCAGGCAGTGAATCTGTCTCAAGCCTACCTCAAGCTCGAACAGGCCCGGTACGAGAACGGCATTGATCCCTACGTCGATGTACTGATTGCCCAGACCACGCTATTGTCGAACCAGCAGACTCTCAACAGTATTCAGGTGGAACAGATGGCCTATGCCGTGGCGCTGGTGGAGGCTCTGGGTGGAGGCTGGGACCGTTCGCAATTGCCGAGCCCTCAGCAGGTGAAGCAGAAGCCACCCAAGTCGGAGACGGCTATCGAGCAGTAGGACGCAGGACCTCGGGCAAGGTTGCCGTTACTGCTTTGAGATAAGAGACTTGTGGGCAAGAAGTTGCGGAATGCCCTGAATGTCTCGGATAATCCCGTCGCTCAGGTATTCGGATCTTCGAGAGGCACAATCGAGAATGGTCGGGGAAAAGCGTTCCATCCGCGAGGCTTCGTGCATGACGGTCAGCGCGGAAGAATGTGCGGCGGTCCGCGTGGCAGGCGAACGAATGGTCGCCGCAGTACGATAGAGAGATTCAAATCCCCAATTAGCGGCGGGGCCCTGTACGGCTGGATCGAATGAGCAACACCAGGCTTTTCTTGGCTAGGCTCGAAGGCAACTTCTAGGCGGCTTAAGTTGTTGAGTTTAGATGGTGGCCAGGGACGGAGTTGAACCGCCGACGCCAGCCTTTTCAGGGCTTAAATTATCAGTGATTTCAACTATTTAGAGGTGCCTCCCGGCGATGCAAGTCACTGGTAATCACTGCAGGTAAGACCAACTGCCGGTAAAACTGCCGGTAACCTTTGTTCGTGTTTCATTCTCTATCGTCTGCTGCCGATCCTCGTTGGTCGAGGGCGCATGTCAACCCGACTGCTGTGGTTCAAGCGGATATACGATTGGTCCCCGCTGGAGAGGGTTCCTCCTAATGGACCTGATAGAGACCTCATCGACGTCGGGGCAATGATCTCATGAATGACCGTACCCACGTATATGCAGCGGGGCACAATTTTCGCCAGCCACGATCGAATAACCAGAGATGGCATCCTGCCTACGGGCTTGTTGCCCACGGCGAAGCTGAACCAATGAACGTGAAGTGAATTCGCGGTCGGGAACTCGCGTTTTGCGCGTATCGTCCCCTAATATCCCGTGGTCGGAAGCCCGGCAGTGAGCCATTCTGCACAGTATTTCGGTAGGGAATAAGCGAATCTATCGATGACTCAATAGCGCAGTTTATCCGGAAACCAGCACGGTACATCTGTGGCGACGGACAGACTTGCGGCCGCGGCGGTGAAGTCCGGCAATAGCAGCGCACAGAGAATTTGCGCCACCCCCAGATGAAGGCAGAACGAGGAGCGGTGGCAACATCCCGAAACAAGGCAATGCTGCAGAGATTGCCCGAGCGAGCTGACGAATCCAATGCTGCAGACTAAATTGATGGAGGTCAATATGGCGAAAACAGCAGTTGGTTTGTTTGAGAATCCGGACCTGGTCGACGAGGTTGTTCGCGATCTCGAGGCCGGCGGTTTCCCTCGAAAAGACGTCCGTATTTTAGGCGAGCCACGGGAGATGGCGGGCAGCGGAGTTATGGATATTTCACATACTGATTTTGAAGTGGAGTTGACCCGGGAGCTTAAGACGATTGGCGCCACCGAAGCGGACGCGGAAGCTTACGTCCAGGGAGTACGGCGTGGAGGAGTCATGGTTTTCGCAACGGATTCGGGCGAGAAGACGGACGCGGCTGCTGAGATTATGAACCGTCATCATGCCGTAGAGATCGAAGAACTCAGCGGCTCGGAACCGCACCTCGCTGGAACGGACGGCAATGACGTGGCTCCCGGTCGTCAGAGCTCTTTCATGGCTGGCAGGATCCGTTCGTCCGGCGGTGGTGCTCGCCTGTTCGTCTGGTAGGCCTTCCACAGAAGAGCCGGACGTGCTGGGAGTCGCGACCAGACTTGCAATACGCCGTGCGTGGTTACGAGGTTCGGGAGGTGACCACCGGGTTTTGCGAATAGAGTGCGAGGAAACAATTCTGTCGGCGTGGCAATGGCGTAAGCAACGCTGAAGCGACGACGGATCTTAAGGTTGCTGGGCTTCGTCCAGAGGATGTTGTTTAAGACCGGCTTGTTTACCGAGGCGTTGATGTCGCAGACACTTATTATCCAAATCATTCGTAGCAATTGATGATGCCAACTGCTGAAATCCAGCTGGCGGCCGCGGGTGCTGTAACTCGAGCGCCAGCACCACTCGGGAGACTGGCCTGACATACCTATCGTTGACGGCAACAATGCAGTGCGGAACTGCACTAGGAGGGCAAAGGCAATGTTAACAAATGCTACCTATTTGAAAGATATGGTGATCCGAGCGACGGACGGCGACATTGGAACTGTAGATCAGTTCTACTTCGACGATGAGGCGTGGGTCATCCGCTACCTCACGGTAGAAACCGGCGGCTGGCTTGGAGGCCAGCAAGTGCTGATCTCGCCCATTTCTGTCGTCCATGCGGATTGGCAAGCCTGGCGGTTGGATGTGGCGCTGACGAAACTGCAAGTGAAAAATAGCCCGGGCATTGACACCCATCAACCCGTCTCCCGGCAACACGAGGCGGCATACCTCGACTATTACGGATATTCCTACTATTGGATCGGTCCCAACATGTGGGGTCCCGTGCTGTATCCGTCGGGGTTGCCGATTCCGGCGGCTACTATTAAGGAGGCGCGGTCGGGCCAGAGCCGAAGAGAGTCCCGGGATTCGCATCTGCGCAGTAACGAAGCCGTCACGGGTTATCACATTGAGGCAACAGATGGTGAGATCGGCCACGTGGAAGGGTTCGTCATGGACGATGAAACCTGGGCTATCCGCTATCTTGAGGTAGCAACCAAAAACTGGTGGCCAGGCAAGAAGGTACTCGTTTCACCGTCGTGGATCCAACGAGTAAGTTGGACAGATTCCAAAGTCTACATTAGCCTCTCCAGAGACGTCGTCAAAAACGCCCCGGCGTTCGTGGAATCCGCACCGATCACTCGTGAATATGAGGATCAGCTCCATCGTCACTACGGCCAGCCGCCATATTGGCTGCACGAAGCCGAACAGAAGGCGTCATTTTCCCTGACCGTTTAAGTCGGGGCATGGGCATCCGCTAAAGCGGCTGCCCATGATTCTCGCCGCTGTCACTGGCGGTTCCACGCGCCAAAACTACACGCAGACGCCAATCGGGCTGACGGGGCCTGCCAACGATACATAAGAGCAAAGAGACAATTTTTGAGTCAACAACTTCTGTACCCTCTGCGATTCGAACCAATTTATCAGTATCGGCTCTGGGGCGGCCGTCGTTTGGCCGACCTGCTCACCGCACCGCTGCCCGGCGATGGTCCCATCGGCGAAGCATGGGTGCTCAGCGACCGCGATGACCATCCGAGCCATGTTGCCGATGGACCGCTCAAAGGGCGAACCATCGGTCAATTGCTGAAGCAGTTCCCGGAGCAAATGCTGGGAAAGCT
>Ga0187871_10002492_pt1 | contig 14977 bp, 10 predicted proteins | sample June2016WEW_16_1_FD_132988 | JGI IMG/M metagenome (GOLD analysis project Ga0187871, IMG submission 132988) | Peatland microbial communities from SPRUCE experiment site at the Marcell Experimental Forest, Minnesota, USA - June2016WEW_16_10 | ecosystem: Environmental > Terrestrial > Soil >... | reverse complement strand
CTATCCTTGCCGCTGGACCAGGAAAGAAGCGCGCGTTTCAAGCCGTGGCGGGGATTCGCTCGGCGGTGCGCACGGTGCGGCTTAGCCATGCGTGCAGGCCGAATAGAACGCCGGAATAAACCAGATCGCCGGCGAGCGTGCGTCCAAAGAAAGGAATGGCCAGCGTATAGGTTTGTACTAACCCGGCCCAGGTATGCGGATACCAGCCCACAAACGTGCCGAAATTGGAGATCAGGAAGAACTGCACGCTGCACGCGAGGCAGGCTACGCCGATGCGCAACGGGCTCTCGGTCGATTGCAGCCGGCGCCCGATCCACACGCTGATCATGAAACTGACGTACACGAACGGCGTCGCGATCGAATAGCCGCCGCGCAGAGGATCGGTCACGGCCATCAACAACAGCGGCAGCGCGAAGGCCTGCCAGCCGGGCAAACGGGCGCCCGCGTAGAGGCTCATACCACCCACCGGCGCGAAGTTCGGCGGATGCGGCAACAGGCGGAGAATCGCTCCCAGTACCGTCAGGCTCGACGCCAAAGGCCGGACATTGTTTCCTCGATCCATGTTCTCTCCTATTCAGATAGTGTACCGCCGCTCGCTTGGCTGCCGCTAGCCGCGCGGTTGGGCTCCCAGAGCGTCTCCGCCGCGCCGCTTAGAGAACTGGCCCAGCGGCTCCAGACAAAGAATGCATCGCTTAGACGGTTCAGGTACTTAACGGCCTCTGGGGGGACGGATTCCGCGCGGGCCAGCGCCGTGGCGATACGCTCGGCACGGCGGCAAACGGTCCGGCAAATATGCAGCTCCGCGTTCAGCCGCGAGCCGCCCGGCAGGATAAAGGACCGCAAAGCCGGCAGTCCTTCGTTAGCCCGGTCCATTTCCGCTTCCAAACGCGCAATTTCCGCGGCGGTAATCCGCGCCTGCCGGGGATGCACATCGGCCGGCAGGGTGGCCAGGATGGATCCCAGATTGAACAACTCATGCTGCACGCGCAGCAGGATGCCGCCCAACTCGGCCAATTCCGGGTGGCGCGGGTCGCCCTCGGCGGTGGCGCGCGCCAGCCCCACGAAAGCGTTCAACTCGTCCACCGTGCCATAAGCTTCGATGCGCAGAGAATCTTTGGGCACGCGCTGCCCGCCTGCCAGGCTGGTTTCGCCCGCATCCCCCCGGCGCGTGTAGACCCGGTTGATGGCCAGGCGCGGCTCGTCGAATTTAGTCTCCATGCATGCAGCATACATCGGGAGCGGCCCTGGCTGTTATGATGGAAACAATTCTGGGTAACGCCATGACCATCGACGAACGCCTCGAAAAGCTGACCGAACGCCACGAAGCCCTGACCCAAGCCGTGGATCTGCTGGCCGCCATGTACCAGCAGAACGAGCGGCGCCTGACGCAGGTGCTGGACGCCATCAACCGCCTGGCGAACATCGCGGAAGCGCACGACGTGCGGCTTGACGATCAGGAGCACTCTTCCGGCGATCCATCCGACGCAGCGTAAGCGGGCACCCTGAGCGGCGCAGCCTAGGGCCGGTATTCCTCAACCCCGAACGAGCGCCGCACCACCGCGCGCGCCTCCTCTAACCCGCTGAGCTCGCCTGCACCGATCGCCTGGATCAGCACGTTCCCGATGGCGGTCGCCTCACTGGGGCCGGCGATTACCGTCCGCCCCGTGGCTTTCGCCACCAGGCGGTTGAGCAGGGCATTCCGCGATCCGCCGCCCACGATGTGGATGACATCGCATCGCCGCCCGGCCAGCGCCTCCAGCTTCTCCAGTACCTGCCGGTAGCGTTCCGCCAGGCTCTCCAGAATCGTGCGTGTGAACTGGCCGGGCGTTTCCGGCGGCGGCAGGTCGCGCGACAGGCAATGCTCGGTGATCTTACGGGGCATGCCGCCCGGTTCCAGAAACGCGTCCACGTCGATCGGCGCGCGCGCGGGCGCGGCCTCGCCCGCCAGCCGCACCAGTTCCTCGTAAGTGTATTCCGCGCCCTCCAGCGCCCACGCGCGCCGGCACTCCTGTAGCAGCCAGAGTCCCGCGATGTTCTTCAGGAACCGCACCTTTCCGGCGGCGCCGATTTCGTTGGTCAGATTTTCCGCCAGCACCCGTTCGTCGATGACCGGCTCATCCAATTCCGCGCCCATCAGCGACCAGGTTCCCGAACTGATGTAGCACCAGTTCGCGCCCTCGGCCGGCACCGCGGCGACCGCCGAAGCCGTATCGTGGCATCCCGTCGCGTATACCGGCACGGCGTCCAGCCCGGCGGCCTGCGCCACGGAATCGAGCAGCGGGCCGAGCCGCGTTCCCGGCGTCACAATTTCCGGCAGGATGCCGGTGGGTAGTCCGAGCCGCTCCAGCATATCGCGCGCCCACGCTTTCTGGCGCGGGTTGTAAAACTGCGACGTGCTGGCGATGGTCACTTCCGCGCGCGCCACGCCCGTCAGCCAGTAATTCAGGAGGTCCGGCATGAACAGGAGCGTGCGCGCGGCCTCCAGCGCCGGCGATCCGGCCAGTTTCAGCGCATAGAACTGGTAGAGCGAGTTGATCTGCATGAACTGGATGCCGGTCTCGGCGAACACTTCCGCCCGTGGCACCTTCTCGAAAACCTTCTCCATGACGCCGTTAGTGCGCGCGTCGCGATAGTGCCGCGGATTATCGGCCAGCGCGCCATCCCTACCCAGCAAGGCGAAATCCACGCCCCAGGTATCGATGCCGATGCCATCCAGCCGCAGCTTACGTTCCCGCCCGGCGATCGCCAGCCCGCGCTGGATCTCGTGCCAGAGCCGCAGCGTGTCCCAATAAAGGGCGTCGAACACGCGCACCGGCGTGTTGGCGAAGCGGTGCAATTCTTCGATTTTCAGAAGCCCGCCATCGAGGGTGCCCAAGATGGCGCGTCCGCTTTCCGCGCCCAGGTCGAAAGCCAGATAGTGTGACATGAAAGATTGCGCCCGTGGAGGTGAGCCTCTAACCTGCCTTTCTCTTCCGCGATCCGACAGCCCGCTTCTCCGCCTCGATCCGGCGTACCGGCCGCACGACGGTGAACCGATTGGTGAAATAGGCAGATATGTTCACGCCCCGTGATGCCATATCGGCGGTCTCATCGGCTGTCGCCGTTTTCTTGGATGTTCTCGGCATAGTTTGGCAGCCTTGCAGGCTGATCCCGTTATATCATCAACCCCGTACGGTGGCCGGCCGTCAAAGCGGCCTGGAGACCCGCACTGGAGCTTGGACTTGTCCGGTGATGACTGGCCGCTTGCCCGTGGCGCACCGTTGAAAACTCAATTGGGGGGCGGGCAATCATGCCCGCAGCCGCCTTTCAGGCGGCCAAGCCGGCTGGAAAGCCGGCTGCGGCCAGGATTGGCCGCCCTCCAAATTGAGCTTTCATCACATTTGGTGCCCGCGGGGCCATCCTGACACGCTTCAGCGTGCCGGCGGGACTTTAAGGTCCCGCTAAGCGGGTCTGGAGACCCGCAACCCGCCCGCATTATATAATGCGGTAGCACTCTCCGCTGTCAAATGAAGCTCGATTCGAAATATGAGCAGGAGCACGGCGCAGTCTACCTCACGGGCATCCAGGCCCTCGTCCGTCTGCCGATGGACCAGATGCGCCGCGACCGCCGCGCCGGCCTGAACACGGCCGGTTTCATTTCCGGATACGAAGGCTCGCCGCTGGGCGGCTACGACATGGCCCTGGCGCGCGTGAAGGGCCTGCTGGACGAGCACCGCATCCATTTCGTGCCCGGCGTCAACGAAGACCTGGCCGCTACCTCTGTTTTCGGCAGCCAGATTCATCATGCGCTGGGGCAGTCGCGTTACGACGGCGTGCTGGGCATCTGGTACGGCAAGGGGCCGGGCGTCGACCGGTCGGGAGATATCTTCCGCCATGCGAACCTCGCGGGCACGGGCAGGAATTGCGCGGCGCTGGTGCTGGGCGGCGACGATCACGTTTCCAAGAGCTCCACCATCCCGCACCAGAGCGATCTCAGTTTTTACAACCATGCGATGCCCATCTTCTATCCGGGCAACACGCAGGAGACGCTGGATTACGGTCTGCTGGCCATCGCGCTTTCGCGGTTTTCCGGTGCCTGGGTGGCCATGAAGATGGTGACCAATGTGTGCGACGCCGGCGGCACCGTGGCGGTCGACCCGGAGCGCCTCGCCATTCACATTCCGCAAGGCTACGAGAAGAAGGTTGACGCCCGGCTGCTGATTCCCATGACGCTGCTGCTGGAGCCCGAGGCGCTCTACCGGCGGCTGGAGGCCGCGCGCGAATTCGCCCGGATCAACCAGGTGAACCGGAGCTTTGGCGCGGGCGAAGGCGCATGGCTGGGCATCGCCAGCGCCGGCAAGGCATATTTCGACCTGATGCAGGCCCTCGCCGATCTCGGCTTCCAGCGCGACCAACTGGCGCGCGCCGGTGTGCGCATCGCGAAGTTCGGCATGACCTATCCGCTGGAGCCGCGCTTCACCGCCGAGTTCGCGCGCGGGCTGCAGACGATTCTGGTGGTCGAAGAGAAGCGCAGCTTCCTGGAATTGCAGTTGCGCGAGACGCTGTATAACTCACCCGACCGTCCCGCCATTCTCGGCAAAGGCGATCCCACGGCCGCCCCGCTATTCTCCGCCGCCGGTGAGTTGGACCCGGACACCATCGGCCGCGTGCTGGCGCAGCTCATCGAACCGGGACCGGAAGGCGCTTCCCGCATCGCCCTGCTCGACGAAATCGACGCTCGTGAACGCGGCGTGGTCCCCGCGCGCTTCCCGACCTTCTGCTCGGGCTGCCCGCACAATCGATCCACGCTGCTGTTGGAGGGCCAGATGGCGGGCGGCGGCATCGGCTGCCACGCCATGGCCGCGCAGTTGCAACACTCACATCACTCCTATTCGTTCCTCACCCACATGGGCGGCGAGGGCGGGCCGTGGATCGGCATGGCGCCGTTCGTCGACCGGCCGCATATCTTCCAGAACGTCGGCGATGGCACTTATTTCCATTCCGCCTCGCTGGCTGTGGAGGCCTGTATCGCGGCGGGCGTCAACATCACTTACAAGATTCTCTACAACAGCGCGGTAGCCATGACCGGAGGCCAGCAGGCCGCGGGCGCGGTCCCGGTCCCCGAACTGACCCGCAAGCTGGCGGCCGATGGCGTTCGCCGGATCGCGGTGCTCACCGACGACCTCGCGAAATACAAGGGCGTCACGCTGGCAGCCAATGCCCAACTGCGCGATCGCGGCGACTTACCCGAAGTGCTGCGCGAGTTCGAGAAGCTGCCCGGCGTGACGGCCATCGTCTATGACCAGCAGTGTGCCGCCGAGAAGCGCCGCCTGCGCGCGCGCGGCAAGCTCGCGGAACCCACGCTACGCTTCGCGATCCACGAAGAAGTTTGCGAGGGCTGCGGCGATTGCGTGACGCAATCCAATTGTCTGAGCCTGCATCCGGTCGAAACGGAATACGGCCCCAAGACCCGCATTCATCAATCGTCCTGCAATAAGGATTATTCGTGCGTGCTGGGAGACTGCCCGTCGTTCGTCACCGTCAAGCTGAAAGCGGGCACGGGACAGCGGCGCCGGTCTCTGCCGAAGCTTCCGGAAACCGAGGTACCGCCGCCGCGGGAGCGGGTGACGATCGGCGAACGGTATTCGATCCTGATGCCGGGCATCGGCGGGACGGGTGTGGTCACGGTGAATGCGCTGCTGGCCACCGCGGCCTGGATCGACGGCCTCTCCGTGATCACGCTCGATCAGACGGGCCTGGCGCAGAAGGGCGGCGCGGTCATCTCGAGCGTCATCTTGAGCGCGCGGCCCATCGAAGCGTCGGCCAAGATAGGCTATGGCAACGCCGACCTGCTGCTGGGATTCGACCTGCTGGGCGCGGCCAGCGCGGAGAATCTGAAACGCGCGCATGCGTCGCGAACGGTCGCGGTGGTGAACACCGCGGAAGTACCCACCGGCGACGCCATCCGCGGCGGAGCGCGCCTCGCGGGTCCGGGTGCGGCAGTCGATCTGATCAACCATTACACGCGCAAGGACCGCAACTTATTCCTGGATGCTTCGCGCCTGGCCGAAGGATTGTTCGCCAGTCACATGGCGGTAAACATTTTCCTGCTGGGGGCGGCCTGGCAGGGCGGCCTGATCCCGATTTCCGAAACGGCCATCGAGGAAGCCATCCGGCTGAACAAAGTGGATGCCGAGCGCAACGTGCAGGCCTTCCTGTGGGGCCGCCGATACTACCACGACGCGCCTGCCGTGGAATCGCTGATTGCCCCGCCGGCGCCGCCCGCCGACAACCGCTCCCTGGTTGAACGCCGCCAGGCCGATCTGATGCGCTACCAAAATGGCGCTTACGCCACACGCTACGCCGCGTTCGTTGGCGAAGTCGCATCCCGCCGGCCGGCTCTGGCCGAAGCCGTCGCACGCCATCTCTACAAGCTGATGGCGTACAAAGACGAGTACGAAGTCGCGCGCCTGCTGACGAATCCGGAGCGTGAAGCGCAGATTCGCGGCATGTGGGAGCAGGTGGAATCGATCGGCTACAACCTGTATCCACCGTTGTTGCGGGCCTTGGGTTTGAAGAGGAAGTTGAAGCTGGGCGGCTGGTTCCGCGGGCCGTTGTCCGTGCTGGCCTCCATGAAAGGGCTGCGCGGCACGCCGTTCGATCTCTTCGGATATGCGGCGGTGCGGCGCGAAGAGCGCGCGCTCATCCCCTGGTACGAGCAGTTAGTGCGGGGCTGCCTGGACCGCGCCACCGCGGACAACCTGGCGCTGGTACAGGAGATTGTGGCGCTGCCCGGCCAAATCCGGGGCTATGAAAACATCAAGCTCGCCAGCATCCGCAAGGTGAAAGCGCTGGCCGCCGAAAAAGTGTCGGCACTTCAAGGAAAGCTCGTGCAGGTCGGCTAGACATGAAGCGCTCACGTCTTGTGCTGGATAAGCGAATGCGGGAGGACAGCAAGCCGCATCCATCGCGCCGCCGCCGTTGAAATCACGCCGGATTCCGCAGTCCGTTTGCAATAACCGGCGCGCCCGTTTCAAGCGTCATCACCACCAGCGCGACCCATAGTAAATTGGCCAGTAGCAGGTGCAGGATCTGCATCCAAACCGGCGCGAGAAGAACGATGTTCACCGTTCCGGCGGCAACTTGCAGGAACACCAGGGCCGCCAGGATCTTGCCCATGCGAACGGCCGGAGCACGCCCCGATCGTATCGCTACCACCGCAGCGGCCAGCAGAACGGCTCCGCCCGCTACTGCCAGCACCGGGTGCAAAGCGCGCAGCCGCAGCAGCGCGCCGGCGGTGCGCGAGAATTCCTGCCGCATCCCCGAAGCCACCGAAGCGGCGGGATAGAGCGTGTCGCCCAGCGCCGCGATGGCGCCGCTGACCGCCACTACCACCGCCACGGGTAGGGCGGCCACCATCAGTTTCGGCGCGCCACGCCAAACCCGGGACGCCACATCCGCGCCGAACCAGGCGGTGAGGGTCAGCATGGCCAGTAGGATCTGGGTGTTCACCAGGTGCGCGGAAAGATATGCGGCGCGCCCGGCCGAGGCATTGTGCTCGACATATTGAAACAGCACCAGGCCCGCTCCCAGCAACGCCTCCGCGAACAGAAATACAACCGAGAGCGCCGCATAGAATCGCGCGCGATGGCCACGCGGAAACAGGCGGAAGGCCCACAAGCAAAGCGCGGCCACGCCTAGTATCGAGAGGCCGCTGGTGGCACGATGGGTGAACTCGATGAGGGTCTCGATGCGCGCCGCCCGCGGCACGATCGCGCCATTGCACAGCGGCCAACGGTCGCCGCAGCCCGCCCCCGAGCCGGTGGCGCGCACAAACGCGCCCCACAGCACCACCAACATGTTGTACACGAGTACGCCCCAGGCAACCTGGCTGAACCGCCGATAGGCCGCCGGGGAAGAGCGCAACGCGCGCGGGTCCGCCGCCACTTGGGACATCTATTTCAATGTACCAGTCACTGCTGCTGCTGCTGTTGCTGCTGCGGAGGTTCCTCGGCGGCCGGAGCCTGCACCGGACCGGCGGCGGTCTCCTGCAGGTGTTCGTTGCCTTCTTCGTCGAGCGCGGGCCGGACCCGCACATCCACCGAGAGGCGCTGGCCGGCGTGCCCTTTGTATACGCCGCGCACCGGCGCGACATCGCCGTAATCGCGGCCGTAAGCCACGCGCACGTGCCGCAGGCCGATAGGTTCGCCCAGCGTGGGATCGAGACCGAACCATCCTTCGTCCGGCAGGTAGACCTCGGTCCACGCGTGCGAAGCCTGGCCGCCGATCACTTCCGTGGTGCTGGCGCCCGGCTCGGTGGTGGATTTGGGCAACAGGTAACCCGATACGTAACGCGCCGGCAGGCCGTGCATGCGCAGCATCGCCAGCAGCAGGTGCGCGAAATCCTGACAGACGCCGGAGCGCGTCCGCAGCGCATCTTCAATGGACGATTGCACGTGCGTGGCGCCTTTCTCATAGCGGAACCCGTCGTGCACCAGGGCGGCCGCGGCACGCGCGAATCCAGCCACGGAGCCGCCGCTGTCGCGTTCGGCATCGCCGGCCAGTTCGCGCACCGCGGGCAGGTGCGGCACGTAAACGGTGGCGCATAGCAGATCGTAGAATTCGTCCAGCGCTTCGGCCCTCGCGGCCAGGTCGCGCAAGGCGAGACCGTCTTCCGGCAGCGGACGCGGTTCCTGCACCAGCACCACGGAATCGGCCTCCACCCGCAGATGACGATGCTCGGGCAGCACATTGAAGCGATGCACCCAGTTCCCGTAGGGGTCCAGATAGGCGGAAGTTTTGGCCACCGGATCGGTCGTCAGCCGGAACGAGAGGCAGCTTTGCGTCTCATCCTGGCGGGGCCGCAGCCGGACCTCGTTGTAGCTCTCCGAAACCGGACCGTCGTAGCTGAACTCCGTCACGTGAAAGAGGCTGCAACGGTTCATGCCACCACCGCGTAGTAGAAGTAAGTGCGGGCGATGTTCTCGCCGATGCTGCGGCAAACCTTTTGCACGTCGTCCAGAAAAGTGTGCAGCCCCCGCGCGAAAATGTCTTCAATGCGGTCGTACACCAGGGTCGCATGCAGGTTTCCCGTAAGGCGCTCGGCTTCGTCGGCATAAAAGCCGGGACCGCTGCCGCTGATGGCGCGCAACGACTGTTGGACGGTCGCGATGTTGAAGCGGATCGAGCGCGGATGTTGGGCGTGCAGCACCAGCAGCTCCGCCACGCGTTCGGGCTCGATACGCACGTGGTACTGACGCCGGTAAAACTCGTACGCGGCGACGGATTTGAGCACCGCCATCCATTGGTGGTTCCCGGCGGTATCCCCGGTGCCGGGCGATTCCACCAGCTTGTGATACTCCACGTCCACGATGCGCGCGGTCATTTCGGCGCGTTCCAGGGCGCGTCCCGCCTGCAGAAAGTTCCAGCCTTCGTCGTGCGGCAGGGTATCGTCGGCCACACCGTGAAAGCTGTGGCTGCCAAACCGGATGGCGTTGCAGAAACGGTGCGGCCCCACCGCGATTTCCTCCTCGGGATTAAAGCGCGTGACGTTGTGATAGAGGCTGTTGATATCCTCCCAAAGCTCGCGCGAAAGGCGGTCGCGGATGGTGCGGGCATTCTCGCGCACCGAGGTGATGCATTGCACGATGGAACTGGGGTTGTCCGCGCTGAACGCCAGGAACTCGAAAACGTTGCGCGGTGTGGCCTCGGAACATTGCGCGGCGAAGCGCTCCTGTTCGCCGGTGATGGCCACCAGCGGATCCCAGCGCATGCGGAGGGCGTGCGGCGATTCCTCGATCATCATGTGGTAGTTCACGTCCAGGATACGCGCGGTGTCCTCGGCGCGCTCCATATAACGCGCCATCCAGAACAGCGAGTCGGCGATGCGCGAGAGCATCATACTTCACCTCGCAGCACCCAGGTATCCTTGCTGCCGCCGCCTTGGGAGGAATTCACCACCAGCGAACCGGGCTTCAGGGCCACCCGCGTCAGACCGCCGGGCACGATCACCACCTTATCGCCGTCGTATAGGCAATACGGCCGCAGGTCGATATGGCGGCCGGCCATGCGGCCGGTGCGCGGATCGTGGGCTGGGCAGCGGGACAAGCCGATCACCGGCTGGGCAATGTAGTTGCGCGGGTCGGCGCGCAGGCGCTCGCGAAAATCGTCGATGGCGGCGAGGCTGGCCGACGGCCCAATCAGCATGCCATAGCCGCCCGATTCGCCCACGGCCTTCACCACCAGTTCGGGCAGATGGTCCAGGACGTACGACAGATGCTCCGGCTTGGAGCAGAGCCAGGTTTCGACGTTGCTCAAGACGGGATCTTCGCCCAGGTAATAGCGAATGAACGCGGGCACGTAGGCGTAAATGGCTTTGTCGTCCGCCACGCCGTTGCCCACCGCGTTAGCCAGCGCCACGTTGCCGGCGCGGTAGGCGCCCATCAGGCCGGGGATGCCCAGGATGGAATCCGCGCGGAATGCCAGCGGATCCAGAAAATCGTCGTCGATGCGGCGGTAGATCACATCCACGCGGGTGAGGCCGTGAATGGTCTTCATGTAGACGATGTCGCAATCGACCACCAGGTCGCGGCCTTCCACCAGCTCGATGCCCATCTGCTGGGCCAGGAACGTGTGTTCGAAATAGGCGCTGTTGTGGATGCCCGGAGTCAACAGGACCATGACCGGGCGGTCGCCTCCGCGCGGCGAAATCATGCGCAGAATCTGGCAAAGCTCGGCGGGATAGTGGTCGATCGGCAGGACCCCGTGCAATTGGAAGGCGTGCGGCAGCGTGCGGGTCATCACCTGGCGGTTTTCCAGCACATAAGAGATGCCGCTGGGGGTGCGCACATTATCTTCGAGTACCAGGTATTGGCCGGTTTTCGAATCGCGCACCAGGTCGATGCCCGCGACGTGCGTGTAGATGCCGCGCGGCACTTCCACGCCGATCATCTGGCGGCAGAAGTGCCGGCAGGAATAGATCAGCGACCGCGGCACCACCCGATCCTTCAAAATGCGCTGCTGGCCGTAGACATCCTGCAGGAACAGGTTGAGCGCACGGACCCGCTGCGCCAGGCCGCGCTCGATCACGTTCCATTCCGAATTGGGCAATATGCGCGGAACCAGGTCGAAGGGAAAGAGCCGCTCGGTACCCCGGCCATCGCTATAAACCGTGAAAGTGATCCCCTGCAGGAGGAACGAAAAGTCCGCGAGCTCGCGCAATTCCTGGAATTGCGCCGGGGCCAGGCGCTCCAATTCCTGGAAAGTCTTGGCGTAGTGCGGCCGCGCCTGTCCGGGCGCCGCGAACATCTCATCGAAAAACGAGCCGGTATCGTAATCCCGGAATAGGTCGTCCTCGGCGATCTGGGCCTGTTGCACGGTGAATGCAAGTAGTATAACAACCGGGCTCCCGCGCGCGGATTAGAAGTTTTTTGTGGGGCCCATAAAAGGCCGGCCCTAGTGGGCGGGCTGGATACTAGCAACAACCCATCTTGATTTCATTGGCGGCCGTAACCGGCGGACCGAAGGCCTCCGCGGGAGGTTGCGCGCCGTTCAGCACAGCTACCCACCGCCGCGCCGCATCGCCGACCACCAGGACCACGCCTACGATGAAGATCCCCGTCAGCGCCGAATCCAGATAGCCCGTCAGCATCTGGCCCGGCTTGCTCGTCAGCGGCCAAAAGAGGTTCTTAATGGACAGAATGCCGGCCGTAACCGTGGTGATCCCCACAAAACACATGGGAATCGCGGTTATCAGGGCGTATTTGGCCTTGCCCATATTGATCAGGAACGTGGTGCCGATCGACAGCGCGATGGTGGCGAGTAACTGGTTGCCCGTGCCGAATAGCGGCCAGATCGTGGAAATGGTACCGGTATAAATCAGATATCCCCAGCCGCCCACAACCAGGGTTGTCGCGGCCAGGTTGCCGGGAAGCCAGGAGCTGTTGGCGAAGGGCTTATGTACCCGCCCCATGACTTCCTGGAACACGTAACGGGCTACCCGGGTCCCGGCATCCACGGTAGTCAGGATAAAGAGAGCCTCGAACATGATGGCGTAGTGGTACCAATACGCCATCAGCCGGTCCATGCCAGGCAGTCCCTTGAAGATCTGGGCCATACCGACGGCTAGAGAAACCGCGCCACCGGTGCGCCCCGCCAGCTTTTCCCCCACCTCTCGCGAGACCGCCTCCAGATTCACGGTATGCAATCCGAGACCGGCAAAAACGTCGGGGGATGTATTGATCGCGAAATAATCGCCGGGATGCATGGAGGTGGCTGCGATCAGCGCCAGCACTCCCACCAGCGACTCGCAGATCATCGCGCCATAGCCGATGAGGCGCGCGTCTGTCTCTTTGTCGAGCATTTTCGGGGTGGTTCCGGAAGACACCAGCGCGTGAAAGCCGGAGATGGCGCCGCAGGCGATCGTCACGAAGAGAAAGGGGAATAAGGTGCCTTTGATGATCGGTCCGCCGCCGTGGACGAACTGGGTAAATGCCGGAAAGCGGATATCGGGATGCACGAGGATCACCCCCACGACGAGGGTCGCGATGGTGCCCAGCTTCACATAGGTGGAGAGGTAATCGCGCGGGCCGAGCAGCAGCCACACGGGCAGGACGGAGGCGATGAAGCCATAGGCCATCATCAGGAAAGTGATCTGGTGCGGCGAAAAAGTGAGCGCGCCCGCCGCTCCTGTCTGCGCAAACCAGTGGCCCGCGGCCACCGCCGAAATCAACAGCACCACGCCAAAAATACTCGGGCCGGTCACGGTGATTCTGCCCGCGTGACTCCGGAACATCCAGACTCCCATAACCAGGGCGATCGGGATGGTGGCCCCAATCGTGAACACGCCCCACGGGCTGTTCGCCAGCGCATTCACCACCACGATTCCCAGGCCGGCGAGGGAAACCAGAAGGATAAAGAGCACGGCGATCATGGCCACCAGGCCGGCGAATGGACTGATTTCGGTGCGCGCGATTTCCGCCAGCGAGCGGCCCCGGTGGCGCACCGAGGCCACCAGAATCGTGAAGTCCTGCACGCAGCCGGCCAGCACCGCGCCGATCAGCAGCCACAGAAAACCGGGGGCGAATCCGAATTGTGCGGCGAGCGTGGGACCCACCAGCGGACCGGCTCCGGCGATGGCCGCAAAGTGGTGCCCGAACAGCACCCATTTGGGCGAGACCACGTAGTTATGCCGGTCTTCGAACGTGTGCGCCGGGGTGGTGCGGCGGTCATCCAGCGCCAGCGCCTTGGCCGCGATGAACGCGCTGTAGTAACGGTAACCGATGGCGTAGACGCAGAGCGCCCCAAGAAGAATCGGGAGAGTATTCATCGAATCCGTAAATCCCTCTAACAGAAAGCCCAGCCGCGCGAGGCCAATTGTGCGGCTTCACCCCTACCGCCTTTAGTTAGCCCGAATGGCCGAATCAGGCGCAGCGAACGGTACATGGCCCAGTGATATCATATTGATTGTGAGCATGCTCCGGCCATCACTGCAACTTAGGGTCGCACAAAAACAGATCCTGACCCCCGGCTTGGTCCAAATGGTGACCGTGCTCCAGTTGAACCGTTTGGAGCTGAAGGAGATGATCACCCAGGAGATCGTCGAAAACCCCGTCCTGGAAGAATCCACCGAGGAAGCCGGCGAAGAGATTACAGCGGAAGAACTTCTTCCGCTGCTCGAGCCGGAGCGGGTCACCGATCCTTCGGACCAGCAACTCCTGGAAGCCGCGCTGGGAGACGCCGCCCACACCAACGGCATTGCCGGTGAAGTATCCGCCGATTTAGGCGCGGACCCCTTCCCGGACTTGGCCGAGGCCGCTGCCGCAGCCAGTGCGGAGGCGTCCACGGCCGATCCCGTCGAGGCGGCGGCCGCCACGGACCCCTTCGATGAAATCGACTTTGGTTCCTTTTTCGACGATTACCTGGATCCCGGCTACAAGAGTCCCGCCTCGGAATCCGTCGAAAAGCCCTCCTTCGAGACGTTTCTGTCCGCGCCGGTCACCCTGGCCGATCATCTGCATTCCCAATTGAGTGTCAGCTTGCTCTCGGAGAACATTCGCGACGCCGCCGAATCGATCATCGGCAACCTCGATGAAGACGGTTATCTTTCCGCGTCCCTGGAAGAGATAGCCGGCATGGGCGATCACACTCCCGAAGAAATCGAAGCTGCCCTGAAGGTGGTTCAGTCCCTCGATCCTGCCGGTGTGGGCGCGCGCAACGTGCGCGAGTGCCTGCTGTTGGAGCTGGAGAGCATGAACGGGCTGGGTGGAGTGGCTTGGCAAATCGTCTCTGGCCACCTGCGGCTGCTCGAAATGCGCCAGTATCGCGAGCTCGCCAAGATCCTGGCCCGGCCGATGGAACACATCGAAATCGCCGTGAAGGCCATTCGCAGGCTGAATCCGCGGCCAGGCCTGCGCTTTTCCGGCGCGGGTGCGCGCACCGTGGAGCCCGATGTTTTCTTCATCAAGGATGGCGACGATTACATCATCCAGATGAACGACGAGGATGTCCCCCAGCTCCGGCTCAACGCCCAATACCGCCGCATGCTCGACCGCGATAACGGGGCCACCAAGGAAGTGCGGGATTACGTCCGCGAGCGCTACACGTCGGCCATTCAGTTGATGAAAAATATCGAGCAGCGCAAGCAGACCATTCTGAAGGTCTGCCAGGCCATCGTGCGCCGCCAGACCGAGTTTCTGGCGAATGGGCTCGATTGCTTGAAGCCCATGATGATTAAGGAAGTGGCTGAGGAAGTAGGCGTGCACCCTTCCACGGTCAGCCGCGCGGTGGCCAGCAAGTACGTACACACGCCGCAGGGCGTTTATGAGCTCCGGTATTTCTTCTCCGAAGCCGTGCAGGGCCCCCTGGGCGGCAATACGCCGCTGCTGTTGCTGAAACGCAAAGTAAAAAAGATGATCGAGGAAGAGGACAGCTCGCATCCGCTGACCGACGAGCAGATCACTACCGCGCTGCAGCATGAAGGCATCAACGTGACGCGGCG
>Ga0187871_10002491_pt1 | contig 14984 bp, 13 predicted proteins | sample June2016WEW_16_1_FD_132988 | JGI IMG/M metagenome (GOLD analysis project Ga0187871, IMG submission 132988) | Peatland microbial communities from SPRUCE experiment site at the Marcell Experimental Forest, Minnesota, USA - June2016WEW_16_10 | ecosystem: Environmental > Terrestrial > Soil >... | reverse complement strand
TTCCCCGGCGGTGGCCAGGCTGCGGCCAAAGGGTTTTTCCACGATGATCCGCTGTTGGACGCCGGTATCGGATTCGACCAGACCGGTTGCGCCGAGTTGTTCGATGATGCCGATGAATTCAGTCGGGGCGGTGGCCAGATAGAACAGACGATTGCCCGCCGTGCCGCGCTCGGCGTCGAGTTTCTGCAGCAGTCCGTCGAGGGATTTGTAGCCCTGGGCGTCGGCAAACTCGGATTGATGATAGAAGATTGCCTGGGCGAACGCGTCCCAAACCGCCGGATTGATCGGCTGGAACCGTGAGAACTGCATGACCGAGTCGCGCAGCTCGGCGCGGAACTGGTCATTCGTTTTCGGGCGCCGGGCGAACCCGACGATGGCGAACGACTGGGGAAGTTGGCCTTCGTGGGCGAGATTATAGAGGGCCGGCACGAGCTTGCGGTGCGTCAGGTCGCCGGTTGCGCCGAAAATGACCAGCCCACACGGTTCCGGCGCTTCCCGCCCGGTGATGCCTTCCCGAAGTGGATTCGTCGCGAGAGTTGTTTTCATAGCCGTTGCCCGAGCGCAAATTAGCACACGAACACAAGCAACGAAAGGGGACAGCTTGGCTGGAACGATGCAGTTAGCACGGCCCTGGTATCTTTCTCGACGTGGTGGAGAGCGAGGTTTACCCGCCTCCGGCGGCGCCAAAGGCGACTAGGGCTCGGCTTCCACCCGATCCCATGACCGGGGCGCACCGAAGTACTAGTCCAGCGTTCCGGCCAAGTCGGCGAAGTTGGCATTCGAGGGAGCCGACCGCGCCGCAGAGGCAAGTTCAAGAAGCGCCTGCTCCACCGGTTCAGACGCCGAATGGTTCAGGTGCCCGGTATTCGTGCCGTCGCCCGTTCGCACAACGTGCAGCACGTCCGTGATCGTAATCGATCCCGGCGGCCGTGCGGGCTGGAGACCGCCTTCGGCATCAGCGAGTTCAACCAGCACACCGCCTTCGATCAGGCGGCGAGCCACCTGGTTGAGCGCCTGCAACGGCGCGTGCAGCCGGCCCGCGAGCGTTTCCGTGTTGGGCGCCGGGATGCCGCGCAAGAAGTTGTGACATACCCGGAGCACAATCCGGCACGCAAGCAACTCGCGCTGCATCTGGTCCATCCGTTCACTCAGGCGTTGCTGCAGGTAGAGCTTCGCGTTCTGTGCGGCAAACGAAACCTGGGCGCCCAGCAGCACGATCAACCAGGAAAAATACACGCCCAACAGGAACACCGGGAGAACTCCCAGGCCACCATAGATTTTGCTGTAGGTGACGACGCGCGAGAGGTACATGGCGCTGAGCAGACTGTTCAGTTGCCACAACGTTCCGCCGACAAAACCACCGATCACCGCCGCATAAAACCTTACGCGCGTGTTCGGCATCAAAGCGTACATCAGTGAAAATCCAACCCAGAGAATGACACAGGGCGCCAGTTGCAGAAGCCAATGCTGAAACCCGGGCGCCATGGCCAGATGGCCCAGCACTTTCGAGAACTCGGCGGTCCCGGTCACCGCCAACGCGCCAAACAACACAATCGGGCCGAGCGTGATCGACGTCCAATAGTACACGACTTTGCGCCAGATCGAGCGCCCCTGGGTAACGCCCCAAATGTCATTGAAGGTTTGCTCGATCGTCATCAGCAACCTCACCGCCACCAACGCCAGCAATACGGTGCCGACCGTGCCCAGCTTGCCCGCATCGATGTTGCTGATGAACGTTTGGATGCTGTCAACAACCTGGCGCCGCGCCTCGGTTGATACCGTTATGCGCCCGTTGGCCATCGGAACGGCGCCGGCAGGCCGGCCATTGTCGGGCACATATTCGAGTTGCGGCGCCACCTTCGCGACCATCGCATCGATCACCTTCGGCGCCAGGTCCGCGCTCGCCGTCTGGAGAAAAGTCTTTGAGATGCTGAACACCACCGCCAGCAGGGGAACAAGCGCCAGCAGCGTCGTGTAGCACAGCGCTGCCGCCCGCAGCGGGCAGCGGTTGTTGACGAACCCGTCAACCACCAGCGCGATGAAGTGAATGGCGGTGCGCAGCTTGTGCAGCGCGGGCCGGGCATCCACGCTTTCGGCAAGCGATTCCTCGAGGAAGTGCCTCACCTTCGCGCGCCAGCCGGTGAGCGCGGTCGGCTTGTGCCTAGCCATGGCTAAAAGTCTACGGTCCGGCCCCGGCCAAGTCAATTCGCCGCCATCGCGCCGGCGATCGAGCCGCATGATCCGTATTGGCACGGAGGAATGGCGGGATACCTACACGGCAGTCCCGAAAGCTTTCGGGGCAGGCCATCCCGCCCTACAAAAAGGCGGTGCGGCGGCTGGCTAGGCACGGAACGGGCGGGCCGGGCCCGAGCTGGAGAATTACCATTTGACCTTGACGGCGCGTTTTTGTCCAAGGCGGTCGATATACGAGACCTCGCCGTGGCGCTGCCCGTACTCGTGGAGTGCCTTGGTGATCTTCACATCGAAACAGCAATACTCGGCGATTTCCAGAATGCGGCCTTCCTTCCACCACTTCAACGCCTGCATTCCGTCGGCGATCTTCGGCGCCTCGAGCGTGGCCTTCGCCAACGAGTCCAGCGACAGCCGGTGGCCGAGCTTTTCTTCGAGGTTGACCATCAGGTCGAGCGTCGGCGCCCCACTCAAGTCCAGCGGCGTATAGCCATGCAGCACTTCGTAATCGAAATTGATGATGTTGAACCCAACGACCAGGTCACAGCGCATCAGTTGCTTGACCAAATCGGCGACTTTCTCCTCAGAGTAAATCCGGTATTGTCCGTCGCCGGTGCTGTAGGTGACGCCGACGGACATTTTCATGTCGCGCTTGCGATTCCAGCCGCCGACGTCGGCGGCGCTCTTCTGGGTTTCCAGATCGAAGTAGACGATGTTGGTCATGATCCGAGGCTCATGCGGGGCAGGCCGAGTGTTCGCATGGTGTGCAGGCCGGCTGGGCATTCGACGAGCCGGGGCAATGTGTTGGCCAGGATCGCCGGCGTGGCCATGTCGCCAGGCACACCCCCCTCCAGCACCAACCGCAGCGGCGGTTCGCCGTCAATCTCGATAACGTCCCGTGGGTTCGGCGCGCCGACGTACATCCGCAGTTCCAGCGTCAACACTTCCCGGCGGCCGCGCACGCCGCGGACAAACTGGTGCACGCCGGCCACGGCACCCATCTCCACCGTCAGGAATTCCGTCTTGACGGTCTTCCTGGAAATCACCGGTTCGACGCTCTCCCGCACGTCGTCCATCGCCCAACCCAAGCCGTCCGCCAGGAATACCAGCGACTCCGCCAGGCCGACGTGGCCGATTCTATGTTGTCGGTTCAAGCCATCAAACTGCGCCTTCGTCATGGCCGCGCCGACCTTGCGCTGGAGCGCTTCACGGCGAGTGGCCGCATCGACCACGCGCAACACGCGCACCGAATCAATCCGCTGGCAGGCCATCGACAACAACAGCGCGAGTGTGTCCATGACGAACCCCGGATTGACGCCAGTGCCGACCATGGCGACAGATTTCTGGACGCACAAATCATCGAGTTTTTCGGCCAGCGGTTTGTGACGATAGTATGGGAACAACGCTTCTTCGCAGGAGCTGACACAGTGCAAACCCGCGCGAGCGATCTCGGTAAGTTGTTCGTAGGCCTCGACGAAACTCGATGTCGTGCAATGTACCACGGCGTCGGCGTGGGTTTGCGCCAGCAGCAGCACCGGTTTGTCGGCTACGGTTATGTCGAGCTTGCGGCCAAGACCGAGCACGTCGCCCAGATCTTTCCCCGCCAGCTTTGGATCGCGGTCAATGGCGCCGACCAGTTGCAATCCCGAACGGCTGAGAACCACGCGCGCTGCTGCTCGTCCAATGGCGCCCAAGCCGTACTGAACGACACGAATCGGTTTGCTCATGATGTGTACTCGCCCCAAACGTTTCCGGATGAACGCATGTCTTGTACCGCCTCCCGGCGCCCGCTTCAATGGAAAAGGTGGGTGATCGGCAATGTGATGCTGTGGGGCGCCGCAGTCCGGCAGCTTGCACCGATGGCTTGGTCAATAACCGATTTCGCGCGTGCTCCACTGGTCGCCGTGTGCGTCCGTTACGCTGCCCATCGATGAGGTGTCAAGCGTCGGTGTGCCATCCACAAGAAACCGATAGACGTAGCGGCCACGAGCCAGCTCCGTTCGGAGATTCCAGATTCCATCGATGCTCTTGCGCAACGGGCGTGCCATCAGCGTGTCATCCTTGGCCAGGCGGATGACCAACACGACCTCCCGCGCCTTTGGCGCATCGAGTCGAAAAACAATTGTCTTGGTAATGGCGCGATAAGATTGGCGCCGGGTGCGCGGATTCATTGGCCAACCTTACGCGCTTTCTCGAGGCTGACAAGGCCGTCGCGCCATTTTTCCTGATCGGGGCGCGATACGTTTGATATGAGCAGTCTGACTGCCGATGGACACATTGGGAGAGATGGCGGAACGGCTTGGAGTCGTTCGGCATGCCTATTGTCTGATGGCCGACCGCAATTTGCTGGACGGTCAGGGATGGATTTGTGAAAGTCCATTGGAGTCAAAGGCCACCAATGTGATGTCCATTCTGCTTCAGTCCGTATCGGTTCTCAGGCGGGAGTCCACTCATGCAGAATTTGAATCTCTGGCTTGAGGGCCGATCCAAACCCTGGGTGGTCGGGGTGAGCCTGATCGGGATCGCGATTGTCGGTCTGATCGACTACCTGACGGGACCCAACGTTCGTGTGTCCATCCTCTACGTGCTGGTGGTGATTTTCGTCGCCTGGTTTGCAAACGCCGCATATGGAATTTGGCTCGCGGCCGTTGCCACCCTGGTGTGCTTCCTAGCCAACCTGTACTGGCCCATTACGACTCAGGAGATTTTTGTTGCCTGTTGGAACTCGGGTGTGGACGGTGCGGTACTGCTGGCGGTCTGTTGGCTGGTGAGGGCCGTGAAAAAGGCGGGCGAGCAACGCCGTCATCTGGAGAGGCAAGTGCTCGAACGGTCAGACCAGGAGCGGCGGCGGATCGCGCAGGACCTGCACGACGGTCTGTGCCAGCATCTGGCCGCCACGGAGTTCGCGACCCAGTTGTTGACGGACAAGCTGGCGCAAGAATCGTTGCCACAGGCAACCGAAGCCCGGCAGATTGTGGGATTCATCCAGCGAGCCATGGCACAAGCCCGTGACGTCGCCCACGGGCTTCACCCGGTTGAAATCGGACCCGGTGGGTTGATGGCGGCGTTCGATGAGCTGTCGGCCTCAGTGCAAAACGTGTTCCACGTCGCCTGCGAGGTGCAGGGGAACGGCGTGGCCGACCTTTTTGATGACACGGAAGCGACCCACGTTTATCGGATCGTCCAGGAGGCGGTGGCGAATGCGATCAAACACGGCAAAGCGACGCGGATCGTGATTGAACTCCACGCCGAGAATGGGCGAATCATTCTGACGGTTACGGACAACGGACTTGGATTTCCGAAACAAATCCGGCAAAATAAGGGCATGGGGATCAGCACCATGAATTATCGCGCCTCCGTAATCGGGGCAGCGCTTGCCGTGCTCCGCGGGTCCAACGGCGGCACGTCAGTCGTGCTGTCATTTCCCAGGGACGTTCATGCGCAAGCGAGTAACAAGCCATGAGCGATCCAGCGACCAAGACGCGCATACTGATTGCCGACGATCACCCGATGGTGCGCGAATGGCTGGCGCAACTGATCAACCGTGAACCGAATCTGGTGGTCTGCGGGGAGGCAGCAGACGCCGCGCAGACGCTGCAGGCCATCGAGACGTTGCGACCCGACATGGCGGTTGTCGATCTCACCATGGAAGGCACACACGGCACGGACCTGATCAAAGACATCGCGTCGCGTTACAAGGGCTTGCTGGTACTGGTGCTGTCCATGCATGATGAACCTCTGTATGCTGAGCGCGCCCTCCGCGCCGGTGCCCGAGGCTATGTCACCAAACGGGAAGGGGCGGAGAAGATCCGCCAAGCCATCCTCCGCGTCCTGGCCGGGGAGATCCAGGTCAGCAAGACGGTGGAGGCGAGAATCTTGAAGGAGGCGAGTGCGGGGCGTTCCATCGGGGCGGGATTGCCGGTGGACACCTTGAGCGACCGGGAGTTGGAGGTCTTCCAACTTTTGGGGAGCGGTTACGGGCCGAGCCAGATCGCCGACGAGTTGCACTTGAGCGTCAAGACGGTGGAAGGGTACAAGGCGCGCATTAAGGAGAAGCTCCTGCTGAAGGACGCACGGGAACTGGTGCAGCAGGCCATCCAATGGAACAAGCTCGGCGGGTCTACGGACTCTTCGCAATGACGGCAGCCGTTTGCCGCCGGGTGCTTCCAGGCAAAATGGCGGCCAGCGGGTGGGCCTGACTCCTGATTGTTCACATCAGCTGACGCGTAGGGGCTTTCCCCCCCAGAAAAAACAGGGCTTCCCCTCACAGACAGGACTCCTCCCTTGAGCTACACGTGGACGCATGCAAAGGGTTGTTAGGAGCAAGAGCGCCGGGTTAACGATGGCCCGCTCCAACCTCAGCAAGCGCGAGGGGGAAGTGTTCCAGCTTCTCGGCTGCGGGTATGGCCCAAGCCAAACGGCTGACGAACTACAGGTCAGCGTCAAGACCGTGGAAGGCTACCTGGATCGCATCAAGAAGAAACTGCATATCGGTGACGCGAGGACGCTCCGGCAGTACGCCATCCAGCAAGGCCGATCCGCAAGAGCGCCAAAGCCGATCGACATGTCCCTCTGAATTCTATCGTCGTTCCGCTCGTCGCCCGATTGCGGCATCGGAACCAGAACGTAGCCGGATTTCTCGTCTTCCCGCCGGTCGGCATCCCGTCGCCCGCGGGTGTTTCCTCTCGCGACTGCCCGAGACACACTCGCTCGATTGCTCCGCGGTCAACAACTGGGTGGTTAGCAGACGTCTCGGCCGAGCGCCCAGACCTAGCGAGTTTTCGCATATGCCTGGAGGACGTAACCGCTGACGAAACTCTGAATGCGTCCCCATCGAAAACGGAGCGCTCCCCAAAACTCCCGCCGGTGGGTGTCACGCCGCGTGTCGGGGGTTTCCCCGTCGGCGAAAACGGGGCTTTCCCCCACAGACATCCCCCGCCACTTGGGCTACTAATATATTGCAGCGTTTGTTCGGGATTACGTCTTGAAAAGAATGGATAGCGAAGTATGAAGAGGATAATTCTAAGATTCCGCAGAGCCTTCCGATCGCCAAAGGGCCAAAGCCTGGTCGAATACGCGCTGATTTTGGCTCTTATTGCTGTCGTGGCGGTCTCGCTTTTACGAGGGCTCGGTAGGCACATTAACAACACCTTGTCATCGGTCAACGCAAACCTGCCGTGAGCGGCAGGGACGAGTTCCGAACCCTTCAGTTTAATTGGCTGAAGATCTGGCAATAGAACTGCAGGTGAATTCGAGTCCCGGAGGCCATCCCGTATTCCCGATGCTTGCTGTTCCGCTGCGCGCCAGAGTTTTCCCCGTCAGAAAAAACAGGGGTTACCCCCACAGACGACCTGCGAAGCGTCTGCTACCAATAACTCTCATGATCGAGTTTCCGCTGACGAGATGAACAAATTTGAAATCGCGTTAACACCGAAAACCGCATGAAAACCGTGATCCAACTCGTGGCGGCCCTTCTGGCCACGGCGTCCTTCGGCCAAGACACCCCGCCTCGATTGATCGTGCGCGTGGACGACATGGGTTGCGCTCCCACAGTAAATGAAGCGATCCTAAAATGTTATACAGAAGGCATCGCAACCTCCTTGGAAGTCTTGGTGCCTTCACCGTGGTTTTCCGAAGCCGTCAAAATCCTGGCGGAACATCCCGAGGCCGATGTCGGCGTTCACCTCGCCCTGAGCAGCGGTTCCGACTACGACAAGTGGCGGCCTGTCTCCAACTGCTTCAGTCTGTGTGATGCTCACGGGTATTTCTTTCCCATGCTTCACCACAACTGCAACTATGTCGGTCGTTCGCTCATTGAAAACCACTGGAACCTCGAAGACATCGAAAAAGAGTTTCGTGCCCAGATTGAGTTGGCTCGAAAAGAGATTCCGCAGATCAGCCATGTTTCCGGACACATGAATTCTTGCAGGCTGAATAATGACGTAACCGCTGTCATCGAAAGGCTCGGGAAGGAATATGGTCTCGAAGTCGAAACCTACGGACGGAATGTCAAGAAGGTCAGCTACGTCGGCCCTCGAAACACTTCCGACGAAAAAATCGTTGGATTCATCAAAATGATCGAAAATCTGGAGGCAGGGCAAACCTACCTCTTTATCGATCATCCCGGTCTCGATACGCCCGAATTACGCGCCATCGGCCATATTGGCTATGACGCCACCGACCGCCAGGGAGTCACTGACACCCTTACCAACCCGCGTGTTTGCGAAGTCATCCAAGCCAGGGGCATCCAGTTGATTGGCTATCGCGATTTGAAAAATGCAGTGGACAATATCCATCCAGTCCCCAAGCCCTGGTGGGGGGCTTTGGTGGGCCCAGAACGGTTCACGTACTGAATGCATCGGGTACCCCACGAGATGGATGGCCAGCCACTCGTCGATCACGATGGTGCAGTACCGCGATAACGGATGACCCGGACTTTTTCCAGGGTCACGAGGCCATCGCCCAGCAGCTTGTCCAGTTCGGGAAGGAAGGCATTGATTCTGTCTTCCTTGTCAACGATTTCGATGAGCACGGGCAGGTCTTCGCTCAGGCGCAGGATCTTGGCGGTATGCAGGTGCGAGTTGGCCCCAAACCCCATCGGACCGCGCAGGACAGTCGCGCCCGCGAGGCCCAATTCGCGGGCCTTCAGCACGATCGCCTCGTACAGCGGCTGATGGTGCCACTTGTCGAGTTCGCCGAGGTAGATGCGCAGCAGAGCCCCTTCGCCGTCGAGTTTCACAATGATCCTCCATGGAATTCCGCCTGGAGCGCTCGGCCGCCGACCCAACCGAGGTATACCGCCAGCAGGCTCAACACGTTCGAGCCGATAATGTTCAGCGCCACCCCGAGCCATTCGCCGTCCCGCGCCAGGTTGAGCGTTTGCAATCCATAACTGGAAAACGTCGTGTACCCACCGCAGAACCCGATCATCAGGAAATCGCGCCACTCGGGCTTAATCCACGCGCGCCCCGTTTCTGGTCCGCTGATCGCGGCGATGAACCCGATGGCGAAGCAACCCGTCACGTTGATCACCATGGTGCCCAGTGGAAAAACCACCGCCCACGGATAATGCTTCGACTGATGCTCCGAGATCACGCCATTCAGCCCGTAGCGGGCCAGAGTCCCGAGCGCTCCACCAATAATAAGCAGCAAAAGTCTGTACATTGCGTCCTTTTTGTCATGGTAGGAGTCATTACCCCGTCCTTTCAACCAGCGCCACCGAAAGGCCGGGGAGTTACAGGCGAACCCCATCGCCGATGGTAAGCCTACCAAATGCGTCCCGCAAAGTTCATCAAAAAAGCAGGCGGCAACCCATGTGGCGCGCTGGAAGCGCAGGCACCGTAGGTCAATGGATCGGGCCTTGCGCAAGCGGCAGTCTGTCGCTTTTTAGTCAGGCTGAATAACAGGCGTCCGATGGTCGCCTCGCGTTCACCAACCGCAATCGGCGCAAGGCCTTGTGTTTTAACATCTTTTTTATACTCGCCTCCGGGATGGCACAGCGGGCGCTAAGCCATGCGAGTGCGGCTATTCGCCCCGATGACGCGTGGTCACAGTTGGATGCCAGGCAGCGGCGGCCTGCTACGGTCATCGACAAAGGAAACGTGAAAGCTGCTGTAAGGAAAACACCAATGGCAACGGAACAACATGCGGCTGGCACGGCAGCGCGGCCCAAAACGTCGGGCTCGTTGGGACTCACAGGTCTGACGATCAACGCGATGGCGCTGATTGCACCAGGAGCCTTCCTGTGGCTCACCTATCAGGAGCAGGCCCTTTACGGCGCGCCGATGGCTGGCTGTGCCATGTGGTTCGGCCTGTTCGCGGCACTGTTGCTGTGTTTTGCCACGGCGGTCAGTTACGCCGAGCTGTCGAAACTCTATCCCGGCGCCGGCTCGTCCTATTTTTTTGCCGAACAGGCCTTCCTCTCCAAGACGCGCGCCTACAAGTTCGCGCGGGTCGTCAAGTTCTTCACCGGCTGGGCCAGCCACCTGTATTACTGGGTGTACCCGGGCTTGATGGTCGGTGTCACCGCCATATTGGCGGGCTATCTGGCCAATCAGTTCTGGCCTGGCATCTTTAGCGCCACGTACAACAGTCCACTCTTCATGTATCTCTTCTGTGCCGTATTCGCCCTGCTGGTCGGCTACATCGCCTACCGGGGGGTCAATGGCAGTACCGCGGTCAACATGGCGGTCAACGCCATCCAGATCACCGCTCTAATTGTCTTCTCGATCATGGCCATCGCCTACCGCATGCAACACCCGCAGGATTCGGTCGGCTATCACCTGTCCAACGGCGCCCCCGTCAATTATCAGGTCGATCAGGTCAACCAGACCGACGATAAGGGCAAACCGATCCGGGACACCTGGGTCGATAATTCGCCCAAGACTGACGACAAAGGTCAGCCCATGTACAAAACGCAGGACCGTCAGGTCACCAGGGAGGATCTTGCCAACAAGGTTATCCCGCTTCCCGCCGGCCTCGGCGAGGGCGATCCGTATCCCGTGCTCCAAAGAGACTCCAATGGCAAGCTCATCTTGGGCAAGGATGGCAAGGCTGTTTCGGTGCCATTCCTGTTGAGTTACAAACTCGAGGATGCCGTCACCGGCAAACCGGGCGACGCCAAGGATCCGCCAACGTTCAACTTCCACACCAGCGCCACCTCGGTGCTCGCGCCGCATAAATTCAACTTCGTGTTCATCCAGGCGTGCATCGCCATCCTCCTGCTGGTCGGGTTCGAGTCCGTCACCTCGCTGGGCGAAGAAGCAAGAAATCCCCAGCGCCACATTCCGTGGGCCGTGCTGCTGTCGCTGGCGATACAGGGCGCGTTCTGCTATCTGTTCGAGTATTTTTCGGCGAACCTGTTCCTCAACAGCGGGTACACCGTCTCCAACGCCGGCGCTTCGAGCGCGCCACTGGGCGACATGATGGTCATCGTCGGCACATGGCTGTTTGGCAGCTACTCCGCCGGCTGGGCCTTCATGTTGGTCGAGGCCCTCACCGTGTTCCTCGCCTTGGTCGGCACCACGCTCTCGTGCATCAATACCGGCGCCCGCGTGACCTACGCCATGGGCCGCGACGAGGAAGTCCCCTCCCACTTCGGTCTGTTGCACGGCAGGACGCTCTCGCCCTACCGCGCGATCTGGACGTTGACGTTCCTGTCGATCCTCATCGGCATCGGCACCGTGACCATCTATCTCGGTGCGCAAACCACGGATCTGTCGCCGCTGGACAAACATAACTTCTGGTACGGCTTCGGCATCTTCTCGCCGCATGCCTACACCTGGCTGCCCAATACGCTGATCGTGTTCACCCTGATCAGCAACTTCGGCACGTTCCTGCTCTACATGACCACCTGCATCATCGCGATCGTCGCGTTTCGCGAGCATCACATGTTCAATGGGATCAAACATATGGTCATCCCGCTGTTCGGACTGCTGGCCAACCTCTGCTGCATGCTGTTCTACCTGATCGGCCCGTTCTCGGTCAGCGGCATGAGCTGGCACGAACCTTACATCGCCCTCGGTGTGGTCTTTCTCTGGGGCCTCTACGGCGTGGTCTACTTCGTCCGATCGAGCAAGGCTAGGGGCCGCGAAGCGATTCTGACCAGCAAACCGACCGTATCCGCCATCGCTTAGCCCGACCCTGGCGACACGAACTCCTCCAACAGCCGCCTCTCTCACCGGGGCGGCTGTTTCCATCTTCGTGCAATTCCTGTGGCCGCCCGGCCCCGACTCCCGCCATTCGACGGGATCCCGCCCTCCGGCGGGACTCGGGGTGCCGCACTCCAAAGCTGCACGCGTGCAATTCGTGTGGTTGCACGGAAGCGCGGCCCGCCGATTTCGCGTCCTTCGTGGCGCACGACGCGAAAAACAGGTCATTCACGCCATAAACAACAAATCAAATAACAAAATGGCAAATCCCGATGAAGATTGGGCTTGACGTAAGTTAAGCTAATATGCTACGAGGGTTGATGGGCTTTTAGACGTGGGCCGGTTGAGAAGTGCAAACGGCGGCGAATAATTTTGCCGTCACAAATTATGTCGAAACGATTCGGCGGTTGGTGCCGCTGATGGATTTGGTGAAACCGACGGACATGTGGGGAGAAAGGTGAGGTAAAGAATGAGCGGGACAGGTAAATTCATAAGTGGTCTGGTGTGCGCGGGGATTTGCGCTTTCGTGGTTGGGAACGCGGCAGCGCAGAATAATCTCATCCTCAACCCTGGATTTGAGACCGGAACCACAGCAAATTGGTTGGTATTGGGGGCAAGCGACGGATCTGCTTACGTCAACGTGCAGGCCGGCAACGGCCCGTCAGCGCCTGGGAGCTACGACGCGTATATGTACAATGTGATCCCGGCCGCCAATCTTGCGCTCCAGCAAAGCACAGCGCTTGGCGACGCCAATCCCGGGACGGTCACGTATTCGCTTGATCTGAAAGTTGACAGTTCACTTAACGGTGGAGTTGTCTTCATTCATCTCTGGGATATAAACTCGACTGGCGGGGTGATCGATCAGGGGCCGGGCTTGAAGGGTCCTTACTTCAATACCGGTTGGGTAACATATACCGGTTCGTGGGTCGCGCCGGCCACCGTGAACCACTTTGAAGTCGAGATTGATTGCACGACCGGCGCAAGTGCTGGCAGTACAGAAGCCATCGAGGTCGACAACGTGTCGCTGACGCAAGTTCCTGAGCCGACGACAATTACGTTGGTTGGCCTGGGCTTGGTGGGTGCTGTTTTGGGCCTTCGCAAGCGCCGCTCGTAATCGAAGTTTTGGGGTGTTCGCTCGCGAACGCCCGGGGATAAGTTGTGAATTGGGCGCGCCACTTTGCGATAAGTGCGGTGTGCCGACGGACGAAATTTGCCAGATGGACCGAGTTCGGGATGTTGGGTTCCGCTTCCGTCCACCTTATATCAAGAAACAATCCGGCTGTTTGAGGCGGAGAAAGAAACGGGATTCAATGAGAAAGCAGTTAACTGCCCTGTCTGCAGTTGCCGCGTGGGCCACACTGGCCCTTGCACAAAGCGTTATCCCCGTCGGGGTGAGTACAGCCAACGCTCAGTCACAGGTTCAGCTCGCGATCCAACCGGGCGTTCAGTTAAGCTGGCTGGAAAACACCAGTGACACCTACCAACTGCAATGGTCCACCAATCCGAGCAATACTTGGAGCAATCTGTCGGCGGCAGGCGTTGGCAATGGCCTGACGAACACCTATTTTGATCTTTCCCCGAGTGGTGCTCGCAGCTATCAGCTGATGGACATTGTTCCCGGTATTCCCCCGACCACTGCGCAGCCCGCGAACGGAGGATTCGAAAGCGGAACCGGAAGCACTGCCACCAGTTGGACGGTGGATACCGCGGCTGGCGGGCCCGTGTATGGGGTTCGCACCAACGACAACCCGCACAGCGGTTCGTATAACTTCGAAGTTTATCTGGCCAGCACCGGTGCCGGTCCGGTGGTTGAGTTCAATCAATCTGGCATCCCCGTGACGGGAGGAACCCTCTACCCATTCACCTTCTACTCGGACCAACTGACCGGCAGCCAGGGAGCTAACCCACAGTGGAGAATCGTGTGGAGTCCAAGCGGGGACACGGGCTACCAGACTTTTACTCCCGGAGCCGGCAGCTATGCTTTGTTCAGCACCTCGGTTACCGCTCCTGCCGGTGCGACCTCGGCGACCATCTATTTCCATATTGCGGGCGCAGCGATTCCGAGCCAGTCGGCTACGATTGACATCGATGATATCTCACTTGGCGGCGCGGGGTCCCCCGGTACGCCACCCGTCACCAACATCCTCGCGGTGGCCACGATGCCGGCCGTCCAGATCAGTTGGCCAAGCACCTCGGGTGTCCAGTACTACCCAGAATCCACCATCGATCTCACATCGACGAATTGGAACACGAATTATCCGTCCTTTACTGGAAATGGCGCGACGGAGTCATTCCTGGCCCCGATGACCAATAGCGCGATGTATTTCCGCTTGCAGATTCCGCCCCCGGTCATTGCGCCACCGACAAATCTCCAGCAGGTTCCGTCGGTAAGCACCAACTCCATCACCCTGAACTGGACCGCCAGCACCGTGCCTGGCCTGTATGGCTACGAACTCCTCTACAGTGCGACCAATACAACCACGACCAACACGGTCAACCTCGGCCTCGTGACCAGCTACACCATTTCCGGCGTGACCTCCGGCGTGACCTATTCAGTGTCCATGATTGCGCTCAGTTCGCTCGGCCAAAGCACCCCGGTCACCATTCTCGTGCAAGCATCCAACAACAGCGGCAGCGTGGTATGGTTGGAGCAATTCACCAGCGGCACGATCGATCCCACTGTATGGACGTGGAACGTTGGCAACGCAGGTTGGGGCAACGGCCAGTTCGAATACGACACCGCCAACCACCAAAATTCCTACGTCACCAACGGAGATCTCGTCATCGAAGCTGACGCCACCAATTATATGGGGAGCTATTTCACGTCCGCCCGGATGCTCACGGAGGGACGGTTTGCGTTCAAGTACGGGAATCTGGAAGCGAAAATCAAGGTCCCCAATACCGCCAATGGGTTATGGCCGGCGTTTTGGATGATGGGAAACAATGCCGGCGCCATCGCTTGGCCAGATTGCGGTGAGCTGGACATCATGGAGATGGGCTCCGCCGCTGGGATCTCCCAGGGTATTCAGCAGGAATATATCGACAGCGCGATCCACTACGCGAATTCCACCGGGGGCGCCGAGAATGCGGCGTCGTGGTACACGGCCCCGGAGAACCTGACGGAGGATTACCACCTCTGGCAGA
>Ga0187871_10002490_pt1 | contig 14986 bp, 8 predicted proteins | sample June2016WEW_16_1_FD_132988 | JGI IMG/M metagenome (GOLD analysis project Ga0187871, IMG submission 132988) | Peatland microbial communities from SPRUCE experiment site at the Marcell Experimental Forest, Minnesota, USA - June2016WEW_16_10 | ecosystem: Environmental > Terrestrial > Soil >... | reverse complement strand
GAGAGCCTGAGGGGTGAGCCTTGCGAAGTCCAGAATCGTCTCGGAGATTTTGCGGTCGGGAAATCTTGCCGTCCGTTTGGCCATCTTGCCCTCAGCGCCGAAATCTCATTTTAGGCCTGACCGTCGGCGCGCGGCCACTTCACCAGCAAGGTAGTCATTATTGCCTACCTCCGGCGACAGGCTGAGCCCGAGACGAGGCATTTCGTGCCTACCTCGGCTGGCGCCTCTACCCCCTGAGCGGGACGCGGCCGAAGGATGAAGAACATCTGCCACAGCCTTCATAACGAGTCTTAGGTAACCGTCGGTCGAAGCGCTCATTCGATCGCCTCCCCGCCAGGGCCATACCTTCGAGGTGCTCGCGACTGGGTCCCCTCAGACCGTAGCCCACGCGGTGGCTATGAGTCGTGGGGGCAATCGGGCGCCTCCGACGAGGGTGCCCGAAAGTGTGCCCTTGCTGGGGGGATTCAAAGGGACACGGTGTGAGTACCGTTATTGAAGACACTCTACTTAATAGCGCCCAGTGCCCTGTGGTAACCTTTGGAGGGGTTCCACTCCCACTAGCTTCCGCCAGACGAATCTGTTTCATGAAAACCCTCACTATAGCGGTGATCGCGGGCGACGGCGTCGGGCTGGAGGTCGTCCCCCAGGCCAAGCGCGTGCTCGAGCATGCCGCCCACAAACACGATCTCAGCTTTGCGTTTCAGGACTTCGACTGGGGCGCATCGCACTTTTTCCGCTGGGGCAAGATGATGCCCTCCGGCGCGCTCGATCTGCTGCAGCCCTGCGACGCCATTCTGCTGGGCGCGGTCGGGCATCCGGACATTCCCGATCACACCACGCTGAACGGGCTGCTGCTGCCCATCCGGCGGGCTTTCGACCAGTATGCCAACGTGCGTCCGGCGTATCTCTATCCGGGCGTGAAATCGCCGCTGGCCGGGCGCGAGGGCGGCCAGATCGACCTGGTGGTCGTGCGCGAAAATACGGAAGGCGAATACGCCCAGGTGGGCGGCTTCGTCTACATGGCGCAGCCCGAGGAAGTGGCCCTACAGACTGCCGTCTTCACCCGCCGCGGCGTGGAGCGCATCGTGCGCTATGCCTTCGAACTGGCCGTCAAGCGCGCCAAGAAAATGCGCGTCACCTCGATCACCAAATCGAACGCGCAGGGTTACAGCATGGCGCTATGGGACCGCACCTTTAACGAAGTGGCCATCGAGTTCCCCGGCATCGAAACGGAATCGCTGCTGGTGGATGCCGCCGCCATGAACTTCATCCGCCGGCCGGAGAGCTTCGACGTGGTGGTGGCTTCGAACCTGTTCGGCGACATTCTGAGCGACATTTCAGCCATCGTGGTCGGCAGCATGGGGCTGGCGGCCAGCGCCAATCTGGACCCCTCGCGGCGCTTCCCGTCTATGTTCGAGCCGGTGCACGGCTCGGCGCCGGACATCGCCGGCAGGGGCGTAGTGAATCCGTTGGCGGCGATCCTGAGCGCCGCTATGATGCTGGAGCACCTGGAACAGCCGGCGGCGGCGCGCGATGTGGAGCAGGCCGTGGCCGCGGTTCTGGCCGAAGGCAAGGTGCGCACGCCGGATCTGGGCGGCGCAAACACCACGCAGGAGGTCACCGATGCGGTCCTTTCTAAAATGGCTTAGCGTGAGCATTTTGGCAACGGCAACCCTTATGGCGCAAACCAAGTGGCATCATCGCTACGCCGAAGTGAACGGCGTCAAACTGCATTACGTGGAGCAAGGCAAGGGCGAGCTGATCCTTTTTCTGCATGGATTTCCGGAATTCTGGTACGAGTGGAAGGACCTGATTCCGGAGTTCGCCAAGGACCACCACGCGGTGGCGCCCGACATGCGCGGCTACAATCTTTCCGAAGCCCCGGCGGCGGTAGAGATCTATCGCGTGCCGCTGATCGTGGAGGACGTACGCGCGTTGGCGGTGAAACTGAAGGCGCGCAAGTTCGTGCTGGTGGGGCACGATTGGGGCGGCGTGATTGCCTGGGCTTTTGCCGCGGCGCATCCGGAGATGCTCGACAAGCTGGTGATCGTGAACGCGCCGCATCCCACGGTCTTCGCGCGCGAGCTGGCCGGCAATCCCGCGCAGCAGAAGGCCAGCGCGTACTTCAACCTGTTCAACTCTCCGCAAGCGGAAAAGGTCTTGGGACAGAACGATTTCGCGGCTTTGCAAGCGCTGATGAAGCCGTGGGCGTCGCCGGCCGATCTCAAGGAGTACGTGGCTAACTGGAGTCGCGGCCTGACCGGCGGCTTGAACTACTATCGCGCCGCGCGGCTGCGCTCCCCGGTGGATGGCGCGCAAGGCACGCCTGCCAACGAGTTGCCGCCCATGAAGCCGATCGAGACGCCCACGCTGGTAATCTGGGGCGAGAAGGACACGGCGCTGCTCACCGGCAACCTCAACGGCCTCGACGAGTATGTGAAGAGCCTGACCGTGCGGCGCATAGCGGACGGCACGCACTGGGTGATTCACGAGAAGACCGCGCAAGTGATTCGGGATATGCGCGAGTTCCTATAGCGCCGGCACGAACGCCCGCGCGCCCTCCATGTACTCGGCGACGATCCCGTTAGCCAGGCGGAGCTTGTCGAGCACCGGGATCGCCAGCCGATGCTGCAGCATCATGCAGACACTCAGCACGTCGCCCGTACCCGTGGTGTTCAATTGTCTGGCGGAAGGGCAAGCCGGCTCGACGAGGAACGACTGGCCATCGAAATAGCCGGCGCCCGCCGCGCCCATGTGTACCACAATGGCGCCCGCTCCCCAGTCCACGATGCGGCGCACCGCGACTTCCAATTCCGCGCAACCCACAAACTCGTTCAACTCGCAGACATTGCCGTGTACCAGGTCGACCCATGGCAGGACCTCGCGAATGGACTGCTTGCGCCGCTCCACCTCGCCCGCGGACGACACGCCCCATTGCGGATCCCAATTCAGGTCGATGGAGATGGACATGCCCACCTCTCGCGCCGCGCGGAACAAGCGCTGGTTGCCACCGCATAGCATGCGCTCGGAGAACCATACGTCCGTGCGCGACAAGTGGTCGTAACCGGGCAACACCGAGAGGTCCAGATCTTCGAAGGTCAGCGATTCGTTGTTCGCGAGACAGCTTACGAAGTGGCGATGCCCGGTGTCGTAGACCAGGTTGATCGAGGTTCCCGTTGCCGCCGCGGGGTCCCGCCTCAGATGCGCATCGACGCCTTGTTGCCGCAAGGCCTCTTGCAGTCGCAACCCGAGCGCATCCGCGCCGGTCTTGCCCAGGAAAGCCACCTTCGCACCCAGGGCGGCCGCGGCACAGGCGGTATTGGCTCCCCCGCCTCCCGTGGTTTCACGAATGAATGGCACGGACGTTTCGCCATCCTGAAAGAGATAGGCGCCCGGCGCGACCGGAGCGATTCTGAGATCGCGGTTCAGGTTGCCGATTACGCACAGGCTGGCGAAGGCGAACGGCTCTGCGGGCGTCATTGAGACCAGCATACTGCGGAAGGCATTCCGCTTGGAAGATCGACTATCGAAATGGGGGACTTTGAGCGACTGGCAAGCTCGAAGTGGCGGCCAAGTATTGCGAGATAATCCCGGGCGTAGCGGTACTAACCAGAGAAAGCATTGCAATGTCCTCGGCCGTTAACTACATTGTTGTCAAGAGGCGAGTCCATGAAACACACCCAATGCCTTATTAGCGCGTCATCCCTGCTCCTTGTCCTCCTAAGTGTGATTCCGAGCGCTACGGCCCAGAAACGAATACCCCGCGCACAGACCAACGCTTCAGGCAGAGCCGTGGGCGCGGCCTCCGCCGGCCCTGTATTCAGCACAACGCAAAATTCTCCCGCGGGTTTCGGGGGAGCTTCCCAATCGGTTACAGCCGACTTCAACGGCGACGGCATACCCGATCTCGCGGTCGTCAATCCCTGCAATGCGTCCGACTGTGGCAGCGGCTACGCTTCGGTGGCAGTCCTGATCGGCAACGGCGATGGCAGCTTTCAGGCGCCGGTGAACTATGCCACCGGCTCGTATGGGCCTATGTCACTGGCCGCTGGCGATTTTAACGGAGACGGAAGACCGGACTTGGTGGTGGCGTCTCAGTGCGCCGTTAGCGCCAATTGCGCAACCGGCCTGGTAAGTCTGCTTTTGGGCAATGGCGACGGCACCTTCCAATCGCCCGTCCCTTACTCGACCGGGGCGGGCAACAGCTACTTTGTCACAACTGGCGATTTCAACGGGGACGGCAACCTGGATCTGGCGGTGGCCAATCAGATCGGCCCAAGCGCGAACAGTGTAATCGTGATTCTATTGGGCAACGGCGACGGAACCTTCGGGGCGCCCGCCAGTTATACAACAGGGGCTGCAACCGCCGCCTCACTGGCAGTAGGCGATTTCAATGAAGACGGCGCGCCCGACTTGGCGGTGGCCAACGGCGCAGCCGATTCGGTCAGCATCCTGTTGGGCAATGGCGATGGAACTTTTCAGGCCGCGGAGGTCTACGCGTCCGGCGGAGCCTTTGCCAACTCCCTCGCGGTGGGCGACTTCAATGGCGACGGTGCGCCCGACCTGGCGGTGGCCAACGGATGCGCGAGCGACAATAACGCCGTGGGTTGTTCGGCGAGCGGCTCCGTAGCGGTGCTGTTGGGGAACGGCGACGGCACTTTTCAACCGCCCGTCGCGTATGGGTCCGGAGGAAATAACGCCACCTTCGTAACGTTGGCCGATTTCAACGGCGACGGCAATCTCGATTTGGCCGTGAGCAACCTCGGTCCTTCGGCTGGCGGCAGCGCCGGTGTGATGAGTCTGTTGCTGGGCAATGGCGACGGCACCTTCCAGCCGGCGGCCGGCTACTCTTCAGGGGGCAGCCTGGCCGCATCCGTCTCCGCGGGTTACTTCAGCGGCAACGCCCAACCCGACTTAGCGGTGGTCAACCAGTGCTCCTCGTCAGGGAGTTGCACCAACAGCTTAGTGGGCGTGCTATCGAACACAGTTTCCCCGTTCCAGTTGACTGCAAGCTCCACCGTGCTGACCACTTCGGTCAGTCCGGCCGGGTTCAACCAAGCCATCTCTTTGACCGCCACCATCGCACCCGGCTTCAGCGGCGGAGCGCCCACCGGCAGTGTCACCTTTTACGACGGCGCCACCGCTCTTTCCACGGTGGCCGTTTCCAGCGGGCAGGCTGCGTACACCGCTCGATTCACCGCGGCCGGGCGGCACGCTCTTCAGGCCATTTATTCGGGCGACACGAATTATGCCGCCAGTTCCTCGGCCTTCTTGAGCGAAACGGTGGGTACTCCGGTGACATTAACCTCGTCGGTGAACCCGTCCCCATCGAATCAAGCTGTCATCTTCACCGCAACCGTCGGTGGGGGCAGCGGCAGGGCCACGGGTTACGTCACCTTCATGGACGGCGCTAGCTCGCTGGGAACTTACAGTCTGACTAATGGTAGTGTCTCCGTTACCGAAACGGCGCCGGTCGCCGGCAACCACCCCATAACGGCTGCCTACAGCGGCGACGCGAACTTCCAGCCGGGTCTTGCAGCCCTGACCCAAGCGGTCAGCCAGGCCACGACGACGACTCTGGCATCCAACGGCAATCCCGCCAACGTCAACCAATCCATCCTATTTACCGCGACTGTAACCGGACAGGACGGCAGCGCGGCAACCGGCGCAGTCGCTTTCCTCGCAGGCAGTCCGCCCACAATTTGGGGCTCGGCGCCGCTGGTGAACGGCCAGGCCAGCATCGCGAACACCTTCAACAGTGCCAACACCTATCCAGTCACGGCGGTGTATCTGGGCAGCCCGGATTACCAGAACGGCACGGCGGCGGTATTCAGTCAGGTGGTGAACGGAAGCCAGGGCGTGACCACAACGACTTCACTAACGTCGTCCGGCACACCGACCTTCGTCGGCCAGCCGGTGACATTCACGGCGACAGTCAGTCCGGCATCCGGCGCCATACCTAACGGCGAACTCGTCACTTTCTACGACGGAAGTAACACGCTGGGATCGGCCGCGACGGCCAACGGTATAGCCACTTTTACCACTTCGTCCCTGCCGGCGGGCGCCAACGCCATCACCGCCAGTTATGCCGGCGACGGAACATACCAGACCAGCACGTCGCGCACGTTGTACCAGACTGTTCAACTGAACCCAACTACGATGACCTTGTCATCCAGTCTGAACCCGTCCACCTACGGGCAGCCCGTGACATTCAGCGTAGTGGTCACGCCTCAATCGGGAACGGGTACCCCCACCGGCAACGTTTCCCTTAAGAACGGCACAACTCCCTTTGGCTCCGTCGTGCTGAACAACGGCGCCGGGACCATGACCACGTCGGCGCTGCCAGCCGGCTCGTTATCGATTAACGCGTTCTATAACGGCGACCCAAACTTCTCCACCAGCTCCGCCACCTTGCCGCAGTCTGTCAATGTGGCATCCACGACCACGGCGTTGACTTCCACGCCCAACCCATCGTCGCTGAATCAAACAGTTACCTTCACTGCCACAGTGACCGGACAATATGGCGGGACGCCGGGCGGCACGGTAACGTTCACCCAAGGATCCACAATCCTGGGAAGCGCCGCGCCGAGTTACGGCAGGGCTATCATAACGGCGGCGTTTTCCGCTACCGGCACATACCCGGTTATTGCAACTTACTCTGGCGACGGGAGCGACGGCGCCAGCACCTCCGCCGCATTGAATCAGGTGGTGACCAACATCGCCACAACTACCACCCTTACTTCTTCCGGCTCCCCCTCGCTGGCCGGACAAACCGTCACGTTCACAGCTACCGTAACGCCTAACTCCGGCGCCATACCGGATGGCGAGACAGTTACGTTCAACGACAGCGGAGCCGCCATCGGCACAGGCGCCACGAAGAGCGGCGTAGTGACTTTTGCCACGGGCGCTCTGCTCGCGGGCACGCACGTGATCACCGCGGTCTATGCGGGCGACGCCAGCTACCAGACCAGCACATCGAAAGCGCTCCTGCAGGTGGTGAACCACAATAACAGCGCAACCACGCTGGTTCCGAGCGCCAATCCGTCCGTGTATGGCCAGGCTCTGACGCTAACGGCCACTGTAACTCCAGTGACAGGTACGGTTGTGCCTACCGGTAACGTGACATTCAAAAACGGCTCCAGTCCGATCGGCTCGGTCGCGCTGGTCAACGGTTCCGCGCCTTTCACCACATCGGCCCTGGCAGCAGGCTCTCTGGCGCTTACGGCCTCCTACTCCGGCGACGCTAACTATGCGGCCAGTTCCGCGGCGTTGACTCAAGTCGTGAGCCAGGCTTCAACCACGACCGCGCTCACTTCGAATCCGAACCCATCGTCGCTGAGCCAGACCGTCACCTTCACCGCCACGGTCGCCGCGCAGTATCAGGCGGCCATAACCGGTTCGGTGACGTTCATGAACGGATCCACAACTCTGGGCAGCGCGCCCATCGCGAAGAACAAGGCGACTTTCACAAGCGCTTTTTCCACTGCTGGAACAGATCCGATCACCGCGGTTTACACGGGCGATGCCAACAACCTGACCAGCAGTTCCCAGGCGTTAAGCCAAGTGGTGACCAACGCCCCTACAACCACCACGGTCACCTCGTCGGGATCGCCGGCGTTCGACGGACAGCCGGTAACATTCACGGCCACGGTAACATCCTCCTATGGCGCAATACCCAACGGCGAGTTGGTCACGTTCTACGATTCCGGTACGCGCATCGGCGCCGGCAACACCCAGGGCGGCGCGGCCACTATGACTACATCGTCATTGACAGCCGGCGCGCATACCATCACCGCGACGTACGCCGGCGATTCTTCGTTCGAGGCAAGCACTTCCAAGGCCATCAACCAGACGATTAGCCTCAACACCACCACTATTCTGTTAACTACCAACGCGAATCCCGCCGCTTACGGCCTGCCTGTCACCTTTACCGTCACCGTGAGCAGTGTGCTTTCCGGCGGACCCACGCCTACCGGCACCGTCACGTTCAAAAACGGCACGGTCGCGCTAGGCGTGGCGACGCTCAACCCGCAAGGATCGGCTACCCTGACTACAGTGACTCTGGGCGCCGGAGTCTATGCGATTACGGTCGCGTATAACGGAGATACGTCATCTGCGAAGAGCACATCCGGGACCCTGAACCAGACCGTGAACGCGGCCGCGACCACCACCCAGCTCGTTTCGTCGGTCAGTCCGGCGGCGCTCGGCGAATCGGTTACCTTTACGGCGATCGTGAGATCTGCCACGGCATTCGCCACCGGATCGGTGACTTTTGCCGCCGGCTCCACGGTTTTGGGGACCGCGACCCTGGCCACCGGTTCGGCCAAGTTGGCAGTCGCCACGCTGCCGGCGGGCGCCAGCACTGTTACGGCCACCTATACGGGAAGCGCCAACGTAGCGGGCAGCGCCGCATCCATGATTCAAAGCGTGGAGTGACGCCTGCCGGAACGCGTTGCTAGAATGAACTGCTTATGGATGGTGTGTTACTTCTGGTGCGCCTGTTATTGTCGGCCACTTTCGCCCTCGCGGGCATCACCAAGGCGGCCGATCCAGCGGGTACGCGGCAATCCGTCCTGGATTTCGGTGCACCCGCGTTTCTCGCGCGGCCTCTGGCGCTCTTGTTGCCACTGGCGGAGCTGGCCTGCGCCATCGCTCTGCTTCCCGCCGCCTCGGCCGTCTGGGGGGCTGCCGGAACTCTCGCGCTGCTTCTGTCGTTCATCGTTGCAATCGGCATCAGCCTGGCCCGGGGCCGCCGGCCCGATTGCCATTGTTTTGGCCAACTGCATTCCGCCCCGGTAGGTTGGACTACCCTCGCGCGGAACGTCGTCCTTTCCGCCATGGCGAGCCTGGTGATCCTCGAAGGCGCGCGAACACGCCCTGGGAGCTACCTCGCCTGGTTCGGCAGTTTGAGCCGTTTTGAAGCTGCCGTGCTGGCTTTCGCACTCGGCGTTGCGGCGCTGACGCTGCTCTGGTTCGGGTCCTTCCTTCACCTGCTGCGCCAGAACGGCCGCCTGCTGTTGCGCCTGGAAGCCGTAGAAACCGAACTCGGATTGCGCCCGCCGGCGCCCCCGCCAGGCCTGCCGGTCGATACTCCCGCGCCGCCCTTTCGACTGGCGGCGCTCGATGGCAGCGTGGTCACATTGGACTCGCTGCGCCAGGACAGCGACTCACTCCTGCTGCTGTTCATCGAGCCGGGCTGCGGCGGCTGCGATGCGCTGATGCCCGAGGTAGCACAGTGGCAACAGGTACACGCGGACCGCTTGTCGATCGTGCTCATCAGCCATGGCGCCTTGGAGACCAATCGCGCCAAGGCAGCCGAGCACCCCCTGCGGAACTTCCTGCTGCAGTTGAACGATGAGGTTTCGCGAGCCTATCGGGCCGAGGGAGTTCCGACCGCCGTGCTCATTAAGAACGGCCGGATCGCCAGCCCGGTTGCTGCGGGCGCCGACGCCATTCACTCCCTGGTCGCCAATGCCCTCATGCCGCCGCCACTGGCAAAGGGAGAACTGGTGCCGGAACTCGCGCTTCCGGATTTGAACGGCGAAACCGTCGACTTGCGCGCCCTGCGCGGCACACGCCATTTGTTGCTCTTCTGGAATCCGGACTGCGGCTTTTGCCAGCAGATGCTCGAAGATATCAAAGCGTGGGAGCGCGATCCCCCCAAGGGCGCGCCGCAGTTGCTGGTGGTCTCCACCGGCGCTCCGGACGCCAATCGCGCGCAGGGTTTTCGTGCGCCCATGGTGTTGGATCGGAACTTCCATATCGGTAAGTTGTGCGGCGCCACGGGCACACCTGCGGCCGTACTGCTGGACGAAGAGTGCCGCGTAGCTTCCGAAGTGGGTGTGGGAGCCCAGGAGGTTCTCGCACTGGCGCGTGCGGCCTGCGACACCGTGGCCATAGCTTAGCCGGATGCTGAAAAAGGCATAAACATCGCTCATTCGGGCCACAGACTAAAGTCTGTGCCACCGGTTCTCAATGACTTAGCGGCAGTTGGTGGCACGGCTTTAGCCTGTGAGAGCCTTTTTCAGCATCCTGCTAGACTAGGCGGAAGTCTTGCATGACCGCACTTATTGAGGTTCGCACAATACAGTGATAACCACGGGTGGGGCGGGCGCCTCCGCCCGCGTCGGACCCCTGGTCCGACGGCCGAGCCAGGAGGCTCGGCGCGGTCGGGTGACCCGCCCCATATTACTTGCTTGTGACACGAAACTGTCACCGTATTAGGCGAACTTCAATAGGAAGTCAAACCCGCCGGCTTTCCTGTGTGTCACCGGATTACTCGTTCCAGGTGCCACTTACCGGCGGTCGCTTCCGGCGCCTGCGGTGCGATACTCGCGGGTTGGTACGGCCGTCCGCCTTCTGCTGGTCGAGATGGGTGACCGGCGCGCATTTCGCCGGGAAGTATCTTCGCTGCGAGAATGCTCCAGAGTCGGCTTTTTTTTGTGCGGCACTGATTTCGAAGCAAGGCACGCCGGCAAGCGGCAGATGAGACTGACCCGTCGCTTACTGGCCGGCGTTCGAGCACTCGATTGCATCGGCGTCGCTATACGTGCGTGAAACCACGCGCCGCTGTCAACCACCGTCGTGCATTATTTGCCGTCAAGTGCGCCGTCAAACGCAAGGTACGATACCACTTAGCCTCGGTGGCGGACCGAAGCCCCGGACCAGTTTTAGAACTATCAGTACCAAACTTTCTTAGTGGGAAATGCAGCCTGGTGTTGACAAATGTATTCCATCTCGCTTACAGTTCCATATTACCCGTCTCGCTGGTGCGGTTTATATTTCGGGTTTGGGACCCAAGGGGCGGTAGCCTGCGCGTTCGATCGAGCAACACCCGAGTGAACAAGTGCCGGAGCAAGTAACCATCCTTCCGTGGTATGCGCTGCAGGTGGCATCTCGCTGCGAGAAGGCTGTGTCGTCAGGTCTGGCTTTGCGCGGCTACTGCGAGTTCTTGCCATTGTTCCGCAGCAGGCAGCGGTGGTCGGATCGCCTTCAGGACGTGGATCTTCCTCTCTTTCCTGGCTACGTTTTCTGCCGGCTGGACGTAACCCGTCGTTTGCCGATCCTCCTGATACCGGGTGTCGTTCGCATTGTCGGATTGGGAAAGAGGCCCATTCCAGTGGATGCGGACGAGATCGCGGCTGTCCAGGCCGTCGTCAGATCGGGACTCCTGACGCGACCCTGGCCTTTTCTGAAGGCCGGGCAGACAGTGACGATCGAAGAGGGACCGCTTCGCAACGTCACGGGCATCCTCACCGAAATCAACGGCTCCGAGCAGTTGATCGTATCCATCACTCTGCTGCAACGGTCTCTGGCCGTCGCCATCCCGCGACGTTCGGTTCGGCCGGCTGGCGATGCTGGTCACAAAGCGGCGCGTCGGCAAGCGGCCACCGCTTAAGCCCGCTCCTGCGCTGGCCAGGCTCCGTCCTGGCACAATCCCGTAATAACAGTGGAAAACAATCAGATACATCTGAAAGGAAGGAGGTTCCCGTGTTCAAGACCCGCACGCGGATGGTGAGCTTTCGTCTCTCAGAAGACGAATACGAGCGCCTCAAAGATCTCTCTCTCATGGAGTGCGCGCGCAGCGTTTCCGAGTTTGCCCGGGCTGCCTTGTGCAAATTGCCCAACGGCAACGGCGATTCCGCCACCGCGGCAGCACCCAGGATGGAGAAACTGGAAGGCGCCGTAAGGCAACTGAGAATTGAAATGCACCAACTCCGCCAACTGGTGGAGACCACCAGGGGGCAGGTTCTCGGAGAAGCGGAGACAGCCAGTCTCCAGGAGAATAACCAATGAAGCGCAAGGCGATCGTCATCCCGATGCTGGGTGCGGCTGCCCTGTTCTGTGGCTTTGGCGCCGCGGCTCAGCAGCCGCCGGCTGCCACGCCAGAGGCAAACCAGGCTCGCATCACCTACCTGCTGGGTCCCGACGACACGGTGACCATCCATGCCCAGAACGCCCCCGACCTCAGCGAGAAACCGTTCCGCGTGGACGCAGCCGGCGAGCTCAAGCTGCCTATGATCGGGCATGTTCACGCGGGAGGTCTGACCGTCGACCAACTGGAGACCGAGATCGCCGCCCGTCTGAAAGTCTATCTCGAAGAACCGGAAGTCACCGTCGGCATCACCGAATTCCGCAGCCAGCCGGTTTCGATTGTGGGCTCCGTCTCGGCCCCGGGAGTGCATCAGTTGGAAGGCCGGAAAACGCTGGTGGAAATGCTGGCCGTGGCGGGCGGACTGCGGCCCGATGCCGGCCCCACGGTGAAGATCACGCGGCGCCTGGAATTCGGACGCGTTCCCTTGCCCGGCGCGGTGGACGATCCCACGCATCAGTACAGCATCGCCGAGATCAATCTCAAATCCGTGATGGAAGCCAAGAATCCGGAATACAACATCGCCATCCGTCCGCACGACGTGATTTCCGTGCCGCACGCCGACGTGGTTTATGTAATCGGAGAAGTCGGCCACGCCGGCGCCCTTCCGCTGAACGAAACCGATTCGCTTTCGGTGTTGGAGGCCGTCTCCTCCTCGGGTGGCATGTTGCGCACCGCGGCCGTTAGCCACGCGCGCATTCTCCGGCCGGTACCCGGACAGCAGAAACGCACCGAGCTCGTCGTGGATTTCAAAAAGATTATGGCCGGACAGTCCGAGGACATTCCGCTGCTGGCCGGCGACGTCCTGGTGGTTCCGGGGAGCACCGGGAAACATGCCGTATACCGCGCCCTTGAAGCGGCCGTTACGGCCGGCACATTCATCGCCAGCTACGGGGTCTATCACTAGCAGGATGCTGAAAAAGGCTCTCACAGGCTGAAGCCTGTGCCACCTAATGCCGCTAAGTCATTGATGAGCAATCTTTATGGCTTTTTCAGCATCCTGCTAGTCTAGATAGTCCCTTATAGAATTCTGGCAGTTCGGTTGCGCCGTGGGGCGGCCAATCTTGGCCGCAGCCGCCTTTCAGGCGGCCAAGCCTGCTGAACGCCGGCCGCGGGCGGGAGTTGTCAGCCGGCGCGGACATGGCGTCTCGGCCGCACCGCCAATCTGTAAAGAACTAACTGGACGATGTACTAGAGCGAACATCATGGATGAACTTCAGCATTTACCCAACGGCAACAGCCGGGAACTCGCCCACCTCGCGCCCCGCGCGGATATTGCGCTCCCGGCGCCCATCGGCTCGGATACCGCTCGCGGCGGCCTCAAACGCGAGTACGCCGGCGTTCTCGAATACTGGCAGATGGTGCGGCGTCATAAAGTCGCCGTCGTCGTGGTCTCCATGCTCGGCGCCGTAGCCGGCTTTCTGTACACGCTCCCCCAGCCCCGCATCTATCAGGCGCATACCACCATCGAGGTCCAAGGCCTGAATGAAGACTTCCTGGGCTTGCACAATGTCAGTCCGACCGTCAGCCCGACCAGCAACTACTATCCCGACTTCGACATCCAGACCCAGGTCAAAATCATGCAGAGCGACTCTCTGGCCAAGAGCGTGGTGGCGGATCTGGAGAAAAGCAAGCCGCCCGAGAACATGCTTCCGCCCGATCGCCTCACCGTTTGGAAAAAAGCCTTGAAAATCGACCCTCCCAGTCAGCATGAGCTCTGGGAACTGGCGCTCGGCACCGCGGCCGAAAGCGTGCGCGTGCGCGCCTCGGGAACCAACCGGATTGTGGAAATCACTTGCGACTCCACGCAGCCCCGGGTGGCCGCGTCTTTCGCCAATACGCTGACCCGTGAGTTCATCGAACAGAACCTGGAAGCCCGCTGGAAAAGCACCGAGTATACCGGCGAGTGGCTGACCAGGCAACTGCAGGACATCAAAGTTAAGCTGGAAAAGGCCGACGAAGAACTCAACAACTACGCCCGGTCGTCCGGCCTGACCTTCACCGACGAAAAGACCAGCGTGGAAGAGGAGAAGCTCCGCGCCCTGCAAAAGGACCTGTTGCAGGCTCAGTCCGACCGCGTCTCCAAGGAATCCAAATACGAGATGGCGGCCACCAGCCCGCCCGAAGCCCTGCCCGATGTGCTCGACGATTCCGCCCTGCGCGATGACGAGACCAACCTGACCGAACTGCGCCGGAAATACGCCGATCTGCGCATTGCCATGACTGCCCAGAACCCGGAAGTCCGCCGCATCCAGGCGCAAATCACCCTGATGGAAGCCACCGTCAAACAGGAACGCGCCAATATCCTGACCCGCATCAAGAACGAGTACGAAGCCGCGCAACACCGCGAGAAGCTCATGACCGCCTCCTACCTGGCGGAGGTGAAACTGGTCGCCGACCAGTCCGAAAAGACCACCCACTACGGCATCCTGAAGCGTGAAGTGGACTCCACGCGCTCGCTGTACGAAACCATGCTGCAGCGCATGAAAGAGGCCAGCGTAGCGTCCGCCCTGCGCGCCAACAATATCCGCGTGGTGGATCCCGCCGAGCCGCCTCCGATTCCCTACAAACCGAACGTCCTTCGCTACATCACCATGGGACTGCTGGCTGGCATCTGCCTGGGCGTCAGCCTGGTCGTGCTGCGGGAGCGCTCCGACCGCACCCTCCACGACCCCGGCGATATCGCCTATTACCTGCATCTTCCCGAGTTGGGCGTGGTTCCCACCGCCAACATCGAACTGACCCAGCGCGGCTTCAAGACTGCGCGTGCTCCGCAGCCCCGCGCAACGGCGGTCCTCGATTTGAACGGCCAGCCCACCATCGACGAAGACGCCCTGGACGACCGCGTGGAATTGATCACCTGGTCGCGCAAGAAGTCGCTGATCTCGGAGTCGTTCCGCACTACCCTGACTTCGATTCTGTTCTCCGGGCACAATGGAGACCGGCCGCGCGTGCTCGTCATGACCAGCGCCAGCCCCAAGGAAGGCAAGACTACAGTAGTCTGCAACCTTGCCATTGCGCTGGCCGAGATCAATCACAAGGTGCTGGTCGTGGACGCCGACCTGCGCCGGCCCAGAATGCACAACGTGTTCGGCGTGAAGAACGATAACAATG
>Ga0187871_10002489_pt1 | contig 14990 bp, 12 predicted proteins | sample June2016WEW_16_1_FD_132988 | JGI IMG/M metagenome (GOLD analysis project Ga0187871, IMG submission 132988) | Peatland microbial communities from SPRUCE experiment site at the Marcell Experimental Forest, Minnesota, USA - June2016WEW_16_10 | ecosystem: Environmental > Terrestrial > Soil >... | reverse complement strand
GGTGTCGCCGGCCTGCTGGCGGAGTTTTTCAATCTTGGCGCGTTCGCCGCCCAACGCCGGCTGGCCGGCCAGCGCGGCATCGCATACCGCGAGGGCCTCCGCGCGGCGCCCCAGCGCCAGCAGGCTTTCAGCGCGGAGCCAGGCATTGCGGTAAAAGCCCGGATTGTCCTTCTCCGCCTTGTCCGCGCACTCCAGCGCCCGCGCGGAATCGCCTTGCTTCAACGCGGCCCGGCCTGCCTCAAGACTGGCCTCGGCGGCCAGATACCGCTGGTATTCGCCGCCGTTCAGGATGGGGTCTTCCACAATCGCGCGCTCGGGCAGCAGCCGGTCCACAGCGTTGAGATCGAAGGCGACGAAACCGCCCAATTGGTGGGGAGAGCGCGCCGCCCAGAAGATGCCGTCGGTCAGATCCATCACGGCCGAATGGGTGGCAATGAGCGGATTGAGCGAGTCGCGGTGGCCGTTGCCGGCGGCGCGGTCGCCTGTCAACCGGCGGTCCCGCAGCAGCGCAACGGCGCGTCCGGCATCCAGGCTGCCGGCTTCGCGCTTCAACAGTTCCTCCATCCGCGAATAGCGGGCCGGCGACGTGTCCACGCGCATGTATTTCAGATTCACGGCCTGATTGGTCAGAGGGCCGGTCATGTAGTGATTGGCGCAAATAATCCACGGATCACCCGCCGGCTCGCGCACCTCCGTTTGCAGCGGCGTTTTTTCGATCACCACCGCGTGTCCGTCCCGCCGGCTGGCCACCAGGAACATCGCCGACACAAAGACCCGGTCGCGGCGAATGATGTCCGTGGCCTCGGCGATGGTCCGCGCGTGCTGCACGACGTCGCGCGCCACGATGCACGTCGGCGTTGCGCCGTCGCCAGGCAGTTGCGAAGGGGCGCCGTTGACGAAGACCGCCAGCCCTTCGCGGTTCATGGCCGACACACATCCCGCCATCCCACCCCACGCCAGCGAGATGAACGGGATGCCTTCATCCGGCTCGCATATAATGACAATGCGGTCCTGGTCGAAAACCGGCGCCGCTTCCCAGTCGAAGTTGCGTCCCACCAGCAGGTGGCCGTTGCGCGTTTCGGTGTTCCACGCGGCAAAGCCGGTGCAGCCGCCGCGCAGCAGCGGGCTGTTCATCAGCATGTAGGATATGTCCTGCGCGGCGTGGTAATTGAGAACGCGGTGAAAGGCCGGTCCCAGATCCGGATGAGGATCGGGGCAGCCCCGGGTCATGCCGTACATTTCCATTTGGTACGCCGCCGGGATGTTCTCCTGGAGATTCCGATTCTTGTAAGTGACAAAGAACTTGAGCAGAAACTGCGTCCAGCGATACGGAGCGACGCGGTGAAGCAGCTCCAGCATGGTGTCTTCCTGGCGGCGAATCATCTGCTGGGTGAGCGCGCCGTTGGCGTAGCCGATTTCAAACGGCGTTCCTGTCAAGTAGAGCACCGAAAGGCCGTCGCGCCGTTCCAGCCAGTTGCTTCCCAGGTAAGTGCGCCCGCCGCGGACTTCGTTGGTCATCCGCGTGATCGCCGGTTCCTCCGTCAACACCGGCGGCGTTGCCAGCCAGTGCCACATCAAGCCCAACATCACGAAATAGGTGACCACCAGCAATCCTGCCAGGCCGGCCGCAACCCTCAACAGCCGGCGCAATCTTCGCCGCCACTTGCTCATCGCGCTTCCTCCGGCGGCAGTGCCCCGGCGGCAAGCGCCACCGTCCGTATCTGCAATTGATGTGTGCCCGCGTCCACCTCAAATTCACTCGGCACCGCGCGCGGCCAGCCGGGGAAAGAGCGGTAGCCGGTGACCTTTGCGTGAAAGAGGCGGCTCCCCGCGTGCCAGACCTCAAGCTCCTCCCAGCGGGTGCCGTCGGCGTTGCAAGTACACAAATACCAGGGTTCCGTCAAGCCCACGACTTTCGGCCTCTCCCACCCAAACAATACCAGTCGTCCGTCGGCCAGGCGCCCTACGGGCTCCAGTTCCGGCGGCGGCGTGAACAGCCAGCGCAATTCCCGCGCGACATAATCCCGCGCCCAATCCTGGCGGAAAAGCGGCGTGACTTTCAGAACCTCGGTCGCGCCGTCATTTCTCACCCGCACATCCGTCACCAAGCCCAGCATGCTGACCAGCGCCAGATGCCATCCTTCGGCGGGCGATGCCGTCAGAAAACCGTCGCAGGTGAACTGCCGCCGGCCGACGGTGATAATGGCGCGCTGCGTTGCCTGATAGACAGCGGGAAACGCCTCATGCACAGTCACGTCCGCCGCGGCGAAGGCGGCGCTGTCGCCCTCCGATGGCGGAACCGTCCGCCACGCTGCAGGCCCAGTCCGGGAAACACACCCGCCGGCGCAAACCAGCGCCAAAAGAAACCAACCGCCATACACGGCGCATTGTCCCAAGCAACGCCCGATACGTTGCCGCAAACCACGTATGCCATTCGTCCCATTCCTCCCATACCTCCCATTCGTCCCATTCTTCCCATTCCTCCCATCCAGTTTCCCCGGCAGCGCGCCGCCCAGTCCGCGAATTGCCGCAATGGCATGTCCGGGCGATCCGCTCATTTGGTGGAAGGGGAATTTTCCGGGGAGTCTCCCGGGTGTTGTTGAACCGCCCGGCGAATCAGTTCCAAATCCGCCGGGTGGTTGCAGTCGAATGTTCCCGCCGGCAACGGCGGTGCCGCCATTTGCTCGCTGAAGCGGATGTCGGTGAAATCGCCGTCCTGCTCGCGCAACACGACCCGGCGCGTGACGCGGAAATCGGGCGCGAGATAAATCTCGATGGCCTTCATCATCTTGAGCATCGCGGGTTGTTTGGGCATGAGCGTGACCACCGGCCCGTCGGCGGTGTTGGTTGCGCTGACGCTGTAATCGCGCTGCTGGCCGGCGTAACGGCCTTCCATGATCGCGCCGATTTGCCCCACCACGCTTTGCATCGCGTCCGCAAGGCCCAGATCCAGCTTCTTCCATTGGCCCTCGGCCCGCTCGAACTGCGCCACGCCCTTGCCGTCCGAAACCAGTATTGACTGGTAGGGCTGCGTGATTTCCCAGCGAAGGCGGCCGGGTTTTTGAAAGCAAAGATAACCCTCGGAACGGAGCGGTTCTTCAAACAAGGACAAATGCCGCTCCTGCGAAAAACGGGCGAACACCGACTCGACGCGCCCCGCGTTGGTGGCAACCTGATCGAGCAGCGCAATGGCTTGATTGGTGGGTTGCGCGGAAAGCTGACAAGCAAACAGCGCCATAAGAATTAGGACAAGGGCAATTTCCAGGCGGGCAAGACAGCCGGGGCGGGCGCGCCCAATTCGGGTTTCCGCCTGCCGGCTTCGCGATTCAAGTTGTGAGTTCATCCGGGTTTATCGCACGCGGCCAGTTCGTCCAATCGCAGGCAACGGTAGCCTTGCGCGTGGAGTTTGTCGAGCAACTGCCCCGCCAATTCCACCAACCGCTCCGCCGGCATTCCCCCGTCGTGCAAGGCAATGATCACCCCCGGCCGCAGACGGCGCAGCACACGGCGCAGCACCGGCTGCGTGCCCCCGCCCCGCCGGTCGTAACAGCGGATCGCGCAACCCACCACCGTGAGGGAGAGAGCGGGCGCGACGCGGAAAACCCGCGGATTGGTCAGCATCATCGGCGGACGATAAAACTCCGGCGTCCGCCCGACGGCCCGGGTTATTTCCTGCTGTGCGAGTTCCAGGTCGGCGCGCAACCGCGCATCGCCGAACAAATTGGTTCCGATGCTGTGGGCAAAAGAATGATTCCCAATCAAGTGTCCCCCCGCCGCGATGCGGCGCGCCAGCTCGCGGTGCGCTGCCACTTGCCGTCCGATGCAGAAGAAGGTCGCGCGAACGCCCTTCCGCGCCAGCAAGTCGAGCAGCGCCGGCGTGCTCGCCGGATCCGGTCCGTCATCGAACGTGAGCGCGACCACCTTCTGAGCAGTCCGCGCGCGGCACAAACTGGAGCCGAACATGCCCCATTCCGGAAACGACACCCCAAGACCCGCCGCCAGGCCGCCGCCGGCGAACAAGAAGCTCAACAGAACCCAGCGCGCCGTTCCGGCGCTCAGGCAGAACACCGCGACCGCCAGGGCAACTGTGGCCGTCAGCAGCCATTGAAAGCGAGTCAAGCGCATACACAACAGAGGGCGCGGCTGCCGCCGGGCGCCAGCGTGTAAAGCAGCACCGTCCGCGGGGGGCGCGCCGCGGCGGCGGCAGATGGATTTCCGGCCAGGCACAACGCCGGCTCGATTTGGCCGCCAACCAGGCCCAGCGCGACAAAGAACCCGAAGGCGGATGCCGAGTAATGTTCGCCGCCGGCCTGTTTGTAGGCCCCGAGACTCAATTCCTCCCCGCGCAAAACCGACAGGGCGGACGCGACTTCGCCGTAAGCATCGTCCCAACGCGGCCAGCCGTTCGAGCCGGACAGCAGCAAGTCCACCGAGGCGAGCGGGACGCCGTCGCGCTCCAACGATTCCGCAATCCATGCGGCTTCCTTTTGCGCCTCCGGCCGCCCGTCGGCCCGCGCCGCGAATCGTCCAAAATGGACGCTTTGCAAGCGGGCCAGCGGCGCGGAAGCCTGATCGGCGCGCGCGAGCGCGAAGACCGCCGCGCCCTCGCCGGGCAGCGGACGACGGTGGCCAGTGAGTTCACTGCCAAAGGGCCGGATGGCCGGCGCGTTTTCGTCCCACCATCCCCAGCGTGTACCCGCCGCTTGCGTGTAAGGACTCAACTCATCCGCCGCGCCCGCCATCGCGAAGTCCGCGCGGCCCTGGCGCAACTGGCTCGCGCAGTGCCACAAGGCGGCTTCAAAAGAAATCTCGCGGTGGGCCGAAGTGGAGTTCAACCCGCGCAGATTGAACTCGATGGCAAGTTGCGAGGCGCAGGCGTTGTGGACCGAGTTGGCGAAGCGTCCCGCCAGCGGCGCGCGTTCCCCGTTGTTCAGCATGTTCTCGACGAACGCGGCGGTTTCACCCAGGCAGCCCAGCCCCGTGCCAATCGCCGCGCAAACGCGCTCCGGCGAAAGCCCGGCAGGCAAACCTTGCGGAAGACATCGCTTCGCCGCCACCAGCGCCATTTGTTGCAAGCGCCCGAGACGCCGGCGGCGGGCGGCGGGAATGGCTTCCTCCGCGCCAAAGTCGCCGCAGGAGTAGCCGCGCATCCGCCCCAGCGCGAACGGCGCCGCGCATTCCAGCCACGAAGGCGTGACGCCGCCCGCCGCGAGCGCGCTTCGAACGCCGGCCACGGTGTGTCCGCCCGCGCACACCAAACCCGCCCCCGTCACCGCCAGTGGAATCCCCTGCGAGCGCCTCCGAACGTCCGCCGTCCCATAAGTCCCATCCTTCCCATAAAGTGGGTCCCCCACCGGGCGCTCCCGAACACCGCGCGCCACAGCCGCCGCAGGCGAATCCGCTCTCGCGAACACGAGCACCACGTTATTGCCGCCGAAGCCAAAAGAGTTGCTCAACACCTGTTCGAGCGGGCGCGATTGAAACTCGCGCGCCGGCTCCATGCCAATCTCCGCGTCCATGTTCTCAAATCCCAGGTTCGCAGGCGCGGCCTGCTCGCGCAACGCCTGCACAGCGGCCACCGCCTGGATCGCCCCGCTGGCGGCCAGCGTGTGGCCAAAAAACCGCTTGACAGACGCAAAGGGCGGCGCCGCCCCGCCAAACACACGCCGCAACGCCCGCGCTTCCATCACATCGTTGTCCGGCGTGCCCGTGCCGTGCGCGATCACGAAGCCGATGTCCCCGGGCGACAACCCGCCGCGCTCCAGGGCCTGTTGCATGGCCGCCGTTGCGCCGCCGCCTTGCGGGTCGGGCGCGGTGGGATGGCTGGCGTCGCAACTCGCGCCCCAGCCGGACAACCGGGCCAGTATGCGCGCGCCGCGCGCGCGCGCGGTTTCCTCCGCCTCGAGCACGAGCATGGCCGCGCCTTCGCCCAGGCTGATTCCGGCGCGGGCCGCGTCGAAAGGCAGGCAACCGTCCGGGTCCAGCAAAAGCAGGGAGCCGAAACCATTCAATGTCAGCCGGGACAGGGAATCGGCGCCGCCGGCCAGCGCCACATCAAGCTCGTCGTTTTCAATCAGCCCGGCGGCGGTGGCGATGGCCAGCGCGCCGGCGGAGCAGGCGGTGGAGAATGTCGCCGTCGGCCCGCGGGCGCCCATAAGCCGCGCGCAAAGGTCCGTGGCGGACGCGCATTCGTGGTAGCGCAGCGGGGTGAAGCGACGGGGTTGCCCGCGCAGCAGGCGGCCAACCACTTCTTCCGTGCCAAGCATTCCCGCCACGGTCGAGCCGAGCAAAACACCCGTCCGTTCCGCGCGGGGGCTGTTCAACGGCGCCGCCAGTCCGGCTTGACGGAGCGCCTCCCGCGCCGCGATCCAGGCCAGCTTGTCGGAGCGCGAACCGCGCACATCCCCGGCCAACTGGTCCACATTCTCCCGCACTTGGCCGACTTGATGGCGTCCATATCGCGGCGACGAAAACAGGGTCAACGGTCCCAGCCCGCTGCGGCCGGTTCTCAAAGCGTCCCACATCGCGGACACCCCGCACCCGGCGGCAGTGATGATGCCCAGGCCGGTGACAACTGGACGGCGGGAAGACATTACACGCGGTTTCGCTGCACGAACTCCTCCAATGTCCGGTAGGAAGCAAACGCCTGGCGCGCGGCCTCCATGTCCTGGATCAGGATGCCGTAATCGCGTTCGAGCATGGAAACCAAATCCAGCGCATCCAGCGAGTCGAGTCCCAATCCGGCGCCGAACAACGGTTCGTCATCCTTGATGTCCGCGGGCGTGATCTTGTCCAGGTTCAGCGCCTTGATGATCTTGCCTTTCAATTCATCCGTCAGCGATTGCATAAAATAAAGGAAGGCAACTAGCCTATCTTCAATCCTTCCTGTTTCTCCGGCGTGCCTTCCCGTTGCGCCTTTGCAAAGGGATTCTCTTGCGGCGGAGCATCCACACGCTCCGTGCCGGACAACAACCCTTCAACAGTGAGAATCTGGATTTTGGGATAATCCTTTTCATGCCAGATTTTGGAGGTGTACCGGCCGGCTTCCGCCGCCTCGATGCGCATGGGTTGTGTTGGCTTTTCCAGCGTGAGCAGGATTCCCCCGGCAAACTTTTGGTTGTTCACGTCGCCAAGCAGCGCCGCCACATCGTTGCGCTGGACTCCGCCGCCTTTAATTTGAACCAGGATTTTCTGGAATTTGTCTTCGCTTTCGTAAAAGAAGAGCATTCCGTCCACCCCGCGATCCGCGCCTTTGCCTTCGCCGGTTTTCCGCGGGCGCGCATCAATCAGGGACAGTGCCCATTGCTGGAATTGCCATTTGTCCAGTTGCGCCAGCGCCTTCGCGCTCTCAAAATCCGTCGGCTGTCCTTTTTCCTCGTAATGAGCCTCCGTCCCAAAAGCATCTTCGAGACGGTGCTTAATGAGGTTGATCGCCAAATAAGTGATGTCTATGCCTATCCATTGCCTTCCGAGCTTTTGCGCCGCGTGAACCGCCGTCCCGCAACCGCAAAACGGATCGAGCACCAGGCCGCCGGGGCTGCTGCTTGCGGCAACAATGCGCTCCAGCAATGCCAGCGGTTTCTGAGTTTGATAATGAAGGCGCTCGCCGCTCGTGTTTCCAATTCGCTTGATATCCGTCCAGTTGGTCGTCAGCGGTTTGCCTTTTGTTTCATCCAGAAAAACTTTCAAACCGTCCATTCGCGGTGATCCGTTTTTTTTCAAAAGTATGCGGCCTTCCGCCAGCCACTTTTCCAACTGCTCAAGGGATGCGCCCCAGGAACGGTTTATCGGCGGTTTTTGCCCCCGCCACTCAAATTGCCGGCTTGGATTGGCTGTGGAGAAAGTGAGGTTTTCCGCCTTGTAGAGCCGCCCGTTCTCATCGGCTTTATATCGGCTCATTTGTTCCGGGCCGTAGGGTGTATATTGCTCGCAGAAACAGAACTTCTCCGACTTCGCATAAAACAGAATGATGTCATTTGTCCGCACGAACCCCCGCGTTTTCATATTGTGCGCGGTGGACCGCTGCCAGACAATTTCATTGACAAAGTTTTCCACTCCAAAAATTCCATCCAGCAGCATCCGAAGATAATGGCTGGCGGTCGGGTCGCAATGGAGATACAGGCTTCCGGTGGGCTTGAGGATGCGGTGCAGTTCCACCAGCCGCGGGGCCATCATGGCCAAATACGCCATCATCGGGGAGCGGCGAAGAAAACTGTAAAAGGACTGCATCATTTCCACAATGGCGGCGTTGGGGCAATGTTCCACAAATTCGGCATAAGTTTGCGCGGCGTCGGCCCAGTGCCAAGTGTCGGTAAAGGCGTGGAATTGCGCCTGGCTTTCCTCGCCGGAAGCCTCACGGAAAAGCACGTTGTAATCCGCATTGGAATTGAAGGGAGGGTCCAGATAAACCAAATCCACGCTGGCGGAGGAGAAAATTTCCGTATCACGCAGCCAATTGATGTTGTCGCCAAAAAGCAGTTGGTTCATTGCGTTTCCAACTTACGGGATTAGCTCCTTGTATCCAATTCAATTCTCGCGGTTATCGTTCACGACGCCGCACGGCAAAATTCTTCATGTCTTCGGCGGCAGTCTATGACCGCCGCCAATCACCAGCGAGCGCGCCAACCGGGGCAGGGATTCCGGCCGCAACGGGTGCTCGCGGCCCGCGCCCGTTCGCCGGCCAATCAGGATCGCGCAGCTTTGCCAGCCGCCGCCGGGCGCATCATGCGGTGAAGTTATGGAGGCCGCAAACTTTTTGTCCATGAGATCGCACGCGACGCATACGCAGGCATCGGCTTCGCCGCGATTCAGCCAGCCCAGCGCGGCTTCCAGCCAGCCGCCCCGCCCGGACACAGGCAGCAGGCAGAGGACCGGCCCGCGGAAGCGATGCCGGATGCAAATCTCGCCGAGCACCGTGCTGGGCAGTGTATAGGCGAATGTGCCGGCCATCGGCGTTTGGAGAAACTGCGCGTCCGCGGCGATGCAACCCGAACAGGTCTCCACGCACACGCCGACGGCGTCCCGCTGCGCCGGCTCCAGGGCTTCAAAACCCGCGTCGAGAAGTTCCACCGCCATGAGACCGAGGCGGCTCAGGAGTTCCATGCGGCCAAAGCGGGAAGTTTCCGAACTGAACAGAGTGCTCCAGCCCAGCGCCTCCAACTCTCCGCGTTGCAACGCCCCGGCGACGGAATCCGGCCAGGGGCGCAAGCCCGTGCGGTCATTGCCGCTGCCTTCCGCGCCTATAAAGCTGGCTGCAAGAAGCGCGAATTCGCTCATGCGCCCCCCCATTCCAGCACCAGCGCGGCATTGACGCCGCCGAAGCCGGCGTTGAGTTTCAGAATGCGCCGCAACGATTCAACCCGGCGCGGCGTCCGGAGCAATGAGTCCGGCACGGAAGGATCGGGACATTCAAGCCGCGGTGTGCCGGGCAACAGTTGATGCCGCGCGGCAATCAAACACACAATGGTTTCCAGCAACCCCGCCGCGCCGAGGGTGTGCCCGAACAGGCCCTTGCTCGAGCAGTACGGCGGCGCCGGGTTCCCGAAAACCGCCCGCAACGCCATCCCTTCCATCGCATCGTTGTAGGACGTGCCCGTGCCGTGCGCATGCACGAAGTCAATGTCTCGCGGCGCGACTCCCGCCTTCCGCAGCGCGCGATTCATTGCGAGCGCCAGGCCCGAGCCATCGCGCGACGGGCCGGTGAGATGATTCGCGTCGTTGCTGCTTCCCCACCCCGTCACCGTCAGCGCGGGGAGCGCCAGCCTCTCGCGCCGCGCCAGCGCCACCGCGCCGGCCCCTTCGCCGAGGCTCAACCCTTTGCGTCCCGCGTCGAAGGGGCGGCAGCCTTCCGGGTCCAGCGACCGGAGCACGGTGAAGCCTGAGAGCACAAAATCCGAACACAGGTCCACGCCCACAACGAAAACCAGATCGGCCTTGTCTTCCTGAATGAGCAGCGCCCCTTGCTGGATGGCGAGCAGCCCGGAAACGCAGGCGATGGATACACATTGCACCGGGCCGGCGATGTCATGCGCCGCCGCCAAATCCGCGGCCAGGAGCGCGGGAAAGAGATGCCGTTGCGCGAGGGCCGAGACCGCTTGCCGGTGAAAAGCGCGTTCCAGGGCGGTGATTTCCGCCTTGGTGGTGGAGAGCACCAGGCCGCGACGCGAAGGAGGGATAGTGTCCGTCAGGCCGCCCCCAAAATCAGCCGTAGCGGCGGATGGCAATCCGCCGCTGACTAATGGAGGCGCGCCATTGCGCCCGCCGCTGCGAAGGTCCGCCCGCGCCTCTCGCAGCGCGGCGTCGGCCAGCAGGAAAGCCGGGGCGTCGGCGTGGGCCGGATCCCGTTCCCGGAGCGAGCGCCAGACTTCATCCGGCACATAACCGCCCACTGTGGATTGAAAGCCTTTTCCCGCCAGGCGGGGACAGTCCCGCAGGCCGCCGGCATTGGCGAGCACGGCCTGTTCAAGCCGTTCCCGTCCGAGGCCAAGCGCCGTCACCTCCCCGCTGGCCGCAATGGCAACCGGTGTAGCGTCGAGCCTCCGGCTCGATTCCCTCCCGCTTCCCGCACTGGCAGCTCCCGTCGCGCTCATGGCTCTATCCATTGGTTCTCCCATGCCCGATAGCGTTCCACCATGAAGGGCGGCAGCGTCAGCAGCAATTCGCCTTGCAGGTTGGTGAAGACCTGCAAGCTGGCCCCGAAAGCCAGAAGAGTGCGATCCTCCTGACGGCGGATTTCATACTCAAATTCCAGCTTGGCGGCCTCGGACTTGAACAGGCGCGCGGTCACTGTCAACGTGTCGGCCAGGCGCGCCGGTGCCAGATAATCCAGGCGCAACTGCGCGACCGGCGCCGGCGTGTTGTGGGCAAAGAACGTCGTGTAGTCCACCCCGTAGCGGCGGCCCAGCGCGCGGCGGGCTTCCTCGATGTAGGTGACATAGTGGCCATGCCAGACCACCAGCATCGAATCCACTTCGTGGAAACGAATCGGGATCACGCAAGTTTCCTCAAGATAAGGCTGCGGCGCGGGCCGGGTGAAGCCGGCGATGCGGCGGCGGGATGCGGCAGGTGAAGTTTCGTTCATGGGAAATGATGCCGGTATCAAGCCGGGCTTCGCAATGGCCCGGCGGCGGGCGGGGTCTGACGCCCTTGCTCCCAAAACGGAAAGAAATTGGCCCACTGAAAGGGATATTGGCGGACAACCGACTCAAGACGCTCGGCGTAACGCCGCGCGCGCGCCGGCGCCGCATCCGGATCCGATCGGACCTCTTCGCGGCTGATAAACTCCGGCGGGAAAGTGGCGAAGCGGTAGCACCCAAGCCTCTGGCGGACGGTGAATACCTGGAAAAGCGGCGCTCCGCTGGCCGCCGCCAGGCGGTACGGGCCAACCGGCAGGCGCACTTTGCCGCCGAGAAAACTCGCTTCCGCGTCCGCGCCGCCCAAGGAGCGGTCTCCGAGCAAGGCCACAATTTCACCCCGGCGCAACGCCGCCAGGATGGGCACGCTGCGCAACGGGTCGTCGTCAGCGGTCAGAATGCGGAATCGCTTTCCTTCGGTCATGGAATTCATCAACTGTTGGATGCCCGCCAGCTCCCGTTCGATCACCACCAAGTTCACAGGCGTGTCGAAGCGGCCCAGGAAGTGCCCGCCCAGTTCCCAGCAGCCGACGTGCGCGCCGACAAGAATAATCCCCCGGCCTTGCTCCAGATGCGGCTTGAACAGTTCCTCGCCGTCAAAGACACATTCAATCTTGCTGCGGCCCATGAGCACCGCCTGACGATCCAGCAAACTGACCCCTTGCGCCAGGAAGTGCCGGTAGACCAGCAGCGGACGCCGCCACCAGGGCAGGGGGCCGAACAGCCGCCCCAGATAATCCGCCGAGGCGCGATAAGCATCGCGATGGACGATGGTGAAATAGGCCGCCACAAAGAGCAGCCACAGATAGGCCGGCCACACACCCAGCCAGCGGATGAGCTGGATGAAGAACCAGTTGCCAAAATAGCCGCCGCGCATGCGGCCTGTCCAGCGCATTTGCGGCGCCGGCGGCATTTCATTGTTACCCCCTCCTAATCTTAACTTCATCATCTCCGCGCGCTCCGCTCGTCCGGCGCAACGGGCCGCGCCGGCAGCAGCGGGCGTTGCGCGGCCTCTGTTTGAAGTCTTGCCGTCATCGCCGCGATCTCCTCATACAAAGGACGGTCAATTGTCAGTCGCGGCGAAACCTCGCGAACCAGCCCGTGCAGTTTGCGGAAATCGCCGCCCATGACATCGCCGCCGCGCAAGTCGGCCGCCTGGGCCAAGGCGAGGGCCTGAATCGCGGTGATCTTCCACACCTTGGGCAGCATCTCGCGCGTCATGCGGGCCGCTATGCAGCCCATGCTGACGACGTCCTGGTTGTTGGCGTTGGTCGGAATGGTCTGCACGGATGCCGGCGTGGTCAGGATGCGGCATTCCGCGGCGAGCGATGTGGCCAGCAACTGGCAGCCCATGAAACCGGAATTGAGTCCCGGATTGCCGGAGCCGGTCAGCATCGGCGGCAGGCCGAGGCTGTAGCGCCAATTCACCAGGCGTTCGAGCTGGCGTTCGAGCAGCAATGCCATCTTGGCCAGGCCGAGCCGCAGGTAATCGCAGGCCATCGCAATCTGCTGGCCGTAGAAGTTGCCGCAATGGATGACCGATCCCGTATCCGGAAAGACCAGCGGGTTGTCCGTCGAGGCGTTCAACTCGCGCGCCACGACTTGCTCCACATGCCAAAGCGCTTCCTGGACCGCGCCGAGCACCTGCGGCGCGCAACGCACCGAATACGGGTCCTGGATTTCCACCCCCGGCTCGACCGGCTTGGCGTGCGAACCCCATTGATGACGCGCAATCTCCCTTTCGTAACGCGGGTGAGTGCGCAAATGGCGGGCGATGCGGTCCGCCACTGCCGATTGCCCCCGAAAACCGCGCGCCCGGTGCGCCTGCCCGCACAACACTTCCGGCTCCGACCAGAGCGCCTGAAACAGGCAGGCCGAGAGCAATTCAGACCAACTCAGCAAGGCCGCCGTTTCCTCCACCGCCAGCGCGGCCAGCGCGGTCATCACCGACGTGCCGTTGACGAGCGCCAATCCCTCCTTGCATTGCAAGGCGACCGGCTCAAGCCCGTGACGCCGCAACGCTTCGTTTGCGGAGCGCCGCTTGCCACCGGCGCGCGCGTGGCCCAGTCCCACCAGCAGGCGGGACATGTGCGCCAGCGGCGCCAGATCCCCGCTCGCGCCCACCGAGCCTTCGCACGGGATTTCCGGGAGGATGCCGCAATTCAGCGCGGCGATCAGCAGGTCCACCACCTCCGGCCGGATGCCGGAATAGCCGCGGGCCAGCGCGTTGGCGCGCGCGGCCATGATGGCGCGGGTCTCGACGGGAGAGAAGAGCGCCCCCTGTCCGACGGACAGATGATGCAGCAAATTCAACTGGTGTTGCGCCAGGTTCTCCGGACTCACGCGCGTGGCGCTGAGCGGGCCGAAACCGGTATTGATGCCGTAGATGGCGCGCGGCTCGGCGGCCAACTGCTCCACCAGCGAGCGGCTTTGCTTCATGCGCCGGCGCGCGGAAGCCGCAAGCCGGCAGGGCGCTTGCGCCACCGCCACGCGCCACAACTTGCCAATGGTCAAAGTATGGCCGTCAAAGGTGGTCATGGACGGCTTGCCGGGGAGCATAAGCCGGGGGCCTGCGGTTTAATGGAACTTCCTCAAGCCCGGCTCCGCATTCTTAATGACACCGAACCAGTAGTTGCGGAAGGCGAACCCGCCGGCTTTTGCGATGACGCGTTGACTGGCAAGCACCTCGCGAGTGGAGACATCAAAATACACCAAATAAACCGCGCCGCTCCCCTGGCTCTTGACGAGCCGGTCCACGATAAAAACCAAACCCAGCCCGCTGGTTTCGGACAACTTGTAGGAACGCACCGCGTCCGCGATGTCCTTGGGAGTGATGGCAGACTCTTCGACGAAATCGCCGTCCTGGCGAATCACTTGGTTTGTAGTGGCGATCTTGTTGCGCTCGGCTATGTTCGCAATGTCCGGCACTATATTCTTGTGCAAGATGGCGGTGAGGGTCTTGATCCGCTCCTGCAAAAACAACAGATTCCATTCATCGAGATATTTCGGGAAAATTGACTCCGGGTCCCTGAAATCCTGCGTGCCGTACATGCGCACCATCGAGTAATCCAGCCCGGCCCAGATGACGGTGTCCGTCTTCGGCAAAGGACTGGTTGGCGGCGTGGTGTCGCATGCGCCCGCGAGCAACAAGCAAGACGAGAAGAGAATCAGTCTCTTGATCATAATCATAAGTAGTGAGCAGTTGGTTGTTGAGTCAATTTCACGCTGGAATTTGTAACGCGAGAGCAAGCCCGTGGCAAGGGCATTTCATGTTGGCGGCACGGCAGACAGCACTGCATCCGATCTTCGCGCCAAGCCACCGACACCTCAATTCAACGGCCATCCTGCTGGTATGAGCGGGCGCACGACCAGGGGGACGAGATAAAAGTGGAGGCTGGCAAGCCTCGGGCGGCTTCGGGGGGGCTTTGTCCCGAAGGGACATTCCGACAATAGCCCGGCGTTTCAACGCCGGGGGACGGATTTGGATTCCACAAGTCCCGAAGGGACGGCTGAATATCACGCGTCTCCTGCGTGAGTTTTTGGGGTCGAATCAGCCGTCCCTTCGGGACTTGAGGTGTGGTGCGTGAGACTCGGCGTTGAAACGCTTGTCATTACCCACATCCAGGGTTTTTTCATCTGCGAGTGGAAGTCGTTGTGGCTGATTCTTTTTTCGATAATTGACTAGACATTTGTTTCTGCTTTCGCCAAGACATGGGCATGACAAAGCAATCAGTGGTACCCGAAACAGATGTTCTCCGCCGGGTGACGGTCCGGCTGATCGCTCCTGAAGAGCGAGACAGATTTGATCGGCTGCTGGAGCAAAAGCACTATCTTCAGAGCGCCCGCTTGGGAGGACAG
>Ga0187871_10002484_pt1 | contig 14999 bp, 10 predicted proteins | sample June2016WEW_16_1_FD_132988 | JGI IMG/M metagenome (GOLD analysis project Ga0187871, IMG submission 132988) | Peatland microbial communities from SPRUCE experiment site at the Marcell Experimental Forest, Minnesota, USA - June2016WEW_16_10 | ecosystem: Environmental > Terrestrial > Soil >... | reverse complement strand
TCTATGCCTCCGAAAAGATTCATTGACATCAAGTTTGTCACAGCCTCCAATGGAGTTGATGCCTATCGATCGCAGACAATTCGTGAGCGCTGTCGGGTCCTCGCTGGCGCTCCCCGGAACGATTTCGAAGCTATTGGCGGACGACAATTCCGCAAGCAAGGCGTATGGGTCGGGCCACTTCGGTGAATGGATTGAAGACGAATTCGGACTGCCCGCGTTTCGCTACGAGTGCGACCAGACCACGGACCCGAAGGCTGTCACAAAAGTGCAGCCAGGCCTGCTGTCGGCCACCGATCATATTCATCAGGTGGGAAATGATCGGCTGGTGGCGGTGGTCTCCAACTATGGGTGGGTCTCGGTCCGGCAGGATGAAGGCGGCCCCAAGTTCCTGAACGAGCATTGCCCCGCGCGCGGGCACTACGGTGGAGGCATCGGCTGGCTGACTGATGGGAACGAAGTTCTGTGTACCTACGGCAGCAACTTCGAGAGGGTCTTCGGCGTTGGGTATTTTCGCAAGAAGGTCGCGAGCAGCAACTACGAAGTGGATCAAGCCATCATCGCACCGTTTGGCGATGACCCGGTGGTGTTGTCGCAGGCGACCATCACAAATCGGGGCAAGTCGATGGCCAGGTTGCGGTGGGTCGAGTACTGGGGCTGCCAGGTTTATCAGTTCTCATTCCGATCTTTCATTGAAGAGTTCGCGGGCGGGACGATTCTGGACGTGCGCCACAAGCTCGGGGACCTCTTCACTCATAAACTCGAGCCGCTCGATTCCAGCGCGGGCTTGCTGGAGACGAAACAGTTTCTCGGGCGAACGCCACAGGAGGAAACCCTCTGGCAGCGGATGAACGGGAACCTGAAGGCGCATCCGAATGCTTTCCTGACGGCGCAACAGGAATCGGTTCCCGAAGCTTCGTTTGACGATCTCAATCCGCCGCGGACATTTCTGGTATCGCTGGATTCCGCAGCCAGCGCAGCCACAACTAACGCCGCCAAGTTCTTTGGCGCGGGAGGCGTGAGCAATCCCACGGGGCTGAATCATCCCCTCGACGGCGATCTCACAGCCAGTGGACCAGAGAGTGGGCTGCTGCTGGAACGCGCCATCGAACTAAAGCCTGGTGAGCGGCGGACGCTGTATTTCCTCTACGGTTACCTTCCTGAAGGCGTGGCGTTGAAGCCACTGGTCGATAAGTATCGAGCCAGCGCCGCGTCAGTCTGGAAAGCGTCAGGTAGCGAATAGAAGACGCACGGGCTGCGTTTCGACGCGCCCGCCCAGCCGTGGATTAATCGCGAAGTTACCTGGAATCACTATTACCTGCGCAGCAGTCTGACGTATGACAGTTTCTTTGGCGAGCACATCCTGAACCAGGGAAGTATCTATCAGTATGTGATGGGCTTCCAGGGCGCGGCGCGGGATCCCCTGCAGCACACGTTGCCGTTTCTGTTCAGCGATCCGCACATCGTGAAAGCGGTCCTGAGATACACGCTGAAGGAAGTTCGCCCGGACGGTTCGTTGCCCTACGGCATTACAGGGAACGGCGCGATCATGCCGACGACGCTCGATAATTCGAGCGACCTTCCTCTGTGGCTCTTATGGACAACCAGCGAATATGTTCTCGCCAGCCGCGACAAGGCTTTCCTCGACGAGCAGATCACAACGTGGCCGCTTTACGGCCCTGCGGCGGGCAAGGAGAGCGTTCGCAATCTGCTCGCTCGATGCTTCCGCCACCTGACTGTCGACGTCGGCGTTGGCGAGCACGGCATCATGCGCATGCTCAATGACGACTGGAACGATGCACTGGTGCTCATTTGGGGCCAGCGCGCGATGAAGGAGTGCGTGGAGAAGGGCGAGAGCGTCTTGAATTCCGCGATGGGCGCGTGGGTGTTTGATTATTACGCCCGACTGCTGAGCTACGCCGGGGACGCGGATTCAGCCACGCAGGCCCGCGAACATGCCGAACAGAATCGCAAAGCGGCCGCAGGTCAGTGGACCGGCCAATGGCTGCGCCGGTGCTGGCTGGGGCCGACTCTCGGATGGCTCGGCGATAAAGGCTTGTGGATCGAGCCGCAGCCATGGGCTATTGTAGGCGGCGTCACCACGCCGGAACAGACCGGGGAACTCGTCAAAGCGATGGATGAACTGCTGCGCCGTCCTTCCACCATCGGCGCAAAGCAATCGAGTATTGGTCCCGAAGCTGCTGCGGCGGGAATGTTCGAGGCCGGAACATCGGTCAACGGCGGCGTCTGGCCATCGCTGAACGCGACGCTGATTTGGGCGCTGGCAACCGTGGACGGCCGCATGGCATGGGACGAGTGGCTGAAGAACACTTTTGCGCGGCACGCCGAAGTTTACCCGGACATCTGGTACAGCACGTGGAGCGGTCCGGACGTCTTGAATTCCGCCCAGAGCAGGAATCCCGGAGAAACGACCGACAACTCCGCCAATCATTGGACAGACTGGCCCGTCTTTAATCTGCACTCACATGCATGCTCGCTCTATTCACTCGCGAAGCTCATTGGGGTGGAGTTTCGCGAACGCGGCCTGCGGCTGGCGCCGGTGGTGCCGCTGGAGCGGTACCGGTTTGAATCGCCACTGCTCGGGGTGGTGAAGACAGCCACAGGTTACGAAGGATGGTATGCGCCATTGGTGGCCGGAACCTGGGAGATTCAGCTCGCGCTGCCTCCGGACGAAGCGAGGCGAGTATGGCGTCTTGAGATCAATGGTGTTATCCACGCAGTCTCCACGCCGGGCTCGGTGATCACAATGAAAGGTGAGAGCGCGCCGGACAGACCACTTCGCTGGACCATACGTCTGGCCTGAAACGGCGCGTCGTTCCACCGCGTCCGTAACAAAAGCAAGGGTGGTGCTACAATCACCCGATAAGGTTCCCGCCGTTTTGTTATGCACGAACTTCCCAGGACTCTTGGCGCCCTCAGAGCCAGCCGTTTCTCCGAGGACCGGATCGCAACCCGCACGGTAAAAGACGAGATTCGTCAGAACCTCATTTGCAAGCTGCAGAAGAAGGAGCCCCTCTTCCCGGGCATTGTCGGTTTTGAGGAAACGGTTGTCCCGCACATCGTCAACGCGTTGCTCTCCCGGCACAACTTCATACTGCTGGGGCTGCGCGGCCAGGCTAAGACTCGCATCATCCGCATGCTGGCCACGCTGCTGGATGAAAAACTGCCCTACGTCGCGGGATGCGAGATTCGGGACAACCCGTACCAGCCGTTGTGCCGCCAGTGCCAGAATCTGATTGAAGAGAAGGGCGACGACACACCCATCGCCTGGCTCACGCGCAGCCATCGTTATGTGGAGAAGCTGGCCACGCCCGATGTCACCATCGCCGACATGATTGGCGATATCGATCCCATCAAGGCGGCGCGCCGCGGGCGCGACATCTCCGACGAGTTGACCGTGCACTACGGTCTGCTGCCGCGCGCCAACCGCGGCATCTTCGCGATCAACGAACTGCCCGATCTCGCCGGCAAGATTCAGGTTGGCCTGTTCAACATCATGCAGGAAGGCGACGTGCAGATTAAGGGCTACCCCGTGCGGTTGCCGCTGGATGTGATGCTGGTGTTCACCGCCAATCCCGAAGACTACACGGCGCGCGGCAAAATCATCACGCCGCTCAAGGACCGCATCGGCAGCGAGATTCGCACGCACTATCCGATCACCGTGGAGCACGGCATGGCCATTACCGGTCAGGAAGCGTGGACCGGACGGCCGTCGCCGGCGGCTGCGAGGGTGCCCCCCTATATAAGCGAAGTTGTCGAGCATCTGGCGTTTCTCGCACGCGAGGACAAGCGCGTGGACAAGCGCTCGGGTGTGTCGCAGAGGCTGCCTATTTCGGTTTTGGAGAACGTGATCTCCAACGCCGAACGGCGCGCGTTGCACGCGGGCGAGGACCTGGCCGTGCCGCGCGTAATGGACATCTACGCGGCGTTGCCATCGGTAACCGGGAAACTCGAACTCGAGTACGAGGGCGAACTGAAAGGCGGCGACGCGGTGGCGCGCGAGTTGATTCGAGCAGCCGTGGGCAAGGTCTACAGCTCATACTTCGAGGGCGTCAACGTCTCCACCATCGTGCAATGGTTTGAAATGGGAGGGTCGTTACGGCTGGATGAATCGGCTAACTCCGCCACTATGGTGAAGGAGCTCGGCAAAATTCAGGGCCTGATGGAGAAGACCGGAGCGCTGGGCCTTGGCTCGAACGAGCCGGACGGAGTGCGCGTGTCAGCGGCCGAGTTTCTGCTGGAGGGGTTGTACGCGCATCGGCGCATCAGCCGCAATGAAGAACGCGGCTTCGTGGCCGAAGAGCGCCGTCGCGCCGACCCTGAGGACCCGCCGAAGAAGCAACGCCGCCAGTTCCAGTAGGAGGGCCCGTGAAGATCCGCTATTCGCGCTATACCGGCGAAGACCTTGGCCTCAGCGCCGAGGATCTCATGAAGGCCCTTGCCGATTTCTTCCTGCAAAGCGGGTTCGAATCGCAGAACATGCGCTTCGGCGAAATGAACCAGCACACGCTCGAAGAGCTCAAGCAGGCTCTCCAGCAGGCGCTCGAATTCGGCGATTCCTTCGACCCCGAGCGGGCCGAACAGATCCGCCAGCAGCTTGAAAACATGTCGCCCGAGCAGATGGACCAGCTCATGGAGCGGCTGGCGCAGAAGCTGGTGGACGAGGGCTATATCAACCCGGAGGCGGATCCGTCCGAGCAGACTGGTCCGGGCGGTGTCGGCCGCGACAACAAGAGCGTGCGCTTCGAGGTGACCGACAAGTCCCTGGATTTCCTCGGCTACAAGACCTTGAAGGATCTGCTCGGTTCGCTGGGGAAGTCGAGTTTCGGCGCGCACGACACGCGCGATCTGGCTACCGGCGTGGAATCGAGCGGCGCCGCCAAGCAGTATGAGTTTGGCGACACGCTGAATCTGGACGTCAGCCAGACTCTGTTCTCCGCGATGCAACGCGAGGGCGTGAAGCTGCCGCTGGATCTCGATTACAGCGATCTGCATGTACATCAGTCCGAATATCAGAGCTCCTGCGCGACCGTGCTCATGCTCGACTGCAGCCACAGCATGATTCTTTACGGCGAGGACCGTTTCACGCCGGCCAAGAAAGTGGCCCTCGCGCTGGCGCATCTGATTCGCACGCAGTATCCGGGCGACAGCCTGCGCGTCGTGCTGTTTCACGATACCGCTGAAGAGTTGCGGCTGCCCGACCTGGCTCGCGTGCAGGTTGGCCCCTGGTATACGAACACCCGTGACGGCCTCATCCTGGCGCAGCGCCTGCTTGCCCAGGAAAAGAAGGACATGAAGCAGATCGTCATGATTACGGACGGCAAGCCATCGGCGCTGACGCTGGAAGACGGCCGGATGTACCGGAACGCCTTCGGGCTGGATCCGCTGGTGATCAGCCGCACGCTGGAAGAGGTGAGCCGCTGCAAGCGCCAGGGAATCCTGATCAACACGTTCATGCTGGCCAGCGATTATGGGCTCATCAACTTTGTGCAAAAGGTGACGGAGCTGTGCCGCGGCAAGGCCTATTTCACAACGCCGTATACGCTGGGCCAGTACCTACTAATGGATTACATGAACCGGAAAACCAGGACGGTTCACTAAGGGACGAGACACGCGCCGCGGCCGCGTTCCGTCGGCGGGCGGTTGCTAGAATAAGAGGTCGATGGCGAATGCTTCTGCCTCAACTGACGCTGTTGCGCCGGTCCGCTCGTGGATTCCCGTGGTCGCGCTGGCCTGGCTGGTGCCCGGCGGCGGCCATTTCCTGCTGAAGCGCTACGGGCGCGGCGGCCTGTTGCTGCTTTCCGTCGCCTCCATGTTCCTGCTCGGCCTGATGATGCGCGGCCCGATGTTCCAGCCCCAGGGCGGCGACCTGCTTACCGTCATCATTTACTACGGCGGATTTATCGGCGATCTGGCCAGCGGTCTTCTCTATTTGCTGAGCGTGTGGCTCGGCTACAATCAACCGGACGTCGCCGGTCACGTGCACGATTACGGCGCCAAATTTCTGGTGGCTGCCGGCCTGCTCAACGTGCTGGCCATGGTGGACGCCTACGAAATCGCCATCGGGAAGAAGGACTGATGCCGAAGCTTAGTGTCACTCACTTCGAGGCGGCTCTGCTATTCGCCATCTTTAGTTCCATCGTGCTCGGCATCGTGAGCAAGAAAACCGATCACGACCGCCTGCGCTACGGCCTACGCTGCTTCGGGTATTTCTGTGTTGCGCTGTTTGCCGTCGGCTGGATCATGTACCTCGGCCACGGCTAGTCGGCTGCCGCTCCCGATTTAACCGGTTCGATCCGCGCCAGTACCGCTGCGGCATCCGCTTCGGTAAACTCCTCCGTCTTCGCCGATTTATTCATTGAGCAGAACTTCGGTCCGCACATCGAGCAAAATGCCGCGTCCTTGAAGCCTTCTTCGGGCAACGTCTCGTCGTGCATGGACCGCGCCGTTTCGGGATCGAGCGACAGCTCAAATTGTTTGTTCCAGTCGAACTTGTAGCGGGCGCGGGAAAGCTCGTCGTCACGGTCGCGCGCGCCGGGACGCTTGCGAGCGATGTCGGCTGCGTGCGCGGCGATCCGGTACGCCATGATACCGGCTTTCACGTCTTCCCGATTGGGCAGGCCGAGGTGCTCCTTCGGCGTCACGTAGCAGAGCATGGATGCGCCGTGCCACCCGATCATGGCTGCGCCGATGGCGCTGGTGATGTGATCGTAGCCGGGCGCGAAATCGGTGACCAGCGGGCCCAGCGTATAGAAGGGCGCCTCATGGCACATCTCCATTTCCTTTTCCACCTGGAGCTGGATCTGGTCCATGGGAATGTGGCCGGGCCCTTCGATCATCACCTGCACGTCGTAATCCCACGCGACTTTCGTCAGCTCGCCCAACGTCTTCAGCTCGGCGAATTGCGCCTGGTCGCTGGCATCGGCGAGCGAGCCGGGACGCAGTCCATCGCCCAGCGAAAAGCTGACGTCGTGCTTCTGGAAGATGCGGCAGATGCGGTCGAAATGTTCATACAGAGGATTCTGGCGATGATTCTTCACCATCCACTCGGCAAGGATGGCCCCGCCGCGGCTGACGATGCCGGTAACGCGCCGGGTGGTCAAAGGAATGTACTGCACCAGCACTCCGGCATGGATGGTCATGTAATCGACGCCCTGCTCGGCCTGTTCTTCGATCACTTCCAGCAGCACGTCGATGGTCAGGTCCTCGACGCGGCGCACGCGCGAGAGTGCCTCATAAATGGGCACCGTTCCGATGGGCACCGGCGAATTCGAGATGATCGCTTTGCGAATGCGCGGAATGTCGCCGCCTGTGGAGAGATCCATCACCGTGTCGGACCCATACTGCACGGCGTAGCGCAGCTTTTCGAGCTCTTCGTCGATATTCGACGCGGTGGCCGAATTGCCGATGTTCGCGTTGATCTTGCAGCGCGAGGCGACGCCGATGCACATCGGCTCAAGGTTGCTGTGATTGATGTTGGCGGGTATGATGAGGCGTCCGCGGGCGACCTCGTCGCGTACTAGTTCGGGGTTCAGGCCCTCGCGCTTCGCGACAAACTCCATCTCTCCGGTGATCATCCCCTGGCGGGCGTAATGGAGCTGCGTCCGGATGGGATCTTTCATTCTGGCGGCAATCCAGTTACTGCGCATACCTGTGATGGTAGCGCGAGGCTGGCGTGCCAGGGCGCGCGGCGTCCACTCTACCCGCGGGGAACCGGTGGCAGCATCACGATGATATTCAGCTTTGGGAGCATTCGCGCAGAGTGGGCTACAATTAGCGTTTCCCTGAGAGTCTCCGGAAGGCGGCCACACAATTCAGAGCGCCGTCTCGCGAAGCATGGGAAGCAGTGCGGCACAGCCCACTTGCTGGGTCAAGGACATTATCGAACCGTATGGGAGCCAACGCAACGCCGAGACGGGAACTGTTGGGCGCCAACGCTGCCGCGCCTGCGCCAGCCGCCGTAACGCGACCTCACAGCGACCTTTGGACAGGTCTGGCGGTTTGCCTGCTGTGTCTGCTGGTCTACAATGCAAACCTGCGGTCGATCAGCGCCGGCGATACCTACCCGGACCGGTATCTTCCTTTTGGTATCTTGCGGTACCACACACTCCTGCTGGATCCCATCTCGACTATTACAGCGCAGGGGCGTGGCGCCTCCGCCTATTGGATCGTCCGAGGCCGTGGAGGTCACGCTCTCTCTCTTTACCCTGTGGTTATTCCGGTAATCCTCGCGCCATTGTATCTGCCGGCAGTGGTCTATCTTCGGGCGACGGGCTGGGATCAACAGCAGATGGATCGGATCGCATGGATTATGGAGAAGCTCTCCGCATCGCTGTTGGCCGCGACATCGAGCGCGCTGCTCTATCTGCTGCTACGGCGGCGAGCAGAGCGCCACCTGGCTCTCCCGCTCACGTTCGCCTATGCGTTCGGTACCACCACTTGGGTCATCAGCAGTGAGGCCCTGTGGCAGCACGGGCTTGGCGAACTGTTGATCGTCGCCGCCATGTTAGTGCTCACCGGGCCGTGCACCGCCTATAGGGCGCTCGCGGCAGGCCTACTTTGCGGACTCATCGCATGCAACCGTCCGCCCGATTCCATCCTGGCGGTGGCGCTTTTGATTTACGGTTTTTGGTGGGCCCGACGCCTGACGCCCGTGCTGGTGGCGGCGGCCGCGGTTCCAGTGAGTCTGGTGCTGATCTATAACCTGGGGGTTGCGGGCAATGTGGCTGGCGGCTACGGGCTTAGGGGCAAACCAGCCTTCTTCCAACACGACCTGCTCTCCGGCCTCGCGGGACTGTTGTTCAGCCCCACAAAGGGACTCTTCATTTTCTCTCCGTTCCTCCTGTTTGTTCCCTTCCGCCTGCGACAGGCGTTCCGTGATCGCAGCGCCCGCGGCATCACCGTCGCTGCGGGCATCGCCGTGGTGTTGGAGTTGCTGCTTTACGCGAAGGCGGACTGGAGGCAGGGCGATTCCTGGGGGCCGCGCTGGCTGACCGATCTGCTGCCGGTTCTACTCTGGATGCTGCCGCCGATCTTCACCTCACTGCGCCGTGCGGGCCGCATTGCGTTCGTGGTGGCGTGTATCGCGGCCATCGCGATTGAGGCGATCGGCGCCTTCTGGTACACCGGCGCAAGCGACAGAGCGATCTTCGCCGCCGGGAAACCGAATGCGATCGGGGCGGTGTGGGACCTCCGGAACGCTCCTTTCGTCGCCGAGCTGCGGCATGCGCCGGCACCCGCCGAGTTAGCGGTCGACATGCGCGGCGCCATTGACAGCATGACGACAATTAACGGCGAGGTCCGCGAAGTCGCCGCCGGGAAGAAGATCGACGTCGCCGGATGGGCACTTGCCGATGGCCGCTCGCCATGGGATGTGATCGTTCTCATCGATGGCAAACCGATAGCATCGACGCGGACCTTTCTAGGCCGCCTCGGCGTCACCAAGACCCCCGCAGTGGCGAGCCTTAGCGGATGGCGTTTCACTGTCCCCACATACAATCTTCCCAGCGGCGAGCACGATCTCGCCGTCGTCGCGAGAGCGTATCCCGGCGGCAATCCACGCTTCCTGGATGAGCGGCCCTTCACCGTAGTGGCAACGCCGCCTGCCGCGCCCCCGCGCAGCGAGACCGCTCCCGGCACGGGGCCTGGCGGAGAGAATGCAGACCTCGCTCTCAGTGCCCGTCGGGCAGCTGCCCTTCTCACCAGCCGTCAGCAGGCCCCGGGTTATTGGCTAACCTCGTACACTGCTGAAACTCGCTTCCAGCGTCCACGACAGGAGATGAACACCTTCCTTACCGCCCTCTTGATCGACCTCCTTAATCCGGTGGCGGCGGAAACCGGCTTGAATGACGGCGTGGAGCGGGCGCGGCATTTTCTTGCGGGCCAGATCGAGGCCGGAGGTCTGGTCCGTTATCACGGCCGGCCCGACGCGCCTACCATCGGCGTCCTTGGTTGCGTCATCACTCCCGACGCCGATGACACTGCTCTCGTTTGGAGGATTGCGCCGAGCGCGCAACTAGGACTGTTGCCGGCTGCGCTCGCGACCATGCGCCAGTACCGCACTTCGGAAGGCCTATATCGCACCTGGCTCGCACCGCAGGATCGTTACCAGTGCATCAATCCGGGCAAGGACCCGAACCCCGCCGACATAGGCATCCAGATGCACGTGTTCATGCTCCTGGCGAAAGCGGACCCGCCGGCGGCTCACGCACTGTGTCGCGCGCTCGGGCGGTCGATCGCGGATGACGGTATCTGGGTCTACTACCAGACGGCTCCTTTAGTTCCTATCCTGCGCCAGACCGACTTGCAGCAGGCAGGCTGCGCACTCGAACTGCCACCCGCGCGGTTACGATCGCCGGTGCCCGGACAGGAAGTCTGGGTCGCCGCCGCCCGGATGTTGCGGGGCTTTATGGGCGCTGGCCCGGCCCCCGCTTCGGCCGAAGTCCTCGACCTGCTTCGGGCGTTTTCTCGCGACGATTTCTCATCGCTGCGCCAATCACCGCCGCTCCTTTATCACAACGATCTCACGGCATCAGTGCGCAGGTTTTATTGGTCGGAGGACGTCGGTTATGCGCTCTGGCTCAGGCTTTATATCGAGACGACACATCGTCGTTCCGCCACGAGGCGTCGCGGAAACATTGGGCTTGCAGCCTGCGGTGGAGGGTGATGCAAGCCGCTCCTGGAACAATTATTGCCGGCCAAAGGCAGGTATGGTCGCTTCCCCGCTTGCTGTCCTGCATTCGATTCGGTGAGGTGCTCGTTCTGGAAGGCTCGCCGCTGCTGGGGGCTGTCTTCTCTATGGGCCACCTGACCGCCGAAAAGGCCGTGGCGATAGTGCTGCTCGCAGCCGGCAACGCCTGTTTGGTGGCCCATGTCTTCGTGCTCAATGATTGGTCGGGGATGAATACCGATCTCCTCGACCCGAACCGGATGAGCGGAGTCTTCACGAACCGGGGAATCGGACGCGCCTGGATCGGATCTCTCTGGATGACCCTGCTCGCACTGAGCCTCCTGCTGCTGAGCCCGCTGGGCTCGCGAACCCTGACCATCGCTCTGGCGATTGCCGGGCTCAGCGCGCTATATTCAGCCCCCGGGGTCCACATCAAGGGGATCCCCATCGCCAACTCGGCCCTTCACTTCGCCGGTGGCCTCCTACACTTCCTGCTCGGTTACTCGGTATTCAGCGCTGTTGACGGCCGCGGCCTGGTGCTCGGCTGCTTTTTTGCGCTGACGTTTGTGGCAGGCCACCTGACCCACGAGACTCGGGACAGCGAGGGGGACCTGATCAATGGGATCAGGACCAACGCGGTGACGTTCGGCAAGGCTCGGAGCTTTGCCGCCAGCGTCGTCCTCTTTATGATCGCCGACGTGTTGTTGATAGTGCTGGCCGTCAGCGACACCGCACCACGCCCGCTTTTCCTTATCGCCGCATTCTTGCCCCTGCATCTCTTCTGGTCGTTTCAAGCATGGCGCGCGGGCCTTACTTTCGAGAGCGTCCGGCGGCTCCAGGTGCGCTACCGCGCAATCTACGCAGCTATTGGCCTCATAACGGCGCTGACGATGCTATAGGCCCATCAGGAAGCCATTGTCCGTCAACCCAACCACTGCGGCCCCGATATACTTGCACTCATGGGCCGAACAAGCAGGATGGCCGCACTGTGGCCAGGCTTCTGCCTTTGCATCGCTGCCGCCATCACGCCCGCCGAGTTTGCAGCGCGACGCGCCAGCCTTGAGAAGCAGCTCGACGGCACTCTGGTTCTTTTCGGCAAAGCGGAAGTCGGCGAGGAGCTCGACGGATTCCATCAGGAACCGAATTTCTACTACCTCACTGGCTGGTCCGAACCCGGCGCAGTGGTGCTGTTCACGCACACGGGAGCGACGCTGTTCCTGCCCGCGCACAATGAAACACGGGAGCGGTACACGGGACGCCACGCCTCGGCGGAAGACGCCGGCGTTCGCGCGCGCACCGGCTTCGACTACGTCCTGCCTTTGGGCCGGTTCGAATCCGAGTTCGCTAAAGCGATCGAGACATCCGAAAAAGTCTATGCGCTTCCCGATGACTCGCACACCGCCGCGCTGAAATCGCTGGCTCCCTTGCGCACGGTGCAGGATGCGGCGCCAATGATCACCGATCTTCGCGTGAAGAAATCACCTGGTGAGATCGAAGCGATTCAGCACTCTACCGACGTCAGTCTGGCCGCGCATCGCGTCGCATGGAAAACAATCGCGCCGGGACTCTATGAGTATCAGCTTGCGGCGGTAATGTCGGAAACCGTGATCGACCACGGCTGCGAACGCTGGGCCTACGCGCCCATCATCGGATCCGGGCCCGAGGGCGCAGTGTTGCATTATTCGGAGAACCGCCGGCGGATGGAGAGCGGGGAACTGGTGGTGATGGACGTTGCGGGCGAATGCGCCGGGTACGCCAGTGACATCACTCGCACCATTCCTGTGAACGGTCACTACACACCGCGCCAGCTTGAGCTGTACAACATTGTGCTGGGTGCGCAGAAGGCGGGTATCGCCGCAGTGAAGCCCGGTGTCCCGTACTGGACCGGGGACGACAGCCCCGATACCGCGGCGCGCAAGTACATCGATAGCCACGGCAAGGATCTGCACGGCGAATCGCTCGGCAAGTATTTCACGCATAAGATTGGTCATGAAGTTGGTCTCGAAGTTCATGACCCGCCCATGCCTCCCGCGAAACTCGAAGAAGGCATGGTGATCACCATCGAGCCCGGCATTTATATTCCGGAAGAGAGGATCGGCATCCGCATCGAGGACGTGGTGCTGGTGACCACCAACGGCGCGCGCGTGCTCAGCGAGGCGCTGCCGAGGGAGCCCGCCGAAATTGAGAAGGCTCTGGCAAGGTAGGAAACTCGGCGCGTATGCGGCGGTCACCGGCGCGGCTTTCATGCTTGCGCTGCTGGCTGGCTGGAGCCTGATCGGCACCCGCATCGACGATTACGCCTACGATCTGCTGCTCAGCTTCAACCCGCCACCGGCGCATTCGTCGGCGTGCGCGATCGTGGCCATCGATGAAACGACGCTGAACGACGAAGGCGGCCCGCGAGCTTACCGCGCCATCCTGGCGAAGGGTCTTGAGGCGATAGCGGCCGGCAAGCCGGCTGTGGTGGCGATCGACATGGTGCTCGCCGATGCCGGTGACCCCCGTGAAGACGAGCGTCTGGGGGAGGCTCTCAGGGTGACGCATAATCTGGTGCTTCCGGCCGCGTTTGTGGACGACGGGCATGTCAGGGGCTGGGAAAATCCGCTGCCGCAGTTTGCGCGCTTCGCCGCGGCCATTGGCAATGTCCGGGCAGACGAGGAATCGCACGATGGCGTAACGCGATCCATCGCACTCGAAAAGACGTTCGCGCACCAGCGGCACTGGGCTCTCGCGCTGGACGCGTTTCGCCTGGCGAAGGGTGTGCGATACATCGTCGAATCGCCGCGTGAGATTCAGGTGGGAGCGGAGACAATTCCGCTTGCGCGGGTAGGCGATCATCGGTCGTTGCGGATTCGCTACACGGCGGCGCAGATCCCGAAGCTGTCTCTGGAATCGATCCTGAGAGACCCAGGATTGGTCAATCAATTCCGAAACAAGGCCGTGTTCCTCGGCGTCACCGCCACGAATGATCGTGTGGTCACCCCCTACGGCCAGCGGATCTCCGGCGTCGAAGCACACGCGCAGTTGTTCGAGACGCTGGAGAGCGGACAGTTTCTGCGAGATGCATCCGATCTCGAAATACTCGGCTGGTGTGTTCTTATCGCAGCGTTGGCGGTGGCCATCTTCGCCTACACATCCGGCTGGCGCGCGTATGTGCTGGGCGCTCTTCTGCTCTTATTCGCCCACGCGTCGCCAGTGATCGCGTTCCAGCATAACGTCGTGTTTCCCTACTCGGCGCCATTCGCCGTCGCCTGGCTGTGCGTTTCCGCCGCGGCCAGCTATCAACACTTCTTTGTCCGCCGCCAGCTTGTCAAATCCGAAGGCGACCGCCAACGCTATCAGCAGGCCATCCGCTTCGTGACGCACGAAATGAAAACGCCCCTCACCGCGATTCAGGGATCCAGCGAGCTCATCGGCCGCTACAACCTTACCGAGGACAAGCGGAAACAGATGGCTTCCATGATTAATGCGGAGTCGAAGCGCCTGGCCCGCATGATCCAGACATTTCTCGACGTGGAAAAACTGTCCGAAGGCGAGATCGAGCTGAAGCGCGAGGTCTTCCCCATTTCCGGCATCGTCGACAACTGCCTGCTGCGAATCGGGCCGGGCGCCGAAGCGAAGAACATCGCCATCCATGTTGGGGAAATCGCCGCCGTGTCTCTCACGGGCGACCGTGAGCTGATGGAATACGCGGTCTACAACCTGCTGACGAACGCAGTAAAATACTCGCCGCCCGGGACCGAAGTCCTGGTTGCCGCGGTTACGCACGGAGACCGTTTGCATGTTTCCGTCCGCGACCAGGGTATGGGCATGGACGAAAAAGAACTGCACAGCATTTTCCGCAAATTCTACCGGACCAGGCGCGCGGAGTCATCGGGCGAATCAGGCACGGGCATCGGCCTGTCAATTGTCGAGCAGATCGTCGCCCATCACCATGGCCGCGTGGAAGTGACCAGCGAAGTGGGCAAAGGGTCGTGTTTCACCATCGTTGCTCCATTCGCAGTTACGCCGGTTGGCCCACAGTCAAGCCCCCCGACCGCTAAGATAGAAAAGTAATCGTGCAACGCCTGCTAATTGTCGAGGACGATCCTTCCGTCCGTAATACGATCGTCACGTTTCTTGAGCTGGAAGGTTACGACGTGGATGCGGTGTCTTCCACGCACGAGGCTCTGGAACGGCTCAATGCCGCGCCTTATCCGATCGTTATTTCGGATATTTATCTCGACGAGCGCACCGGAATTGACGTACTGCATGCGGCCAGGAGCACAAACCCGAACTGCGCGGTGATCCTGATGACGGCTCGGGGCACCAT
>Ga0187871_10002482_pt1 | contig 15001 bp, 12 predicted proteins | sample June2016WEW_16_1_FD_132988 | JGI IMG/M metagenome (GOLD analysis project Ga0187871, IMG submission 132988) | Peatland microbial communities from SPRUCE experiment site at the Marcell Experimental Forest, Minnesota, USA - June2016WEW_16_10 | ecosystem: Environmental > Terrestrial > Soil >... | reverse complement strand
CTCTGCTACCGAAGAATTTTCGCGATTACCCACACCTTTCCGTCTCCGGCATCAATTTTCCCTGCCTCGCGGTAGGTGGCGATTACTTTGACGTTTTCTCCCTGGGCGAAAGTCGCACCGCGTTCCTGCTTGCGGACGTTTCCGGCAAGGGGCTTGGCGCCGCACTTTGCACCAACTTGCTGCAAGGCGCCTTGTCCGGCATGTCTCTGGGCACGGATCCGGCGCGAGTGTTCAATCACGTCAACCGTTTCCTGTGCGACCATTCCGAGATCGGACGCTATGCCACGATGTTTTTCGGCATTCTCGACGATCGAGGCCACCTGGAATACATCAACGCAGGGCATCCTTCTCCATTTTTGATTCGCCGCGGCATCGCCGAGGATGTTTTCACCGAGGGATCGTATCCCGTCGGGCTCGTTCCCGAAGCGGAATACACGGCCGTGTGCCTTCAGCTCGAACCTGGCGACACCCTGGTGCTGTTCAGCGACGGCGTCACCGAAGCGATGGATCCCGCCGAGCAACTCTTCGGCGTTCCTCGGCTCAAAGATGTTCTTACCGGCCACATGCAGACGCCGCTCGAGGAACTCCAGCAAATCGTCCTGCAATCGGTGGAGAATTTCGCGCACGGCGCGAGCCAGGCGGACGATCTCACGCTGCTGCTGGTTCGTTATCGCGCCACCGCCACCACGACGGATACCGATCCTCCGATTCAAGCCTCTTCCGCAGCTGCTCCCTAATATTTTTCGTGTCGCTCGTCGTCACACGGCCCTTGATCTTCGACCGGACTATGCTATATAGATAGTCCCGTCATTCTTACAGCAGTACCTGGGCTTTTTTCAGCCCTTTCCTGCACCGCGCCAAGTCTCCCTGCACTCTGCGGCTCGACCGGCTCCTGGACTCCAGCCCTGCGTCGGCGAGAGACAAGGAGCACGGATGGATGCTGAATCGGAAAGATGTCCGACGACTCATGGGAACAGTTCGACCACCGGGCATACACGCGGACTACACGGAACCACGCGTTATTTCGTGGAGAGAATCCACGCTGCAAGATCTTCGGCTGGCTCTCCGTTCGTTGCGAAAAAGTCCTGGCTTCGCGGTCGCCGCCATACTGACGCTCGCCCTGGGTATAGGCGTCAATGCCGCAATCTTCCAGTTGATCGACTCGGTGCGTCTTCGCAGTTTGCCGGTCGCAGATCCACAATCTCTAGTCAGCGTGCAGGTGAAGGGCGGGAACTACACGGTCGGCATCCGTAGGACGCCAGCCGCACTCAGCCTCGCGCTCTTCGAACAAATCCATGCGCAGCAGGAAGGTTTGTCCGGCGTATTCGCCTGGCTCGAGCATGATTTTCGCCTAGGCCAAGGCGCGCAACAAACACGCGCGCCGGGCCTCTGGGTTAGCGGAGACCTCTTCACCACACTCGGCGTGGCGCCCTTCAGAGGACGGCTTCTTTCCGCCGAGGACGACCGCCCCGGTTGCGGAACGTCGGGAGTCGTTCTCAGCTATGCCTATTGGCAGAGCGAGTTTGGCGGACAGGATTCCGCAATCGGCAGCAAGCTCTTTGTCGACGATCATTTGACGCAAGTGATTGGTGTCACGCCACCGGGTTTCTTCGGCCTGGAGGTCGGCAAAAACTTCGATCTCGCTTTGCCGTTCTGCTCGCATCTGGCATTCCACCCGCAGGATGTTTATTTCGCCCGGCATGACTTCATGCAGTTTTCCGTGGTGGGCCGCCTGAAACCCGGCTGGACTTCCGAGCGCGCCTCCGCGCAGCTGGAGTCGATCAGCCCCGGAATCATCGAGGCGACCCTTCCGGACGGATACAGCGCGCCGGTCCTGGACAGCTATCGCAAATTCCAATTGGCGGTGTATCCCGCGCCCAACGGCATTAGCTCGCTCCGCGAGAAGTACGGCGCGTCGTTGTGGCTGCTGTTGGGAATTACCGGATTGGTGTTGCTGATCGCGTGCGCGAACCTCGCCAATCTCATGCTGGTTCGAGCGAGTGCGCGGGAGAAGGATATGGCTGTGCGCGCTGCCTTGGGGGCCTCGCGCTGGCGTTTGCTGCGCCAATTACTCGCGGAAGGGTTCGTGCTGGCGGTTGGTGGAGCGATCCTCGGCTCGGCCGTCGCCTACGCGCTCAGCCGAACTATCCTGTGGTTACTCGGCGCGCAAGACAACACGCTGCGACTCGATTTGGGCCTCGACTGGCGAGTCATGGCCTTCACCGGCACGGTTGCCCTGGCCACATGCGCGCTCTTTGATCTCGTCCCCGCGCTACGATCTTCGCGGACCACGCCGACCGTGGCACTGAAGTCCGGTAGTCGCGGCACGACGTCGGGCCGGGAACGCTTTTCCTTTCAGCGCACTCTGGTGATTTCACAAATCGCCATTTCGATGGTGCTGTTGGTAAGCGCTCTTCTGTTCGTGCGCAGCTTTCGCAATTTGATGACCCTCGACCCTGGCTTTCGCGAGGATGGCATTCTCGTGGGCTTCATTAACATGACCCACCTGAAGCTCTCCGAAGAGAATTATGAAGTGTTACTGCGCGACCTCATGGAGCAGCTGCGTTCGATTCCTGCTGTCGATTCGGTGGCCACCTCTATGCATGTCCCGCTGGACGGAAGCACCTGGTCCCTGGGCATCCGCGCCGGCGATGTCGACGGCGCCTCGAAATTCACCTGGGTAAGTGCCGGATATTTCCAAACCCTAGGCGTTCCCATTCTTGAGGGACGTGATTTCAACGACCGCGACACTCGGACGTCTCCTTGTGTGGTGATCGTCAATCAGACGATGGCTTCTAAATTTCTAGGCGGCGCGAATCCACTCGGAAAGACAATGCGCACTGTTGCCGAACCTGGCTACCCGGCGGCTCAATGCGAGATCGTCGGCTTGGTAAGAGACACAAAATATGCGGAACTTCGAGAACCAACTCCACCCGAATCGTTCGGCGTAGTGTCCCAATTTCCCATCGGGGAATCCGCGATGTTCGTGTTTCTCCACTACTCTTCTTCTTCGCAGATCATTTCCCAGACGCAGGCCAAGGTGGCGCAGTTCAACCCGGGAATCACTGCGGAATTTCGTTTATTTCGCACCAACATCCAGAAAGGCGTGGTCCAGGAGCGCATTATGGCGTTTCTTTCGGGTGCCTTTGGATTGCTAGCGATACTTCTCACCATCATCGGGCTGTATGGAGTCATTTCTTACATCGTGGCCATGCGCAGGAACGAAATTGGGATCCGCATGGCTCTCGGCGCCAGTCATGCGGACGTCGTCGGCATCATCACCCGGCAGACACTGTGGATGCTGGCTGCCGGCATTGCATTGGGCGTGCTTTTTTCGCTTGCGGCAACGCGAGGCGCGAGTTCGCTGCTATTCGGAATTCAACCGAACGACTCGCTCTCGGTGCTCGCCGCTGCCCTCTTCTTGGTTGTGGTCGGCTTGACCGCCAGCTATGTGCCCGCCCGCCGCGCGGCGCGAATGGATCCATCCAGCGCCATCCGTTACGAATAATTTCTCGCCTTCTCGCGACCCGCAACGGCCCGCCGGCCTGCGGCAAGCACGTCTTTAGACCGGTCAACCGCAGGCACGGCGCCAGCGTAGCAATTCCCGCACACTCTCGATATTCATCTTCCCGCGCGCTATTCTTTATTTCACACTGTCGGCGTACCCCCAGCTATCGTTCGCAGGTGAGATCAGAGATTCGGAATGCCCGAGGACGCCTCTCCCAGCACGCCGCTCGTTAATCCGTGGATTATCGCTGTCGCCGTGATGCTCAGCACGTTCATGGAGGTGCTGGACACCACCGTCGTCAACGTCTCCCTTCCCCACATTGCCGGCAGCTTGTCGGCCACCGTCGACGAGGCTACTTGGACCCTGACTTCCTACCTGGTTTCCAACGCCATCATTCTTCCGCTCACCGGATGGCTCTCGAATTTCTTCGGACGCAAGCGCATGCTCATGATGTCCGTAACCGGATTCACGATCGCATCTTTCCTTTGCGGTCTCGCGCCCACCCTTCCCTTCCTGATCGTGTGCCGCGTGATCCAGGGCGCCTGCGGCGGAGGACTACAACCGATTTCTCAAGCCGTCCTGCTCGAATCGTTTCCTCCGGAAGACCGCGGCAAAGCGATGGGCTTCTGGGGACTCGGAATCGTCGTCGCCCCGCTGCTTGGGCCCGTTCTCGGTGGTTGGCTGACCGACAGCTACAGCTGGCGCTGGGTCTTCTATATCAACGTTCCGATCGGGCTTGCGTCGCTCGTCATGACTCGCACGTTCGTGTTTGACCCGCATTACATCCGGCGGGTCTCGTCCAAAATCGACTACTGGGGCATCGGCATGCTCGCGGTCGGTATCGGCACGCTGCAGCTCGTGCTCGACAAAGGACAAGAAAAAGATTGGTTCGGCACAAGTTGGATCACCGTAGCGACCGTCATAGCCTCCGTCGCGCTCATCGGATTTATTTTCTACGAGCTCAGCATCGCGGAGCCCGTCGTCAACTTGCGCGTATTCAAGGATCGTACCTATTCCACCGGCGTATTCCTGATGGCTATGCTCGGCGTCGGTCTCTACGGCACGACAGTGTTGATTCCGCTGGTTCTACAGACCCTCCTCGGTTACCCCGCACTCCGCGCTGGCATCGCCATGGCTCCGCGTGGACTCGGATCCTTCATCGCCATGCCGGTCGTCGGCTTGATTATGGGAAAATTCGACCCTCGCAAGCTACTCACCGTGGGTATGGTCGTCTGCGCCCTGACGCTATTTCAATTTTCCAGGCTCAATCTGCAAGCGGGCTACTGGGATTATTTCTGGCCACAGTTCGAAATGGGCTTATCCCTGGGGCTCGTCTTTGTTCCGCTCACCACCACGAGTATGTCTCTCATCCCCAAAGAAGCCATGGGCAACGCCACCAGCTTGTTCAACCTGGTTCGCAACCTCGGCGGCAGCATCGGCATCTCCGCCGTCAACACCGTCCAATTGCGGCGCGAGCAAGCAAATATCGATGTCTTGGGCCAGCACGTGAACCCTTACAGCGCCAGCGCTCGCCAAATGCTGGGTGCGTTGCAACATATGTTCCTGAGTCGAGGAGGGGACACCGTCAGCGCGATGAATCAGGCCAGAGCAATGGTGTTTCGCATGGTCGAACAACAGGCCAGCATGCTCGCCTACAACACCGTATTCCGCCTTCTCGGCGGACTTTTCTTGCTGCTTGTTCCCTTCATTTTCCTGATGCATCGACCAGGTACAAAAAGCGGTCCGGTCGCCATGGATTGAGCCTACCGTCTGAGGTTGGACCTGTGCGTTCACCGCCCCGCAGCGTCTTTTCCTCGCAGCACCAGACACGTCGAACTGGCCTTCGCGACGGCCCGCCCATCCTCGTCGGTGACTTCGCACTCCACGTACCCCACGGTCTTGCCTCGACGCACCACTTTGCCTTCCGCTCGCAGCTCCGCCTCCCACACTGGACGGAAAAAATTAATTTTCAGCTCCACGGTCGTGAACGATTCCGTCGGATCCAGCGTGCTGGTGAAGGCGATGCCCATCGCAGCGTCGGCAATGTCGCACAGAATTCCGCCGTGCAGCGTTCCCATCGGATTGGCATGCTGAGGCCCAGCTTCCAGGGTCACCACGGCGCGCCCCTCACCCGCTTCAATGAGGCTGAATCCAATCAGCTTCGCGACGGACATTCCCTCCCGTCCGGTCGCGATGAGCGGATGCTCCCGCTTGGAATCGTTCGGCCCGCTGCTGTCCTTTGTCACCGTTGTCTCCTCTTAAAAAAATCGCAACCGCCCCGCCTTCGATTTCATCCATGCAAATGCAGGTTGCATCGGGTTGACTTGACAGATTATCGTAAGCGTTCTATCTATAGGCTCGCGAGCGCGCAGTCCCATACTCGCGAATGGGGGCTCTACCAAATGAATCCCTCCCGGCGAGACTTCCTGAAACTCAGCACCGTCGGCGGAGCCGCCGCAGCCGTCTTTGGTTTCGACCTCCAGCCCGCCTACGCTCAGCTTCGCGTCCTCAAGATCGCCCGCGCCAATGAAACTCGCTCCACCTGCCCGTACTGTTCCGTAAGCTGTGGCGTCATTATCTACACCATCGGCGACCGCGCCAAGAATGTTACCCCACAGGTCGTCCACGTCGAAGGCGACCCGGACCATCCCATCAATCGCGGCACTCTGTGCCCGAAAGGCTCCTCGCTCGAACAAGACATCATGAATGAACGCCGCCTGCTGCGGCCTCAGGTGCGGCGTCCCGGCGGCACCGATTGGGAATATATATCGTGGGACGATGCCCTGAATGAGATTGCCGCGCGCGTCAAGAAAACCCGCGACGACACGATCATCGAGAAGGATAAGGACGGCCACACCGTCAACCGCTGCGAATCCATCGCCTTCACCGGCGGCTGTACCGACACCAACGAATTCAACTACCTCGTCGTCAAGTCCATGCGCGCCCTGGGGGTCGTGCACCTGGAAAATCAGGCCAGAGTTTGACACGGCCCCACGGTCTCAAGTTTGGGACCAACGTTCGGACGCGGGGCAATGACCAACGGCTGGGTCGATATCAAGAATACCGACATGATGCTGATCATGGGCGGGAATCCGGCGGAGAACCATCCCTGCGGATTCAAGTGGCCGGTCGAAGCCAAGCGTAATCGCAACGCCAAAATGATCGTGGTCGATCCGCGCTTCACCCGCACCGCATCGGTCGCCGACCTTTTCTGCCAGATTCGCGCCGGGTCCGACATCGCTTTCCTCGGCGGTATGATTCATTACGCCATCGAAAACAATCGCATCGCCAAAGACTACGTAATCAACTACACCAACGCCGCGTTCATCGTTACCCCAGACTTCAAGCTTCCCGCCGACACCGACGGCGTCTTCTCCCGCCTCGACGCACAAAAGCAATCGTACGACCGCACCACCTGGAATTACCCCGGCAGCGGCGGTAGTCCGGCGAAGAACACGGCTGGCATGCAGACGGGACAAGGTTCCGCGCCCGCACCGCTACCGCCCCTGCCGGAAAAAGTCGACTACGATTTGACCCTGCAGAATCCCAACTGCGTCTTCCAGCTTCTGAAGAAACATTATTCGCGTTACACACCGGAAATGGTCGAGCGTATTACCGGTATTCCCAAAGAACAATTCCTAAAAGCCGCCGACCTCTTCACCTCCATCCGCAAAGACGGCGACACCAAAAAAGTTGCCACCGTCATCTACGCCGTGGGCTGGACCCAGCACAGCTTCGGCACGCAGATCATTCGCACCGCTGCCATGCTCCAACTGCTAATGGGCAACGTCGGACGCGCCGGCGGCGGCGTCAATGCTCTCCGCGGCCACTCCAACATTCAAGGCGCCACCGACATGGCAGGCATTTTCGACAACATGCCGGGTTATTTGAAAGTGCCTACTCCCGCCGACACCTCTTTCGACGACTGGATGAAGCGCATCACTCCCAAGCCATCCAAACCCGCGCCTTGGGACTCTTTCAATTACTACGGTAACACTTCGAAGTTCGCCGCCAGTTGGCTCAAGGCCATGTACGGCGACGCCGCCACCAAACAAAACGGTTTTGCCTTCGATTACTTGCCCAAGATCGACCGCAATTACTCCTGGGTCCAGATGTGGGACAACATGTATAACGGCATCGTCAAAGGCTTCTTCGCTTTTGGCATGAACGGCGTGGCCATCGGTCCCGACTCCCGCAAAAACATCGACGCGCTCAAAAAAGCCGAATGGGTAGTGGTAGGCGAAATCTATCCGGACGAAACCAGCGAATTCTGGCGCTCTCCCGCTATCACCACCGACGAGATGAAGACCATCCAGACCACCGTCTACCGCCTGCCCTGCGCCGGCTTCGCCGAAAAAGACGGCACCTTTACCAATTCCGCGCGCTGGCTACAGTGGAAAAACGCGGCGGTACCGATGCCTGGAGATTGCCGGCTCGATCAAGCCATCATCGCCCAAATTTTCCTGAAGGTTCGCGATCTCTACAAAAAAGATCCAGGAAAGTTTCCCGATCCAATCTTGAAATTGACGTGGGCGTACACCGAACCGGAGAACCCGTCTCTCTCCGAAGTCTTGAAAGAAATCAACGGCAAGGCCCTTGCCGATCTCGAAGACCCCGCCACCAAGCAGCAGATCAAGACCGGCCAGCAGCTCCCCGGTTTCGCCTGGCTCAAAGACGATGGCACCACCGCCTGCGGCAACTGGATCTATTGTGGCGCGTATACCGAAGCTGGGAATCTCACCGCGCGCCGCGATCCTTCCGATCCCTCCAACATGGGCGTGCACCAAAACTGGGGCTGGTCCTGGCCTGCCAATCGCCGCGTTCTCTACAATCGCGCTTCCTGCGATCTCGCCGGCAAGCCGTGGGATCCCTCCCGCCGCCAAGTCTGGTGGAACGAAGACGCGCAAAAGTGGGTCGGCAACGATGTCCCTGACTTCAAGGCCGACTCCAAGCCGAAAGACCACATGGGCCCGTTCATCATGAACGCCGAAGGCGTCGGCCGCATTTTCGCTCCACTTGGCGCATTCGCCGACGGCCCATTCCCCGAGCATTACGAGCCCATAGAAAGCCCCATCGAAAATCCGCTGCACCCGCAGCAAACGCACAACCCCGTCGTCAAGCGCTTCAAGACTCCCGACGACAAGTACGGCACGGTAAAGGACGGCTTCACCGTGATCTGCACCACCTATCGACTGACCGAGCACTATCACTACTGGACCAAGAACAATCCCATGAACGTGCAACTCGTCCCCGAGCCGTTCATCGAAGTGGCTGCCGAAATGGCCGACGAGATGGGCATCCGCGGCGGCGAAAAACTAAAAGTCTCCAGCGCCCGCGGCTTTTACGTCGCCAAGGCCATGGTCACCAAGCGCATCAAGCCGCTGATGGTCGACGGAAAGAAAATCTACACGGTAGGTATTCCCATTCACTGGGGCTATCGCGGCATCGCTGAAGACGAAGGCAAAACCGCCAAGGACCTGACCAACTCCTTAAGCCCCACGGTCATCGACCCGAACGCCTACACACCCGAGTTCAAAGGTTTCCTTGTAAAGGTTGAAAAAGCGTAGCCAATGTCTCCGACTCTACTCGCAGCCTCGCGCGAACAAATATCCCGTAGGGGCACGGCATTGCCGTGCCCGTCTTCGCCGCTTAACTCGCTTCCATCTCCATTCATTGCCGTCCCTTTGTACCGAGGACTCGTATGAGCCAGGCCACACTACGCATCCAAAAAATCTCCGGCCACGCCGGCTCTGTCCCCGGCGAAGACACCCAGCGCGAGCCCACCCTCTGCAAGCTCATCGACACCACCACCTGCATCGGCTGCAAAGCCTGCGAAGTCGCCTGCATGGAGTGGAACGATCTTCCCTTCGGCGAAACCGTCTTCGGCAATACCTACCAGACAATGCCGGAGACCCGCTGGAATTATTGGAACCTGATCCTCTTCAACGAGCACGAGCGCGAAGACGGCACCCTGATGTGGCTGATGCGTAAAAATCAGTGCATGCACTGCGCCGATCCCGGCTGCCTGAAGGCCTGCCCCTCCGATGGCGCTATCGTCCAATACACCAACGGCATCGTGGACTTCCAGCAAGCTAACTGCATTGGCTGCGGCTACTGCATCACCGGCTGCCCCTTCAACATTCCCAAATTCAACCCGGAAACCAAGCGCGTCTACAAGTGCACTCTGTGCACCGATCGCGTCAGCGAAGGCCTGGAGCCCGCCTGCATCAAGTCCTGCCCCACGGGCTGCCTCCATTTCGGCACCAAGGACGACATGCGAGAACTAGCCGCCACCCGCGCCACCCAGCTCCGCGATCACTACAATTTTCCGAATGCCGGAGTCTACGATCCTCCCGGCGTGGGCGGCACCGGCGTAATCTATGTTCTCCATGACGCCACCCAGCCAGAACTCTACGGCGGCCTCCCCAAAGATCCGCACATCCCGTGGACCGTACAACTCTGGAAGGGTCCGCTCAAGTGGCTAGGCAACGCCGCCATGATCGGCGGACTCATCGGCCTCTTCGTTCACTACTTGCGCTTCGGCCCGAAAGCTCGCGAAGAAGAAGATCTCGTCCCGCACGAAGGAAAACAGCCATGAGCCACCAGGAGCAACTCCTCCCGCACGGCCACGTCCTGCGTTACGCTTTTCACGAACGCTTGATGCACTGGGTCGCGGCCTTTTCCTACATCTATCTCCTGCTCACCGGACTCGCCTTCTGGTCCCCGTGGCTTTTCTGGCTCGCTGTAATGCTCGGTGGCGCTCCTGTTTCCCGCATGTTGCATCCATGGATTGGCCTGATTTTCTTGTTCGGCGTGCTACAGATGTATGGCATGTGGTCCTCGCAGATGCATTTTACCGAGGTCGATCGCGCCTGGTTTCAGTCCGTGGGCCACTACATCCGCAACGAAGACGACCAGATGCCCCCAGCCGGCCGTTACAACGCCGGGCAAAAACTCCTGTTCTGGGGCTTCGTTCTCTGCGGCCTCCTGCTGTTCCTCAGCGGCCTCGTCCTCTGGTTCCCGGAGTACATTCCCTGGAACCTTCGCTGGCTCCGTTACACCGCGGTGATCGTTCATGCGTCCAGCGCCTTACTCACCATCGGCCTCTTCATGATTCACGTCTACATGGGTGTTTTCGCGGAACGCGGCGCCTTCGGCTCCGTAATTCGCGGTGACGTCTCGATCGAATTTGCCAGACGCTACCATCCAGGGTGGTATAAAGAGATTGTGGAGTCTTCCACGCCCCGCAAATGACGTTGGCAAAAATCGGCGGGCCCGATTACGACGCGCGCATTCGCCGCGCGCAGCACCTGGCTGTTGTCCATTCCTTCGCTTCCGAAGTCATGAAGTTCTACCAGCACCTCGCGCAATTCCAAAAGCTTCTCTACGCTCACCTGGCGCCATCCGCCTCCCAGCATCCCATACCGGCCGCCGCCGAAGGTTTCCGTTCGAATCTCGATCTGGCCCAGCTACTCCAACACTTCCCGGAGCTACTCTCGCTGCTCCAGAACGTCGGTCCCGCGCCAGTCGCGGAAGTCGCGCGCCAATTTTCTTTGCAGGGCCCCGCCGCCTGGATCACGTTCATCAACGAATATTGGACCGTCGCCGGAACCTCTGACCACCTTCGCTCCCAGGTCCAACCACACGACGCGCAACACGCCACTCAGGATGACGCCCAGCACGCCGCGTCCGAAACCCTGACCGAATTCATCCTTCAAGTCTTCCTGCAACCCTACGCCGAATTCCTGGCTGCCAACCGCGTCGCCCCTCCTCAAATCACCACCCTTTCCGTCTGCCCTCTCTGCCATTCCGCCCCGCTGCTAGGCGTCTTGCGCATCGAAGGCGACGGCGGAAAACGCTACCTCCTCTGCTCCTTCTGTCTCCACGAATGGGAATTCCGCCGCATCCTTTGCCCTACGTGCGGCGAAGAAGCCGAAAACAAACTCCCCGTCTACGTCGCCGAACAATTCCCCCACATCCGCGTAGAAGCCTGCGAAACCTGCCACTACTACCTCCGCACCATCGACCTAACCAAAGACGGCCACGCGGTCCCTCTGGTAGACGACTTAGCCGCCCTTCCCCTAACCCTCTGGGCCAACGAACACAACTACGCCCGCCTCCGTCCCAACCTCCTCAGCACCTGAACCTCTCCACTCGTGCGGATCGGGTCCGCTCGGCCTGATCGCTGTCGCTCTCGTGCCCGCTCCGTTGTAGGGGCGGGGCTTGCTCCGCCAGGCGTCAACCGCGAGGGACCGCCTTTCTCTTTTCGCCTTTCTCTTTTCGCCTTTCTCTTTTCGCCTTTCTCTTTTCGCCTTTCTCTTTTCGCCTTTCTCTTTCTTCCCTCTCTTTTCTCCGTGCCTCCGCGGCTAATCCCTTTTAACTCGAAATCCAACCGCCGCCTCGTTCCGATCGTTACCTCATTACTTCTTTACTTCATTACGTCGCTTTTCCCGTATAATCCCGCCCACAAATGACCTTCCACTTGGAAACCCATCGCACCACCGACGCCTTAGTCGTCCAATGCCACGGCAAACTGACCTTCGAACACGCACCGCAGCTCCGCAATAAAGTCCGCACCCTGATCCCCGACGAAAAACGCATCATCCTCGATCTAAGAGAAGTTCCCTTTATGGATAGCTCCGGCCTCGGCACACTCGTAACCCTCTACGTCTCGGCCCGCACCCGCAGCTGCAAAGTGGAGCTGCTAAACGTGAGCCCAGCCCTCCGCAGCCTCCTCGGCGCGACCAACCTCCTCTCCCTCTTCGAAGCAGCAGGCCGCCACGGCGGCAAATTCCCATAACCCATCCGCCACCAGAAAACTGTCATCCTGAACCTACCCGACAAGGGTAGGTGAAGGATCTCAAGCCGCCACGAATAGAACCTGGCCTGCTCCGCCGCCTCTCTTGTGCGGTCCTCTTTTCGTCTCGGTGCCCGCATCCTTGCAAATCCGCGGCTCGTGCGGCAAGCTACCGCCACTTTTCCAGGAGCACCTCATGCGTAAAGTAGTTCTCGGCACTTTCTTGCTGTGTATGCTGGTTGTCGGCAGGGTGCAGTCGCAAACGCCCGCAACTCTTACGGTAATCCGCGCCGGCTCCCTCATCGACGGCGCCAGCGACTCCCCTCGCAAAAACCAACTCATCTTCGTTCGCGGTGACCGCATCGAAAAAATCGCCGACGCCGCCGCGCAAATTCCTGCTGGCGCCAACGTTATCGACCTCTCGTCCTCCACCGTCCTTCCCGGCCTGATCGACTCCCACACGCATATCTTTCTCTGGGGCGAAGACCCCGCCAAAGGCGGCTACGACGCCAACATTCTGAAAGCGGGCATCGCTCTGCGCGCCGCTCGCGCCACCTTTGCCTGCCGCCGCGCTCTCGAACAAGGTTTCACTACCCTGCGCGATGTCGAAACCGAAGGCGCCGGCTACGGCGACGCCGAAATCAAGCAAGCCATTGCGGAGGGCACCATTCCCGGCCCGCGCCTGTTCTGTGCCACCCGCGCCATCTCCTCCACCGGCGGCTACAACCTCGAAGGCTACGCGCCCGAGCTCGACATGCCCAAAGGCGCGCAAATCATCGACGGTCCGGTGCAAGCCCGCAAAGCCGCCCGCGAACAGCTCGACCACGGCGCCGACTGGATCAAGGTGTACATGACGCACCGCTCGTGGACCGACAAGCAAGGCCGCCTGGTTTCGCAACCGACGCTGACGGTCGAAGAATTGAAAGCAATTGTCGATGAAGCCCACGGATGGCAAAAGAAGGTCGCCTGCCACGCCTACAACGGCATCGGCCTGCAGCGCGCGCTCGACGGCGGCTGCGATTCCATCGAGCACGGCCTGGAAATCACCGACGCGCAAATCGCGCAAATGGCCAGCCAGGGCACGTGGTATTGCCCCACGCTGTCGCCGTACTACGAAGATTGGGCTCCCGAGGACACGCCTGCCGGCAAGCGCGATCGTGCCCGCGCCGCCGTCCACGAAATTTCGTTCAGGAAAGCTTTGCAGGCGCACCTGAAGATCGTCTTCGGCACAGACATCGGCGGAATGCCCTGGACCGAATCCATGGCTCAGGAATTTCCTCGCATGGTGAATCTAGGAATGCCGCCTATGGACGCCATTCGCGCCGCAACGACGCGCGCCGCCGACATGCTCGAAATGAAAGGGGAAATCGGCGTCCTGGCTCCCGGCGCCTACGCCGACGTAATCGCGGTCTCCGGCGATCCGCTGAAGGACATCAGCACTCTGGAGCACGTCCACTTCGTAATGCACGACGGCGCCATCTTCAAAAGCGACCAAACCAAATAAAGCCCAGCAACGAATTACTCGTAGGGGCACAGCACCGCTGTGCCCGTCTCGGCAAAATCGATCCCTCTCAAGCGCTCGATCGGCCTACCCCTCGACTCGCACGCCCTTCCAAAACGCAACGTGATCCTTAATTTCCGCGGCGGCAGCCTTCGGCTGCGGGTAATACCAAGCTGCGTTGTCGTTGCACATCCCGCCCACTTCCACGTTGTAATAATGCGCCGTGCCCTTCCACGGACATTCCGACGTATGCGGGCTCGGCTTCAAGAATTCTCTCTTGACCGCCTCCGCCGGAAAATATTGATTTCCTTCCACCGTCACGGTCTTATTGCTCTCTGCGATTACCTTCCCACCCCAACTCGCCTTAGCCATTTCGTCTCCCGTAGCCTTCGCAAATGTTTCGTGAGCTTCCGCCATGCCGGCAGGAATATCTCACGCCCGGTTAGATGCGCGCCCCCGTACCGCCGTTCCCTGAATTTAGCCCCACTGTGCGACACTCTAACGCGAATGCGATCGACATGTTCGCGCAAATTGGAGGCAAGTCATGGCTGAACAGAATTTTGCAAATCATACGAAGTTGGTCCCGCCATTTCATTTTTTTGTGCTGCCGGTGCTCATCGCCAATGTTATCTGGACGATCGTGCGAGTGAGGACCTTCCACTTTTCTACATGGAGCATCTTCTCGGTAATCGTCGCGCTTGCGATACTTTTGGGCTTTCTCACCACTCGCAGGGCCGCCCTCTCGGTCCAGGATCGGTTGATTCGCCTTGAAGAGCGCCTGCGTTACCAGCGTCTCTTGCCCGCGGACCTGCAACCGCGTATCGAGGAGTTCACCGTGGCACAGTTGGTTTCCCTGCGCTTCGCCAGCGACGCGGAGCTCCCGGCGCTCGCGCGCAAAGTGCTCGACGAAAAACTCAACGAGCGCAAGGCCATCAAGCAACTCGTAAGGAACTGGAAGCCGGATTACTTGCGCGCCTAGAATACGCTGCTGATCACGCCGCCCTCGGCTCGAACCGCGGCGCCATTGATCACCAATGCCTGCGTGCTGGCGACGAAGGCGACGACCGCCGCTACTTCCTCTGGCGTCTCGAAACGCTTGAGCAGCGAGCCCGGCCGGGCCTTCTCGAAGAACAGTTTCTCCATTTCAGCCTTGGAGATATTCTGCTGTTTGGCCAGGTTGTCAAGAAAGTTGCCG
>Ga0187871_10002480_pt1 | contig 15014 bp, 3 predicted proteins | sample June2016WEW_16_1_FD_132988 | JGI IMG/M metagenome (GOLD analysis project Ga0187871, IMG submission 132988) | Peatland microbial communities from SPRUCE experiment site at the Marcell Experimental Forest, Minnesota, USA - June2016WEW_16_10 | ecosystem: Environmental > Terrestrial > Soil >... | reverse complement strand
CTGGGCATGCGCGGCACAATCGCCACCCTCTGCCCGTCGAGCGGCGTCAATGCCTGCCCCACCGAGACCCTCACTCCGCCGGGTCCGCTTTCGTTCAACGCGCAGTCCGGCGGCACCACGCCGCCCGCGCAAAGCGTCACCGTATCAACCGGCGGCACGCCGGAGCCCTATGCAGTGACCACCTCGACCACGTCAGGCGGCAACTGGCTGACGGTAAACAACGCGTCTGCAACCGGCGGGACCAGCGGCGGGTCGTTCGCCGTGGACGTGAATCCTACGGGGCTGGCCGCCGGCACTTATACCGGCACGGTCGGCGTGTACGCGCCGGCTTCCAATAGTCCGCGGACGCTGCCGGTGACCTTCACCGTCGGTTCGCCGGGCAACCTGATCGCGGCGCCGTCCGCGCTGATCTTCGAGTCGTCGCCGGGTACGCAGCCGCCCACACAAGCCTTGGCGGTTACCCTTTCCACCGGCGCGTCTATAGCCTATACCGCGGCAGTTTCGACTTCGGATGGCAATCCGTGGCTCGCTGTCTCGCCTGCCGGCGGCACCACCGGCGGCGCGGGCCTCACGGTGGCGGCCGATGTTACCCAAGTGCCCAGGGCCGGCACTTATCACGGAACCATAACCTTGACGGCGGCCGGCGTCGCGAGCCTGGCGGTGCCCGTGACTTTCCGGGTGATCGGCACGCTATACAGCTTCGCGGGCGGTCACGATGGCGCCGGTCCGGCCGCGCCGGTCGTCATCGGTAGCCAGAACGTGCTCTACGGGACCACCGCCGCGGGCGGCGCATCGGACGATGGCATCGTGTTCTCTCTCACACCGCCCGCTTCATCGGGCGGCGATTGGAACGAGCAGGCCATCTACACCTTTAAAGGCACCGACGGAGCCAAGCCGCGTAGCCCCCTGGCGATGAATGCCAATGGCATCGTGTTCTACGGCACCACGGAAGATGGCGGAGCCAGTGGCTTCGGCGAGGTATTTTCCTTGTATCAAAATGGCGCCGGCGTCTGGATCGAGGAAGTGCTTTACAGTTTCACCGGCGGCGCCGACGGCAGCCATCCGCAAGGGCAGATTGTGTTGGCCAAGGACGTGTTGTACGGTGTCACCACATACGGCGGCAAGTATGGGCGCGGAACGGCGTTTTCGCTGACCGCTCCGGGATCTTCGGGAACCTGGACCGCGGCCGTATTGCATAATTTCGGCGGAACGGGAGACGGTGTCAACCCCTATTCCGGCCTTATTACCGCCAAAGGCGGCGTCCTTTACGGCACTACTTATACCGGCGGTGCCGCGAACGCCGGGACAGTATTCTCTCTGACGCCGCCAGGCACTTCCGGAGGAGCCTGGGTCGAGAACGTGCTTTATAGCTTCACCGGCGCGGCCGATGGGGGCAATCCTTATGGCGGAGTCACAGTCGGCGGCGTGGGCCTCCTCTACGGTATGACATCCGCCGGCGGGTCGCAATCGGGCGGCGTGGTGTATTCTCTGACCGCGCCCGTTACGGGTAGCCAGTGGACCGAGGCCGTGCTGTGCAACTTCAATTCCTCGACGGGCGAATCTCCGCACGGCGGACTCGCGCTGAAATCCGGCGCGCTTTACGGCACCACCAGCAAAGGAGGCCGGTCCAGCGGGGATTTGGGCACGGTCTTCAAACTGCTGCCGCCCTCGTCGTCCGGGGGCGCGTGGCAGCTCAGTGTGCTGCACAGTTTTGCAGGCTCCGACGGTGCGAATCCGCTGACCGGACTGGCGCTCAGCCCCGACGGGGTGTTCTACGGCACCACGAATTCTGGGGGAAATTCGAACTTCGGGACGATATTCCTGGTGACCCAGTAGGCTGCTCGAACAGCTCGCGCGTACCGTAATCTTCAGTACCGGTACCCGACTGCGCGACACCGTTTTCCAAAGTGCGTTTCAATCCTTTAAACTAACTTGGTTTGGTTTACATCGGAGCGGTTTGGTTTATCATCGGGTAATGTTGGCCGCCGTAACGGCGGAGGAGAGCGAATCGTGTCGACAAAAACGTCTTCATTCCTGAAGCTGACTGTGTTGTTGGGCCTCTGCCTGGGCATGGCGGAAGGCCTGCTGGCCCAGCCTCTGCTGAACGTAACCATCGCCGGCAAGCTGGGACCGATCCTCGGCGGCAGCGGCGGCGTGGTGAGCGGGAACTATACGTCCGGCATCACGGCCACGGGCGCCGCGGGACAGACCTGCGTCCTCGACATTACCGGAACCGGCGGTAGCGGCGCAACGGCCACCGTGGAACTCACCGGCACGAACACGATTGCTCCCGGTACGATCCTTGTCGTCACGGCTCCGGGCAAAGGCTACAGCCAGACCAGTCCTCCCACGGCTGCCACCGTGGCTACGGGGAGCGCGACATCCTGCACCGGCTCCGCCGTAATCACGACCAAGGTCGACGATCCCCTGAACTTGAACGGAGTGGCATTCACGGCGACTACCAGCCTCGACCCCGTCGGCGTCACCTTTAACCCCACCCAGATTGTCTACAACGGCCTCAGCTTCACATTTACGGCTGGACCCCTCCAGGTGCCGTGCTCGAACGCAACCGCTACCTTCACCATTAAGGATTCCACCGACAACGGCTTAGACACGTTAGGCGTGACCAACTGCACCCTGAAATCGCTGATCACCGCGGCCTTCCAGGCCAAGGTCGGCTTCGCCGCGGGCACCATCCCCGCGCCCCTTCCGCTGCCGTTTACGGCTGCCCTTATCGCTTCCCCCGACACAGACAGCCAGGGAACCTATACGGTTGAGTCCGGCGGTCTGGTCGGCGTATCCACCACTTTGGGAATTACCGGTACGGTGACAAACGTTTGCCCCAGCACCGGAGCCAACGCCTGCCCGGCGGAAACCCTCACCCCATCCAGCCTGCAGCCGTTTACCGCTCCGCAGGGCAGCACCACTCCGCTATCGCAGACCATCACCGTGGGCACCGCGGGCGTGGCATTGCCCTATGCCGCCACGGTTTCGGGAGGTAGTTGGCTCAGCGTCAATAATCTGCCCACCACCGGCGGCACCACCGGAGGATCTTCGGGATCGTTTGCCGTAGATGTAAACCCCACCGGCCTGTCCGCCGGTACTTATAACGGCACGGTCAGCGTCTGGACGTCGGCTTCCAATACGCAACCGCAAACGGAAAGTGTGACCCTTACGGTCACTTCCGTGGTGACCCCGACGTTGTCGACCAATCCCACTTCGGTGTCCCTCACCTACACGCAAGGCTCGTCCCCAAGTTCATCGTTGCTCGTAAATTCCTCCGGTTCGGCGATTTCATATACTGCCGCGGCGACCACCGTTAGCGGCGGGAATTGGCTGGCGGTTTCGCCGGGCAGCAGCACGACCCCGGGTAGCGAAACGGTTTCGATCGTCACCAGCGTGGCGAGTACCCTGGGCGCCGGAGCCTATAGCGGCCACGTGGTGCTCACCTGCGTACCCACGACGGCTTGCAGCAATACCGGGGGCACGCTGAGCGTACCGGTCACCCTCACCGTGGCGGCCGCGCCCGTCTTATCGGCTAATCCGACTTCGATATCCCTGACGTACACGCAAGGCTCGTCTCCCAGCACATCCTTATTGGTCAGTTCCTCCGGCTCTGCCATTTCATACAGCGCCGCGGCGACCACCAGCAGCGGCGGCAATTGGCTATCTGTTTCGCCGGGTAGCGGCACGACCCCGGGGACAGAGACGGTTTCGATCGTCACCAGCGTGGCGAGTACCCTGGGCGCCGGTTCGTACAGCGGCAGCGTGGTGCTTACCTGCGTGCCCACCACAGCCTGCAGCAACACGGGCGGCGCGCTGACTGTGCCGGTCACCCTCACCGTGGCGGCGGCGCCTTCTCTGGTGCCGAATCCCACCTCGATCTCTCTTACCTATACTCCCGGCTCGACGCCCAGCACGTCATTAGGACTCACCAGTTCAAATGGCACGGCGATCTCGTACAACGCGTCTGTCACCACCAGCAGCGGAGGCAGTTGGCTGCAAGTATCCCCATCGAGCGGCGCCACACCCGGCAGCGAGAACGTTTCGATCGTCACCAGCGTGGCGAGTACTCTTGCCGCCGGCTCTTACAACGGCGACGTGGTGCTCACCTGCGTGCCCACGACGGCCTGCAGCAACACGGGCGGTACGCTGAGCGTGCCGGTCACCCTGACCGTGGTAGTGCCGCCTTCGATGATTGCAAATCCGACGTCGATATCTCTCACTTATACGCAAGGCTCCTCGCCCAGCACTTCCTTGGGCATCACCAGTTCCAACGGCACCGCGATCTCCTACACCGCGGCCGCGACCACCAGCAACGGCGGCAATTGGCTAGCCGTTTCGCCGTCCACCAGCACGACGCCGGGGACCGAGACGGTCTCGGTAGTCACGAGCGTGGCCAGTACTCTGGGCGCCGGATCGTATAGCGGCACCGTGACCGTCTCCTGCACACCTTCCACTTCCTGCAGCAATACCGGCGGCAAGCTTACGGTACCGGTGAGCTTGACCGTTGTGGCGCAGCCTTCCCTGGTGGCCAGCCCCACGTCGATTTCTCTCAGTTACACCCCCGGTTCGTCTCCCAGCACGCCGCTGGGGATCAGTTCTACCGGCGCGGCGATCTCCTACACCGCCGCGGCGTCCACCAGCACCGGCGGCAACTGGCTCCAGGTATCGCCCTCCAGCGGCACGACGCCGGGCACGGAGACGGTGTCGGTGGTGACCAGCGTGGCCGGCAGCCTGGCCAGCGGAACCTATAGCGGCAGCGTCGTTGTCACGTGCTCGCCGGCCAGTTCCTGCTCCAATACCAACGGCATTCTGACCGTTCCGGTCACCTTGACGGTGACCGCGGCCACTCTGTCGGTGAGCCCCACCGCGCTCACTTATAGCTATACCTTGCTCAGCGGCACGAATCCGTCCAGCCAAACCGTCGCCGTGAGCGCCAGCGGCGGCGCAACTATTCCCTTCACCGCGTCTGCCACTACGAATTCGGGCGGAAGCTGGCTTTCGGTCTCTCCCACCAGCGGCAATACGCCCGGCACCTTGACCGTCTCGGTCAATCCCGCAGGCCTGGCGGCAGGCACTTACACCGGCAGCATTATGGTGTCCTCGACCCAGGCTCCGGGCAGTTCCCCAACGGTCGGCGTGACATTTACGGTGAGCTCCGCGCCGAACCTGGTGCCATCCAGCAATTCCTTCACGTTCGCTTACCAGACGGGCGGAACGGCTCCCACCGCCCAGCCGCTCACCGTGGGCAGCGGAGGCGCGGCCCTCACCTTCACAGCCGCGGCCAGCACTTCCTCCGGCGGGCAATGGCTGGCGGTCACTTCGCCCACCGGTCCCACCCCGCAGGCTTTGAGTGTTTCCACCGTGCAATCGGTGCTCAGCACCCTCGCCGCCGGTACTTACAACGGCACCATCACGCTGACTTCGGCGCAAGCCGGGAACAGCCCGCTGTCGATTGGAGTGACCCTCACCGTCAGCACCCAACCCAGCCTGACCACGGTACCCTCATCTCTATCGTTCACTTATACCGTCAACGGAACCGTGCCTGGTTCGCAGTCTGTCGCCATCGGCAATACGGGCAACGGCACGCTCAGCGGCCTGACCACGACGCCCAGCGTGCCCTGGGTCTCGATATCCCTGAGCGGCAGCACTACCCCCGCGACCATGACGGTCTTGCTGGTGTCGTCGGCTCTTTCCAGCTTGACGCCCAACACCTACAACGGCACCATCACCATCAATGCCACCGGAGCCGCCGCGGCCCTGACTTATCCGGTCACCCTCACAGTATCTGGGCAGCCCACGATTTCCGTTTCGCCGACCAGCCTGACCTTCGCCGGCCAGGTGGGCGCGGCCAACCCCACGGCGCAGACGCTTACCGTGAACAGCACGGGCGGCACGGTGAATTTCACCGCGGCCGCCGCCACCACTTCCGGCGGCAACTGGCTGTCTGTTACGCCTGCTTCGGGGGCTACCGATTCCACGGTGCAGGTATCCGCCAAGACCACCGGTCTCGCAGCCGGCACCTACAACGGTTCGATCACCGTGACAGCCACCACGTCTGGCGTCGCGGGCAGTCCGATCGTGGTTCCGGTCACCTTCACGGTCGCCGGCAATAACTTGATCGCCAATCCGCCATCGCTCACGTTCTCGTATCAATTGGGCGGGACCGCGCCTGCCACGCAGACGCTGAATATCGCCAGCAACATACCGGGGTTGAGCTTCACTGCCGTCCCCGGCGCCAGTTGGCTCAGCCTCAGCGCCGGCAGCGGAACCACTCCGCAAGCCCTGGGCGTCTCAATCGTCACCACCGGCCTGGCCGTGGGGACGTTGAATACCAATATCACCGTGACGTCCGCGGGCGCGGGCAACAGTCCGTTTACCATACCCGTGACTTTGAATGTGACCTCCGGAGTGCCGCTGACCGCCAACCCGACATCCCTTACGTTTGCCTACACCTTGGGCGGCACCACACCCGCGGGCCAGACTGTTTTGATCGCGGCAGGGTCTACCGGGGTCAGTTTCACCACCAGTGCCACGACCACTTCCGGCGGCAACTGGCTGGCTGTCAGTCCGTCCAGCGGAACGACACCCGCTTCCATTACAGTTTCGCTGCAGAACCTCGGTAGCCTGGCGCAGGGCACTTACAACGGCACCGTGACAGCCACCGCGGCGGGTTCGAATACCGTCACCATACCGGTGACCCTGACCGTGGGCACTGCGCCTCTCACCTCCAATCCAACATCGCTTAGCTTCAGTTACACAACCGGCGGCAGTACGCCCGCAAGCCAGGCGGTTCTGATCGCGGCGGGCTCCGCGGCGGTGAATTTCACTACCAGCGCGGCAACCACGTCCGGCGGCGCCTGGCTGGCGGTAAGTCCGTCCAGCGGCACGACTCCGGGTTCCATCACCGTTTCGGTGCAAAACCTCGGCAGCCTGGCGCAGGGCACTTACACCGGCACGGTGACCGTGACTGCTTCGGGTTCCAATACAGTCACCATACCGGTGACCCTGACGGTCGGCACGACGCCGCCGTTGACCGCGAGCCCCACTTCGCTTTCCTTCTCGTTCACGACGGGTGGCAGTACGCCCGCGAGCCAGGCGGTCCTGATCGCGGCCGGCTCCACGGCAGTGAGTTTCACCACCAGCGCGGCAACTACTTCCGGCGGCGCCTGGCTGGCGGTAAGTCCGTCCAGCGGCACGACTCCGGGTTCCATCACCGTTTCGGTGCAGAACCTCGGCAGCCTGGCACAGGGCACTTACACCGGCACGGTGACCGTGACCGCTTCAGGTTCCAATACAGTTACCATACCGGTGACCCTGAAGGTCGGCACGACGCCGCCGTTGACCGCCACCCCCACCTCGCTTTCCTTCGCTTACACGCCGGGCGGCAGCACGCCCGCGAGCCAGCCCGTTCTGATTGCGGCCGGCTCCACGGCGGTAAGCTTTACCACCAGCGCGGCAACTACGTCCGGCGGCAACTGGCTGGCGGTAAGTCCCGCCAGCGGCACGACGCCGGCCTCCATCAGCGTTTCGCTGCAGAACCTCGGCAGCCTGACGCAGGGTACCTATAGCGGTACCGTCACCGTCACCGGTTCCAACACGGTCACCATACCTGTGACACTAACTGTCGGCGCCGAGCCGTCCCTGACGGTAAGCGCATCCACGCTTTCGTTCAGTTATACGACGGGCGCCGGCGCGCCCACTCCGGCAAGCATCCAGGTCTCTACGTCCAACGGCGCCAGCGCGGCGTTCGCCGTGAGTGCCGTCACTTCCGGCGGTGGGAACTGGCTCTCTGTGTCACCCACCAGCGGCACATCGCCGGCCAGTTTCTCAGTCGTTGTCCAGCCTGCCAGCTTGACGGCGGGTACTTACAACGGCACGATCACCGTTTCGGCCTCCGGATACAATTCGGCGACCGTGGCGGTCACGCTGGTGGTCACGCAACCTAAAGCCGTGATTCAGATCAGCGGCAATTACCTGTTCGTGCTCGCCAACACATCCGCTCCCGCGTCCAACACGCTGGCCATTTCGGCCTCCGACGGTTCGGCGCAGGCGTTCACGATAGCCCTGGGGGCCAGCCAATACAACTGGCTGACGGTGAGTCCCACTAGCGGGACTACCCCGGCTAACGTGGTCCTCACGGCAAATCCAGCCGGACTGCTTCCCGGCAATTACCTCGTGCCGGTCACGGTCACCATGCCCGGATTGCCCATCACCACCAAGACGTTCAACGCGCAATTGACCATCACCGGCTCCAACATCCTGGCCTCTCCCAGCACGTTAAGCTTCACAGTACAGCCAGGCGTGACAACTCCGGCGCAAACCGTCTCCCTGACCACGGCCAGCGGCACCGGCACGGTGGCGCTCGCCTCCGTCTCCACCGATGTGTCGTGGCTGAAGGTGACTCCGGCTACCAGCGTTCCGGCGACCCTATCTGTTTCTGTCGTCCCGGGTGGGCTGGGAGCAGGAACTTATACCGGATACGTGCTGGTGAAAGGCGTGGGATCGCCCGACACCTCGCTACAGATTCCGGTCACGATCACGGTCAGTTCGGTGCCTATATTGACGGCAACCCCGGCTACGCTCGCCTTTAGCTATCAGACCGGGGGGACGGCGCCCGCGGCCCAAACCTTCATGGTAGCCACCGGGAACACACCGTTAAGCTTCACCGTTACATCGCCCGGCCCCTGGCTGCAGGTAAGCCCGATGAGCGGCACGACGCCGGCCACCGTTACGGTGACGGCCAATCCCACGGGCCTGGCGCCCGGCACCTACGGCGGAAACATCACAGTGAACGCGACCGGCTCGTCCGGCTCCGCGACCGTCGCCGTGACCCTGATCGTCTCGGGTCCGCCGGCGATTACGGTGACTCCCAGCGCGCTCAGCTTCACGTCTCCGGCAGGCGGACCCGCACCCGCGCCGCAGACCCTGACTCTGACCGGCACAAACGCTCCGCTCGGCTTCACCGCGATGGCCGGTACGTATTGGCTCAGCGTGACGCCCACCAGCGGAACGACGCCCGCTACACTCGCGGTTTCGGTGAATCCGAAGGGCCTCGCCGCCGGGACCTATACCGGTAGCATCAACATCACCCAGACGGGCGCCGCCGCACCGCAAATGATTCTCGTGACGCTGCAGGTCGGCAACGGCGTGGCGCTCCCCGGAATTGTGGGAATCATCAACGCCGCCAGCGGGGCCGTCGGGACGGTCGCGCCAGGATTGGCGATTTCCATCTTCGGCACGGGTCTCGGTCCGGCGACTCCCGCCGGCTTCGTGCTCCCACCGACGGGTGGCACGATCGCAACTACATTGGGCGGAACCCAGGTGCTGTTCGACGGCACCCCGGCGCCTGTCCTCTACGCTTCGCCGACCCAGGTGAATGCCCTGGTGCCGTTCGAACTGGCAGGCAAGGCCAGCACGGTGCTGACGGTGTCCTATGGCGGCGCAACCACGCCAGGGATGACCTTGCCGGTAATGGCTGCCGAGCCGGGCATTTTCACCGACGATCTGTCGGGTAAGGGCCAGGGCGCCATCCTGAACCAGGATGGCAGCATCAACAGCGCCAGCAATCCGGCCGCGCCTGGATCCACGATCCAGATCTTCGGTACGGGCGGCGGCGTCACCATACCGCCATCCGTCGATGGCGCGCTCAACCCGCTTTCGTCTACCGGCACGCTGGCGCTGGCCACCACCGCCACGGTCAACAACGAATCGGCATTCGTGTATTACTACGGTCCGGCGCCCAACCTGATCTCGGGCATCATCCAGATCAACGTGACGCTGCCGGCCGACACGCCGTCGGGCAACGTTCCGCTCTTTGTCACGGTAGGAAGCGCCAATAGCCAGACCGTCACGGTCGCCGTGCAGTAAGACCCTTGGCCCGTGGCGCACGCTTGAGCTGCACGCCGCCAAAAACCGGCTTGGGCGAGCGTAAGTTCGTCCAAAGGGTAGACGCCTGCCAAAGTCCAGACTCCAGGGGCGAGCGTAACCTCGCCCAAAGCGGGACTTAAAAGTCCCGCCAGCACGCTAAAGCGTGCGCCACGGCGCCGCGGCATTGCGCTATAAGGGAAGGAGAGGTGGATCTCCGATGCTTCGTTCGCTTCTCCTTTTGACGTCCTGCTGCGCGCTGGGCTTATACGCGCAGGCGCCCACGCTCGCCGTGGACGCCAACGCCAACCGTCATCCCATCAGTCCGTACATCTATGGAATCAACGAGTGGAGCGACAGCGGCCTGTTCGAGCTGATGCACATTCCCATCCTCCGCTGGGGCGGCGACGACGCCACCAGCTACAACTGGCAGAACAGCGTCAAGAACAACACCGGCGATAATCCGTGGTGCTACGAGAATTACGGCGTCAGCCCCGATTTCGATGGCTTCCATACCGCGAATCTGGCGGCCGGCACCGTAAGCCTCGGCACTATTCCGCTGATGGACTGGTCTCCCAAGGCCGCCGGCGAATGCAGCTTCAGCGTGACGAAATATGGCCCGCAGAAGGCCTTCGCTCCAGACAATCACGACTGCGGCAACGGCGTGCTGGCAAATGGCAACCCGGTAATCAACGACCCCAACGACGCCTACGTCCCCGTGACGCAATCTTTCGCCCAGCAATGGGTGCAGCACATCATGACCGCCTACGGCCCCGCCAACGCCGGCGGCGTCCGGCTGTGGAGCATGGACAACGAGCCGGAGTGGTGGTATTCGAACCATGTCGATGTCTATCCGCAGGCGGCCGATTATGACGACATGCTGGCGCGCAACATCAAGTGGGCGACGGCCGTGAAGTCCGTGGATTCCACCGCGCTGGTTACCGGGCCGGTGCCCGGCGGTTGGTCCGGGATGCTGTTTTCCCGGGTGGATATGAATAACGGCTGGGCCACACCGCCCAATCAGTATTGGGACAATCCTACCGATCAGAAAGCCCACGGCGGCATCCCGTGGGTTCCTTATTATCTGCAGCAGATGAGCCAGTTCGAGCAGACCAACGGCTACCGGCTGCTCGATTACCTGGACGTACACGCCTACATCGCGCCCAGCGGCCTGAGCGGCTCCCAGGGCGACGCGGCCATGGAAACGCTGCGCATGACCTCCACGCGCGCGCTGTGGGACCCGAACTATCTGGTGCCCGGCGGCGGCTTCGAGGACGCCACCGGCGCCGAGGTCGCGCCGCAACTGGTTCCCCGTATGCAGCAGTGGGTGAATCAGAATTATCCGGGCACCAACCTGGCCATCACCGAATACAGTTGGGGCGCTCTCAACAGCATCACCGGCGCCATCGCGCAGGCCGATATCCTCGGCATTTTCGGCGCTTACGGCCTGGGTCTGGGAACCCTTTGGGGCACGCCCGCGCCGACCGATCCCGGCGCATTCGCCTTCAAAATCTTCCTGAATTACGACGGCAACGGCAGCCAGTTCGGCGGCACCGGGGTATCGGCCACCAGCAGCGACCCGGATACGCTGGCCATCTACGCCGCGCAGCGGGCCGACTCGGCCTTGACGGTGCTGGTGCTCAACAAGACCACCGGCGATATCGGCGACTCCGTCAGCCTCGCCAATTTCACCGCCGCCGGAACGGCCCAAGTCTGGCAATACACTCAGACGAACCCCGGCGCGATCGTCGGACTCACCTCCGGAGTCAATGTCAGCGGCAATAGTCTCACCGCTACTTTTCCCGCGTATTCGATGACGCTGTTCGTCATTCCACAGGCGCAGGGCGCCATGCCCGTGCCGCAGCCCGTGATTACCTCCGTTTCGAGCGCCGCTTCGTACGACGCCAGCGCAGTATCGCCCGGCGAGATCGTCGCCATCTTCGGCCAGGGACTGGGACCGTCCACATTTACCTCGCTGCAAGTCGATTCCAACAACACGCTGAGCAATTCGATCGGCGGCGTCCAGGTGTTTTTCAACGGTATCGCGGCCCCTATGATTTACGCGCTGGCGGGGCAGTTAAGCGCCATCGTGCCTTATGAAGTCGCCGGCTTGAGCTCGGTGAACGTGGTGGTGGTGTACCAGGGCAATCCGTCCGCGCCGTTCAAGATGCCGGTGGCGGCCGCCAAGCCCGCCGTTTTCACCAACAATGCGTCGGGCTCCGGCCAGGGCGCGATTTTGAACTACCCGGATTTCAGCCGCAACGGTCCGGCCAACCCCGCGCCGCGCGGCCAGTATGTATTCATCTACGGCACAGGGGAAGGTCCTACCACGCCGCCCGGTGTCGATGGCCGGATTTCGGGGACCCCGCTGCCTTCGGTGAATCTGAACTGCACGGCGAAAGTCGGCGGAGTGCCGGCCACGGTGCAGTATTGCGGCGAAGCGCCCGACGCCACCGCCGGCCTGGTGCAGGTGAACGTTTTGATCCCGGATTCGGTGACGCCCGGCAGCGCCGTCCCGGTCACCATCACCATCGGCGGAACGGCCAGCCAGGCCAATGTAACTCTTGCGGTAAAGTGAAGCGTGGGGAAAGTTAGCCATGCAGTTCCGCATTAGCCTGTTCATAGCGATCCCGCTGTGCGCGGCGGGCCTGTACGCCCAGCCCGCGCCCACGCTGGCCGTGGATGCCAACGCCAGTCGCCATCCCATCAGCCCGTATATCTACGGCGTCAATGAATACTCCGACACCGGCCTGGGATCCATCATGCATATCCCCATGCGCCGCTTCGGCGGCGACGCCACCACCAGCTATAACTGGCGGCTGGACGTCAGCAATGCCGCCGAAGACTGGTATTTTGTCAACGGGTCCCAAACCAGTTACACACCTCCCGCGCTGCCGGATGGCTCGTCTTTCGATCTATTCCATGAGGCGGACTTACAGACCGGCACACTCAGCCTGGGCACCATCTCCCTGATGGACTGGACGCCCAAGGACAGCACCAGTTGCAGCTTCGGCGTCGCGAAATACGGCGCGCAGACACAGACGGACCCGTATATCCCCGGTTGCGGCAATGGCGTCCTCCTCAGCAACGGCCAGCAGATTATCAACGATCCGACCGATGCTTACCAGCCCACAGCGCAGACTTATCCGCGGGACTGGATCGCTTATCTCATGAAACGCTACGGGCCGGGAAACGCAGGCGGCGTAGCTCTTTGGAGTATGGATAACGAACCGGAATGGTGGTACGGCGTCCACATCGATATTTACCAGAATCCCGCGACCTACGACGACATGCTGGCGCGCAACCTGCGCCTGGCGCAGGCGGTGAAGGCGGCGGATCCCACCGCGCTCATCACCGGCCCGGTGCCATCCGGCTGGATGGGCTACTTCTTCTCCCGCGCCGACATGGCCAGCGGATGGGGCACCGCCCCGTACTTGTATTGGGATAATCCCACCGACCAGAATGCGCACGGCGGCGTACCCTGGGTGGAATATTACTTGCAACAGATGCAGCAATTCGAGCAGCAGCACGGCTATCGCCTGTTGGACATTCTCGACATTCACGGTTATGTCGCGCCCGGCTCGCTTTCCACGACGGCCGGCGATGCCGCCATGGAAACCCTGCGTATGACTTCCACGCGGGCGCTCTGGGACCCCAACTATATCGTGCCCGATACCGCTTTCGACGACGCGAACGGCAACCAGGTGGCCCCGCAGTTGATCCCGCGCATGCACCAGTGGGTGGACCAGAATTATCGCGGCACCCAGGTGGCCATCACCGAATACTGGTGGAACGCGCTCGAAAGCATTACCGGTGCCATCGCGCAGGCCGATATCCTGGGTATCTTCGGGCGTGAAGAGCTGGATTACGGCACCTTGTGGGGACCGCCCGCCCCCACCGATCCGGGCGCATTCGCCTTCAAGATTTTCCTGAATTACGACGGCAACGGCAGCCAGTTCGGCGGCACCAGTGTTTCCGCTACCACCAGCGACCCCGATACGCTTTCCATCTTCGCCGCCCAGCGCTCGGATTCGGCGCTGACCGTGCTTGTGCTCAACAAGACGGCGAGCGATATCGCCGATACCGTCAGCCTCGCGAACTTCACGCCGGCGGGCCCGGCGCAAGTCTGGCAGTATAGCCAGGAGAACCTCGCGGCCATCGTCGGCCAAACATCCGGCGTCACCCTGAGCGGCGGCAGCCTCACCGCGACCTTCCCGGCCTTCTCGATGACGCTGTTCGTAATTCCGCAGGCGCAGAGCGCCATGACCGTGCCGCAGCCCGTGGTTTCCGCGGTCACCAGCGCCGCTTCCTACGATGCCAGCGGCATTTCGCCGGGCGAGATTGCCATCGTCTGGGGGCAGTCGATGGGTCCCGCCGCTTTGGCCGGGCTGCAGGTCGATTCGAATGGCACCCTGAGCAATTCCATCGGCGGCGTGCAGGTCTTCTTCAATGGCTATGCCGCGCCCCTCATCTACGTGCTCGCCGGGCAGTTGAGCGCGATTGTACCTTATGAGGTCGCGGGGCAGTCAACCGCCCACGTGGTCGTGGTGAATCAAGGCAATGCGTCCGCGCCGCTTTTGGTGGCCGTCGCGGCTGCCAAGCCTGCCATCTTTACAGACGATTCGTCGGGGCGGGGACAGGGCGCGATTCTGAACCAGGATGACAGCCGCAACGGTCCCGCGAACCCCGCGCCGCGCGGGAAATACGTGTTCATCTACGGCACCGGCGAGGGCCTGACGACACCGCCCGGCGTGGATGGGAGGATCTCGGGAACGCCGCTGCCGGGCGTGAGCCTGAACTGTTCGGCCACCATCGGCGGACAGACGGCCACCGTGGAGTACTGCGGCGAAGCGCCGGGAGCCACCGCCGGCCTGGTGCAGGTGAACGCACTGATTCCGGATTCGGTGACCCCGGGCGGTACCGTGCCGGTGACCATCTCCATCGGCGGAGTTACCAGCCAGGCCAATGTGACTCTTGCGGTAAAGTGAAGGGCGGCCCGTAGCGCAGGTTTTAGCGTGCGCCAGGATGGCCCTGCGGGCCACCAAATGTGATGAAAACTCAATTTGGAGGGCGGCCAATCCTGGCCCGGGGTCCCCGCTGGGGGCGGCTTTCCAGCCGGCTTGGCCGCCTGAAAGGCGGCTGCG
>Ga0187871_10002479_pt1 | contig 15018 bp, 12 predicted proteins | sample June2016WEW_16_1_FD_132988 | JGI IMG/M metagenome (GOLD analysis project Ga0187871, IMG submission 132988) | Peatland microbial communities from SPRUCE experiment site at the Marcell Experimental Forest, Minnesota, USA - June2016WEW_16_10 | ecosystem: Environmental > Terrestrial > Soil >... | reverse complement strand
GATGTCACCGGTCGAGAGAATCTCGCGCACTTGGGCTTCCACCACGTCGCGCGACAGGCGGTACTCCGGCAGGCCGAGATAGAGCATTCCGCCCGGCACTTGAGATGCTTCAAAAATGGTGACCGGATAGCCCATCAACGCCAGGTCGTGCGCGGCAGACAGGCCGACGGGGCCCGCGCCTACGACAGCAATTCGGAAGGGAAGGCGGGGCTGCGTGCGGCCTGAGTTCACATTGATAGGCCGGCGCGACTCCGGGCCATGACGCTCAGTGAGAAAGCGTTTAAGTGCACGGATAGCGATGGGCTTGTCGATCGCCCCGCGGCGGCAGGCCGTCTCGCAAGGATGGGCGCAGACACGGCCGCAGATGCTCGCCATGGGATTGGGCTCGCGCGCAATGCGGTAGGCCTCTTCGAACTCCCCTTCGGCAATGAGCGCAACATAACGGCCGGCATTTGTGTGCGCGGGACAGGCCATCATGCAAGGGAAGTTGGTATTCAGCCAATCCCTGTCAACCTTCTTGTCGACGAAGCGCTCGAGCATCCGGGGGTCCCTCCCGTTGAAGGAACAAACTGCGGGCGACAGTTCAAGACTCTGCCGCCCGCAGATTTACTTGCTGAGCGTGAAGTCAGCCGAGGTGTCCCCGGCGACTTTCACGGGACTGGACTTGCTCTTGGCGCCTTCGTTCCAGGCGGTCACGGTGTAGTCGCCGTCCGGCACATTGTCGATCTTGTAGACACCGGTCTTGTCAGTCGTGGCGAAGTAGGGCGTGGGAGAGACGACCAGGTACCCGGACATATCCGGATGCACGTTGCAGAACAGCGGGATGATGCCAGGATTGTCGAACTTGAACGACTGCCGCTGGCCCTGGGGCCAGGTGCCCAGGTTGTGGCCCAGCTTCTTATTGCCGCTGATAGAAGGCCAGAAGACGTTGTGCGCGACGCTGTCGCTGTTCAGGAATTCGACTGTCGTGCCTAGTTGGATGGCAAGGATGTGGGGCACAAACATTAGCCCCTTCTGGTCCATGGTGACGTGTTGCGCGGGCGCGGGGAAGGTCTTGCCTGCTGGTGCCTCGACATAGACAACGGACTCGCCTTTAACGCCGGAAACTTTGCCGTGAATGGTGCCGGCAAACGCTGCGCTGCTGAATGCGGTGATTGCCATGAGTGCTACGAGAGCTATGCGTTTCATAGGATCTCCTGGTGGTAAGTGCGTTTGGGTTCAGAATTGACTTCGACGGGGAAATCAGCCCGCATCAGAAAACGAATCGCGCCAGCAAGTAAACCGTGTTGTTGTCGCTCGCGTTGCGGCCTGAGCCGTCATAGTTTGTGGCGCCACCATTGAAGCGGGTGTAGTTGGTGTACTGCACGGCCAGGTCGATATTTTGATAGGGCCAATAAGACACATTGCTGATGAAACCTTCACCTCGTGCTCCGCCATTGGCGCTGCCCGAAACCGAGCCTGGAGCGTACAAGATCGGATCGTTGGTCCCGTCCGTCAGAAACCATCCCACGGTTCCCGAGAAACGATTGCCAAGGTGGTACTCAACGTTGGCGTTGCTCGCGTTCAGATGGTGCGGGCCCGGACTTGCTGTTGGGGTTGCCGGACTTGGCGGATTCGCACTTGCAACGAGGGCCGAATTCTCCCGGACATAAGTGGCGCGCAGGGAAAGAACGTCCTTGCCAATGGTCCGGTCATACTGAACGTCCGGGCCAAAGTCGGTGTAGCTGTTCTCCAGACCGGTAACGGCACCCGGAGTCGATTTCACATGCATACCGTAGCCGCCCACTTCCAGACTTGCGGTTCGCCCGTTTTGCTGAAATGCCAGCCGCCAGTAAGGAGCCACGCCCTGGATGTTGTAGGAGCAACAGGTTCCGGTGGTGGGCTGAGCATCGTTAACGTGGTCGGAGCGGTAAAGGGTTCCGGCAAAGTACAAATGCTGGTCCCACATGGTGTAGCCGCCCAATCCAGCTACATCCGTCGCCAGGGCTCCGTTGATCAACGGCGCCGCGGCAGGACTTGGAGCTCCGTTCGGCGCGATGAATGGATAGCCCCACGCCGGAGTGCTGTTCCACAGGTCTTCGAGGGTCGGGTTGTTGTTCAAAGTCAGGCCGTAGTCCAGCTCTTTGCCAGATACCTTGGTCTTGTGGGCGAAGCGGATGTCGGTGTTATCCATGCTGAAGTGATCGTTCTGCAGCTCATACGTAATTTGCACAAAGCTGCCCACGTGCGTCGCCCAGGCTCCGGCCAGGTAAAGCGAGATGTCCTGGGGAAACTGGAAGTTCCAGTTCTGGGTGCCTGGCTGAGGAACCTTGGTCCCGGTCGTCGAGGTCTCGAAGAATGCGCTTAGAGGCAGGCTCTCAAGCAGGTTCAGGGCAGCGCGGCGTCCATTGGGCTCGGCTGTGATGCTCTTGTTCTCAGCGCGATCTGTGAAGGCCAGCAGCTTGAATAGCCGGCCGCCGTTGTTCAATTCAGGAGGCGTAGTATGGCAGCCACTGCACGGCAAACCCGTCTGGCGAGCATAACTGGGCAGTGCCATTGCGCCGGGAGCCATTCCCCAAAAACCAGCAGTCAATGCAACCGCACAAAGTGAGATGTTGCGACTCATGCACTCCCCCTCCGACAACTGTTATCGAGCCTCATGTTCACAGCTTGCCTCCCGCGTTTATGCGAAACGGTGGTTAGTCAACCATGTAGTCGTCGATCGAGTAGGCACATCGGGCCTGCGTTATTACTCGTGGGTAGGTCTCAGTGATCCAAATCACAGTCTGGAAATCTGCACAGAGTCAGATTGTGAGCTGGCTCACATGCGATTGGATGTGACGGCAATCACTGCACATGACGCGTTTGTGTCGGTCCTGGCGACAGCTAAGGCGAATAATCAAACTGCTCTGGAATCGAGCACACCGTTTGCCAGCCAATGGCGATCGACTTCAATCGCGGCAATATCGTTGCCGCACCACGCTTGCTGGTCCCGTGAGACGACTGGCGCCTCGCCGGATGGCTTGTTGGCACACGAAAGCCCTCGTCATCGAGAGGCTCGCGTGCCAGCACGGCAATCCCGTTTGTCAACAAGTTGGCTGATTCTGCGCATTCCCTCGCACTGCCGGTGGCAGGACTCTTGTGTATCAAGCGGCAGCTTAGAAACTGTGCCGGGCGGCAGCATACCGATGTACTGGGTGGCAGAATTCGTTGTATTCATCAATTGGTGGGAGATGAACGATGAAGAGAAGATGGACGCAATTGTGACTGTCGAGGCATCCGCACCTCGTGACAGCGCGACCTTTGATGAGGATGAGCCGGACACGGAAGATGAGGCCCATGAGAATGAGGAGCATAAGAAGGAAGACTGGACTCAGAGATCAACTCGTTTCTCGATCGAGAATCCAAGGCCACCTTGCTGGGGCGACATGGCGCCTCGTCCAGACCGGAACCCAGTCTTTCCAGTACTTGGTTCCAGCCCTTGGTAGACCCCCCGGAACCGCCCGTGGTCTGCGCCAGGACCTCGTGGGCTACGGCCAAACCAGATTTTTAGCGCGCTGCAAAGAGCTGATCCAGCGCAAGCTATAGAACCCGCAGCAACATAGGAGTCGGTGTAGTCCCACTCTCAGCAGTCATCGAAAACCAACAGCCGAATGCCATTCCCGAATCGGAATGTCATGTTCCCAGAGTAAGCCTGGTTCCAGGTCTCACCACCCTCGAGCTCCACTGCGGGCTCTTCGAGTTATAAGTCGGGCACAGGTGGACATCCAGGGAACTCGGTGAGGTAGGTGTTGCCCTCGTAGCCGAGGTACTTGATCCCGATTTTGCTCGTGAAGAATCCGTCGGCGGTGAACTTGCGCAAGAAGGAGAAGAATTCGACCGGCTGACTGAGACCTTCGTCCCGTTCCGAGCTTTTGCGATAGGCGATAAGGTCGAGGATTTCCTTTTGTTGCTGCGGCGTGCAATTCAAGTAGACCTTGCTAAAGCGGGTCGTGCACGTCGAGTCGAGCCACTTCAAGCCGCCTGCTAATTTGGCTTTGTATTCCTCATTCTCGCTGGTGAGCAGGTCGATGAATTCCGGAGCGCCGGCTTCGATTGCGCCGCCGGAGTCTGCGTCCGCGGGAAGGATGATCTCGCAGAGCAACTGCAGGGTCTTATATTGTTGCGCGTCGAAGAACTTTGGAGTGTAGGCTCCGGTTTTGGCGTCCGCTTTCTCCGACTCGATCATGTTGTGGGTGTATTCGGCAGCCTCGAGCGGGATAATGCGGAGGACTGAATCTGCAATCGCTCCGATAGCAAGAGATTTCAAGATTTTGCGACGAGACACGGTATCTGCGGCCATTGGCTAAAGCTCTCCTTTTTGGGCTTGGTCGAGCAAATACTCTGATGTCTTCCATGACAGCGCCATGATGGTCAGGGTGGGGTTCTTATCAGGATTTGTTACGAACGGAGCGGCGTCGGCGACAAAGAGATTCTTGACGCCGTGAGCCTGGCAGTTCTTGTTCAGCGCAGAGGTCTTTGGATCGCTGCCCATGCGTACGGTGCCGAGTTCGTGGATGATTGCGCCGCCCTCCGAGATGCGACTGCCGGGCAGCGGTTCGAGAGCATTGTTCGCATCGCCGCCGCTCTTTTGCGGATGTCGACGAGTGCCGCCGACTACTGTTCCGCCTGCGGCCTCGATGATGGAGCGAAAAGTTTGCTGCATATCGGTCGCCATTCTCGTTTCGTTCTCGCCCCATTGCCAGTGAAAGCGCAACACGGGAATACCCCACTTGTCTTTTACTTCAGGGTCGAGTTCACAGAAAGAGTTTTCATTGGGAATCATCTCGCCGCGACCGCTGAATCCGATGAATGTGCCGTAGTAACTGCGACACTTCTGTTTTAGGCTGGCGCCGTAGCCTTCCTGCTCTTCGCAAACATAGTCGAAGCCGCCGACACCGGGCATGTCGCGTCCCCCGCCAAACTCGATGTGGTACCCGCGGAGGAATTCGTTCTTCATTCCGAAACGCCACCAGGGCATGTACATGTGCATGCCACCCACGCCATCGTGGTTGTGCGCCGGCATCTTTTCAAGCTGCGAGAAGTATCCGGTCAAGTCGCTGCCAACCGAATCGGTCAGATAGCGGCCAATGACTCCTGAGGAATTCGCAAGCCCGGCGGGGAAGCTCTGCGAGCGCGAATTCAACAAGAGACGCGCTGACTCGCAGGCACTCGCTGCAACTACAACGGATTTGGCGTAGACACGCTCTTCGCTCTTTGTGGGTATATCGATGTAAGAGACCGCTTCGACTTTGCCGTTAGCACCCATCACAATTTCGCGGGCCATTGCGTTGGCAATCATCGTCAGGCGGCCGGTCGCCGCTGCGGGAGGAATCATGACCTGGCTGGAGCTGAAGTTCGAAGCGGCTATGCAGCCGCGGCCGCATTGTGCGCAGTAGTGGCAGGGATCGCGATCGTTGAGGGGCTTGGTGAGAATGGCAAGGCGCGATGGGATGCAGGTGATATTTAGCTTGTCGCAGGCTTTCTTTACGAGCGTTTCGGTGCATCGCGGCTTGGGTGGCGGCATGAATATGCCGTCGGGAGCGTTCGGGATATTTTCTTTGGAGCCGAAGACGCCGATGTAGGATTCGACCTTGTCGTAGTAGGGCGCCAGTTCCTCGTAGGTGATGGGCCAGTCGTCGCCCATTCCGTCGGTGGAGTGGGCACGAAAATCAGCAGGGCCAAATCGGAGCGCGATGCGCCCCCAATGGTTCGTTCGACCTCCCTCGATGCGTGATCGGAACCAGCGAAACGACGAGCCAGGTGCGGCCGTGTATGGCTCGCCTTCAATCTCCCAAAATCCATTAGGCGCCATGAATTCATTACCGATCCCCTGCTGCCTTCCACCTACGCCCACGCCACGATGGGGAAGTTCGTACGGCCACACATGCTCCTTGAAATCCATACCCGGGTTGAGCCGCGGTCCGGCTTCGAGCATCACGACATTTAGCCCGCCTTCAGTGAGGACCTTTACCGCGGTCCCGCCTCCCGCGCCCGATCCGATAATGCAGACGTCGTACACGTTTCTCCGCGGATTCAATTGCAGCATGGTTCTCTCCGTTAATGAAAATCTGCGAGTGAAGGGATTTGCCGTGCGGTTGGGCCCTTAATCCGTACCAATCTCCCTAGAGCAACTAACAAATATATCTTCCGGCAGTACCTGCGCGCGACCACCTTCTCCTTCCTTCAGATTTTGAAGAAAGAGTGCCGGAGATGGCAATCGGCGATCAGGAAGTGGACGGAGTCAAGGGCGTTTGGCGTGCTCAACGGCCTTCAGCAGAAGTAAGCTGTCCAGGCCAAGTTTTCACAATCGTCATTTAGGAAGAGGAGAGGCAGGGAATTGGCTCACTGCCGCGCGAGGGGTCGCGTGCCTGCGCTGCTGGGAAAATTCAAAATCATAGGGGTGTCCCCGGGATTGTCGCTCCTATCATCTCCGAATTGCTCTGCTTGAAGACCCTCGATGATGAGCCCCAGTACCGTCCGGGCATTTCAGAACCATCCAATTACCTGAAAAGTTCACGATGGTTCGCTTCTGAGAATGAAAATGGGAAGGGCATCGTTTCGCAACGACGCCCTTGGTGTTCCGATCGATCTTGTTTAGTGCGTAGGCGAAGCTTTTGGTGCAGACGCGGCTCCGGCGGCGGGTGTGTGCGCGGGCTTTGTGGCCGGCTCGCCCCCCCAGTATTGGGGATCGGCGTCGACCCAGGATTTCTCAACGAAGCTCCAGTCCGGATTGACCATGAAGAGGTTGTCCTCGACGCTGGCCACATTCTCTTCGGAAAGCTTGTTCATCCGGTTCTTGCCTTCGTCCCCCAACGCCGCGTCAAACGCTATTCTCGCCTCGTGGTCGATCACGAAGCCAAAGTCATCGAGAAGATGATCGTGGCGAAGGGACTCTGAGCTCTCGCGGCGTCGTCCGCCGGACTGCCGGTTGGTGGCCTGCACACTGCCTCAAGCCAATGGCACTTTCGACACCCGAATCGCCGGATGCGTCTCCCGCAACCGGTCATTCAACTCAAGGACAAGATCCATTGGCGGGCAACCTCATACATAGGCTGCACCTAGTAACACCCGCTTCACAACAGGTTTCGTCCGTAGCGCAACCAGTCGATTTCAAGGCGAGCGAGCTCATAACTTCGATGTCACAGGTTCGATTGTCACCCTCATTGAGAGTCACGATGCCCTTCGCGTTGCATGCCGCCGAATAGCTAACCTTGTACAGGCCGGACGTGTCAGCGGGCACTGACGCAGAGACCGTGTGGGCGCCGATGCCGAGCGTCATCCAACCGGTCGAATTCCCAACACCAAAGAGCGAACCGGCAGGCTTCCCATCGATCGAGAGCGTCACGTACGGGGCGATCACCTGAGATTGGGGGAAGAGCGCCAGCGCGACCGCAAGATTTGGTAGGTAGGGACCTGCCGGCGTGGAGATGGCGCTCCCACTAGTCGCGGCACAATTACCAGACTGGGGATTGCAGACCCACACGGAAAGCTGATCTCCGACTTCATCGTAAAGTCCGTCCCTGGGCGGGCAACCCCGGTCACAGTGATCGTGGGCGGCGTCGGAGAGGTTGCGTTCACCCAGCTGACATTAAGAGTCATGAAATCAGAATCTAGTGAGTTTCCCGCTTGCCAGCCTTGGGTGAGATCCTGCAGCCCGATGTAGGGCAGAGTTACCGTGTTGCCGACTGGAAATGGGGAGGCAGGAATCCAAAGCTTCCGGACGAAGCGGCGATCGTCATCGACAGGGTTCCACCCTGGCCGGAGAGTATCTTCACGACTGGCGATCCGGGAACGGTCAAGTCTCCGAATCCGGCTTCTCAGGTTTGCCATTGGTTGGACCAGAAAGCAGGCACAGCAATAATCGATGGCTGGGAGCCACGGCCGGGCACAAAGCAGATATTTCAATGGTTGCTCGCCCAGTTAATGCGGTGGCGCTCGTGATCAACTCAATTCTGAAGGGAGAATCACCATGCGAAGAATGTTAAGCCTGGCTTTGGTCGTTTTGGCAATGACCACCACATTGGCCGCTTTGGAGGCCGACAATTCCCTCGGCACATGGAAGGTCAACATCCCAGCATCCAAGTACACGCCGGCACCCTGGCCGGTAAAAAGCCTGACGGTGGTGCGGGAAGCGGTATCCGGCGGCGTAAAGGTGACGACCACCGGCGAGCGGACGGATGGCACCGCAATCAACACCAGCTATACGGCAAATTACGATGGCACGCCGGCCGTGGTCACGGGAAAGGGCACGCGCGTTCTTGGCATCGATCTCGCTCTGCCCTTCCTGCTCGCGCCCGTTGGCTACAGCCGGCTCATGCACCCCGTGGGCGAAGTGGGTGCAGCTCGCGCCGCCGGCAACGCGGGCACCGCCTACATTCTGTCCACCATATCGGGGCACAGACTCGAAGATGTAAAGGCTGCTTCGACCGGCCCCGTCTTTTATCAGCTGTATCTGATGGGCGGCCGCGGCGCCGCTGAGGCCGCAATTGAACGCGCCCGCGCCGCTGGGTTTTCCGCACTCGTTGTCACCATCGATACTCCTGTTTCCGGGATCCGGGAACGCGATTTCCGCAACGGAATGAAGGAACTCGTCAGCGGCGGTCCATTCGAAAGACTCCCATTTCTTCCGCAAATCCTCTCGCGCCCAGGTTGGCTCGCGAGTTTTCTTCGTGACGGGGGCACCCCAGCTCTCTCCAACGTCGTGGTCCCGGGCAAAGGTCCCATGCCACTTATCGATGTCGCCGCCGCCCTAGCCGAATCCGCGGTGACCTGGAGCGATCTCGGCTGGATTCGCGAACTGTGGCGGGGTCCTATCGTCGTCAAGGGAGTCCTCACCGGAGACGATGCGCGCCGCGCTGTGGATGAAGGCGCCGCGGCCATTTCCGTCTCCAATCACGGCGGCCGCCAGCTCGATTGCGTTCCCGCTTCCTTACGCGCCTTGCCCGAGGTCGTGAAGGCCGTCCACGGGCAGACCGAAATCCTCATGGACGGAGGCATTCGCCGCGGTACCGACATCGTCAAGGCCCTCTGCCTCGGCGCCCGCGCCGTGCTCTGCGGACGCGCCTACGCCTATGGCCTCGCCGCTGCCGGAGAAACCGGCGTCAATCGCGCCATTGAAATCCTGCGCACCGACCTCGACCGGACGTTGAGGTTGCTCGGTTGCGTGTCCGTTTCTGAACTTGATCGTTCGTATGTGAATGTTCCACAAAGCTGGGACGCGAACTGATGGCGTCCGGAGCAGTTAATCAAGTGATAACTTCCGGTTTGCCGGTTACTCGTCCGGGGCCCCCAAGCGCCATCTAGTCCGCTTGAGGTCCTTGCTGCTCTTGACTCTCCAGCAAGAGCCGCAAATCGTGGACTTCCTTCATTACGTCGTCCCAACGGCGTGCCAGTGCCAGCTTCTCGGCGACGGTCAAATCCCCGTTCTCTAATCGCTCGGCTAACGTTTCGCACACAAACCGGCGCAATGCTAGTTGCGCTTTAAGGGTGTGAATCCTAAGTTTGCGAATGATCGATTCCACGGTCGGCTCCGAGCAGTGCGCGCCGAACCCGGATGGTCGGTAGCCGGTTCTTTTCTTTGCCGGGCCCTCCGTCAGAGGGCGCGCATTGGAGCACTCTATCGGCGATTAAATTAGTCGCGTGTGATCTAAATCACCTCTAGCGCAGCCGAGATGGAGCTAGAGTGGTGACTACGGCGACGCCTTCTTCTACTGGCACGGAGCCTCTCGGAAGATCGAGGGGCTTTCGTGCGATTGGATATCCATGGAAGAAATCGTCGCCAAGCTCCAGATTCACACCATCAGGGCAAAGTTGGGGCTATGCCGCATCGTATGCGCTTCCCTTGCCGCAGAGTTCGACAACCGTAAGCTAACCTTTCGCGAAAAGTCCGCCATTGTCCATCAATGGGACAAGCTTCTGACAGAGGGCGACACGGTGGCCTTCTTTCTGGACTTCTGTGCAGGCGGGAGAGCGGTATTTGGACGCCGAATCCGGTAGACTCGATCGCTCTCAGTGAGGCCGTGCGAGAGCGATAATCAGGACAAAATACGCGACAGCCAGAGCGCCTCCGCCGACAAACTTCCACCACTTCCGGGCCTCCGTACGGAGATGTAAGAGCGCAGTGAGACTAGCGATGATCAGGACGAAATGTCCGATTCCGCCCAGAGTCACCATCATCGGTACAAGTTGCTCTATGTGCCCTGTGTGCAACGATGTCCAAAACGCGACCACACCCGCCTGTATCAGTTGGGTAATGAAGAGACCCAGACAGTTCCAGACGATCCCAATCGCGAACCCAGCCCCGAATCCCCACGCACTATTACGGTGCGCAAGAATGATGACCGCAACGTAGATCATTGCCTGCAGGAAGTGAAGAAGCCGAAGTTCGGGAACAACCACCGCCGACACGGCCAGCGCCACCAAGAAGAGCGACGCTCCTGCGTCGATCCACAGGCGTGTCGATGAGGATTTGGTCAGCTCATCAACGCTCATGGCGTCTTGTACGACAAGACTGGCCAGTTTGTTCCGGAGTCCAGCCATAAATGGAACGGTGCGCGATGAGACGGATTCCTTGTGGCGATCCGCACATCCCTAAAAGCGGGCAAGTGTTCGTCGATCTGGCTGGGCCTGATCTTGGGTTGACGAGAACAAGGCAATACACTTGTCGACTCCGTTTCGAAGCCATTCTGACAGTTCCGATCGGATCGTCGCCAACTCGGAAGTAAGTCCAAAAAGGACGCATGATCGCTTTGTGGTGAGGAGGCCACCAGGCGATGAAGCAAAAGCCGCGTCCCCCGAAACAGCGTAAGCACCCCAAGAGCCGGTTGCGTTTGCCAGATCTTGAGTTTTCAAAAACGGTAGTGTTGAGCAGCTTGACCAGTGTCGATGGCCAACGCGGATATGGCCAGGCCATCGACGAGTTCGTCGATTGGTACTGCTCGGAGCCGCGGCTGGCCTTGAACAGAACAGTGGTTCTCCGCTATCGGGGCTACCTTGAGGCCCGCCTGCTTGCCCCGGGAACCGTCAACTTGCGCCTAGGCGCCGTTCGGCGCCTCGCTTATGAGGCAGCCGATTCTGGTCTGCTGAGCTCTGATCTCGCGGCTGGGATTCGACGCGTCAAGCATCCGGGTCCATCGAGCGATGCTTAATGTGGTTCTGCACGATCATTTCACCGAGCAAGAAACCCTTGTCAACGCGGGTTAACAGGGGACTCGGTGCAAGAGCCCGTTCAATAGCGGGGTGATTGAGATGGAAGACCCTCGGCGCAAGATTGCGGCGATAGAGATAGAAGACCCTCGATGCAGTGGTCTCTCTGTCGTAATATTCAAAGACACAGCTATCGAGCTAGAGGATCCTCGGTGCCGGCATATCGGGATCGCAATCGAAGACCCTCGGTGCAGGAACCTGCACATGATGTGGTGATTGAAACTTCAAAAGAGAGACCACCTTGTTCGGCCATTCTATCTATTCAATCAAAGGCGACCAGCCAGTTGCGGCAGCCGCATCGAAGTTGTGAACCGTGCGCTCTCCGGCTCATTGTGCCTGGATCACCGCCCATCCGTTTTCAACTCGGATCTTGGATGCACCAGAAGCGCATTCTGAGCAATATTGCACAGTATGGAGAGAAGGCTCTTCCGTAACCTCCGACCAAAGAGGCATCCTCAACCAACTCCGCGCTCTAACCAGTTTTCTGCACCTTTCCAAAACCCCTGCGCAACTCTTCACACCCCCTCACTCTTGCCCTTCCAAAATGCCTCTGGAGCGGGTTCGCCGGAAGGCGGACCCATCTCTCGATTTGGCCTTCTCCGCCGGTTGGTTGTCGCGGTACCTTGGCCCCTGGGAACCTGTCCATTGCGTATCTGAATACATCAATGATTTTGATGACTTCAGGCTCACCGGCCAACCGGAGGCGACGTGAGCCAAATCATGTTGAGGAAGAGTAGGCGACAAGCCAGGCGCTACTCCAGTAGGGGACCGAAGGATCGAACGGCACCGTGCTGAACGGACGGGCCGTTCTCTCAAAGTGTAATTTGACGCGCGGAATTCGAGGCTCCCAAGAGCTTCGCCCGTTTGGCGGTTAGTGTTCGGCTCGGAGGGGGGTCGAGAAGTGTGGGCCGGGATGCGTTCTGCTCCGGCAAACGGTCTTGCAGAACCATCACCAGCAGCGATTTATGAACGCGGATGCGGTTTTTGTAGCTGATGTAGCCGAGCCTTCTAAAGCGATTCATGAAGAAGCTGACGCGCGACCGGGTGGTGCCGATCATATTTGCAAGGGTTTCCTGTGTTATCGGCGGAATCAGCGCCTCGGGGCCGGCCGCGCTGCCGTAATCAGCCATGATCAGAAGGATTCGCGCGAGGCGCCGTTCGCTGTTGTTGAATAGCTGATCGACAAGGTCCGCCTGGGTTCTGGTGCTACGGAGTGCGAGGAACTTAACGAACAGGTCTGAGAATGCATTTTCAGCATGGAGGACCCGGGTCAGTTCCTCGGAAGCGACCTTGAGCACCACACAGACGGTAATAGCCGTGGCGCTGGTGGTGCGGAGCTCGTTCGGCCCGGCCATGCACTCCTCACCGAAAAAGTCTCCCGGAGCGAGCAGCGTAACCGTGGCTTCTTTGCCGTCTTTGGAAACAATCGTGAGTTTAGCCCGGCCCATCCGAAGATAAAACAGACAGTCGGCACGGTCTCCCTGAGAGGAGAAGATCTGCTTCGCCTTGACGCGAACGATTGTTCTTCCCCGGCCCGCAGTCGCGAGGTATGTATCCGTATTGAAGGGTCTCGCGCGTTTTTGAGCCATACCCAAGCATTGCACCGGGAGCGGCGGGTGTCTGTGCTCTGTAGCTCAGTCGTTACATGGACCGGAACTGGCCTGACGTGCGGCTCGACAAGCGCAGCATCGTCGCGGCTCGAATTGAGCCGTCGAATAGAGACTTCTGCGTTTATGCCGAAGCGGGTTCTAGACCGGCTGTGCGGATCACTGGCGGATGACCGGCAATTCGGACAGAACTCGAAAATTGGGGTCACGTACGGGTACGATTCTTAGTTGAGCCAACAGATCAAGTGGGGCAAGATAACTTCTCGAATCCGCCCTGAGAAGGACACCGGAGCGTAGCACCCATGACCTAAAGACGTGTTTCTACCCCAATCCTTCGGTGGCGAGTTCTGAGTCTCTGCGACTGTAAATGCGAAGGTTTCTGGGTTTCCGCGCGAATTACCAGCTATCCATCAGTTACTACTTGCATAACAACTCGGAATAGGCCGGTCTCGTTTGGAAAGATCAGCAGCTCCTGTCAGGGATCCAACGAGCGCCTCGGTTCATGGTAAGCACTGTGATCGCCGAGCGACAATTACGTTCAGCTTCCTCCGCGTTAGCCCCGCGTCAGGAAAATCGGTAGGCCCAGCTTACGATCGTAAATCGGCCGGTAGCGCTCTGTGCTGTACATGGTCGCGACTTCCACTTTGCGCGGACCGAGTTCTGGGTCGGGGATTGGTACCATCGCATAGCAGCCACTGTTGATCGCTGTCATCAGGCCAGCCATTCCCTCCTTCACGGCGTCCATGGCCATTCCGGCGAAGGTGATGGCCACCATGCGGTCGATGAAATCAGGACTGCCGGAGCGCAAATCGTATGTGAGGTCACTGACCACAGTTTCTTCGCCGGTGGCAGCCTTGATCTCGTCGCTCAGGTCTTCTGCCACGCTCATCTTCTTGCGGTGGCCGAAGGCATCGGCTGGGCCATGTTCTCTTACCGTATAGCCTTCCCATTCCGCGCCCTCGGAAAGAATCACCAGCGAATAGTTGCTCGGATTGTTGCGCTTGTCGTCGACCAGGATTTCGATCAGATGTTTCAAATTCACCTTGTACTCGGGGATGCAGCAGCGCAAGGATGTCACGTACGCGGTGTAGAGAGCCGTGTAGCCGGCGTCGCGTCCGAACACCCGGAAGATGCCGACTCGCTCGTGCGAGCCCACCGTCGTCCGCTGCCGTTCGATGGCGTCCATGGCTCGCGTGATGGCGGTTGAGAACCCTATGCAATACTCGGTGTTGCGAACGTCGTTATCCATGGTCTTCGGCACTGCGATCAGCCTCACGCCGTGCCGGCCAAGTTCGGCGGCATAACTAAGGGTGTCGTCGCCTCCGATCGCCACCACGTAATCAAGCCCCAGCATCTCGATGTTCTTCAGCACTGCAGGCGTCACGTCGAACAGCGTGCTGGTTACGCCGTCCTTGCTCGATTGCTTACTTGAGAACTGTTTCCCATTAAGTGCCGGCGGTAGCTTTTGCATCCTGGTGGGGTTGGTGCGCGAACTATGCAGATAGGTGCCGCCTGTGCGATCGATAGTGCGGGTGTTCTTGCGGTTGAGCGGCTGGATATACCGCGACCGGCTGGCCGGATCTTTTAGATCGACGTGCGTCAATCCTTCCCAGCCGCGTCGAATGCCAACGACTTCGCATCCGATTTCAGTTCCCCGGTAAACGACCGACTTAATGACCGAATTGAGGCCCGGGACGTCGCCGCCGCCCGTGAGAATGCCAATTCGCTTTGTGGGCATGGAAAGTACCCCTTTCCTTGCAGGAACCCCCTGTTCCAGCTCTGGGCACGGAGATTAGGCTGTCATTGGACCGCTTCGCGAGACCCGACCTTCCTCTGCAGCCGAGGAGGCAAGCAATTTTGAGAGTTCTGGGAAGGGCTCCAAACCGAAGCGAAAGCCGGATGCGACGCGCAGCCCGGACCGCTGCTACTCGCCGTGGCTACGCGACCATTCCCACAATGCACGATCGAGGGTGCGCAGCGATGTGGGACCGGGGAGTCCGCTCTGCGGCTTGACGATGTTGCTGTCGGCCAGACGCATGCAAAAGGCCAGATACTCCTCATAGAAATGCACGTCATGCCGGGCGTATCCCACCGCTTCCAGAACATGGTAGTCCAGCACCGTGTACCGCTCAGGGTAGATCGTGGCCAGAATCGCCGATGCCACGCAGATATCTACGCCGTGAAG
>Ga0187871_10002478_pt1 | contig 15026 bp, 14 predicted proteins | sample June2016WEW_16_1_FD_132988 | JGI IMG/M metagenome (GOLD analysis project Ga0187871, IMG submission 132988) | Peatland microbial communities from SPRUCE experiment site at the Marcell Experimental Forest, Minnesota, USA - June2016WEW_16_10 | ecosystem: Environmental > Terrestrial > Soil >... | reverse complement strand
GTACCCGGCCTAAACGCTTCCGCTGATGCACAGTTGAACCGGGCCCAGGGGTTGCCACAAAGCTGAGACGATCACGTTCGTGTCGAGGACGACTCGGATCATGAGTCCCGGTTGAGAGGGCGTTCGTGCCGCGCTTTCCGCGCGGTGGCTTTCTCGGCGTCGATCTCATTTATCGAAAGCCGATCCAACCCGGCTTGGGCCGCGCTCTCCCACGACCGCCGGAGCCGGTCCGGCGCAAGGTCGTGCTCCAGCACCTGCCGGGCGTACTCTTCGGCGGATACGCCTCGTGCGCGCGCCTTGGCGGCCAGGGCCGTTACCTCTGCATCCGGAAGGTCTATCGTAAGCGTCACGGGTAGTTCCCTCCAATTGATCGTAGCAAGGCTGATCCTACACCGATTAGGCACGGTTGGGCAGGTTTTAACGCGCGGCGCCCGGCGTTGGTCGAGTTCTCGACGGTTGAATTCTGGCATATGATAGGCGCACAGGCGTTTGAGCGTTTATCGATTTGAGCGCATAGGTGGGTAAAAATGGAAGAAGAAGCCGTCCGTTGGAGCGTCAAGGTCTCGAAGGACACCGATCTGACCCTGCGCACGTTCCTGGGCGCCCATGGCATGAAGAAGGGCGCTCTCTCGAAATTCATTGAGGAAGCCGTCCGCCGGCGCGTGCTTCAGTGCACCATTCAGGACATCAGGGCGCGCAACGCCGATGCCGACCCCGATGAAATCCAGCGCATCGTCGTCGAAGCCGTCAGCGAGGTCCGCGCGGAACGCCGCGCCAAAGGGAAGGCTGACAAAGCCTGATGCGCGTGGTCCTCGATACCAACATCATCGTGTCCGCTTGATCGCCCCGGCCGGCAAGCCCGCCGTTATTATCGATGCCCGGCTGGACGGGAAATTTACGCTCCCGACCTGCAAGCCACGCTCGAAAAGCCACGTGTCCGAACTCGTCAAACCACACAAGGCCGGCCGCCTGGTCAAACCAGGTCAAGAAACTCACCGAGGACATCGATCCGCTGCCGCGCGTGGAGCGCTCTCCCGATCCCGCGGAGGATTTTCTTCCGGCGCTGTCGGAAGCGTGTCCGGGCGCGATTTCGCCGCGTTGGCCGCAACAGCTTAGAATCTAATTTGGACTCGCGATGGCAGTAACACGCAGCAGGGCCGCGGAAAGGGCGGAAGCGCCTCGCGGCGGGCGGCAGGCGATAATCTGGCGGGGCTTAGCCTGGCGGCGCCGGGAGGCCATCGGGCTGTTGGCGGCCTCGCTGATGCTGCTGCTCGGCTTCTTCCTGGTCTACCGTGCCAAAACCCGCTCTTTCGCCGAAATCGAGGCGGGGATTGCCGGCAAGCAACTTCTGAATCTGAACGATCTAAGCGCGCGCGAGGATCTGCTGCCTTACCTGGCGATCTTCACCGAGCCGGCCGAGCGCCAATTCGTGGCACGCCGCATCTACGATGCTTCCGGCAGCCTGCCGAACGTCGGCGCCATCGCCCGGCTACGCGTCTCCGAAGCGGAAGTCGACTCGGCGCGCGGCCTGAAAGCGTTCCGCGGACGCCGCGCCCTGCTCACGGCCGAACAGTTCCGGCAGTTGAAACCGCTGTTCGTGGTGCGCCGTCCGCCACGATTCCGCCGCACGTTTTTGCTCTGGCTGGCCGTCTTTTTCGCGGCATTCTGGGCTGCGCACCTATGGTGGAGCGCGCGTGGGTTTACCGGCGATCAAATGCTGCTGCCCGCTATTTTGTTGCTTACCGGCACCGGACTGAACTTGATGGTCAGTCTGCGCGACCCCGTGCGCGACAGCCTGCTCTTCGTGGATTTCGCGCAGGGCGTGGCCGCCGGATGCTTCCTGCTGGCCGTGGCCAGCGCGCTCGACTACGAACGGATGCTGGGCAAGCTGAGCTTCGTGCCGCTGCTGGCCAGTTTCGCGCTCTCGGCGCTGCTGATCGTCTTCGGATATGGCCCCGGCACCAGCGACGCCAAGGTAAACCTGTTCGGCTTCCAGCCCGTCGAGATCATCCGCATTTTGTTGATCCTGTTTTTGGCGGGCTACTTCGCGCGGCGATGGGACGTGCTGCGGCATGCCCGCGAGCAGCGTCCCCGCCTGGCGATTCTCAACCGTCTCGGCGGCGTCCCTCCGCTCGAATACACCCTCCCCATATTCGCGTGCGTGGCCCTTTCCCTGATATTCTTCTTCCTGCAGAGAGATATGGGACCGGCCATGGTATTCACCTGCCTGTTTCTGGCGCTTTACTCAATCGCACGCAAAGACACGCTGATCGCCGCCGCCGGCCTCCTTTTCCTGCTAATAGGATTCGTGGGCGGATACCTGGTGCGCGTTCCGCACACGGTTTACGAGCGCGTCTCCATGTGGGCCTCGCCCTGGAACAACGCAATCCACGGCGGCGATCAACTGGCGCAATCGTTGTGGGCCTATGCCACGGGCGGCCTCTGGGGGGCGGGGCCTGGGTTGGGCGATCCGGCGCTGGTGCCCGCCGCGCACACCGACTTGATCCTTTCGGCGCTGGGCGAGGAATGGGGCTTCCTGGGCGTCGTGGCCGTTTTCGCACTTTACGCATTTGTCCTTTACCGTGCGGCCCGTATCGCGTTGCGCGCGTGCAGCGACTATGAATTCTTCCTGGCCACCGGGATCGGCGTGGCGATGGCGCTACAGATCCTGCTGATCGCGGGCGGATCGCTGGGCGTGCTGCCGCTATCCGGCGTGGTCACGCCCTTCCTGTGTTACGGCCGCTCGTCGATGCTGGCGAATCTGCTGATGTTCGCCATGCTGCTCTCGATCTCCAGCCGTCCGGCGGCCGATCCGCAACGCAATGCGCCCTTCCGCGCACCTATCGAAGCAGCCGGCCTGGCGCTGGGTCTCCTGGCGTTGCTCATCGTGGGCAAAGCCGCTTACGTGCAGGTGCTGCACAGCGCAGCCATCATGGGTGAGGGCACGCTGGTGGTGCAGGCCGACGGCGCGCGCCGCTACCAGTACAATCCGAGATTTCAGGCGATCACGCGCGACATTCCGAAGGGCAGCATCTACGACCGCAACGGATTGCCGCTGGCGACCAGCAGTTGGGACGAACTGGAGCAGCATCGCGCCCAATACCAGCAGCTTGGCATCAATATAGACCAGGCCTGCTCGCGTACCGAGAGCCGCCACTATCCCTTCGAAGGATTGACGTTCCACCTGCTCGGCGACCTGCGCACGCGCATCCGCTGGGGCGCCGGCAATACTTCGTTCGTGGAGCGCGATTCCGCCACGCGCCTGCGCGGCTACGACGACCGGCCCACGCTGGTGGATGTGGAGAATCCCAAGACCGGCAAGATGGAGCGGGTGGTGCGGTACGATCTGCGCGAACTGGTTCCGCTGCTGCGGCACCGGTACGATCCGAATAATCCGGCCGTGCGGCGGGTGCTGGATCGCAAACGCGATGTCCGCATGTCGCTCGATGCGCGCCTCGAAGTGCGCGCCAGCGACATTCTTAGAGCTGCCCTGCAGAAAGCCGGCCAGGACAAGGGGTCGATCGTGGTGCTCGATCCGGCAAGCGGGGATCTGCTGGCGGCGGTCAGCTATCCGTTGCCGCCCATCGGGCCCGGCGACGCGGCGCCGGACGAGTCGGCCGACGAAGAGGCAAACCCATATCTGGATCGCGCGCGGTACGGCCTTTATCCACCCGGCTCCACATTCAAGGTGGTCACCGCCATGGCGGCGCTGCGCAACGATCCGCAATTGGCGAAGCAGACCTACTCCTGCATCCGCCTGCCGGACGGCCGCGTGGGCAATTATATCCATGGATCGAACCGCCCCATCCGCGACGACATCGAGGACAAATCGCCCCACGGTACGATCGACATGGAACGGGCCGTGGTGGTTTCCTGCAATGCTTACTTTGCGCAGTTAGGCACTTACAACGTGGGTGCGCAGCACTTATTCGATACCGGCAGCCTGCTGGGTATTTCGATGGCGTCGCCCGCCACCGCGCAGCAATTGCGTAAATCGCTGCCGCAATCGTCATACGGACAAGGGCAGGTGGTGGCCTCGCCATTCCAGATGGCGCGCGTCGCGGCGGCAGTAGCCAACGGCGGGCAGATGCCGCAAGGCCGCTGGATCGCCGACGAAAGCAACGACCGTACACAAACGCCGCAGGCCGTAATTGGCCCGGATGTGGCTGCCACCCTGGGCCGCTTCATGCGCGAAGTGGTGACCGAGGGTACCGGCCGTAGCGCAGCGGGCGCGCCGCTACAGATCGCGGGCAAGACCGGCACTGCCGAACTCGCCGACGCGCCTTCGCACGCCTGGTTCATCGGGTTCGCGCCGTATCCAGCCGGGAAGCGCATCGCGTTCGCGGTGCTGATCGAGAACGGCCAGTATGGCGGCACGTACGCCGCGCCGGCGGCCGCCGCGCTGGTGACCGCGGCGCAGAGCCTGGGCCTGATCGGCGCGGCGAAACAGCCCGAGACGGGGAAACAGCCATGAGTTTCTTTTCGGAAGTGGAGAAGACCATCGAACGGACGTTTCGCAAATGGACCGAGCGGGCGTTCGGTCCCGCGGAGTCCGACGAGCTGCTGCTGGTGCATCGCGCCATCCTGGAGGAAATCGAAGGCAAGATCCAGACCGTGCAGCGTGGGCAGCGCCTATTCCCATACAACTATCTGAAGGTGCGGCTGGTGTCGCCCCAAGCCGAACGGCGCGCTTTGTTTCAGGCGGCGTTCGCGCAGGGCCGCCGGTTGGAGACCGATATCCGGGAATCGCTGGAAGGGGCGGGGTGCCTTTTGCCGGCCGGCTTCGCGGTGGATGTGGAGACGGCAGAGGAGGGTCCCAAGGGCTTTGAAATCTCGTACGCCATCCACGAGGCGCCGCCGGATCCAACGCCCGCCCAAATTCCCGCGGCCGAGCCGGAGCCGATTCCCGTTCCCGCGGCGGAGTTCGTTCCGGGCCGGCTGGCGATCGTGCGCGGAAAGGCGGCGCAGGATAGTTACACGATGGAGAAGCCGCGCACCAACATCGGGCGTATGCAGGAACTCACCGATAGCCAGCAGCGCATCGTGCGCCGCAACGACATTGTTTTCGAGGAAGGCGGGGACGAAGCCAATGCCACCGTCTCGCGTGCGCATGCGCACATCCGCTTCGACCGGGAGGCGCGGCAATACCGCATCTGCGACGATGAGAGCGAGTTCGGCACGCGCATCTTCCGCGAGGGCCGCTCCATCGAAGTGCCGTCCGGCAACCGGCGCGGCGAGCGGCTGTGCCCGGGGGATGAGGTTTACGTAGGGCGGGCATGCCTGCGCTTCGAGCAGTGAACGGCTCGCATGTCAGGGCACAACCTTGATCGCCAGGCTCGCCGTGGCGGTGTGTCCGGCGCCATCTTCGGCGGTCAGCTTATATTCCGTCTCTTTGCGGGGAGCGACCTCGAGGCAGTAGCTAAGGGCGGGATGCAGATCGCCCACTTCGGGCTCAATCCGCACGCGTTTCGCGCCATCGACTCCGAAACAGATTTTGGATGACTCTCCGCGCCGGATGGACTGCGGGACGGCATAGAAACTGACGATTTTGAAAGCGGTTCCGCCGCTTAGTTCCACGGACTCGCGGTCGCGGCGGGCTTCCTCGGCCGCGGCGGCCTGCCGGCCATCGCGCGCGCTGCGCCAGCGCGAGTAGAATATCCAGCCGTCGTAAATCACGGCCGCGAGCACCGCGATGCCGGCCAGCGGCAGCATCCTGCGAATCAACCGCATCTTGCACGTATCCCAGCATTTATTTTGCCAGTTTACCGGTGCCGCCGGCGCGCAGCACGGCCACGCCGATCTGCCCGTTTAGGTTTTCATCCGGCGATGGCGCGTCGCCTCCGCCGAACCAAACGGTCAGGCGGCCATCCGGAAGCAGTTCGACAGCCGGGTCGCAAATCACCTGGGCGTCCCAGGGTTGGTTTCCCCGAAAAACAGCGGGCAGTTTCTCCCACCGGATGCCGTCGTTCGATCGCGCCATGCCCAACCGGCGATTCTCGCGCGCATCGCGCCCGGTATAGAGCATCCAGTAGTAGCCATGCGCGATCCACACGGCGGGTTCGCCTAAGCCCATCTCATCGAAGCGGTCATACCTGCCGGCTTCCAGGATCGGATTGGATCGCAGCTTTTGCCAATGCTCGCCATCCAACGATCGAGCGATTCCCAGGCGCTGGCGGCGGGCACGATCCTGCCCCAGGTAAAACATGTAGAAGTATCCGCCTGCTTCGAGCACATAAGGATCGGCCAAGCCGCGTTCGTCCCAACTTCCCCGCGGACCGTAATCCATCACTGGAAACCGCGCCTTACGCCAATGCCGGCCGTCGCTCGATCGCGCCAGCCCCAGCCTGGGTGTGTCCTTCGGCCCCGCCTGGTACCAATAAAGGAACTCGCCATTATGGAAAAGTGCGGCGCCGTTGGCAGCGATGTATTCCCCTTCCCCGGCGTGAGGATCGGGCGCTAACACTACGCCCTCCTTCTTCCACGACAATCCGTCGGCGGATGTGGCCAGCATGGTGCGCCAGGTTTTCCCGTCGAAACCCGAGTAGAAGTTGTAATAGGCGCCGCCGCGGCGGACTACCGCGGGGTTTAGTGCGTCGTGAGAGTCGGGATCGCTACCGGTGCCGTGGGGCAGGACAGGAGCCTCGCGGGGTTCCCAGGCATAGCCCGCCTGCCGCTCGGCTGAGGCCAATTCGGGGAGCCGGAAGTCGGAGTAGCGGCAGCCCATGCAAGCGCAGGCCAGAACTACAAGGGCGCCCGCGCCGGCAGTGCGCATCGGCACCATAGAATTCATGGGATGGGCACGCGCAGTTTCAGGCCGGCGCCCCGCCCGGGCCGCGATTCCAGGGTCATATCGGCATTCAGCGCGCGCGCGCGGCGCTTAAAACTGGCCGGCCCCAGGCGCAGCAGTTCCAATTCGTCCAGCGTATAAACACCGCTGAAGTGGAACCCGCCGCCATTGTCGTCCACGGACAGTTCCAGCGTCTTGGACACGCGCTCCAGGGAGACGGCCACGCGTGTCGCGCCCGCGTGCTTCAGCACGTTGTGCAGCGCCTCGCGGAGCATCTGGATTAGCTCGGAGGCCATTTCCTCCGGAAATTTCAAGGGTGCCTCGCCGCCCACGAACGACACCGGTATACCGCTCTCCTTCTGGAAGTTTTCGCAAATGCGGCGGGCCGAAGCGTACAGATTGGATCCCAGCATCTCGGGCGGCCGCATACTCCGGACGAAGGCGCGCAGTTCCTTCACCTGTTGCTGCGCGAGGGTCTGCAGGTCTTTGAGGTCGTCCATGCCCGCGCCCAAGTCGCGCTCCAGAAGCTTGCGCAGGATCTCGAGGCGCATTTGCAGGGAGATGAAGCTTTGCAGCGGGCCATCGTGGAAATCGGAAGCGATGCGCTGCCTTTCGGTCTCCCGCGCGCGGCCGGCACTCTCCTGAGTCTCGGCGGTTTCGCGCTCTAACTCCTCCATGCGCGATTCCAATCTCCTCTTGTAGACCGCGAAGGCGTAGGCCAGCGCGCCGGCGACCACCGTTGTGCGCCTGAGGGTGAATTCATTCTGCGATTGTACAGCGACGCAGAAGACGGCGCTCACCACCGCGACGATCAAGACCTCGGGCGCGCGATATACGAAGACGGCTTCGATGAGCAGGTAGAGACAGTAAAAAGCGGGAAGCCAGAACACGGCCCCAATCCCGGCGGCGACCAGCACCAGAAAGAAGACGGTGTCCGCGAACAGCACCAGCAGGGCGGAGGCGCCGCCCCGTGGCCGCCGGAATGGCAACAGCAGGCTGAAGAGCAGATATACGCCGGCCACCGCGATTACCCAAGGCGTGCACTTGGGCAGCAGGAGCAATCCGCTGGCTAATCCGGCGGTGGCGAATACCACCCGGGTCCATAACAGAACGCGCCGGCACGCGGAGGGGAACGGAACCGGATCGTCAGGCACGGGCGCTCATCATACGGCTAGCGCCTATAGAGAAAGAGAGTGTGACTGCGGCCCTGGCCATCATCTTCGATGTCTTTCACTTTTACGGGCGTCCAGCCCCTGAATTCAAAATCGTGCGCGACAACGCGCGCGCCTTTTTTCAGTTGCCGCTCCAACAGCGGCTGCACTTTATCGTTGGAGTTCGGCAGCAGGTACACCGTAATTAAATCCGCGGTACTGTAATCCTGCTTCAGAATATCTCCCTCGACGATTTGTGCGTTCTTCTCCAAGCCTAACTTCCGGATGCGCTCCAGGCTTTGCCGGCACAGATCCTTGTCCAGTTCCACTCCGATGGCGTTGGCGCGAAACTTCTGAGCCGCCGCGATGACGATGCGCCCGTCGCCACTGCCCAAATCGAACATGGTCTCGCCGGGTTTAAGTTCCCCCAATTCCAGCATTTTCACGACGATGGTTTCGGGGGTTGGATAATAGGGCGCCAACTTCGCCGGATCCTGCGCCCAAACTACGGCGCCCAGCAGCACCATAAGAATAAGGCGTATTCGCATCTGATTTCCCCTCAATTGGGGCGCTTTGAGTGTAACAAAAAGTACCAAACAGCACCACTTCCTGTTGGTTAATCCTCTTTTTGGAGGGTGGCCAATTTTGGCCGCAGCCGCCTTTTTAGGCGGCCAGAGCCGGCTGAAAGCCGGCTGCGGGCAGAATTGCCGGCCCTCCAAAAACAAAATTGACCCACCACTCACCAGGAGATGCTTCCGGCGTCCGGCAAGTTACTGCAGCGCCGAAAAAGCCGGGATTGGGCCTCCCGGAATCGGTTAATATGGATGAGCACCCATACCCGCTATGCAACAATACGATCTGATCGTCATAGGCTCCGGCCCCGCCGGACAGCGTGCGGCCATACAGGGCGCCAAATCCGGAAAACGCGTCGCACTGATTGAAAGACGCGAAGTGGTGGGGGGAACCTGCATCAACTCCGGCACCATCCCCAGCAAGACCATGCGGGAGGCCGTGCTGCATCTCTCGGGATTCAATTATCAGGGCATTTACGGCGTCAGCTATCGCGTGAAGGAAAAGATCTCGATGGCCGACCTGGGGTTCCGCATCCAGCACGTGATCAAGACCGAGACCGACATCACGCAGGCGCAGCTTTCACGCAACGGCATCGAAGTGATTTATGGGACGGCGCGGTTTGTGGACGCTACGCATGTGCGCGTAGAAAACAGCCGGGGCGTATCGGATTACGAAGCCGCCATCATCATCATCGGTACCGGAACCAAGCCGTCGGTGTCGCCGAAGGTGCCGCTGAACGGCACCACGATCATCAACAGCGATCAGATCCTGCAGATGCCGGAGATCCCCAAAATCCTGATCGTAGTGGGCGGCGGCGTGATCGGGGTCGAATATACGTGCATGTTCGCGGCGCTGGGTGTGCGTGTCATCCTGGTGGAGAAGAGGCCGCGCCTGCTGGAGTTCGCGGACGCCGAGATCATCGAAGCGCTGTCCTATCATTTGCGCGATCACCGTGTAACGATGCGGTTGAACGAAGAAGTGGAGAGCGTGGAGGATACGCCCACGGGCGTGGTCGCGAATTTGATGAGCCGGAAGAAAGTCTCCGGCGATGCCCTGCTGTACGCGGTGGGCCGCCAGGGGAACGTGGAGGATCTGGATCTGCCGGCAGCGGGACTCGAAGCCGATAGCCGCGGCCGCATCCCGGTGAACGCTTCCTACTGCACCAAACAGCCGAACATCTACGCGGTGGGCGATGTGATCGGATTCCCCAGCCTGGCCTCGGTTTCAATGGAGCAGGGGCGCATCGCGGCGGCCACCGCGCTGGGGATTCCCGTGCATTCCAACCCGGCGACGTATCCCTACGGCATTTACACGATTCCGGAGATATCGTTCATCGGCAAGACGGAGGAGCAGTTGACCGAGGAAGACGCGCCCTATGAAGTCGGCGTGGCTTACTATCGCGAGATCGCGCGCGGGCAGATCCGCGGCGACACCACGGGCCGCTTGAAGCTGATCTTTCATCGCGAGACTAAGGAGATCCTGGGGGTGCATATCATCGGCGAAGGCGCCTCCGAGTTGCTGCATATCGGCCAGGCCGTGATGATCCTGAAGGGGACCATCGAGTATTTTGTGGATACGGTATTTAATTATCCGACGCTGGCCGAATGTTACAAGGCCGCCGCGTTCAACGGCCTGAACAAACTGACGCGACTTTAGCGGGACGACAGGTTTCGGCCTGTCTCTTAATGGAGAGATAACATGGGGCAAACAATCGGTGTCCTGGCGACCAGGCAAGTCGCTGTGGGAGTGGTCGAAGACAATGCGCTCACCGGCCCGATCCGGGTTTTTCCCGAAGAGGCCGAGCATCCCGACGTACTCCGCACGATGACCGGCGACGAGATCGCCGAGGTAATCGGACAACAGGTCCTGATATCCGCGAGCGGGAGACAAATCGACAGCGTGGGAGTGGGCTTCCCCGGCGTCATCCGCAGCGGCATCGTAGAGGAATCGCCAAACCTGCAACAGATTAAGGGGTTCGCCTTCGCGGCGACGTTATCGAGCGTGCTGGCGCGGGGCGGATTGAATGCCTCCGTGCTGATCCTGAACGACGCGGACGCCATCGCGGCGGGCGTGGCGGCCACCCGCGGCCACCTGGAAAAGCTGATCCGCATCTGGTACCTGGGTGACGGTGTGGGCTTCGGACGCTACCCGCAAATGGAGGGCGTGTGGGAAGGGGGCCACATGGTGGTCTCGCTCGATCCCAAGGAGCATTTTTGCGGATGCGGCGGTGTGGGGCACCTGGAAGGCATCATGGGGCATCGCGCCATGCGCCTACGCTTTCTCGATATGGAACCGGAGGAGGTCTTCGCGGCTGCACACGAGGGCGATGTGCGCTGCAGCACGTTCGTGAAGCGTTGGCACCGCGCGCTGGCCGCTGCGTCGGCCAGCAGCATTCACCTGGACGGTCCGGGAAAATTCTTCATCATGGGTCCGAATTCACAATATGTCGATCTGGGCCTGGTCGCGCAGTACATTCACGAGATGGTCAAGATGACTCCGCTACAGGGGAGTTTGTTTGAAATCATCTCCAGCAGCCACGATCTGGCTATCGTGGGAGCCGCGGTGAACGCGCGCCGCGCTGTGGCTTGCTGAACGCCATCCAACGATTCGCGGCGCTTGCCGCCGGGTCCCCCGCCTTTGGAGTAAGATGATACCAAGGTGTTGTCTTGGAGGGGCTCCTGCTAGGTCTGCGGCGCGGCGCACGATTCTTCGCGGCGGTTGCCATGGTCTGCGCGATGGCGGCCGCGGGCGCGAAGGCTGCGTCCTTTGAGGACTTGGCCGCCGGCGCGGCCACGGCCCGGCGCGGCAACAACATCCCGCAAGCCGTTGAATTCTACCGGCAGGCCGTGCAGCTTCGTCCATCGTGGCTGGAGGGCTGGTGGTTCCTCGGCACGCTGTCCTACGCCACATTCCAATACGCCGATGGCGAAGCGGCCTTCGACGAATTCGTCAGGCTGGACGACAGGCGCGCGTTGGCATGGTCGCTGCTCGGCCTGTGCGAGTTTGAGACCGGCAAGTACGATCTGGCGATCGACCACCTGCGGCAGGGTCTCGCGGATAAGGATTTACCGCCGGAAGTGGAAGCCGGAGTGCGGTTTCACTACGGGCTGTTGCTGTCGCGCGCGGGGAACTTCGATTTGGGGAAACGGGAATTGGAACGGTATGCGCGCGGCGGTGCGCATGAACCCCTGCTGATTGCAGCCCTGGGATTGAATGCCCTGCACGATCCTTTGCTGCCCAAAGACGTCCCTGCGGACCAGATGGATGCTGTGATGCAGGCGGGCGCGGCAGCCCGGTCGTTGATTCTGGGCGAAACCGGCCAGGCGGAATCCGGCTTCGAGCGTTTGGCGAAACAATACCCGGCGATGGCCGGGGTTCATTACTTATACGGTTCGTACTTGAGTTACACGCGCCCGGACGACGCCATGGTGGAACTGCGGCGGGAATTGGAATTGAATCCCGCGAATGCGGATGCATCCGCCCTGCTGGCATTGCTCCTGGTGCATGCGGGCGATGTTCCCAGGGCGCTGCCCTACGCGCGGAAAGCGGCCGGGGCCCGGCCCGGGGACGCGTTGGCGCAGTACGCATACGGCGAGGTCCTGATGAGATCCGGCGACCTGCGGCCGGCGATCGCGACACTCGAAGCGGCGGAGCGCCTGGACCCGGCGGCGCTCGAATATCATATGGCGCTGGCGAGCGCGTATTCCCGCGCGGGACGCCTTGAGGACGCCCGCCGGGAACGGCATATGTCCATGGATATGGCGGGAGACAAACGCCCGGAATTGAATGCGCAGAGCACCAAATCCGGCGATACCCGCCCCGCCGAGAATCGATGACGGAGCAATCGCGGCACTGGGGGCCGCGGTGGCTCGGCGCGGTAGTTTCGATCGCGCTGGCGGCCGCGGCCCAGGGCGCGCCCAAGCGTCTTGCCAACGCGACATGCGCCACCTGCCATCGGGCGCAGGCGCAATCGCAGCCCACCACCCCTATGGGAGTCGGCATCGAGTTGCCGCCCAGCCAGGAGCCTCTTGAAGCGCATCCCAGGCTGACCCTGGACGAGAACGGTTATCACTATGAAGTCATCCGCCAAAACGGGCAGAGCACCTACACGGTGAGCGACGCGTCCGGGAAGCTCACTCTGCCGATTCGATACGCCTTCGGCTTTCACAACCTGACGTTTGTGCTGGAATACCAAGGCCAATACTACGAAGGCCTGGTGAGCTACTACGACACGATCAAAGGACTGGGGATCACCATAGGCGACGACCGGATCCGGCCCCGCAACCTCACCGAGGCAATGGGGCGGCTGACGGACAACACGGAGATCACGGCCTGCTTCAAGTGTCACGGTACGGACGGCGTGAGCCAGGGTAGATTAACCCTGGACTCCCTGAAGCCGGGCTTGACCTGCGAGCATTGCCACACGGGCGCCGAAGCGCACATGCAGGCGCTGGCCGGAGGCAAGCCGGCGCCGGTTCCGCGGAAACTGGGAGAGATGGCGGCCGAGGAGATGTCGAATTTCTGCGGCCAGTGCCACCGCACGTGGGAATCCGTGGTGGGGCTGCGCCTGTTCGGCGAGAAAAACGTCCGGTTCCAGCCCTACCGGTTGGCCAACAGCCAGTGCTTCCTGGGCGACGACAAGCGCATCCGCTGCACGTCCTGCCACGATCCGCACGTGGACCTGGTGCGCGACGACGCCGGTTACGACCGGGCCTGTCTTGCGTGCCATAGCGTGAAGAGTTCCCCGGCCGCGGCAGCGGCGACCGCGAAAGCCTGTCCCGTGGATGATAAGAATTGCGTGAGTTGTCACATGCCCAAAGTGCAGGTGCCAGGCAGCCCGGCTGTTTTTACGGATCACAATATCCGGGTCGTGCATGCCGGCGACCCGTATCCGCAATGAGCCGGTCCGCCTCCGTCACCACCCCATGTTGTGCATCTTTTCGAGGATGTCGGCGCTCAATTCCTGCATGCGCGCGGGTTTGCGCTTCAGAGGCGATGGGATGATGGCAGCCAGCCGCGCGGACTCTTCCCGGCCGAGGCGTGCCGCCGGCATGTTGTACCAATAGCTCGCGGCGGCTTCCGCGCCGTAGATTCCGGGACCCCATTCGATCACGTTCAGGTACAGTTCCAGCGTGCGGCGCTTTCCCAGAATGAGGTCCGCTGCCGGACTGATGGTGAACTCGACGGCCTTGCGCGGCAGGGACCGGCTGGTCGTCAGGAACAGATTCTTCACCAACTGTTGGGTAATAGTGGAAGCGCCGCGCCCGAGTTTGCCGCGATCCAGATCGCGGTCCATGACCTTGTGGAGTTCGGCCCAGTCGATACCATGGTGCTCGAAGAATCGCTCGTCTTCCGAGGCGAGCACGGCGTGCTGTAGTTCTTTCGAGATGCGTTCAAGCGGCACGAAAACATAGCGCTTGCGATACGGCCGGCGATGGATGGCTGCCTCCACGCGGCGCTGGATCTGCACCATCGTTACGGGCGGGTCGATCCACTTCAATCCCAGCAGCGCGGCGACGATGAGGGCGTAAAAAGCCGCCACCAGCGCGCAGATCCACAAGAGAATGCGCCGCCACAGGCTGCGGCGGCCTTTTACCCTTACATTCGCTTTGCCCTTGAAAGCTACCACTCGACCGGTTTTCCCGGCTCCAGGGGCCACACCGTGGTGCCCGGCAGATCGATCAGGGACGCCAGTTGCTCCGGCCGGCCCGTGAGCGGCGGGAAGGTCCCAAAGTGCATCGGCACGACTTTCTTCGGCTTGAGCAGCCGGCACGCCACCGCGGCTTCCTTCGGACTCATGGTGTACAGATCGCCGATCGGCAGGAAGGCCAGGTCCGGATGGTATAACTGCTCGATCAATTGCATGTCGCTGAAGACATTGGTGTCGCCGGCGAAGTACAACGCGCGGCCGTCCTCGAAACGCAGCACATAGCCGGCCGCCTCGCCGCCATAAATGATCTTTCCGTCGTCCAGAATGCCGCAACTGTGTACCGCGTGAGTCATGGTGAAAGTGACCGCGCCGGCCGTCTGCGAGCCGCCTTTGTTCATCGGGCGCGTATTCTCGACGCCTTTCGATTCCAGCCAGTGACAGGTCTCGAAAATGCCCACCACGGCGGGTGAGAACTGCTTCGCCAGCGGCACGGCATCGTGGATATGATCGAAATGCCCGTGCGTGATGGCGATGGTATCCACGCGCGCGATCTTGTAGCCCTGCGGATAAGCGGGGTTGCCCTCGGTCCAGGGATCCATCAGGATCGTTTCGCCCGAGGGGAGGCGAAATTGAAAGGTTCCGTGTCCAAGCCACGTGATTTCCATAGGCAAATTATGGCATGCGGATGGCGGGTTGGGGGGTGAGACACCAGATCATATTGCCCGAAGCGCGTAACTTTTTTCACTTCCCGAATTATATGAAACGCCGGCAGGGGCGCGGGCCCATAAGGGCCACGCAGGAGCGATTCCGTACCGGCGCGTGCACGATTCCCCCGGTAATGGTCAAGAACCCGGCCCCGGCCCCG
>Ga0187871_10002476_pt1 | contig 15027 bp, 13 predicted proteins | sample June2016WEW_16_1_FD_132988 | JGI IMG/M metagenome (GOLD analysis project Ga0187871, IMG submission 132988) | Peatland microbial communities from SPRUCE experiment site at the Marcell Experimental Forest, Minnesota, USA - June2016WEW_16_10 | ecosystem: Environmental > Terrestrial > Soil >... | reverse complement strand
TGCAGCAATCCCAGGAAGCCGCAGCGGAACCCAAACCCCAGCGCGGCCGAGTGCTCCGGCTCGAAGGTGAACGCGCTGTCGTTCAGGCGCAGTTTTTCCAGGGCGTCGCGCAGCAGCCCGTGCTCGTGCGATTCCACCGGATACAGCCCGGCGAATACCATGGGCTTGATTTCTTCGAATCCGGGCAGGGGCTCGGCCGCCGGATTGTCGTGGTCCACAATCGTGTCGCCGATCTTGGCGTCGGAAACCGTCTTGATATTGGCGAATACGAACCCAACTTCGCCGGCCGATAGCTCGTCGCAAGGCGTGGCCTTGGGAGCCTGGTAGCCCAACCCTTCCACTTCGTAAACCTGCGAACTGGAGGCGCTCGACCACAGCCGGATGCGTTGGCCCTTGCGCAGCCGGCCATCCATTACGCGCGTCAGGATAATCACTCCGCGATAAGGATCGAACCAGGAATCGAAGATCAGCGCGCGCAGAGGCGATTCGGGCACGCCCCTGGGCGGCGGCACCAGGTGCACGATGGCTTCCAATACCTCATGCACGCCCAAGCCTTGTTTGGCGCTGACCAACAGCGCGCCCGATGCGTCCAGGCCAATCACGGATTCGATCTGCTCGCGGATACGCTCGGGCTCCGCGGCCGGCAAGTCGATCTTGTTGATGACCGGAATAATCTCCAGGTTATGGTGCAGAGCGAGGTAAGTATTGGCGAGAGTTTGCGCTTCGACGCCCTGCGAAGCATCCACCACCAGCAACGCGCCTTCGCACGCTTGCAGGCTGCGCGAAACTTCATATGAAAAATCGACGTGGCCGGGCGTGTCGATCAGGTTCAATTGGTACATGTGCCCGTCGTTGGCCGGATAATTCAGGCGCACGGCGTGCGCTTTGATGGTGATGCCGCGTTCGCGCTCCAGGTCCATCGAATCGAGGACCTGCTCCATCATCTCGCGCTGCTGCAGCGCGCCGGTAGCTTCCAGCAGCCTGTCGGCCAGCGTCGATTTTCCATGATCGATGTGCGCGATGATGGAGAAATTGCGGATGAATTCGCGATCCATGCGGTATGATTGTGCCGTGGGGGCAAGCGTGACCTGCCTCCACCGATTATCCCATATGTCCTACAGCAACATCCGGTTCGAAATCGGTGAGGCGGGCATTGCGCTGCTCACCGTCAACCGGCCCGAGAAACTAAACGCCCTGAACGCGGAGACGGTGATCGAACTGCGCGAGGCGGTGGCTTGCGCGGCGAGCGATGCGGCAGTGCGTGCGCTGATCGTGACCGGCGCGGGCGAGAAGGCTTTTGTGGCGGGCGCCGACATCAATCAGCTTGCACTGCTGACTCCGATTGAAGCGCAGGCTTACGCGGAGCGTGGACAGCGCGTCTTTCGCGAGATCGAGATGCTGGCGAAGCCCACGTTGGCGGCCATCAATGGCTACGCGCTGGGCGGCGGCCTGGAATTGGCGATGTCTTGCAGCGTGCGCGTGGCGTCGGAAAATGCGCGGCTGGGGCAGCCTGAAGTGAAGCTGGGAATTCTGCCGGGATACGGCGGTACGCAGCGGCTGCCGCGCCTGGTGGGCCGCGGGCGCGCGCTCGAAATGTTGCTCTCGGGCGAGCCGGTGACCGCCGCCGAGGCGCATCGCATCGGCTTGGTCAACCAGGTGGTCCCGCAGGCCGAATTGCTGAATTTCAGCCGGCAATGGCTGCGCAAGGTGCTGGCAAACGCGCCGTTGGCGTTGGGACTGACGATGCAGGCCGTCGATGTGGGCCTCGAAGCGGGCCTGGAGCAGGGTCTGCGGTTCGAAGCCGCGGCCTTTGGCCTGACCACCGCCACCGAAGATAAGAGCGAAGGCACGCGCGCGTTTCTGGAGAAACGTCCGCCGGCCTTCGCGGGAAAGTAAAACATGCCGAAAGTAATTGAAGGTCAACTGACAGCGGCAGGCTTGAAATTCGTCATCGTGGTGAGCCGGTTCAACGGTTTCATCGGCGAACGCCTGCTGGCCGGGGCGCTCGACGCGCTGGGGCGTACGGGCGGACAGCTTGACGATGTCGAAGTGGTGAAGGTCCCCGGATCCTGGGAACTGCCGGTGGTGGTGCGGGAACTGGCGCGCCAGAAGCGGCACGACGCCATCATTTGCCTGGGCGCGGTGATTCGCGGCGATACACCGCATTTCGATTACGTCGCCGGCGAAGCCGTGAAGGGCATCGGGCACGTGGCGGCGGAGAGCGGCGTGCCGGTCGCGTTCGGCTTGCTGACGTGCAACACACTAGAGCAAGCCATCGATCGCGCGGGCGCCAAGAGCGGCAACAAGGGATTCGACGCGGCCATGGCGGCCATCGAGATGGCCAGCCTGATGCGCCAGTTGCGCCAGGCAAGCTGATGCCCTCCCGCCGCAGGTCGCGCCAAAGGGCTTTGCAGATTCTCTATCTGTGGGATGCGCGCCGCCAGCCCGTGGAAGAAGCCACGGCCGCCTACTTCGACTCGTTGTATTCCGAAGAGAGCCGCACGAAGCCGCAGCGCGACGAGTTTCTGGACCAGTTAGTCGGAGGCGCCGTCGCCCACGTGGAAGAACTCGACCGCCGCATCACGCAGCATGCCGAGCATTGGCGCATCGAGCGGATGCCCTCGGTGGATCGCAACATTCTGCGGCTGGCGGTATTTGAAATGATGCATTCCGATACGCCCCCTCCCGTTGTAATCGACGAAGCCTTGGAACTGGCGCGCCGTTATTCCAACGAAGAATCGGTGCAGTTCGTCAATGGCGTACTGGATGCCGTGCACCGGGACCTGATGCGTGAAAAAGCCGTGGGGGGCCGACTCTAAGTCCGCGCGGGCCGAAGGTGCTCCTTAAGTCTAAGCCAAAATCCGTGTAGAAATACAGCTTCGACTTCACTGACCGCGCCAACTCCGACAGCGGACTCGTCCAAGCCACCAACGGCGACCTATATGACAACGTGCGCTGCAATGGCTATGGCCCCAAATCGCTCCGATCGGCACGCTGGGGACGCTATACAGTTTCTGGGTGGCCTGAACTAGCTCCGCAGAGGGACGGCTGCAGTCCTCCCTGCGTTTCAGCCTGACCTCCGTGGTTGAAGGGCCTCAAGTTGGCGAGGTTGACTAAGTTGAATCGAGTCTGAGGCTCTTCGTAATGCGCAAAGCAATTTCGATCCTGTGCCTGCCAGTTACGCGGATCGCCGGATGGGAACGAAGCGAATCTCGACCCTCTGGTTCAGGGCCGCCGCGATTCTCCGCAGCATCGCCAGCGAATGTCCTTCATAGTCGGCGTCTTCTAAGCGGCAGATTACCGACGCGGTGGTGCCGACCAGCCTGCCGAGTTGCGTCTGGGTGAGGCCAGCCTTCGTCCGCAAGCCGAGAATCTTTCGGGCGATCTCCTCGTTCGCTCTGGCCTCCTCCAGAATCTTCAGCCGCTCCGGTTTGCCATCGAAGAACCGGCTGTGGAGGATCTCCACCGCGTCGGCCGTGATCTTCCTTTTTCTGGTCATTTCATACTCTCCTCATGGCGATGCTTCGCCGGATTCGCTTCATACCGCTTCTTGCGCTCAATGGCGCGGTCGATTTCCCTTGGCGGGAGCGCCCTCTTTCACGATTCCATGAGCTACAACTGCCGCGGTTGAACCATGGAAGAAATAGAGTATCCTGTAGTGGACACTCTGCATGCTCGCACGCAGTTCGTAGATTCCGTCCCGCAGCAAATCCGCCTCCGGGCGCCGGAGTTCGTGGCCGAGTTCGCGGAGCCGTTCCACACGCAGAAGGCACTTCGCCTGTACCTTAGCCTGCAGATGCTCGATCCACTCCAGGAACGGACATGAGCCGTCTTCCTCGGCGTAAAGAATGACCTTCGTCTTGGGCATCCCGTCTCAGTCTATTCGCAATCTTGCGAAAACGCAAGGCCGTGGAAAAGGCGCGCGCCAACGCATCCACTTGCTCTGCCCAGGAGCCCGACGATTTCGAGGTGAAGGTTCCCGGATCATCGGACATGCCGGTGGTGGTGCGGGAACTCGCGCCAGAAACTGCTCGATGCCATCATTTGCCTGAGCACGGTGATTCCCGGCGATACACCGCATTTCGATTACGTCGCCGGCGAAGCCGTGGAGGGCATCGGGCGTGCGGCGGCGGAGAGCGGCGTGCCGGCCTCGTTCGGCTTGCTGACGTGCAACACGCCTGGAGCAAGCTATCGACCGCGCCGGCGCCAAGAGCGGCAACAAGGGATTCGACGCGGCTATGGCGGCTATCGAGATGGCAGGCCTGATGCGCCGTCGCCCACGTGGAAGAACTCGACCGCATCAGCATGCCGAGCATCGGCGCATCGAGCGGATGCCCTCGGTGGATCGCAATATTCTGCGGCTGGCGGTATTTGAAATGATGCATTCCGATACGCCCCCTCCCGTTGTAATCGACGAAGCCTTGGAACTGGCGCGCCGTTATTCCAACGAAGAATCGGCGCAGTTCGTCAATGGCGTACTGGATGCCGTGCACCGGGACCTGATGCGTGAAAAGGCCGTGGGGAACGGGCTTTAGAAGCGGTTCGCCGAAAATCCGATTAAGCACAGCGTTTACAATCATTTAGGGTCATTATCTTCTCCACTGGCCAAAATCTCCCGTTCAACACGTGAACTTGCCGTACAACCAAGGAAATCAACAGTTTGATTGCCATCGGTGGTATTGGTTAACCGGCCTTAACTATACTGGGACCATCGGGCACACGGCTGCGCCGTGTTGCGCGAGCGCGTTTATCTTAAACCGTTGGTTGCAGGGGATGTGCTCGCAACCCACATGAGGAGTACAAAACGGATGCACAAGCCTATCAAGTACGTGGAAAAAGCCCTGACCTATGCCGCGCAAGCCGCGTGGACCGTTTTCGATAAAGCCAATCAGATTAAGCAGAACCCTTCCTTCACTCCGAGCTGGTCCGAAAAGCCGCTGCTGAAGTCCTACCAGAAGACCAAGCCCCCGCTCGGCTGGCCCCGCGAAACCGATTCGCTCTGCCCGCGCTGCATCCCCGAAATTCGCGAACAAATTCTCAGCGGCAAGAAGCCGCTCTCCGTCCTGCTCAACGACAAGGTGGGCGAGATCAAGGCCAAGGTCATCGAGCGCGACGGCAAAATCCTGATGGTCAAGGATTGCCCGGTTCACGGTCACTTCGAGGACGTCATGTCCATCGACACCGTCTTCTTCAAACATTTGGAGGAGTGCTTCCCCGGCCGCGACATCCGGTCGCACAACGACGAACACTTGCATCACCATGGCTCCAGCACGATCACCCACGGCCGCGGTTCGGTGCTGACGATCGATCTGACCAGCCGCTGCAACATGATGTGCGACCCGTGCTTTATGGATGCCAACCAGGTCGGCTTCGTGCACGAGCTCACTTGGGAAGACATCCAGACCCTGCTCGATAACGCCATCTCGATTAAGCCCAAGCGCCAGATGTCCGTGCAGTTCTCCGGCGGCGAGCCCACCATTTCGCCGTACTTTCTGGACGCCGTGTCGTATGCCCGCAAGGTAGGTTATACCAGCGTGCAAGCGGCCACCAACGGCATCGAGTTCGCCAAGAGTCCCGAGTTTTGCCGCAAGTCCGCGGACGCCGGCCTGCGTTACGCCTACCTCCAGTTCGATGGCATCGGTAATGCCGCCAATTCGCACCGCAAGGTCGGGAACCTGTTCGACGTAAAGCTGCGCGCGATTGAAAACCTGTACACCAACGGCGTGGATATTGTGCCGGTCATCACCCTGATCAATGGCATCAACAATGAGCAGGTGGGCCGCGTGATCCAGTTCGCGCTCGACAACCCCAAGCGCATTCCGTTCCTTTCCTTCCAGCCCGTCTCTTTCACCGGGCGCGACGAAGCCGTCACCGACGAGCGCCGCATGGCGCAACGCTACACGCTGGCGAACCTGGCGCACGATGTGAAGAACCAGACCGGCTTGGGCGAGCCCGCCCGCGATTGGTTCCCATTATCCTTCATCAGTACCTTTTCCGACTGGTCCGACCTGGTGCATGGGCCGGAGCACCAATGGGGCCAGTTGAGCTGCGGATGCCATCCGAACTGCGGCGTGGGTATGGCCGTGATGGTGGATAAGCAGACTGGCGAATCCGCGCCGGTTACCGCGTTCTGGAATGCCGATCAGTTGGCCAAGGACGTGGCGCGCGTCAACGACGCGGCCCGCGGCAAATGGCTGTCGATCATCGGCATGGCGCTGGCCACGGCCCGGAATTACGATCCTTTCAAGTCGCCGACCCACTTCAAGCTGACCGACTTGATGAAGAAACTGGACAAAACCTTCGGCGCCACCGGCAAGAACTACGGCAAAGTGGGCTCGGACCGGACCATGGCGGACATCGAGAAGCGCCGCCAGGACCGCTGGAATTTCCTGCTGATCGCCGGCATGTGGTTCCAGGATCTGTTCAACTACGATTTCCGCCGAACCGAACAGTGCATCATTCCCTACGCCACGCAGGAGGGCGAAATCTCGTTCTGCGCGTACAACACCGGCGTGGGATGGCGCAACATCATCGAGAAGATGCACATGACGGCCACGTTGACCAAGTGGTACGAAGAGCATGGCCGGCACGAAATCTTCGCGGGCGGTAAAAAAGTTACGATGCAGAGCGCCGAACACTCCATGGTGCTGCGCGAGAGCATCGTCACCAACGAAGTGCAGCACGATCTCGACAAGTTGGGCATCGCCAAGAATTCCGGTGAAGAGAAGCTGCGCGCCCGCGCCGCCAAAATCAAGCAGGACGAAGAAAACGCGCGCATGGCGAAGTTGTACCGGCAGCACGTGCTCAAAGAGCAGCCCACGCCCGACCTGGTGCCGCTCGGATCGATTCAACTTGCCCCAAAACCGGCTCCGAAGCCTGCGCCGGTGGAGCATGTGGAAGAGAGAGAAGAAGTCGGCTCCTTCGGCGACTAGGCAGTTGAAAGCAGAATTGGGGGGCGGCCAAGCCGGCTGAAAGCCGGCTGCGGGCGGGATTGCCCGCCCCACCACTTTTCATCTGCTACTCCGCGATCACGTAGGTGATCGTGCGCCGGTCCGCGGCACTGCCGATCAGATATCCCGCTATGGGGGTCCCAATGGCCAGGGACACGAATGCGGCGTTCGCACTCCCGTTGTGCCGGCCCCCAAGGATACCCCCCACCCTGACCGCGGCCTCCACTCCGAAGAAGAGTCCGAGTGCGCCGCCGGCCGCCGTGCACAAGATACGCCATTGCTTCGTGGGGTGATTTACGTCCACGGCTTTCAATGTCGCGCGCGGCACCAGGAACCTTCCGCGCGGATAAGCCGCTGGATTCGACGTATTGCGAATCTCGACCGCGAACGCATCGAGCTCGACCGCCGTGGCCTTTCCTTCGATGCGCGCGCCATCCGACATCAGGATGCGCACCTTCCGTCCGATCAGAGCGGACAGACCCTCCCACTTGATCCGGCGCTGCTCCTTGCCGGCGGCTTCCGCCCGCGGCATGCCCCAAACCAGCATCACCAGCATCGAGATTCCAATTGCACACCTGCCCGGCATCGTACCCTCCTTTGTTCGAAACGGCGGCTACTCCCTATTGCGCGATCACGTAGGTGATCGTATGACGATCGGCCGCGCGGCCCAATAGGTATCCAAGAAGCGGAGTGCCCACTGCCAGCCCGGTGTATATTCCGGTCCGTGTGTGCCGCCCGCCAGTCGTGGTTCCCGCAGCCAGCGTGGCGAAGACGATCGCAATCCCGCCGCCCCCCGCGGTACATACGATCCGCCATACCTTGGTGGGACGTTCCACATCTACCGCTTTCAAGGTTGCCCGCGGCACCAGGAACTTTCCTCTGGGATACGCCGGCTGATTCGAGCTCTTGCGGATCCCGACCACCAGTGCATCCATTTCCAGCGCCATGGCCTTCCCTTCGATCCGCGCGCCATCCGGCATCACCAGGCGCACATTCTGGCCGATGATCGCCACCAGACCCTCCCATGTAATCTGAATCTCCTGGCCGGTGGCCGCCCCCGCGCGCGGCGCGCCTAGCCCAAGCATGACCCACAGCGAAAAACCGATCGCGTACCCGCTCCTCATGGCCTTGCCTCCTTTGCCTGTTTGGCGTCAGCCGCCGCGCGCGTTTCCCAAATACGCGCGGTTCCCTCCGGCGAAGTGGAATCGATGCGGGTCCCATCCGGGCTGAACACGATAGACGCAATCGCTTCGTCGTGATCCCCCATGACCAGCAGCGGATCGTAAGTCGCCGCATCCCAAACGCGCAGAGTCTGGTCGCGCGAGCCGGAGACGATGCGGCTTCCATCGGGGCTGAATGCCAGGGCCTCTACCGGCGCCGAGTGCCCTTTCAAAACAGTCAGTAACTGACCGGAGCCCGCATCCCAAATTCCTATGTCTCCGGACCCGCCGGCGCCGCCGGCAATGCGGCGGCCATCCGGGCTATAGGCGGCCGAGACGATGGTTCCCGATCCCGCCGGCGGAAGGTTGAGCTTCAGTGGAGTATCCGGCTTCGCGATGTCCCAGATCACCAGCGTCCGGTCGCCTGCGGCCGCGATGTGTTTGCCGTCGGGGCTGGGAATGGCAATGTGCACGGCGCCAGTATCCAACGCGGCGCTAAACAGGCGCTTCATCGTCGCGCTATCCCAAAGCGACACCGCGCGATCGGACGAGCCCGATACCAGTCGCGCGCCATCCGCGCTGAATGCCAGCGCCGTTACCGGGGCGGAGAGCTTGACCGGGCCGCCCATCCGGCGGCCTGTCGCCGAGTTCCAAACGCAAAGGGTATTATCCACGGATGCCGTTGCCAGCCGGCTGGAGTCCGGGCTGAAAGCCAGGGCAGTCGCCCGGCCGTAGTTGCCCGGAAGAGTCCAGGCGGTCTTTCGTTGCCGCCCGTCCCAAATCTCGAGCGATTGCGTTTTGGCGTGATCGAGCGCCAGCAGGGCGCCCCCGGGACTGGTCACGGCTCGATCGATATCGTCCTCGGCGCGTTTGAGGATGCCTCCACCATAGGTCGGAGCACTCCACACTCTCACCTCACCCAACGTGCCGGCCGCCGCGATACGCATGCCATCGGGGCTGAATGTGGTTGCCGCGATTTCGGAGCGCCATTCCCCGCCCAGAGTCGCCGCCAGTTTGCCGGATGCCGTATCCCATAGCCGCAAAGTCGTGCATGAGGCCGATGCGATGGTCGCGCCGTCGGGGCTGATGGCGACAGCCCGCACTTCGCATCCGTGGCCGGTCAAGGTGTGCAGGGGCCGGCCCGTAGCCGCGTCCCAGATACGCACCGTCTTGTCGGCGGATCCGGTCACAATCATCCGTCGATCCGGGCTAAATGTCACTGACAGGACCGGCGCGCCGTGGCCGGCGATAGTGTACATCGGATGGCCTGCGCCGGCATCCCAAACGCGAACCATCCGATCTTCGCCGGCCGAGACGAGGCGCTCGCCATCGGCGCTGAAGGCCACCGCCCATACGCCGCCTTTGTGCCCGTCAAGCTTGGCGAGCAGCCGGCCTGAAGCGGTGTCCCACATGCGGATGGTGCCGTCCCGTGCCCCCGAGACAACCCGCGTACCCGTCCAGTTGAAGGCCGCGCAAGTCGCATCGCTCTCGGCTCCGGCGAGCGTGGACAACGCTCTGCTCGAAGCCGCATCGAGGACGCACAGGCTGCGATCGCCGCTGGCGGATGCGGAGACGACCCGAAGGCCTTCCCGGTCGGCGGCGAGCACCGTCCCCAAATTCCGATAGTCGGCTGACGGCTTGTAGCTCGCAGCCAACCACCAGTCCAGCGTATCCGCGTAAGTCCGGAACATGTGGGCGCTATCCGGGCTGAAGCCCAATGCGGGTTTCGAACCCCGCGCTGGGCCCCCTGGTCCTGCCAGGCCGGCAATGCTCGTGTCGGACTTCCATAGCAGGTATCGCCATTCCCAGCCGCGCAAGTCCGGCGGGCACTGAAACAGCCGCCGCCTGGCTTCGGCGATGTCGTTGGAACGGATATGCAGATCGGCGGCGATCAGATTCGCGGCATAGCCCTGCCGTTGGGCAGCCAGCCGCTGCCGTTCGGCCGAGGAGCGCTGCTCATCGGCAGCCCGGCTCTGCCGTTCGGCGACCTCCCGCTGCTGTTCCGCGGCGGAGCGCTGCTCCACGGCCTCCGCGCCGCGCCGGCGGGCCTCCGCTGTCTGCTGTTCGGCGACTTTTCGTTCGCGCTCAGCCTCCGCGTGCTGCAGTTCCGCTTCCTTCCGTTGTTGGTCCGCGGTCAGGCGGGACTGCTCAGCCAGGGTCCGCTGCTGTTCGGCGCGCTGGCCCTGCCGGCTGGCTTCCGCGCGTTCCCGATCGGCCACTACCCGCTGCCGTACGGCCTCGGCGCGCTGCCTTTCCGCCTCCGCGCGCTGCGCTTGCGCCTCCAGACGCTGCCTCTCCGCCCGGAAATACAGCACCGTGCTGGCGCCCAGCCCCATCAGCAAGGAAAGGAACACCGCCGCCAGCGCCAGCACAGGTCCCCGATGCTTCCGGATAAACTTGCCGAGACGGTACGACGTGCTGGGCGGGCTGGCCATCACCGGCTCGTCGCGCAAGTGCCGCGCGATGTCGGCGGCGAACTCGGAGGCCGAGGCGTAGCGGCGCGCGCGGTCCTTGGCCATGGCCTTCATGGTGATCCAATTCAAGTCGCCCCGCAGGTCGCGTTCGAGGCCGGCCACGTCTGTCTGCCGCCGTTGGGCAACATCGGCCGCCGCGGCCCCCAGGCTCGAGAAGCGCGCACTGGGCCGGGGCGGCTCCTCCTCCCGGATCATGCGGCGGATTTCGTCATATGCCGCGCGCCGCAAGCTCCTGGAATCGAACGGCAGCACTCCGCACAAAAGTTGGTACAGCAGCACGCCCAGCGAATAAATGTCGGTAGTGGTATCCACATCCACGCCGCTCATTTGCGCCTGTTCCGGGCTCATGTACTCAGGCGTTCCGATCAGGATGCCCCACTCTGTAAATACACTGTGCTCCGTCAGGCGCCGATCCACCGCTTTTGCCACGCCGAAGTCGATGACTTTCGGCACCGGCTTCTCGTCCTGCAGCCACACCAGCACATTTGAAGGCTTGATATCGCGGTGGATGATCCCTTTCTGATGCGCGTGCTGCACGGCCTGGCAGACTTGGGCGAATAGTTCGAGGCGCTGGCGGTTGCTCATCCGGTTCTTATCGCAGTATTCCGTGATCGGAACGCCGGGTACGTATTCCATCACGAAATACGGTGTGCCTTCGGGCGTGGCGCCGGCATCCAGCACCTTTGCGATGTTCGGATGATCCATCAGGGCCAGGGCCTGACGCTCGGATTCGAAGCGCGCGATGACTTCGCGGGTATCCATTCCAAGCTTGATTACTTTCAGCGCCACCAGCCGTGAGATCGGCTGCCGCTGCTCGGCCAGATATACCGTGCCCATGCCGCCTTCTCCCAGCAATCGGACAATGCGGTAGGCGCCATAGGTCCGCCCGGCGGCGCTGCCTTCGTCTTCGTCGCCGCGGTCTTGGGCATCGAGAGGGCTGCCTGGCCGCATGGCCATCTGCAGCAGGCACCGGGGACAAATCCCTCCTTCGGCCACCGCGCGATCCAGAATCGCGCCGCATTGCGGACACTGTGGCTGGAGGGGCATTGTCTTCTTGTACTGAAGCGATTCGCAGTAAAGGTTACGCCGACACCGCGGACAAGAGAAATCGCATCTCTTCCTCGACCTGTTCGGGTCCGGCCACGGTCTCGGCGATTTCCGCCATCAGCACTTTGCGGAATCGCCGACGCAAGCGGTGCACGGCCACCTTCGCGGCGCCTTCGCTCATTCCCAGTTGGGCGGCCAGTTCACCGTAAGAGACGCCCGCCGGATCGCCCGTCAGAAAGATCTTAAGCCGATCGAATCGCGCGTTCATCGCGGATTCCCGGCTCAACCTCTCCAGCGTACGTTCCAGCAGCACCGTCGCCCAGCGCCGGTCATAAATCCTCTCGGGGGTTAGGTCATGCGCGGGCTCCACGCTGTAGCGCCTTTCTGCGTCCTGCGCATCCAGCGCCACCAATGGTTGGCCGCCACCCCGCTTGCCCGCGCGTTGACGATCGCGCTCATTGGCGACGAAATGCTTGAACGCTCCCAGCAGGAACGAGCGGAATCGTCCCCGCTCCCGGTCGAAATCCGCCAGGTAATCTTTTTCCAGCACCACGGCAAAGAAGCCCTGCGTCAGATCCTGCGCGTCTTCCACGCCATGGCCCTGACGCCGCACATAGGCATACAGAGGATACCAGTAACTCTCGCAAAGACTGGCTAAGGCTTCCCGCGCGCCGCTGCCGGGCGCCTGGTGGGTGGCTACGATCAGGCTCCAGCGTGTTGTGGGAAACTGCCCCCGCGCCGGCGGCGCGTTTCGATCGACGTCCATGGAACCAGCCCGGCCTCGGTATCTATGGAGTGTACTAAATCGTGGCGCCGGCGTGTGCCCTGTGTAACCTCTTCGCGGATTTGCGTCATGGAGGCATAGGATTTGCATCCGGGAGGGATCGTCAGATGAATCGAATACGACTACTTGCCGCCATTCTTCTGCTGGCAGCCATGACAGGCGCTTGCTCCATTAAAAAGGTCGCGGTGAATAAAATGGCGGACGCCCTGGCTTCCACCGGCACGACGTTCGACGCGGACGACGATCCCGACTTGGTGGGCGAGGCATTGCCCTTCGCCTTGAAGCTGATGGAAAGCCTGTTGGCCGAATCCCCCCGGCATACCGGCCTGCTGCTTGCTACGGCGAGCGGTTTTACGGAATACTCCTATGCATTCGTCGGAGAAAGGGCCGAGCGCGAGCTCACCGAAGATGTCGCCGCGAGCAACGCACTGCGCCTGCGCGCGCGGCGCCTTTATCTGCGCGCCCACGCCTATGGTATGCGCGCCCTGGAGGTGCGCTACCCGGGCTTCGGCGCCGCCCTCGAAGACGATCAAAAGGCCGCACTCGCGCGGGTTCGAAAGCGCGACGTGGCGCTTCTCTACTGGACCGCCGCCGCACAGGGTCTGGCGATCTCCGCATCCAAGGACGATCCCGAGACGATCGCCCAGTTTCCCATCGTCGAAGCGTTGATCCGGCGCGCAATCGAACTCGATGAGGCCTGGGGCGAAGGCGCACTGCCGGAGTTTTTGATCAACGTTGAATCGTCGCGCAACGGCGTGAAAGCCGAAGAACTTCAGGCCCGCATGCAGGGGGACTATGAGCGCGCGCTACGCCTTTCGGACGGCCGGCGAGCCAGCCTGTTCGTGGCCTACGCCGAAAGTTCCTGCATCCCGGCGCAGAACCGGGCCCGGTTTCAGGTACTGCTCGAACGCGCGTTGCGCATCGACCCCGACCAGCATCCCGAGAACCGGCTCGCTACTCTGATATCCCAACGCCGGGCGCGCTGGCTGTTGGGCCGCGCCGACGACTTGTTCCTGGAAGTATCCGCCGCGACGGCCAAGGAGAATTAAAATGCTGCGATTGACAACGAGTTTCTTAATACTAGGATGCCTGACTCCGTCTTTGCCGCAAACCGTCATCAAGATGGGGACGCTCGCTCCAGACGGCTCGCCCTGGCACCTGGCTCTGCAATCGATGGCTGAACGATGGCGCAAGATTTCCGGCGGCCAGGTCAAGCTGGTCATTTATCCCGGCGGCGTACTCGGCGACGAGCCCGACATGGTAAACAAGATGCGCATCGGCCAGATCCAGGCGGCCGGACTCTCCGGCGCCGGGTTGTCCGGCATCGAGCCGGGTGTAATGGCTCTCCAGATTCCCATGATGTTCGACTCCTACGAAGAGCTGGATTATGTGCGGGAACGCGTCGCGCCGCGCCTGGAAAAGATGATGGAAGCCCGCGGGTATCTGGTGTTGAACTGGGGCGACGTAGGCTGGGTTCATTTCTTCACCACCCGGCCCGCGGCTCGATTGTCGGAGATGCGCAACATGAAGCTATTTACCTGGGCGGGGGACAACGACACGCTGGAACTCTGGAAGGCGAACGGATTCCGCGCCGTGCCGCTGGCCGCCACCGATATCCTTACGGGGTTGCAGACCGGGCTGATCGACGCGGTCCCCACGACGCCACTTTATGCCCTGCTCAATCAGAGTTTTGGCATCGCCCACTGCATGACGGCCGTGAAGTGGGCTCCGCTGGTGGGCGCCACAGTGATTACCACCCGCCTGTGGAATGCTCTCCCCGCCGCCGAACGCAGCGACATGCTGAAGGCCGCTCGCGAAGCGGGCGTGAGCATGCGCGGCGACATCCGGAAGATGGGTGACGAAGCCATCGCCACCATGCAGAAGCGCAAGTTGCAGGTGATTCCGGTGGACGCCGCAATCATAGCGGATTGGCGCAAGGAAGCGGAGCGGGTCTATCCGAAGCTGCGTGGCGCACAGGTGCCGGCCGAACTGTTCGATGAGGTCCGCGGGCTGCGCGACCAGTATCGCGCATCCGCGGCGGGGGATCGAAAATGAGCGCGCCAGCGGCCACGTCCCTCGATCTGCCGGTCGAGAATAGCACCCGATCGACGCCCATCGAGCGGATACTTCCCGCGGTGGCCCTGACCTTGTTAGCCGTGCTTCCGATTGCCGAAATGATTTCCCGCCAGTGGAGGCTTCCCGGCATCCCTGGATCGACCCTCATCGTGCAGCATTTGACGCTGTGGATCGCGTTCCTGGGGGCGGCTCTGGCCGCTCGCTCCAATCGGCTCCTGGCTCTGTCGGCCAACACGTTTCTTCCCGAGAACTGGGCCGCGTCCGTACGCATTTTCGTCTCCGCCATCGGCGCGGCGATCACCCTGTGCCTAGCCTGGGCCGCCGCTCTGTTCGTGAATGCGGAGCGCCTCGGAGGCGGCAGGCTGGCGGCCGCCATTCCGAGTTGGGTGGCGCAAGCCGCTATGCCGGCCGGCTTTCTGTCCGTCGCGATCGGCATCGTGTGGCACGCCGCGCCACACCGCCGCGGCAGGCTGCTGGCGGCGTTTGGACTCTTGATTCCGTGCATGCTCGGGCTCTTTCCCGCGCCCCACAGTGGC
>Ga0187871_10002471_pt1 | contig 15048 bp, 13 predicted proteins | sample June2016WEW_16_1_FD_132988 | JGI IMG/M metagenome (GOLD analysis project Ga0187871, IMG submission 132988) | Peatland microbial communities from SPRUCE experiment site at the Marcell Experimental Forest, Minnesota, USA - June2016WEW_16_10 | ecosystem: Environmental > Terrestrial > Soil >... | reverse complement strand
GTCAGGTCGAGGATATTGTTGTAGGATAGCTCCCGGCCGTGGAGTTGGTGGAAGTGCTCGAAGAACCCGCCGTACAATGCCGCCGGCTGATGTGGGTTCTCCCCGTAACGCAGGTCCTGTGCCTTTTTCAGCGAGAGGCTCAGCGTCTCCGGCAAAGGTGACGCCGCTTCGGCTTTCGACTTCATCCTCTCGGCATGCAGATATTGCGCGATGGCTCGGTCGTACCTCGATACGGTTTCAAAGACCTTTACCGCGAGCTTCCACCGGAACGCCTCGCAGGTGTTACCGTCGTGTTCCTTGATATCGTGGAGCACGGCATCGTAATCGGATGGATCGACAACCACCGTAACGCTCGCATGGTTCTTTGCGGCGCTGCGCAACAGGCTCGGCCCGCCAATGTCGATATTCTCAATCGCATCCTGCAGCGACACATCGGGCCTGGCAATGGTTTTCTCGAATGGATACAGATTCACCGCCACCAGGTCAATCGGTTTGATCCCGTGCCGGGCGGCTTGTGCCTCGTGGTCCGGGCTTCCTCGAAGATAAAGCAGTCCGCCGTGCACTTTCGGGTGCAGCGTCTTGACCCGTCCATCCAGCATTTCCGGGAAGCCGGTAAACTCGCCGATTTCAACCACGGGAATCCCTGCCTGGTTCAGGCACCGAGCGGTGCCGCCTGTGGAGACGATCTCGACCCCAAGCCCGTGCAATTCCTTGGCAAATTCGACCAGCCCCGTCTTTTCAGAAACGCTTACCAGCGCCCGTTGAATTTTGGCCATGACTATGGCCAGCGTAGCGGATGAACGCGCGCGCTTCAATCGAATTTCAACTCGGGGGATTCGGCCCGGATCAGCTCCCAACCCGAGTCGCTCCGGCGAAAAACCAGGCGAAATCGATCTTCCCGCGCCTCACTGTCGGACAGGCGGCCCCTCGCCTTGGCGATGATCTTGGCGATGAATACGGCCTGCGCCTTCTGGTGATCCGGCTCGACGGTGACGGTCAGGTCGCTGATATGAATGAACACCGGATCGTACTGCGCCCGGTATGCGCGCACCGCGCCGAGCAGAGTGGACTTGTCCATGCCCCAATCGTCGCTATAGTCGCCAGCCAACGCGTCGGACAAGCGCAACACCTCCCCTTTCTCCACCGCAGCGGCCATCGTGGCTATCTGGCGCTGTATCCGCGTTTCGTCCGTGACAAATGCCCATTGCCACGCCCGCCAGAGCGCGAAGCCGATGATCGCCGCCGCCACAATTCGCAACAACCATTTCATCGCTTCCATCTCCAGTGACCGATCATGCGCGCCCGGACCAGCCGCAGGGCAACAAAACCTTGAACATAATCCTCGCGCGGAAGATCGCGATTGTCACCGCAAACGAACACCTTTGCGGAGGGCGCAATCGTTGGGTCCATTTGCCAGCCGGAATTCGGCTTGGTGTATGGTTCGGCCAGCGGGTTGCCGTTGATCATAAAAATGCCGCGTTTGATTGAGACGGTTTCGCCGGGCAACGCAATCACGCGTTTCACGAAATACAGCGGCGGATCGTCCGCTGTTCGAAACACGACTATGTCGCCCCGCCGTGGCTGGTAATGTCGCACCCGTCGCATCAGACAAAAATCCCAGGATTTCAATGTCGGCGACATGCTGTCGCCGATGACCACGTAGGGCGCCGCGACGAACTTCGCCACCAGAAACAAGCACACGCCGAGTAAAACAAGCCACAGCAGTGATTTGGCTCGGAGTTTCATGGGTTCGCCGGGCCCAATAGGACCGCAAGAATCAATGCCGCTGTAGGAGCGAATTGCATTCGCGAGGTTTCGCCTGGCCACACTATGGCCGCAAGCAACAACCATTGGCAAGCCTGGGGCCTCGGCTCGTCACTCGATCACGACGATCGGCCTGCCTCGGCGAATCTCGCCGATGACGAAAGACTTCACCCCCAGACGCGTGGCAACCTTCTGGAAAGCGGGAACCGAAGGGGCATCGGCGATGATTACCAAACCGATCCCCATGTTGAATACGTGATGCATTTCCTCGTCAGCCACGCCACCGCCCTCCTGCAATAGTTTGAATATCGGCAGGACATCCCATGACCCATTTCGAATCACGGCAGTGCAATTCCTGGGCAACACGCGCGGAATATTGTCATAGAATCCCCCGCCCGTTATATGCGCAATCCCATGGATCGAGTCGCGAATTGGGGATTTCGTCCTGCGCGCCGTCCTGACGACGGGCCAATAGTTGCGATGCACTTTCAGCAATTCTTCTCCAAACGTACAGCCGAGTGCGCCATGATAATCATCGAGCCGTACGCGCATCTGGGCAAAGAGAATCTGCCGCGCCAGGGAATAGCCGTTGGTGTGCAGCCCGCTGCTGGCCAGGCCGATGATCGCGTCGCCGGACCGGATGCGGGAGCCATCGATCATCCGGTCGCGCTCCACCACGCCAACGATTGTGCCCACCAAATCATAGTCGCCCGCAGCGTACAGGCCCGGCATCTGGGCGGTTTCGCCGCCGATCAACGCGCACCCGGCGTCGGCGCAGGCCTTGGCCAGGCCATCAATAAGCCGACCGAACACCCGCGGCGCCAGCTTGCCCATGCCGATGTAATCCAGAAAAAAAAGCGGTGCGGCGCCGACCACGGCGATATCGTTGACGCAATGGTTCACGAGGTCCCGGCCGACCGTTTCGTGTTGGTTGAGCGCGACGGCGATTTTGAGTTTCGTGCCGACACCGTCCATGCTGCTCACCAGCACGGGCCGTTTGTGCCTCTTCACATCGAGGGCAAACAAGCCCGCAAACCCGCCAATGGAACCCAGGACCTCCGGCCGGAGCGTCCGGCAAACCTTCGATTTGAGTCCGGCCTTCAGCGTGTCAGCCAGATCGATATTTACGCCCGCGGCAGCGTATGCGCCGCCGGTTGTCTTCCGGGAATTCACCGCGCGCAGTGTGTGAGAACACCCAACAAAATGCAAGGCGGCTGCTTGCCCATCCTGTCTGGCAGGACACTACGTATCATCCTGGACCCTATCTGAAACTGACCGACGATGGCGGGTGTGGCGCCGTTCCATGGCAAACTTGTCCAGTTCAGAATCAACGGGCGACGGATAGCTGCCGGTGTAGCAGGCAGTGCAGAATTCGTTTGCCCCCACCCCCGTGGCGGCAATCATTCCGTCCAGGCTGAGGTAGCCAAGGGAATCGGCCCCGAGAAAATCGCGGATCTGCTCCTGCGAATTGTTCGCCGCCATCAGTTCTTTGCGCGTCGGGAAATCGATCCCGTAGGGGCACGGCCATTTATGCGGCGGGCAGGAGACGCGCACGTGAACCTCCCTGGCCCCTGCCTCGCGCAGCGTGATGATCCGCGCCCGCGCGGTCGTGCCGCGCACGATCGAATCGTCCACCACAACCACGCGTTTTCCGGCCACCATTTCCCCAATGAGGTTGAGTTTCACGCGAACGCTGAAATCGCGGATCAGCTGGCTCGGTTGCAAGAACGTTCGGCCCACATAATGGTTGCGCACGAAGGCATTGCCGAAGGCAATGCCGCTTTGCTCGGCGAACCCCATGGCGGCCCAGTTGCCGCTGTCCGGCACGGGTATGACAAGGTCGGCGCTGACCGGATGCTCGCGGGCAAGTTGGCGGCCGAGGTTGATCCGCACCTGGGCCACATTCTTGTTGGACATATCGCTGTCGGGCCTCGCGAAATAAACAAACTCAAAAATACAGAATGCCCGACGTTGCGTTGTGTCGGCCCACGGATTGACGGAACGGAGACCGTCCCGATTGATGGCGATGATCTCGCCCGGCATGATCTCTCGGACGTACTCCGCATCAATCAGATCGAGTGCGCAAGTTTCGCTGGCCAAAACCCATGCCGCCTGATCCTGGTGGGGCTCCTTCTTCGGAGCAGGCAGCCGGCCCAGCACCAGCGGACGGATCCCGTACGGGTCGCGGATGCCGATGAGTTCATCCTCCCCCAGGATGACCAGCGAATAGGCGCCCTCGAGCCTGCGCATGACCGCTTCGAGCGAGTGCGCGCGGTCTCCGGCGGGGGAACGTGACAGCAGATGCAGAATGATCTCGCTGTCCACCGTCGTATGAAAAATCGAGCCCATCTTTTCGAGCTCAGCGCGGAGGCGGGCCGCGTTGGTGAGATTGCCGTTGTGGCCGATGGCGATCTGGCCACACGCGCAGTCTACGGCAAGCGGCTGCGCGTTCTTAATGGTGGAACTACCCGTGGTCGAGTAACGGACGTGACCGATCGCCAGATGACCCGGCAGCGAGCGGAGGATGTCCTTGTCAAACACCTGGCCGACGAGCCCCATGCCTTTGTATGTGCGCAGGTCGACGCCGTCCGACGCGGTGATCCCTGCGCTTTCCTGGCCACGATGCTGTAATGCGTACAGCCCGTAATACGTTAGGTCGGCTGCATTCGGGTGTCCGTAAATCCCAAACAAGCCACAACTATGCCGTGGCCGCTCGCAATCTTCCGGGTTCATGGCTCGAACGACTCGCCTAGACGTCCACCGACGATCGAATGGACTGTCTGCGGCAGAATCCTTTAGCCCGGCCAGCGACAAATAGCAAGGTGCAACGTCCGCCGCGACAGCAGATTTCCTGGTTGGTGGATGTACGCCTCTGCCCGCGAAGCCCGTTCGTCTACGATGTTGCGGTTGCCGATGAACCCGCGGACCGATTCCCGTCGCGAAGTTCTTCCAGGGTCTTCAACAACTGGGCATTGGTGAACGGCTTGGAAAGAAGGCGGTCGACTCCTTCGCAGAAATCGGCAGGCAATTCACTGGCGTTGACGCCCGATACCGCGACCACCTTCATTTTCGGGCTCAGCTTGCGCAGAAACTGAAGTGTCGCCGCGCCGTTGAAGCGGGGCATGTTGAAATCGAGCAGCACCGCGCCGACGTCATGCCCGGCATAACGCATCATGTCGAGTCCCTTTGGACCCGTGCTGGAGACCAGAACATTGTAGCCTTCCTCGCCAAGTATCGTGCGCATGGAGTCGAGAAAAGCCGAATCGTCATCAATGACCACAATGGTGTCTTTGGGTTCGGCGGTGTGGGAGGACTGTTTCCGCTGCGCTCTCGACCCGAGAGCCTCCGACCCAAACAATGCCATGGCTGCGCCAAATATACCCATATATTTGCCTCCCATTCTTACGGCGACTTAACAGCTGCTTGATACACACCTTCCGGAGTGCTGCAGGGTTTGTGCCAAAGAGGTGCGAGTAAAAAACAGAGGGAATTCCCCACTCCTCGCATCAAGCGACTGGAAAACTCTTCGCGCAATAATTTGGGACTGAGTGGGTTAGCTCCGAAATTCCGAGTGAGACGACCTCCAGCGACCGAACTATTGCCCGACAAGTACGTGCACTCCCTCTGGAACGGGCACGCCTCCCGCACGTTCAACCGTCACGGCAAACTTGTCAATGCAGGCCATATCCTTGGCCAGCTTGACTGGGAACACTGCGTGACCCGAATCATCCGTCCAGCCGATGCCGGCAGCGACCGGCGGTTCAGTCCCACAGCTTGCCCAAAGTTCCAGGCATTTGCCCTGGCTCTGTTGAACCGGTGTGCAATTGGAGACGACCATGAACCCCGTTTTCCTGTTCCCGTTCCAGTACACCCTGGCCATGGCCTTGGTTTCGCCCTTGGGATCGACCAGGGGCGTCACGCGAGTGGCGGGATCCATGAAAAGGTCGAGCGACGATGTTTCCTCATCCATCTTCTTCTGGAGCGCGGCAGTTTGCCCGTTCTGCTGGTCGAGCTTCTCGCGCATTCGGTCGGCCGCCCGCAGCAATCCGTCCTTCTCTTCCGACAATGTTTTGTTCGCGGCGCGCAACGCATCCAGATCATGTTGCTGCTCCAGATTCTGGCTGCGAAGCTGCTCCAACCTCCCGGCAGACTCTTTGTTCTGGGCCTGGAGCCGGCTGCTCAGTTCGGCCAGGCTGCCCTGCTGTTCCTGGCTCTTTCCGAGAAGATTGTTGTAGGAATCCGTTGTCGCCTGGAGTTGATGGGTTACGTCTCGAAGCTCCCCGCTCAGGTTGACCACCACCGCGGCAAGCACCGCCGCCGCGGCCCACGGAATGAGTCGGACAATGAGCCAGCCGAGCCGGCTACCCGCAGGTGCCGTCCGCCGAGCGGGAGCCGCCACCGCAACCGCCGCCGGGGCCGGCGCGTGATGTTTGCCGGTATCGACTGTTGCGGCGATCCGATCGTACAGGCCGGGCGACGGCTTCGCCACTGGCGCGGCCAGGGCAATCTGGTCGGCGACGGCCTGATATTCCGTCAATTCCCTGACGCACCGTTCGCGGTTCTCGGCGACGTACCGCTCAAAGTTGTGCAGCTCGTCACCGTCGAGCGCGCCGACGACGTAGAGCGGAAGCATCTCACGGAATGTCTCGTGAGTCATGGCTTCCCTTCCCCTCCGCCCCCGCTGCTGAGTAGCTCGCGCAACCGCATCATCCCGTTCCGTATCCGGGTCTTCACCGTGCCCAGCGGCTGGCCGAGTTGTTGGGCAATCTCAAATTGGGTCAAGCCGCCGAAATACGCCATTTCAATGGCCGAACGCTGCTCCGCCGGCAACGACTTCAATACGGCCCTAATCGCCCGTTGCGCTTCGGACGCCGACGCCTCATCCGCCGGTGTCCTCGCTTCGGAGGTCTTTACAGTGTCCCTGGCCATGGATTCGGTGACGCGAGAGCGTGTCTTGCGCGACCGCAGCCGATCAATGGCCCGGCTGCGGGTCAGCATGATCAGCCAGCCGATCGGTTTGCCCCGTCCTTCGTCGAATGAGCCCGCCGTTTTCCAAACCTGTACGAACGCTTCCTGCAACACATCCTCCGCCTCAGCACGGTCGGAGAGAACTTTCAGCGCCAAAGCGAACAGCACGGTGTTGTGGCGGGCATACAGTTGACGAAGCGCGTCATTATCGCCAGCCGCCACCCCACGCAACAACGCGCGGTCGTCGGCTGCGTCTGTCGAAACAGTGCTCAGGCGTTCCTGGCCGTCAGCCATCGGCGGACTGTAGCAACAGCGCCACAAGCTGGCCAGTGAAAAAGTCCTCCACGCGTCACCCGCAACCAATGGCTTGATCATCCCACGAATACTACGGCGGCACCGCTCATCGTGGATTGCCGGTCGTTGCTTCTCAGCCGCTCATCAATCGCCCAATGGCATTCCACCAAACGTCGCGCAGATCCGACACATTCCATGACAAGTCGCCGCTGCGCCTGGTGATAATCAACTCGCTGCCTCCCGTTGCGCCCAGTACCGTTACGGGAAGTCCGCCCTCCGCGATTCTCGGCATGTTCTCCGGCCGACAACTCACAATCACCCGCGATTGAGTCTCACCAAACAGCGCTGCATCCAATCTCGGCCCGATCGCCGGCAGATCGATGCTCGCGCCGACAGGCGCCTCCCCGTTCGACATGCAGCACTCGGCCAGCGCCACCGCCAGGCCACCCTCGCTGCAATCGTGGGCACTCCTAACCCAACCCTGGCGAATGATTTCCAGCACGTAATCCGACAGGCTTTTTGCAAACTTCAGGTCCATCCGCGGCGCCCGCCCTGTCTTCAGCCCGTGAATCCGTTTCAGGTACTCGCTCCCGCCGAGTTCGTCGCCAATCTCGCCAATCAGCAACACCGCGTCTCCCGCGCCCTTGAACCATTGCGTGGTGATATGTTTCGGATCGTCAATCAAGCCGAGCATCCCGATCGTCGGCGTCGGATCGATCGCCCCCGCGGGACATTCGTTGTAAAAACTCACGTTCCCGCCCGTCACCGGCGTGCCAAATACGGTGCACGCTTCGCAAATCCCCTCGATGCACCGCCGGAACTGCCAGAACACTTCCGGCTTCATCGGGTTGCCAAAATTCAGGTTGTCGGTAATTGCCAGCGGCCGCGCTCCGCTGCAGACGAGGTTGCGCACCGGCTCGGCCACCGCAATCCTGCCGCCCTCCAGCGGATCCAGGTAACAATATGTCGCGTTGCCATCGGTCGTAAATGCGATGTATTTTTCGCCCTTGCCGGCCGCGGCGCCGAGGTCAGGCCGGTTCAAATTAATCCGCACGACCGCGGCGTCGCTGCCAGGCCCGACGACTGTCCCGTGCTGGACCATGTGATCGTATTGGCGATAGACCCAGTTCTTGGAGGCAATGGTCGGCGAAGCGAGCAACTCCACCAGCACGCCGTGATAATCGTCCGGCTCTTTGATGTCCTGAATTTCGAATTTCGCGTTTCGAATTTCCCAGTCCGGCTGCCTCACTTCCCGATGGTACACCGGCGCGTCTTCGGCCAGTTGCCGGGCCGGTATCTCCGCCACGACCCTGTTTCCAGCCTTCACCCGCATCAAACCGTCGCCGGTCACGCGGCCGATCGTCACCCCGTGCAGGTCCCACTTGTTGAAAATCGCCTCGACCTCCTTTTCGCGCTCCTTCTGCGCGATCAACAGCATCCGCTCCTGCGATTCGCTCAGCAGGATTTCGTACGGCGTCATGCCGCTCTCGCGTTTCGGCACGAGATCCAGGTCAATCTCGGTACCCGTGCCGCCGCGGCTGGCTGTTTCGCAGGTGGAACAAGTCAGTCCCGCTGCGCCCATGTCCTGAATGCCCACCACCAACCCGTCGGTCCGCATTACCTCCAGACACGCTTCCAACAACAGCTTCTCCATGAACGGATCGCCCACCTGCACCGACGGCCGGTCCTGTTGCGATTCCTCGGTGAGTTCCCGCGAAGCGAACGCCGCCCCGGCCAGGCCGTCCCGACCCGTAGCGCTGCCGACGTAGATGACGGGATTGCCGGCGCCGGCTGCCTTGCCCCGCTTAATCTGGTCGTGACGCAGCACGCCCAGCGACAACACGTTGACCAGCGGATTGCCGTTATAACATTCATCGAAGTACACCTCGCCGCCGACTGTCGGTATCCCGATGCAATTGCCGTAATGGGCAATTCCCGCCACTACGCCGCCAAACAACCTCCGGTTGGTGGCGCCGGCATCGCCGCCTGTGCCGCCATTGGAACCCTCATCAATCGGCCCGAACCGCAGCGAGTTCATGCTCAGAATCGGCCGCGCACCCATCGTAAAAATATCGCGGATGATCCCACCCACACCCGTCGCCGCGCCTTGGAACGGCTCGACCGCGCTCGGATGATTGTGCGACTCGATCTTAAAGGCGATCGCCCAGCCGTCACCGATGTCCACAATGCCCGCGTTTTCCTCGCCCGCCTTGACGAGTATGAAGGGCGCCTCCCGTGGGAATTTCTTCAGCTCGGCTCGTGAATTCTTGTAACTGCAATGCTCGCTCCACATCACCGAGAAGATTCCCAACTCGGTGATGTTCGGCTCGCGCCCGAGAATCTGTTTGATCCGATCGTACTCCTGATCCGTGATCCCGTGCCGGGCAATGATCTCGGGCGTTATCGCCACCACGGTTTTCATCTCGCCAGAGCCTCTATATCACGCGCCACCCCAAAAACGAAGTCATTCGGCGGCGGCGATTGCTCGTAAGCCAGGGGGCATTACGTAACCAGAACCGCATGGACTACCTCATTAAGCTGCAGGAGATGATTGACGAATACAGAAGCGGATCGATCAACGTGGAGACATTCTTCAAGCGGTTGGTGCAATTCAGCCCGTCGCTGCGGGCCATTTAGGTGGACAGTCGGTGGCACTCCGGCGGAGAAGACGTGCAGGTTACCGGGTTGACACCGCATCCCCAGCCGTCTTAACTCACGTTCTCTCAGGGACTTGACGGGCCTGTTAGAATTGAACGTGGTTAGCATGCGCCATGTCAAAATGGTGACTTCAGGTTCGTGAACCTCAACAGGAAAACCAATGGAACAAGGCATCGCTGCGATTAACGAGCAGGTAAAACGCGAAAGCGAGTTTGTACGAGTGCTGGTCGGCGAGATCAGCAAGGTCATTGTCGGACAGAAATATCTGATTGAACGATTGTTGATTGGATTGCTGGCAGACGGGCACGTCCTGCTGGAAGGTGTGCCGGGCCTGGCCAAGACGTTGTCAGTGAAGACGCTCTCGGCCGCGATCCAGACGTCCTTCCACCGGATTCAATTTACACCCGACCTGTTGCCCGCGGACGTGGTCGGCACGCTGATCTACAACCCCAAAGATGGCGAGTTCCGCATCAAGAAGGGGCCGATTTTTGCCAACCTGATTCTGGCTGACGAAATAAACCGCGCGCCGGCCAAGGTGCAAAGCGCATTGTTGGAAGCGATGCAGGAGCGTCAGGTCACGATTGGCGAGCAGACATTCAAACTGCCGGAGCCGTTTCTGGTGCTGGCAACGCAGAACCCGATTGAGCAGGAGGGCACCTATCCGCTGCCGGAGGCGCAGGTTGACCGGTTCATGCTCAAGCTCTCGATCCAGTACCCGAGCAAGTCGGAAGAGCGCGAGATACTGGATCGTATGGCCGAAACGGGCAAACAGATCATCACGCAGCCCGTGGTCGCGTCCGATCAGATCCTCAAGGCGCGTAAGGTGGTGGATGCCGTCTACATGGATGAGAAGATCAAGAACTACATTGTCGACCTGGTCCATGCCACGCGCGAACCGGCCCAATACAAGATCGACGTGGCCCGACTCATCCAATACGGGGCGTCGCCGCGGGCGACGATTTATCTGACGGTTGCCGCCAAGGCCTACGCGTTTCTCCAGGGCCGCGGCTACGTCACGCCGCAAGACGTTAAAACGATCGGCATGGACGTGCTTCGCCATCGCGTGATTGTCAGCTACGAAGCCGAAGCGGAGGAAATGACCAGCGAGAATGTGATCAAGAGAATCTTTGATGAAGTACCGGTGCCATGAAGCAGTAGATGGTAGGCAGGAAGAAACAATGGCCATCGCATATTTTGAGCAACTGGAAGTGTGGCAAAAAGCTCACGCCGTGGTGTTCCCGCCCCAATGAATCCCGATCGAGATTCCCAGTCTACTGCCTACCGTCCACTGCCTGCGGACATCTTCAAGAAAGTCCGGCAGATTGAAATCCGCACGAACCGCGAGGTCACGGACGCGCTGGGCGGCCAGTACCATTCCGTTTTCAAGGGCCGCGGAATGGAGTTTGAAGAGGTCCGCGAATATCTGCCGGGCGACGAAGTGCGGTCCATTGACTGGAACGTCACGGCGCGGTTCGGGCATCCGTACATCAAGAAGTTTACGGAAGAGCGCGAGTTGACCGTGATGCTGGTGGTGGACGTGAGTGCTTCGGGGCAATTCGGCAGCGTGCGGCAAACGAAGAACGAGCTGGCAGCAGAACTGGCGGCCGTGCTCGCCTTTTCGGCCATTCGCAACAACGACAAGGTCGGTCTGATCATGTTCAGCGACCTGATCGAGAGATTTGTCCCGCCGAAGAAGGGGCGCCGCCACGTCCTGCGGGTGGTGCGCGAGATCCTTGCATTTCAGCCCCGAGGACGAGGGACGGACCTCTCCCTGGCGCTGGATTACCTTAACCGCGTTCAGCCGCGTCGGGCGGTGACATTTGTTGTGTCGGACTTCCAGGTGGCCGATGAGGAATCGGTCCGCAAGAAGCTGGGTGTAACGAGCAGGCGGCATGACGTGATCGCGCTGAGCCTGCGCGATCCGCGCGAGGAAGAATTGCCTGCGGTCGGGCTGGTCGAGTTGCGCGACGCCGAGACCGGGGAGCGGGCATTGGTCGACACATTCGACCGGAGGGTTCGCCAAGAGTTTGCGGCGAAGGCGCAGTTGCGGCTGGAGGGATTGCGCCGGTTGCTGCGGTCGGCGAGCGTGGACCAGGTGGAGATTCGTTTGGATGCAGATTACCTGCTGCCGTTGATTCGGTTTTTCAGGATGCGCGAGCGACGAATCTAATGGAAGATATTCACGATATCAAAGGATTGGTGGCTCTGCCCCAGCAGTGGTGGTGGCTCTGGCTGTTATTGGCGGCGGCCGCGGCAGCGGTCACATTTTGGCTATGGAGACGGCGGCAGCAGTCCGGTGCATCCGCGTTTGTCGCTCCGCCTCCGACGCCGTACGAAATCGCGATTCGGGAACTGCGACGGCTGCGCGAGGAGAATCCGCCGGTGGAAGAGTTTTACACGCGATTATCGGACATCGTGCGGCAATACCTCGAAGGCCAGATGGGCCTGCGCGCGCCCGAGCGCACCACGGAAGAGTTTCTGTATGAAGTGTCCCTCGACCAATCCCTTTCCTCCGACCACCGGAAATTGCTCGGGGCGTTCCTGCAGGAAGCCGACCTCGTAAAGTTTGCGAAGTTTCAGCCGGGTGCCGAGGAAAGGATGCGCGCGCTGGAAGCGGCGGAGAAGTTTGTCCAGGAGTCCGGCGGGTCGGCGAACGCCCCGGCGGACCGCAGTGATGAATCGATGGCTCCGCATGAGCCTCGCCCTCCCGCGGTGGTGACGGCATGAGGTTTGCCAGTCCCTGGTCTTTGGTTTTGTTGTCGCTATTGCCGCTGTGGCTCTGGTGGGAACGACGGTCCGCGCAACGCGGCGGCCTGAAGTTCTCATCCGTGGCAACGGCGCGTTCCTTATCGTCGATTTGGGCGGAGGTCGGGCCATCCCTGTTATTACTACTGCGCGGGGCGACCCTGGCGCTGTTCATCGTGGCGCTGGCGCGGCCGCAATTGGGCCGCAGCGAGAGCAGGGTCAGGACCGAGGGGATCGACATCGTGTTGGTGATCGACATTTCCGGCAGCATGCAAGCGATGGACTATCAGAAGGGCGGACAACGCGAGTCCCGGATCGATGCCGTAAAGGATGTGGCACGGGAATTCATCCGTGCCCGACCGAATGATCGCATCGGGATGGTCGTGTTCGGCACGCACGCGTATGTGGCCAGCCCGCTGACGCTTGACCATGATTGGCTGGAGCGGAACCTCGACCGGATCCGCATCGGGTTGGTCGAGGGCAACACCGCCATCGGCGCGGGCATCGGCACGGGGGTCAATCGCCTGCGCGATAGCAAGGCGAAGAGCAAAGTCATCGTGTTGTTGACCGATGGCGGCGAAAACGTCAAGAACCCGCCCGCGCTCGACGCGGCGAAGGCCGCCAGAGAATTCGGTGTGCGCGTATACACCGTCGGCGCAGGTTCGGAAGGACTCGCCCCGATGCCGGTCCACGATCGCGCGGGCCACCTGCTCGGGTATGAGCAGATCGAGGCCGACCTCGACGAAGACCTGCTCAAGCAAATCGCCACGGTGACGGGAGGACAGTATTTCCGCGCGGCCGACACGGCATCGCTGCGGAAGACGTATGCGCAAATCGACGCGATGGAAAAGCAGAAGGTCGAGACGGTTGCCTACGAGGACTGGCAGGAGGTATTCCCCTGGTTTCTGACACCCGGACTGGGTTGCCTGGTGCTGGCGGTCGCGCTGGAACACACGCGATTGCGGAGGTTGCCGTAGTGCAGTTTGGCAATCCACAATTGTTCTGGTTGCTGGCGCTGGCGCCGGTTCTGGCATTGTTCCTGGTTTGGGCATTCGGCGCTCGGCGACGGGCTTTGGAGCGGTTTGCTTCCCAACCGCTCACGCAACGGTTGGCGGACTCCGTGCGCCCGGTGGCGCGAAGATGGAAGGCGGTGTTGATCGTCACCGCGACAACCCTGGCGGCGCTGGCGTTGACCCGGCCCCGTTGGGGGTTCGAGTGGCGTGAGGTCAAACACAAGGGAGTGGATGTGTTCGTGCTGCTCGACGTTTCGAAGAGCATGCTGACCGAGGACGTGAGGCCCAATCGGTTGACCCAGGCGAAATACGCCGTTCAGGACCTGCTGGAAAAACTTCGTGGCGACCGGATCGGGCTGATTGCGTTCGCGGGAACGGCGTTCGTGCAGTGCCCGTTGACCGTGGACTATGAGGCGTTCCGGCTGACGTTGAAGGATGCCGATCCGCACATCATTCCTCGCGGCGGAACCGCGATTGGCCCGGCGATACGCACCGCCCTGAAGGCTTTCGACGCCAGCGAAGGACGAGACCGCGCCATTGTGCTGATCACCGATGGCGAACAGACGGAAGGCGACGCGGTGGCGGCGGCCGACGAGGCGGCCAGAGAAGGAGTGAAGATTTTCACCATCGGCGTGGGAACGACGGAAGGCGAATTGATTCCGATCCGCGAAGAAGGCCAGCCGATGGAATTTTTGAAGAACCGCGACGGCGAGGTGGTCAAATCGCGGCTCGACGAGGGCACGCTGAAGCAACTCGCGTTGAAGACGGGTGGCATTTACGTCCATAGCGCGGCGGGCGACTTCGGGATGGATGCGGTTTATGACAAAGGCATCGCGCAGATGCAGCGCAAGGAATTCGAATCGCGGCTGCAGCGGCGATATTTCGAGCGGTTCCAGTGGCCGTTGGGGATGGCGCTTGTGCTGGTGTTGGCAGAGTCATTTCTCAGCGATCGGAGGGCGCTATGAGATTGTGGTGGTGCTTGTTGTTGCTGCCCACCGTGGCGCTGGCGGAGACCGAAAACTGGCCGCGGCAATACAACACCGGCGTGACGGCCTACCGCAGCAATGATTTCTCGCGGAGTTCCCAACTCTTCGAGAACGCGACTTCGTCAACGGATCGCATTTTGCAGGAACGCGCCCTGTATAATCTCGGCAATGCCGATTTTCGCCTCGGCCAGACTCAGCCCCAACAGGCGCAGCAGCTCTGGCAGCGCGCGCTGAAGAATTACGAGGGCGCGCTGGCCATCGATCCCAAGGACGCGGATGCCAGGTTCAATTATGGGTTCGTCAAAAAGCGGCTCGAAGAGCTGAAACAGCAGCAGCAACAGAAGCAGCAGAACCAAAAGCAGCAACAGGATCAACAGAACCAGAATAAAGACCAGCAGCAAAAACAGGACCAGCAACCGCAGCCAAGCGAGAAGAACCAGCAAAACAAAGATCAGGGCCAGAACAAGGACCAGCAACAGCAGAACCAGCCGCAGGGGCAATCACAGCCGAAACCCGAAGATCAACAGTCCGAGCAGCAGAAGCAGCAGCAACCGTCGGGAGAGCAGCGCCAGCAACAACAGGCGAAGGCGGAGCAGCAACCGCAGGAAGCCAATGGCCAG
>Ga0187871_10002470_pt1 | contig 15051 bp, 12 predicted proteins | sample June2016WEW_16_1_FD_132988 | JGI IMG/M metagenome (GOLD analysis project Ga0187871, IMG submission 132988) | Peatland microbial communities from SPRUCE experiment site at the Marcell Experimental Forest, Minnesota, USA - June2016WEW_16_10 | ecosystem: Environmental > Terrestrial > Soil >... | reverse complement strand
AAATATGTAATATCCCATAACCAAATACTATTAGGTGTTGTTGCTATTAATTCTGGTTTTTTTCTAAATGTTCTTAGTTTTGCTTTTCCTCTATAAGAATTTAATTTATATTAATATCCTATAAAAACTAGATTCTGAACCAATGTAAGAACTATTATCAGTAAGTCTAGGTATTATTTGTGCAATACTAAATCTCTGTATCCTGGTAAAGTTGATACTTCTATAATTTTATTTCTTTCTGTTTCTGTTAATTTATTACCAGGGATCCTGTTAGAACAACTTCTACCATTAGCTAAATTATTTTTTTAATCACCGTTGAAATGTTCAACAGTAAACCCTAATATTTCACAAGCTTTAGATTCTCTGGCCCTGCTTTGCAAGCTTCTTTAATCAACATTAAAGCTTCAACTTTTTCGTTTTCTACTATTCTTCGTCTGATGTCCCCCCCCAAATCAATGAAGCTTTTTTTGGAGTATTAAAAGAGATGATGCTTCAGCTAAAGCTTTATCTTTTCTATTTAATTCGGATTTTAATTTTTTATGATCTTTTTCTAAATTTAAATATTTACTACGATATTCGTTTTTCGCTATTGGTTCAAAACCGCTAAGACATTGCAGTTTCCATTCATCTAAATTTGTTGAATAAATACCATTTTCTCTGCAATAAACACCTAATTTATCTTCTGTTAAATTATTAGTTTCTAGAATTGCTTTAAATTTATCTTCGGCAGTATGATTACTAGAGATAGGTTTTTTAATAGTTGTTACACTCATCATCTTATCCTTATTACCAACAGAACTATATATTTTTAACCATTATAAAGAGCAGTTTTAGATACGCCTTGCTTCTAGACAATTCTAATACAGAAGAGCCTCTAGGTTGAAGCAATTTTGTAACCATAGTTTTTTTAAAGTCTTCAGAAAAGTGATTTTTTGGGATCATTATTATACTTCACCACCCATTAAGTTATTTAACTCTCAAGGCGGCAGATTCCTGACATACCGGGGGGGCAGCTGATACAGCAGTGCACCCCCCATCAATTAAAATTGAACTAGCTGTAATAAACTTTGATTCTTCAGTTGCTAAATATAAAGCCCCATATGCTACATCGATTGCTTGCCCCATTTTCCTTAACGGTATATTCTGAATTAATTGTTCCTTATGTAGCATCATTTCATTATCAAAACCTAAAATATTATCCCACATTCTTGTTTCTATTGCTCCTGGATTTATTACATTACATCGAATATTATATGTTTTTTTAGCACAATATAGTGCTGTAGATTTAGTAAAATTAATTATTGAAGCTTTACTTGAAGCGTACGCAATTAAATTTGGCATTCCAACTAAACCAGATCTGGAAGCAATATTAATTATTGAAGCATCTCCTGTCTTTCTTTTCATAAATTTAATCATGTATTTACATCCCAATACTGTAGATTCAAGATTGTTTTTATGTATATATTTCCATGAATCTAAATTTATATTTTCAGGATCTTGAAGACCTAAATTCTGATCTAAACCGTTAATCCCAGCATTATTAACAAGTATATCAATGCATTGATAATTATTTGCTATAATTTGCTCCATCTTTTGCCATTCATCTTCATTTGAAACATCCATTAGATAAAAATGAAATAATTTTTTATTTGAATATTCACTTAAAAGAGGTTCAATAACATCCACACCAATAACCGTTGCACCATTTTCTAAAAACAAATTAGAAATAGCCTTGCCGATACCATGAGTGGATCCTGTTACTAAAGCAATTTTATTAATTAATCTTAATGTACTTATTGGCATAAAAAACATATTTCTTTCATTCTATCAAAAGCTATTTTTAGCCTCTTTAAACCATCTATAATTGTAATTTCACTGGCAAATGTAAAGCATAGTCTAATCGAATTTTTAAATATTACATTATTTCGATCTATAGAGAAAGAATCTCCAGGAAGATACACTACTTTTCCTTCAATTGCAGCTTTCAATAACTCATCAGAATTAATCTGATTTTTAAATGTTACCCAAATAAAGATCCCACTAGATGGAATGATAAAACTTATTTTATCTCCAAAGTTATGATTTAGGTGTTTAACCATTAAATCTCTTTTCTTTTTATATTCTTGTTGAACTAGATCTATATGTTCTAAAAAGTTATATTTTTTTAAATATTGACAAGCTAAATTTTGTGCGAATGTTGAGATATTGAGATCTGCACCTTCTTTAATATCTGCAAGTATTTTAGCCTGTAATTCAGGAGAAACAATCCAACCAATTCTTAAAGAAGGTGCAAGTATTTTTGAAAATGATCCTATATAAAAGGTTAAATCTGGTAATAAAGATTTCAATTTAATGTTTTTTGCTTCATAGGAAATAAAACCATAAGGATCATCTTCGATAGCAAAAATTTTATAATACTCTAGAATTTCTTTAATTTTTCTAATATTCTCAAGACTAACATTCACACCCAAAGGATTATGTCCTTCGCTAATGAGATATATAAAAGAAGGTTTTTTATTAGTTTTTATTGCCTCTTCAATTGTTTCCTTGAGTAAGAATGGATCTGCACATGTTCTGTAATTAACTGGCAGAATAATAATATCAGGATTAAAAGGCTTAATAGCTTGTAAAAAACCACTATACGTTAATTCTTCAGCCAGAACATATCTTGTTTTTTTACTACTCAATAATAGACTAGATACTAAAGATAGGCCTTGTTGAGCCCCAGAAGTTAGAAATATCTGATCAACATTGCAGTCTATATTGTGTTGTAACATTAAATCTACAATGATTTTCTTTAAATTATGAGACGGTGGTTGATATTGAAGAGATGCTTGATTATTAAGAACTTGCTTCTTTATGGTTATAAAATTTTTTGCTGGAAGTAGATCTGTAGAAGGAAAACCTACAGCAAAAGATATAAAGCTTGGATCAGAAGAGTATTGTAATAACTCTTGGATCATTGATGATCCTGAAGGTGCCTTTAGAATATTAAGATGGTTATTTGGCATATTGTTTGTTAAATTCATTTTCAATTGCTTCATATAATTTTTTGATATTACCTCTACCAAAAGTTCTAGCACCATTTCTTTCAATAACTTCAAAGAACCATGTTTGTTTGGTATGAAGTGTTTTTGAAAATATCTGCAGCAATTCCCCATACTCATCTTGATCAAATAAGATTTTAAGGTGTTTTAAGTCTGCTATATAAGAATTTTTATATCTGTGAGGAACAACTAACTTATTATAATAAGCATCATCTATATCTAAAAATTCCAAACCATTATTTTTTATACTTTTTATAGTTTCTATTATATTTGAAGTTGAAAAAGCAACATGTTGGATACCCTCTCCATTATTATTACTTATAAAATCACTAATTTGAGATTTACCTTTTCCATCCATTGGAGATACCAAAACAATCCTTATTCTTTTAAGATCATTGCCTAAAACAACAGAGTTCATCCCACTATACTCAGTGCTAACATTTTCTTCAAATATTTTGTTTAAGCCAAAAACATCTTCATAAAATTTTGCCCATTTTTGTAAATTTTTATATTCAACCGCAACAGCTATATGATCAATATCTTCTAAACTATTCTTGTTATTATATAGTTTTCTTTGTAAATGATCTGCGCTTCCTGAAGGATGGTTTTTTTGAATTAAACTGTGTTTGGTACAGCCAAAGCTTCCTATTGAAGCTTTTTTAATCGTTCCTGAGCCATCAGTTATTTCCTGAATTGGTTCAAGAACTCTGGCACCAAAAACATTAGCGTTCTTAATAATTTTTTCAATGTTTTCTACTTCAAAGGCAATATCTTTAATAAAATCCCCAGAAATTGAAACTTCTTTGGACAATTCACTTAATGAATCAGGACTCGAGCTAAGTATAATTTTTATATGGTTTTGTGAAATGACATAAGAAGTTTTATCACTGTCTTTTATAAAATTGAGACTTTGATCATCGGTAAATCCAAGACCAGATCTAAATAAAAAATGAATAACAGGAAGATTTGCAACATAGAATTCAACATAGGCAAAACTTTTAACTACCGTCATTAACCCCCCCCCAACAACCAACATAATCACATGCTACTAACAATTACATACTTATCCGAAAAGGACCTGTAAATGATTTTTTGATCCTTTCGTTGACAGTGGTGGCAATTTCAGATTCATCAATAGCCCCTGCCAACACTTTATCCCATACATGACTGCTTAATAATTTTCTAAAAATACTAGCTCCGAAAACATCACAGATCCTTTTCGGATAAACATTAACAATTACTATACTCTGCAACTACCAGTCTTGTCCAGAGTGAGTGAGTAAAATGTTATCTTTCAATTTATATAGAAATTGGGATATAATCCTACTAATAATGTTGAAAATAAATTAATGAGATGATATTAGAGGATAGGTAGCGTAGATGGTAGCTGCTATTTGTAATGTATCAAAGATATTGCTAGTTTTTGATAGGTTGGATAGGTGTGTTGCAAAAATAAATATTTTTGGGTGTGGCAGTTAATTATGATAGAAGCTGAAGAAGATAAAGCATTAAATTCATTATTATTATTTAAATTTCCCAAACTCATAGAGTGGCCTAGCAATGGTGTGGTATCAAAAGAAAATAAACATGCTTCTAACGATAAACAAATACTTGAATGGTCTTTTATGGCATTGTACAATGAAATGAGATTTTATAAATATTTACCTGGAAAAATAATTTTTTTGTTAGGAACTTCTTCTGCAGGAAAAAGTTCAATTGTTAAGTATATTAAAGAAAATTCAATTATGGATGCTAATCTATTGGTATCTACTGGTACAGATCTCGTTATTTGTAATTTAATTATTGGATCTTTTCTTGAAAAGTCACCTCGTAACATGAAGTTTTTGTTAAATCAAATTGGTACTTATAACAGAATTAAAATAAAAGAATATATCGAGGAACCAGAAAAATTTACTCTAGATCTTGATAGTTTAAATTTAAGTTTGAAAAATTCCACCAGAGTAAAGACTATTTTAGTAAAATTTCATAATATGCGTCGTGAGGTTTTATCTGATGCATGGACACAATATCCACTTTATTGCGCCAGAGCAATAATTTCATCATTAGAGCAAAGAAAAACAATTATCATTGATACAATAGAACTACATAGTTTTTTTCAGCCGCTATCGTTCTATTTGATTAAGTGTAACATAGATACCGTAGTTATATATTGCCCTCCTAAAAAATTAGAAGAACATATTATTCAAAGGAATAAAATTGGAATTCAACATTTCCATTTTTCTGAACTAAGGTTTTTCTTTCCGTTTAAACAGTATTCCGACATATATATGATAACAAGTAATAAGGAGCAGGCTATAGACAAAATAACACTGTTAGATATACAGTCAATTGATGCTAATGCCAAAGTGGGTTTTTTAAAATCATATATTTTAGAGTTGCAGATTGAAAATAAACATACTTTACGAAACAAAATATGGCAAAATTTGTTATTGGAAATTGATAGTATTATAAGTGAACCAAGAACAAGTAGAGATCTACTAAAAAAACAAAGTTTAATAGATGAATGGTTATTACCAAAAGAAAATGCGGTGTATATTAAGCCCAAATGCTTGTATCAAATGTTTCTTAATTCTGGTATATTAGATACGGTCGATTGTGGTAAAAGAATATTAACAATAATCGATAAGCCATTAAATTTTGGTATTCGTTCACGCTTTTCACTTTTTTAAATTAATTCAGTAAAAAAGTTTTTTGATTTAACAAATTGTCGCTTAACCAACCTGTTACCAGGATCCACCAATCCTCTAAACACTACCATTAATTAAGGAATCAAAACACTTGTTTTTTCGCTCTTATTTGAAAATTAAGAGATTTGTATCCAGTCAGTAAAACTGCATAACTTTTAATTTTGCTTATAATAAATTATTTTTGTAAATATTTTTTTATCCGAAGGTAGAGTAGTATGAAAGATCTCACATTATTAAATGATTGTTTTAAGTTATCATTTTGGTTCATTTAGAAGCCGTTTAATAGTGGGACGGTTCATACCATTATACTGGTGTAAACACCAGGTTATATGATAAGCTCCTTGGAAGTAGTGATTTGTAAGGATTGCTTGAACACCTTACGGTTTTCAAACTTTCCTTTATTTAATCAACGATTTCTCACAAATTAAATTAAATCACTTTTCTTTTTTATATATAACAATCATTAAAACAGCCTACGATCGCACTTGCACACCCAACGCACCACGGAGCTTTTTAAAACATGCTGAAAAAATCAGGACAAATATGAAAATTAGCAAAAACCATAAATATTAAATGTTCTACAAAAATTTATACGCTAAAATCATACAAATTAAATGTGCGTTTTATGACAAAAATAAAACGTAAAACTCCTTAATTTATAAGGATTTTTTTAAACTAAAAAACTTATGACATAACATGGGCGTGTTTTTGTCATAAAACAGATATATATGCTGCATAGTTTTAGCATAAGATCCGCATAATCAAACATGTTTGTGGCATGTTTTTATATATTATAAAAACATAATTTATCTTATAAGATCTATTTGATTATAATTTCTTTATGTGTTTTTTGTTAAAGACTTATAAATAAATTTTTATAGTATTATAGAACCTTAGAATAAACTGGATCGGCGTTTCTTTTTAATTTGGATCTTATAACAGCTATTAAATATATGTCTGTGGTATGGTAGAAATAATCTTTAAGTTCAACTCCACTATCATTTTGCCACACAACTAAAGTTTCCTTGTAATACGTTTTTAAAGTTAACCTCAATAGTAAGATTGTTAACTAGTGGCGTTGTTACTATTTATAACTAGCTTGGGTAATATACTAATGAATTTAATAAGCGTTATATGTGCATCAAATGTAAAATAAATCATATGTTTAATTTATTGAAATTTATAGCAGTAGTGATAATATCGTTTTAATTTTTTCTAATATTTACACTACTATTATAAATATTATAGGATAAATAAAATGGCAAGAATAACAGTAGAAGACTGTCTACCATATACTAAAACTCGTTTTAAATTAGTTATACAAGCAGCTACCAGAGCCAGAAGCTTGACGCGAGGAAAATCTGAAGCTAAAGTGCCTTGGGATAACGACAAAGCTACCGTAGTAGCTTTAAGAGAAATAGCAGCAGGTTATGATGTTTCTGATAGCCATAACAATGAAAATTAATAATTTTAAAACCTTAAAAATTTAAAAGCTCGACTTACTATAACTTATAAATATATTATTAAGGTTTATAGTGTTATAAAAATTATAACCTTAAATAATTACGATACACGTTTATTAGGATCAAATATGGACAATACAAAAAAACCAGATAAGTCTTTAATAGCTGAAATACTAGACATAATAGAAGAATTTGGTTTACTTTACGGCTTAACTTTAAAAAGAAAACGTGAATTTATTACTCGTGTAACTAAACTAGCAGTTAGTAATTACGGTAGTGATGCTGAAAAGTTTTTATCAAAAATAGGGATAAAGCATAACATCTGTTGGAAATGTTTAGAATTAGCTAAGCTTGATCATACTGGTTTATGTATCAATTGTGCCTGTAAACTATGAACTTTTAATATTCCCAAAACAAATTGCAATGTAAAACAGTAAGATCAATGTAATAAAAATTTGATTAATGTTTAGTAACCTGATATTAATTTACTTAATACTAACAAATTAAAGCTATTATAAAATGCCAAACCAAAAATTACATGATAAACTATTTCGCAAGAGTTTAAGTAATTTAGCAATCGCTAAAGATTTTATTGCGACCCATGTACCACAACATGTTCTAGCCAAGTTTGATATAAACACTATTAAATTTCACAAAACTTCTTATGTGGAAGATAAGTTAAAAGAGCAAATAACTGACATTGTTTATCGTGTTAAAATGCTGAATGGCATTAATGGTTATTTAATATTTTTAATCGAACATCAATCATCTCCAATTAAATTAATGCCTTTCAGAGTATTAAAATACCAGATAAACATAATTTCAGACCATATAGAACAACATCCAAATGATAAGCTACCAATAGTGTTTCCTATCTTATACTATTGTGGTGTAGAAAAACCATATCCATATACCCTAAATGTTTTAGACTTATTTTGTGATTATACACTTGCCGAACAAACCTTAACTCAACCAATACATTTAGTTGATGTTACCACGATACCTGATGAAGTGATAATACAACATAAATTAATAGGATTGCTAGAACTAGTACAGAAGCATATTAAGGACAAGGATTTATCACTAATATCTGCCACTTTAAAACAAATAATTACCAATATAACTAACCAAAAACATGTAGATAGTGGGTTATTAAGGTATATAAAAATTAATTTATATTATATAATTCTATTAGGCAACATTGAACGCCCTAATGAATTTTTAAATCAACTAGAAGAAGTTCCAATGATGAGAGGTAAAATTATGGGTACATTAGCACATAAATTTAAAGATGAAGGTAAAGAAGAAGGTAAGTTAGAACAAGCCAAATCTATGGCATTAAAAATGTTGCAAGATGGCATGTGTTGTAGCGCTATTGCTAAATATACTGGATTATCCAAGGAAGAAGTAAAGAATTTAGACAGTACGCATAAATGCAATCATTAACTCAATTATAATTGATACCATAATACTGTAATTAATAAGCAAAATATTAAAACAACTATTGACTGTAATAGTTTAAAGTGATATACGTTAAATTGTCGCTGCAATAACGTAGCGCACCATGATAGATGCTGAAACACCTACCATGGCACTTCATATAAACCTAACAGAGAGGTCAATATGCAAAAACAGAGTACCACATTATCTAGTTATTTCACACTATTAAATAATCACATCATTGAAGTTGCTAATTTTAACGCTGTAACTAATGAGTTTCTATCTAGCGCAACCATTGCTGACTTGTACTTCGAGGATGTAGGCAAGCGCATTTTTATAGAAATGTTAGGATTCAACGTTAGTTTTAGCACTTCTCAAAAAATTATCGTCTTAATTAAAGAAATAGCTGAACAGAGCAAGTCATACCTAGACAAGTTCATTAGTTATTCAAAAATTTTAGATGAATTGATTAAATTTATTAGTAGTGTAGAAAATAGTTAACGCAAAATTTGATGGAGCTACATCTTAGAGTTACATTACTACAACAATAAACATACGTAGTGTAACTCTATCTTTTAAACATTAATATTAAGCAGATTAATAGAGGATGTTGCCATGTGTTGACAGTGTAAGTAAGTAAGGCTCATCGCACGAATAGCTCGTACAGTTTGTTGACACTAGAGATCTTTATTCTCAAATTCTGCTATATACAGCAACTTCTTCCATACTGTTCTATAAGCTATCAACTATAACTATTTTCCATATATTTACTAAATGTTTGGAAATTTAGGAAAAACCTTTTAAGCATATTATAACGTGGCCTAACGCTATTTTAGATAGTTTTCCATTAATAAAGCTGAACGTGTGTTTGTAGTACCTGTCTATCATGGTCTCTATATACACATTGAACAGACTATACCACGTAATTCTTTATTTAAGTGGTTGTTAAATCGTAATAGATAACAGTTAACATCAATAGTATAGCTATACCACCTAAGTACTTGAGTGTATTTCTCAAACTACTGTTCATAAATATAGTCAGCCACTAGCACGCTTATTATAACATTTCTTAAATTTCAGATTAATTTAATTCAAATAATTCAAAATTTTTATACTTAAGTTAACAATGGCTGCTTTTACAACCTGTATGCATATAGCAGCAGTATGTTTTGTGGGTTTAAATTGTTCTGATAATTGTTTGCGCGGATGGATATAATTTCTAAACTCTCGAAGTACTAGACTAAATTTTTTAACATCTAATCCAATAAAACCTTCTTTACAGGATACATCAATTAACTCTGATAAAGTCCATTCATTAAATGGCTTTGTCTTACCTTCTTTTGTTTTTGGAGAAGAACAAGACTGATTGTATTTTTTATTGTTTTTTTCTGCCATTCCAAAAAGCAACCCTTCCAATACGCGGCCACATAAGAATATTACAGCTAAATAAGCTTCTGCATCAAAACATTTTTTAGCTTCTGATAAACGATCTTCCAGTAAACCTGTAATACTATCAAATAATTTGAGTCGTTGTATTGAAAAGTTACTAAAATTCTTATGTAAAAATTCATCCTCTTCTTTATTGTGTTCACCGTTAATTAGTCTTAAACTAATTTTTTCACAAGCCTTTATTTTTTTTATAACTGCTTCCGGAATTTCTTGCTCTAACAATAAATATTTAGCTTTTTTATACTCAATTAGCTTGTCTATAGACTTTCCTACTATAACGTCTCCTTCTATTCTCCAAAAACAGCGCATCCTATTCGCTTTGGAATTTGAGCTGGTGTTAGAATAGTATCTAGGATCATCAATATTTATATCTAATTCATCATAAAAAAAGTCTTTGAATGTTCTATTGGAAAAATCTAAAACGTATCCACTATTCATTTCTAATAAGTATTCTAATAACATTTTATCTGTATGAGAAAGTGTTGCCATAGTCTTTATATCTCCATGCTTATATCTTAATTTTCATTATAAAACTTCTGTTGCCGCCACAACCTAGTGTAATTGGACATTAATTCTTGCAACTATTATTATCAATAACTTAATTATCCTTAAGGCGTATCCCCATTTAATATCTAAATGAGCTTTGTTTCTATTTTGCTTTTTAAAGCTGAATTTGTAGAGCAGCATTTCATGTTATTACTTGTTGTTCTATGACAATGAGGACAGCCGTTACCATTTTTCCTGTTGTTTATTGTTGATTCCCACTCATGGGTTTTATTTTTTAAACATAACCACCATCGTTTTTTCCCAGAACCTGGTCTAACATGTTCAGGAGTTAATTTTCCATTTTTCGTAGGATGCCATTCCAGTGATAGTTGCGGATAAAGCTTGGCTAAAGAATTTTCTAGTGTAACTTTACTTCTTGAACATTCTGGGCATTGGGTGCCACTATATACTCTATGAGAAACTCTCGTTTGCCATTCATGATCTAATTTACATTGCCACCATACTTTTTTCCTTGAACCAGAAGTTAAATCTTTAGGTGTTAAATCTTTGTTTTTAGTAGGATGCCACTCTTTTGCCAACATTGGGTTTAACATATCTAAATTATTAGTAGTTGTACGGTAAGACTTTTTTAACTTATCTAAGTCAACGCTTAATGGAATAGTTGAATTTATGTACCATATAATTTTTTCATCTTGTAACAAATGCTTTGGCAATTGATTAAATATGTGTAAGACTATTTTTTTTATTATCTCAGGCTTTAAATAATGTGATGTTTCGTATTTTGTTAAAATTAAATCAATATCAGAAATTTTATCCAGTCTATATTCTCTTATCCTAATCAATGTAATATTTTCATTTTTTAAGTCAATATTTTTATTTATATCTTCCTCCTTGTCTTTATCGTTTTTATGATAATAATATCCATCATATTCAATCGCCACTCTATATTCAGGAATTAAAATATCCACTTCACGCGCTTTCATATAACATTTAATTTTAATTCTATGCTGCGCATGTGGAAAAAAACATTTAATTATTTCAAACAAAGCTAATTCAATTGTAGAGCTTTGATTTGAACACTTACTACAATCTCTACCTTTATTTCTATTGACTATAGACGCTTTCCATTCGTGACCTAATTTACATTGCCACCATACTTTTTTTGCTGAACCAGAAGTTACATCATATGGGGTTAGTGGCACATTCTTCTCATAACACCATTCTTTAGAAAGCTCCGGATTAACTGTAGATAAACAATTTTCGTGATTAACTTTTTTTCCAACACAGTACGGACAACCATTACCAGTATTACGGTTATAGATATAAGCTTCATATTCATGATTTTTTGAACATTTCCACCATACTTTTTTTCTTTGGCCTGGAGTTACATCTTTTGGTGTCAAGTTTCCATTTTTTGTAGGATGCCATTCTTTTGCAAGTTCTGGTTCAACCGCAGCTAAACAATTATCATGATCAACTTTTTTTCCAGCACAATACGGACACCCATTTCCATTATTACGATCACAGATTATAGCATCCCATTCATGATTTTTATTTTTTGAGCATAACCACCATACTTTCTTATTAGATGAAATTTTAAAATTTTCTGGCTTTTCCTCACCATTTTTCGTAGGATGCCACTCTTTTGCTAACTCTGGATTAAGAACTTTAAAATTGTTTTCAATAGATGCTGTCCTTCCCGAACAAACTGGACAGCCAGAGCCTTTTCTAGCATAAACATTGGCTTCCCAAGAATGTCCTTTACTACATTTCCACCATACTTTATTCCTTACGCCTGGTGTTACTTCATAAGGAGTTAGCTTATTTTTTTCATAATCCCATTCCATTGCCAGCTTAGAATTAACCACAGCCAAACTATTTTGATGTTTTAAAGCTTCAACACATTTTGGACATCGTTTCCCATTATTTCTTAAACGTATTTTATCTTCCCATTCATAACCACATTTACATTGCCACCATACTATCTTTTCAGAATTAGGTTTTATCTGTTCTGGGGTTAATTCTATGTTTTTTATGGGATGCCATTCTTTAGCAAGCTTCGGATTAAATTTTTGCAAACTATTCTTATTATCTGCAAATCTACCAAAACAATACGGACAACCATGGTTTTTTCTAGAATAAACCTTAGCTTCCCATTCATGCCCAAACTTACACTTCCACCATACTTTTTTATGCGAACCAGAAGCCACATCTTTTGGTGTTAAATTTTCGTTTCTAGTAGGGTGCCACTCTTCTGCAATTTTTAAGTAGAAGTTATTTAAAACACTTTTTTTATTCATACATATTACTAATTTGTCGATTTAAATTGTATTATTTGATTTATATATGATCTATGAACCAATAAGTTTTTTATTAGATATAAAAATTAACAGTATTATCATACAAAGCATTTAATCGTATTTCTGATTATACACTTATTATATTGTTCTTTGTCAAGGATTATTAAAAAACTATTAAAATAACTCCATATACTACCAAATTTCTGCGACTTTTGATCGCCATCAATATAGGATATCCATTGTGTAGTTTGAAAACTAAAATAATGATGCGACATTTAAAAATGATAATTTATTTTGATTAATAAATTGGTGTCGTATAAACCGCATAACAATTAATTTTGTTGTCTCCATGATTGGCCTCAAGACAAAATTTAACTAACCAAACGAATAAGCCTAAATTAAAAACACTTTATTTTATTACCGCCCAGAAAAGTATTTGAACCCCTGACTGTCCATTAGATAATTCACAAATTTATTACCGATACTAGATCAACCGGTTAAGACATAAATTATAAGGAACATGTCTCTTGTTCATAAAATAATTGGATGAGTACGTTTTTAGCTCTAAACTGAGCTTCTTCAATAACGCTTGCAGCATCGTCAACTGTTTTATTAACTAATATTTCTAGTAATTTACAAGCTGTAATTTGATGTTCAATTGCAATTTTTTGAATGGAAGATAATTGGATCCCTATTGTTGAGTTTTTTTGAGTAAAAATATTTTCAATTAATTTTCTAATTAATGTGCTATACTTCAATTGTAATCTCACAGCTTCTTTACTTAACCAGGTAAATAAAGCATGATCTAGATTAATACAAAAGCGATAATACTTACTATTAAGTTTTAACTGAGATAATAAATTTTCTGTTTCTTCAAATGCAATATTACGTAAAATTTCCCCTTGAGGTTGAGCTAAAACAAATTTTTCTAATAATTTAGCTGTAAAGATAATATATCCCATCTCATTACGGTAATTTTGGTTATAAGCAAATTGCTTATATTTAGGAATATGCTTAATTACAACTTGACCATACTGCATTTTTTCATAAAGTAAATCTCTAATAAATTCTGAAATAGTGATCCTGTTTTTTTGTGCGCTGCCAATGATCCAATTGGCTATATAATCATTAAATCTAATACTAATGGTTTTCATATAATCCCCTTAGTTCTATCATTTGTTTCTATGGTTTTATTTAATGGCGTAATATTGGTTTTAGTAGCTTCAGGTAATTTTTGTGGTATTCTGTGCTGTAATGATTTATTGATTGAGTCGACTCCTAAATGTCTTAATACATCGTTAAAATCTACCTTTTTCATACCAGGGATTTTTTCTGGATAGGCAATCATTACCTCTAAACCACGTTCCGTATAAAATTTGGCAGCTAACATTAATGCTTTATTAGAAATAGCATTAATACCATCATAATCAGCACATAAAATAACTGTTTTGGTCTCTAATGGTAACGGTACATTTTTAAGGTTAGATACTGATAATGCTGCAACGACTCTGTTTAAGGGTTTAGCTTGAGCAACACTTAAAGCGGTTTCAATACCTTCGGCAATATAAATAGTGTTAGGGTTGGAGCCTTTGTTGACTATAACTGCCGCATTAGTCATACTACCTAAATTAGCTTTAATGGTGGCCGGTTGTTTTATCCCTTTATGGTCAATATAGGTGGCATTAAGTTTATTGCCGTCAGCATTTAAAAAAATCCGTACTATCCCTTGAAGTATGCCTTGTTCATTTTTAACTGGTGCTAATAATGCCGGAACCATGGTGCCCAAATCAGGATGCTTTAATTTAGCACAAAACCTAAAATCATTAGGAATAGTGCCGTTAATACCTCTAAATTCTCGTAAATATTTTTCAGCCAAGGTACAATAAATAAGAGTTCCGCCAGCATATATTTTATTAATATATTTAATTTTTTTAATGTCTAACGAAGGAAGGTTTTTGGTTGTTTGATTGATATTAGTTGGCGTTTTATTAAATAATTTATATTCAGAATTAATATGTAGAGCGCTAGATAATTCATTTATGGCGGTTTTAAAATCACGATTAAAACGTTCCAGGTAAAGTGATAATAAATTTTTACCGCCTTTCCCTGCTTCAAAATCGTACCAATTCCCAGCTTT
>Ga0187871_10002469_pt1 | contig 15053 bp, 15 predicted proteins | sample June2016WEW_16_1_FD_132988 | JGI IMG/M metagenome (GOLD analysis project Ga0187871, IMG submission 132988) | Peatland microbial communities from SPRUCE experiment site at the Marcell Experimental Forest, Minnesota, USA - June2016WEW_16_10 | ecosystem: Environmental > Terrestrial > Soil >... | reverse complement strand
GCGGATAAGAGAAGACAAGAGTATGTTAGCGGGGACCGCGCTCATGGGGGTCCTTTCGGGGCGAATGAGCGGGTGAGCGGCTAAGGGCAAAGGCATGTTAGCGGCGACCGCTCCCCGGCGGTCCCGCCGGCTGGGCCCGGTAGAGCACGATGAAGCCGAGGGCCAGGATACCGAGGGCCAGGGCTAGGATCCACTTCATGTTTTGGCGGAGGATTTTGGGGGAGATTTCTTCGAGGGAGGGACCGCCATTGTCGCTGGATTCGGTATCGGCGGCGGCCGCGGCGGGCATGGCGCCGGCTATTTCGACTTTGTATGCGGCGGTCTTGACGCTGTAGACGGACGCTTTCGAGCGGGGTTCCTGTCCCTTGTTTTCGACTCCGTCGCCTTTCAGTGTGACGCCGTCGGGAACCACCAGCAGAGTCGGTTCTTCAGTTTTACCCAGGGTTTTGCCTTCGAATACAGCGCCCGAGCTATAAGGGACCAAGTAAGTCACTTGAATGCTGGTCTCACCCGGCTTGATGGGGAAATCGAGTTTGTAGATATCCTTCTGACCGGTTTTGTCGGCGGCGCGATCGATGGGCATGCCCTGGGGGGCGGTGGCTTTGACTTGCACGATGCCTTTGGCCGCGGTGGGGAGATAGAACTTGAGCGTGCCGCCATCGGGATCGTTGAAGGTGGTGTTGCCGGCGTTGGTGAAGATGAAGCCTTCATTGACGGACATCTGCGCGCCGTTGGGCTGGAAGATCAGGAAGTGGCGCGAGATACGGGCGGCGCCGGGCTGTTTGGAGGAGTTAAAGACATCGAGAGAGACGCCGCCGGAGGCGGAGCCGGGCGGCAGCATGTGATTGTAAGTGACGCCATCGAAGGCGGTCTGGATGAGGTGCGGGCCTTGCGGGGTTTGAGCGATGTGGAACTTACCGCCCGCGCCGGATTTGACGCTTTCGACGGATTCCATGCCGGCTTGACCTAGTTTGTATAGAGTCACGGTGGCGCCGGACTGGGGTTGGCCGGTGGTTTTGTTCGTGACTGTTCCGTCTACGGCGGCGAACAATGGAACCACAGATAAACACAGATAGACACGGATAAGATTTGCACAGATGGGTCTTGTTCTATCTGTGTGCATCTGTGTGCATCTGTGGTTTGTTTTTTTCATGCTTGCACCTGCATGGGCTTGCCGCATTCGCCGCAGAATTTCAGCGGCTGGGGGAATTTTGCTCCGCAGCTTGGGCAGGTTAGCGGATCGACTGGCTTGGGTGCGGGCGGCTTGGAACCGTTGGGGCTGAGTTGGAGCTTGAGGCGGTCCACTTCGGCCATAACGACGGCCAGCTCGCGCTGCAGGTCCTTTTTGGTTTGCTGGTAATCGTGATCGGAGAGTTTGCCGACACGGTACTCAAACTGGAGGTCGCGCAAGTTTTCGTAGATAGCGGCTTTGCGGTCGTCCAAATGTTGAAAGGGGGAAACCGGTTCGGGCTCGGGCAGGTCCTTGGCCCGCACCGTCAGGATGAAGACGATCGCCCCGACGGCGATCAGCGCTGCTAAGACGATAATCATTTATTCCAGGTGAGCCAAATCCCTTTCGATCTGATCGTGATACTTGGCCAGCTCGGCATCGTCCAGAGCCGGTCCGGCCGCGGGGGTGGGACGGCGCTTGTAATAACGCTGCAGGAACCACCAGATGAATGCGAGCCCGGGGACGATCAACAGATACGGGACGAGCCAGCCATAGGCACTGGGATCGCCGCGATAGACGGTCTGCCCGAATTCGGCGACGAACGAGTCGAGGATGCCTTTGTCGTTGAAGCCCGCCGCCTGCATCTTGGCGATCTTCTCTTTCGCGGGCTTCGAAAAGCTGCACTCCAGCATGGCGCAGGTGGCCACGGTATCCTTGCAGCCGCACTGGCAGCCGATGTGTGCGCCGACGCGGCGGACGTCGACGCTGGGTTTTTCGGCGGCGGTTTCGGCGAAGAGGACGGGGGCGAGGGCGAGGGCCAGGATTAGCAAGAGCGGGGTCTGGAGACCCCGCGCAGGCGTAGCCGCCTGCCCCACGCCTTTTCTCGCGATCCCGACGACTTCGGTGCGGGCGTACTGCATTTTGATTTTGCTGGGGACGAGGCACACCAGCGTACCGCCGATGAGGACCAGGCCGCCGATCCAGATCCAGGAGACCAGCGGGAAAACGTAAGCCTGGATTACGGCGCGGGCGCCGTCGTCGGACATGCCGCCGAAGTTGAGATACAGATCTTCGTTGAGGCGGGGACGCACACCGACTTCCGAAGTGCCCTGGCGGCTGGCTTTATAGAAACGCTTTTCGGGTTCGAGTGTGCCGAGCACATCGCCGCCGCTCGAGACCAGCACGGTGGCGCGATGAAAGCTATAGTTGGTGTTTTCGTCTTCCTTCAGATCGATTACTTTCAGATCGTAGCGACCCAGCTTCAGGCTATCGCCAACGGCCATTTCCTTCACGTCGGACTTATTGAAAGCGGCGCCGGTAAAGCCGATGACCATGAGCACGATACCCATATGGACGAGATATCCGCCATAGCGGCGAGTGTTGCGATGGGTGAGCTCGACGGCGGCGCGCAGCAAGTTCATATTATTCTTGACGGCGATGGCGCGGCCGCCCTTGTAGAACTCCATGAGCACGGTGAGCGCGACGAACAGGCAGAAGCCGAAGGAGATGAGCGGGTAGAATCCGCGTACGCCGGCGGCCAGGAGTCCGGCGACCAGGAGCAGCGAGGCAATGCCGGGCCACTGGAAGTTACGGCGCAAGCTATCCCACGAGGTGCGGCGCCAGGCGAACAACGGACCGACTCCCGTGAGGATCAGGAGAAACAGCCCGATGGGGATCATGAGCTTGTTGAACCAGGGGGCATCCAGACTGATCTTCTCGCCAGAGACGGCTTCGGAGATGACCGGGAACAAAGTGCCCCAGAGGACGGCGAAGCAGCTTGCGAGGAGAATCAGGTTGTTAAACAGGAAGCTGGATTCGCGGGAGATGACGCTTTCGAGTTCGGACTCGCTCTTGAGGTACTGGAGACGATCGAGGATCAGGTAAGCAATGCCGGCGATGCAGATGGCCAGGAACGAGATGAAGTACTTACCGAGGGGACCTTGGGCAAAGGCGTGGACGGAACTGACCAGGCCGGTGCGAGTGAGTGAAGTGCCGAAGATACAAAGGAGGAAGGTAGTGGAGATGAGAACGATATTCCAGACCTTCATCATGCCTTTCTTCTCCTGCATCATGACGGAATGGAGGAAGGCGGTGCCGCTAAACCAAGGGAGCAGGGAAGCGTTCTCGACGGGGTCCCAACCCCAGTAGCCGCCCCATCCGAGGACATGATAAGCCCAAGCCATGCCGAGCATGACTCCGGTGGACTGGAAGAGCCAGGTGATGAGGGTCCAGCGGCGGGTGGTGTGAATCCAGGCTTCGCCGGGCTGGCGGGTGATCAGGGAGGCGATGGCGAAGGCGAAAGGTACTGTGAAGCCGACATAGCCGAGGTACAGCATGGGCGGATGAATGGCCATGGCCGGATACTGCAAGAGAGGATTCAGACCGTTGCCGTCCTGGACGGCGGTGATGGAGCCTTCGAGCGACAACATCTTGAAGGCGTTGACCACGAAGTTATTCAAGACTAAGAAGAAGGTCTGCACGAACATGAGTATGCCGACGACGTAAGGCATCATGTCGCGGTGCTTGCGGCGGTTGGTGAAAACGACGATTGCCGAGTAAGTAGAGAGGAGCCAGCTCCAGAAGAGCAAGGAACCTTCCTGTCCGCCCCACCAGGCGGCGAACTTATAGAGCAGGGGCATGCTGTGGTTGCTGTGCTGGGCGACATAGGAGAAACGGAAGTCGCCGGTGACGAGCGCGTAGACCAGGATGCCGGAGCCGATCGAGATGAGCGCCCAAACGGAGTAGACCGCACGCTCGCCCGAAACTATTAGAAAGGGCTTGTGCTTCAGACGGCCGACAACGGATGCGAGTAAGGCGTAGATAGCGGCGCAAAAAGCCAGAAGTACTGCAAGGGATGCCACGTTTTCCATGCGTCGGCCTTTTTAAGTCGTTTTATTGATGGGGGGCGCCGGGGCGGCACGCAAATTACCCGGCTTGGCTTCGTACTTAGAAGCGCATTTGGCTTGGATTTTATTGGCATGGAAGACGCCATCGCGGCCCATGCGGCCGTCGGCGAGGGCCTGGGCGCCGTCGCGGAAAGTATCGGGAAGGGGGTCGGTGCCGGTGTAGGCAACTTTGAGTTCTCGCTTGTCCTGGGTGAGAGTGAAAGCGACCTGACCGTTGGCATGTTGGATGGAGCCGGTGGCGACGTCGCCGGCGACGCGGAGACGTTCCGCGTAGGCGCGGTCGCCCATTTGGCCGACTTCGGCAATGGTTTTGTAGTAGGTTTTGGTTTCGCTGACGCCGGTGGAGGCAAGCCAGACCAGGGCGGCGATTACAACGACGATCAGAACGGCAAATTTCCCGTATTTTCTCATACGATCCCTCTGAAGGACTAGTATATCTGAAATGGCGGCGGATAGCTTGGGGGCTGGGGGCTGGGGGATGGGGGCTAGGGGCTAGGGCGGAGTTGGAGTTTGGGTTGTGGGCAGGGTTCATGGATGGGAGGGGTTTTTTACATATGTGGCGGGCGTTGTTTTTGTGGGTCAGGGGGCCGGGGCGGGAGTGGGCGGCGCCGGGGGCGGTTCTTGAGGGACGTCGGAATCGCCGGAAGGTGTTGGGGGGACGGGAGTTGTCTTGGATTTTGAGTTCGTTTCGACAATTTCTTTTTGGCGCATTTTTTGCAGTTTTTGGAGGTCCGCGAGGCAGCGGGAGTACTCGCGCTGGATGCGGCTTTCGTAGCGGTTCAGGCGGTCGAGGACGTTGCGTTGGGTGCAATCGAGCTGAAATGCCCAGGCCAGCGGGTCGGTGACGCCATTCCGGTTGTGCAACTCGGGCACCGGGCAGGCGCGCACGCGATAGTCGAAGTAGCCGGCCTCGATGCGGAGGATGCGGCGGAGGCGGTAAGTGGCGATGGCCATACGTTCCACGAGGTCTTCCTCGACCTGACCATCGGGGTGGAGGCCGGTGCGGTATTGATCGGCGAGCGCGAGGAGGTCGGCGGGATCTTCGCCGGGCAGGATGGGGGATTTGCCGGTGAGTCCGTGGATGGTGCTGTTGCGGCTGGAGCGCGCGCGGCCTTCAGGGGTGCGGGGTCCGGTACTCTGCTGGGAATTTTTACGATTGGCATTGGTTTGCGATTGTGACGGCATAAGCTTTCCTCGATTTGAGGGTACGGGGCGGGGGGACAGGGAGCGGCGGGGCGATTGGGCCAAGGCGTTGAGGGGAAAGGGGGAATAAATTGGTGAGATTTGGGAACGCTTTGGGAATGCTTTGGCGGCCTACGAGGCCGCCGCAGGCTGCGAGCCTGCCCCACGGGGTTAATGGGTCATGGCGTAGACGACGTAGTTTACACCGATGCGGATGGCGAGGGCGGAGAACCGTTCGGGATAGCGGGGTGCGTCGGCCCACTCCCAGGCATCGCCGAGGTCGGAGTTATAGGAGATGGCCACCATGATGCGGCCTTGGTCGTCGTAGATACCGCGCCAGTGCGCGCCGCGGGCGGCGTCTCCGTTCTCGCGCTTGTAACCGAAGCGCAGATGCGCTTCGCCGGGCACCTGATAACGGTCGTCGAGATCGTAGACGGTGTGAAAGATGGCGTCGGTATCCTGGATGTCGACGATGGGACGATCGGGGAAGACGCGCTGGATGCGTTGCTGGAACATCTGCCACTCGAAGGCGCCGTGGAAATCGTCGGCCATAAAGAAGCCGCCGCGGAGGAGGTATTCGCGCAGTTCGGAGGCCTGCCGATCGGTGAGACCCCATTCGCCGACCTGGACGGCGTAGAGCCAGGGCCAATCGTAGGCATCGCCTTCGTCGAGGTTGACGGGCTGCTCGACGGAGCGCACGTGGATGCGGGTGAGGCGGCGAAGGGCCTGGGAGAAGTGGCGGTCGGCGCGGGGGTAATCCTGGGTCCAGAGGGAGAGGCCCTGGCGCCAATCGCCGTCGAAGCGGCCGGCGTAGCCGTCGTTGGGACCGGGGGGATACATGAGGCGGGCGAAGGCATATTCGGCGGACTGGTTCCAATCGGGAGGGGTTTCGAAGTCCTCGTATTCGACGCCGGGGAATTGGCGGAAGGGGCGCTGGAAAGCGTAGAGGGCGGCGAGGGAGGCGAGAGCCAATGCCGCGCGATAGAGCGCCGTGCGGAAACCCATAGGTACGGCCTTGTTTTGAGGATAGCACTGGAATGCCGGCTACACTTTCCGGGCAGTTGGCAACGGGCGTACGGCACAAAAAGGAGAGGCACAAAAAATGGCGCGGAGAAGAACGCCGGGCATTTTGTCCGGGCGTATTTTCCGAGTTCTCGCCGGCGGAAGAGCATATTTGGCCGCAGATGAACCGTCAGACCCGTTTGGCAACTTGGCGTGGCGGCTCCCGATGGCCTGTGCCGGCAGTGCTACTCTTTTCCAGAAACCCACTCGCTAACCTGCGGATTTGCGAGGTGCGGGGCTAAAGCCCCGCGCGGGATAAATCCCGCCCCCCAGTGTCTCAATATTGGGGTTCACTCCATGGAACCGTCGCACCCGTTGGCAACTTGGCGTGCCGGCAGTGCTACTCTACGGACTATGAAATTCAGGCATCTGAGTATTGGGTTCGTCGTGGCGGCTATTTGCGCGGCGGCTCAGACAGTCGCGCCAACGGAGGTGGATGCCAAAGTCGACGAGTTGGTGAGGGCGGCGATGCACCGGCAACAGATTCCCGCCATGACCGTGGCGGCGGGGATAGGGGAGCGCATGGTTTACTCGAAGGCGTTCGGCACCGCGGATCTGGAGAACGGCGTGGCGGCTACGACGGGGACGCCGATCCGAACCGGATCGATCGCCAAACCGATCTCGGCGGCAGCCGCGATGACGCTGGTGGATTCCGGCAAGCTCGACCTGGACGCTCCGGTGCAGAAATACTGTGCGGAGTTTCCGCGGAAGCGATGGCCCATCACGCCGCGCGAGCTGCTGAGCCATACGGCGGGCATCCGCCACTATCATAAGGGCGAAATCGAGAACACGCGGCATTACGAACGGATGGCGGATGGCTTTGCGATATTCGGGAAAGATGCGCTCTTATTCGAGCCGGGTACGGCCTTTTCGTATAGCACGTACGGCTACACGGTAGTGGGCTGCGTGGTGGAAGGCGCGTCGGGCGAGAGGTTTGCGGACTATGTTGCGGAACACGTGCTGAAACCCGCGGGGATGACGCACACGTTTGTGGACGATGTATGGGAGATCGTGCCGGGCCGCGCGCGCGGGTACCAGAAGATGGGCGGGCGGGTGAAAAACGCCGGTCTGATGGACAGCAGCTACAAGATCCCGGGCGGGGGTTATGTTACGACGGCGGAGGACCTGGTGCGGTTCGCGCAGGCGCTGATGGAGGGCAAAATCGTGCAGGCGGGCACGCTGGCGGAGATGTGGACGGCGGCGAAGCTTCCGGGCGGCAAGGTATCGAATTACGGGCTGGGTTTTGGCGTGCTGACGGTTGACGGCGAGAGGCGCGTGGCGCACAGCGGCGCGCAGCAGGGCACCAGCGCGAGCATGGTCATTATTCCGGAGAGAAGGTTCGCGGTAGCGGCGCTGGCGAACATGGACGAGGTGGGGGTGGCGGGGGTGGTGGGCGGGATTTTGGGGTTGTATGGCATGGGGAAATAGCACAGATTGAAGCCGCGCGCGGGCGAGCTACGCTCGCCGGCGACCGCAAGAGTGCGGTCGCGGCAGGCACGAGTGCCTGCGCCACGAAGCTGCTGGAACTTTATGGGGGGCGACGGTGTCTATAATGGTTCAAGGGAAGGCTTCCCGTGGCCACGTCAATTCTGGACCTGAACGCGAAGACGGCAGTGACGGATTCCGAAGATCTGGCGCTGGTGCGCGCCCTGCGGGAAGGTTCGGAGCGCGCATACGAGACGCTGCTGTTGCGATTCCAGCAGCCTGTCTACAATCTGGCCTTGCGGCTATTGAACGATCCATCGGACGCGTCGGACGTGGTGCAGGAAGTGTTCCTGAAGGTATTCCGGAACGTGGGCCATTTCCGCGGGCAGAGCAGCCTGAAGACCTGGATTTTCCGCATTGCGATCAACGAGGCGCACAATCAGCGGCGCTGGTTTTTCCGGCACCGGCACCGGGAGGTGGGCATCGAAGAGGAGCAGGACGATGCGAGGAGCCGGGCGGACACGCTGGCGGACGCCGGGCAATCGCCCTTCGATTACACGCTCGATCAGGAACGGCAAGCGTTGATCGAGGCGGCGCTGACGCGCATCAATCCGACGTTCCGGGCGGCGGTGGTTTTGCGGGATATCACGGATTTGAGCTACGAGGAGATTGCGGACGTATTGGAGGTTTCGCTGGGGACGGTGAAATCTCGAATACTGCGGGGCCGGGAGGCCTTGCGGCAAGAGCTGGAAAAGAAGTTGCGGACGCAAGCGGTGTTGAACTGGTTGCCGAAGACGGCCGAGTAGGTGTTATGAGTTGCGAAACGGTGCAAAATTCACTGTCGGAATTCCTGGACCACAGGGTGGCCGGGGAGGAGCGGACGCGCGTGGCCCTGCACCTGGCCGAGTGCCGGGAGTGCGCGGGGTATCTGCGCGAGCTTTCCGAGTTACGGAGCGGTCTGCGGAGCCTGCGGCAGGCGGCGGTTCCGGGGCGGTTGCGCACGCAATTGCAGGTGCTGGCCTCGCACGAGCGCGCGCGCTGGAACGCCACGAAGACGCTGCCGCTGGCGTTGGGCACGTGGGCGGCCGGCATCAAGCTGGCGGCCGATAATCTGATGCGCCCGCTGGCGGTGCCTTTGGCGGGCGGCCTGGCGTCGGCGCTGTTGCTTTTCGGCTTGCTGGTGCCCACGCTAGGTTTCCGGCCGAGCGTACTGAACGATGTCCCGACCAGTTTGTACACGGCCGCCACTCTGGTGGACGTAACTCCGCTGGGGATCAACAACGATGAAACCGTGGTGGAGTTATATGTAGACGCCAAGGGGCAAGCGACGGACTATTCCGTGCAGCGGGGCAATGTCGGCCCGCAAATGCAGGCGGATCTGACCAAGATGATGTTCTACACGCGGTTTACGCCGGCAACCTGGTTCGGCCAGCCCACCAATGGCAAGGTACTGGTTTCGTTCCGCCGGATCAACTACGTGGTGCGGGGCTAACGCCCCGCGCCGGCTAAAGCCCGCCCTCCAATGAGCCGCCAGAAACTCGGACAACATTTCCTGATGCGCGGCTCGGTTCTGGAACGTATCGCGCGCGCGGCTTGTCCCGAGCGGGAGCCCCTGGTTGTCGAGATCGGTCCGGGCAAGGGCGCCCTGACCACCTGTCTGCTGGCGCGCGCGGATCGCGTGATCGCCATCGAAATCGACGGTTATCTGGCGCAAAAACTCGGGCAGACGTATGCCGAAGAGGGGCGGCTGGAAGTGGTCGAAGCCAATGCGCTGGAGATCGATCTGGGCCAATGGGGACCGGCCACGATTACGGGCAACCTGCCTTACTATGCGGCCACCGCCATTATGGAGCGGGTAATGGCGCTCGGCCCGGTGGCGCGGCGCGGCGTGTTTTTGACGCAGAAGGAAGTGGCGGAGCGCATCGTGGCGTGCCCAGGCAGCCGCGACTACGGATACCTCAGCGTGTCGATGCAGTTGTCCGCCGATATCGAGTTGCTGTTTGAAGTGAAGCCGGCGGCGTTTCATCCGCCGCCCAAGGTGGATTCGGCGGTGCTGCGGTTTGAGCCGCACAACCGCGCGGCCGAGATGGGCATCGCCGACCGGCCGGATTTTCTGCGCTTCGTATCGCTCTGCTTCCGGCAGAAGCGCAAAACCTTGCGCAACAACCTGGCGGCGCCATACGGCGCGGCAGTGGACGGTTGGCCGGAGGTTAACCTGCGGGCCGAACAAATCAGCCTGGCAATGTTTGCCGCGATGTACCGCCGTCTTGTAACATAACCCCTGAGGTGATGCATGCAGTGGAACGTTTTCCCGGTGGGCGCGATGGGTTTGTGCCTGGGGCTGATGGGCTCACAGATGGGCGCGCAGATCCAGGAGGAAGGGTCCGCGCCGGCGCCCAAAGTGCTGATGGTGGTGCGGGAACAGATCAAGGAAGGCCGCGAGGCGGCGCATGCGAAGGCGGAAGAAGCCTGGCCGCGCATTTTTCAGAAGGGCAACGCGACGTCGCACTACATAGGGATGACGTCGGAATCGGGACCGCCGGAGGCATGGTTTCTGGAGCCATACGACTCGTTTGGCGGGATGGAGAAGACGCGCGCGGAGATCGTGCAATCGCCGATGGCGGAAGGTTTGGAAGCGGCGAATGTGGCGGATGGCGAACTGCGCACGGGCTCGCGAACGACGCTGTCGGTATTCCGGGGGGACTTGAGTTATCACGCGGCGGAAGCGGTATCGAATCTGGCGAAGTGCCGGCATATGGGGGTGACGGTGCTGCGGATCAAGTATGGGCACGAGGCGGACCTGGCGCAGATGGCCAAGCTGCTGATCGAGGGCGACGAGAAATCCGGCTCGGACCAGCCGGTGTTGGCTTACCAGGTGGTTTCGGGCGGGCCGTCGGGAACGTATCTGCTGTTTTCGCCGATGGACACGTTGGCGCGCATGGACACGGCGCCGGCGCGCATGGCGGCGGCACGCCAGGCGATGGGGGACCGCGGCCAGAAGCACTTCGATATGCTGGCGCCGGAGGTGGTGCAATCGACCGAGACGCTGCTGTTCGCGTTTAATCCACGGATGAGCTATGTGTCGAAGGAGTTCGCGGCGGCGGATCCGGAGTTTTGGAATCCGAAGCCGGCGGCGGCGAAGCGAAAGCCATAGGGGCGGGGCTACAGCCAGGCTAAAGCCCAGTGGCGGCGCATGGCGCCGCCCTACGGTTGCCGGACCCGACCGCGCTTGGTCATGTGACGTTTGGCGGTCACCGCGCACCAGGCGAGGGAATCGGCGTGGGTCCTAAGGAGTCATTAGTTTAACTGCGCGCAGGGCGTGTGGCCGCGGGAGTGCTTTGACAGTTGCGAGGTGAATTAATGCGCGGATTTAGATTTGTAATGTTAGCCGCTGTCGCCGGAGCCGGCTTCATGGCTACCACCACCAGAGCAAACGCCCAGGTCAGTGTCGAAGTAGCACCCGATTGTCCCTATGGTTACTATGACGCGGCTCCTTACGGCTGCGCTCCCGCCGGCTACTACGGTCCGGAGTGGTTTAACGGGGACGTTTTCATTGGCGTTGGCCCGTGGTTTCATGGCTCCAACGACTTCCAGGGCAACGTGAATAACCGTCTCCATCCGGAGCACGGCTATAACGGGCCCACGCCAAAACGTGGCGAAAAGGCCGAGCCGTCGAAGCGAGTCGATAGTGCGCACTTCCAAGGAAACGAAGCGCGCGATGGACGGGGCCACGTAGCCGAAGGCAAACACTAGCCGAGTGGATACGATGCGGGACTTCGGTCCCGCTTTCCGGGACTTCGGTCCCGCTTTCCGGGACTTCGGTCCCGCTTTCCGAACGGGGAGGCGGGTCTGGAGACCCGCCGCAGGCGTAGACGCCTGCCCCACGGAGGCAATTGTGGAATCGGAATCCGCGCGGCGGGATTTCTGCAAGAGCGCAGCCGCCGGCGTACTTCTGCTGAAACCCCAGACCGTCTTCGGAACCCAAGCCAACTCCGCCGTGGAAGTCGGCCTGATCGGCTGCGGCGGCCGGGGCAATTGGCTCGGCGCGTTCTTTCCCGAGTTCGCCGGCGCGCGCATCGTAGCCCTGGCCGACGTCATCCGCGAGCGCCTGGATGCCACCCAAGCCAGCTTCAAGGTGGACCCTGCGCGCACATATTACGGACCGGAAGCCTATCGCGAACTGGTGGAATCCAAACTGGACGCGGTACTCATCGAAACCCCGCCGTATTTCCATCCCGAGCAGGCCCGCGCGGCCGTCGACGCGGGTAAACACGTTTATCTGGCCAAACCGGTCGCGGTGGATGTGCCTGGGTGCTTCGGCATTCTCGAGAGCGCCAAACGCGCCCAAGGCAAGCGCAGCTTCCTGGTGGACTTCCAGACGCGCGCGCAACCCGTGTTCCAGGAGGCCGCCGCACGTATCGCCCGCGGGGACATCGGCAAGCCCGTGTTCGCCCAAGTCTTCTATTATGCCGGCCGGCCGTCGCCGGACAAGTCCATCCCCGGCATGGAGCCCGGCCACGCGCGCATGCTGAACTTCTACATGGATCGCGTGCTGGGCGGCGATATCATCGTGGAGCAGAACATCCACGTGATCGACCTGGCCAACTGGTTTCTGGCGGGGCATCCCATCGCCGCCCATGGCGCGGGCGGACGCACGGATTGGAGCGGCACGCGGTACAACACCGGAGACGCCTACGACCATTTCCTGGCGACCTTCCAGTACCCCAACGGGGTGCAGGCGGATTTCAGCTCGAATCAGTTGACCAAGAGCTTCAGCGATCTTTGCGTGCGGTGTTTTGGTATCGACGGAGCTGTCGATGCGCACTACGGCGGGTTGGTGCGCATTACGGGCAAGAACGCGTGGCTGGGCGCGGAGAAAGACGATACTTTCCGGCAGGGCGCCATCAACAACGTGAAGGCGTTCATCGACAGCATTCAAACCGGCATGCTGCTGAACAACGCGGAACTGGCGGTGGAAAGCAACCTGACCGCGATTTTGGGGCGCAACGCGGCCTACCAGAACCGCACCATTACCTGGGAAGAACTGCTGCGGTCCGAAGAGAAGTTCGAAGCGAACCTCAAACTGCGCTGGTGATGGTTTTCATCGCTATTGGCCAAACTCCGCAGCGGGCCTGCGAGGCCCGCGCAGGCTACGAGCCCGCCCCACCAAAAGGCCAAACTCCGCAGGCGGCGCATGGCGCCGCCCCACTAGGCGGGCGCGGTTTTGGGCGCAGGCGCGGTGCGTAGGGCGCGCCACCAGATGTACAGGCCCAAAAAGCCGGTAGTTACTTCGAGCAAGGTTCCGGTCATAAACAGGCTGCGGGAGAAGTGCCGCAACTGGTCTCCCATAACGGCTCCGGTTAGCTGGAGACCGAGTCCGCCACTGAGCAGCATGAGGCGGCGGTTGGGGGGCTTGGCGGTGAGCAGGAGCGACCACAGGATGAGGTCCAGAATGACGGCGCAGATATTCAAGTCGCGGCTGACCAGGGTCATCTGGCGATTCAGGTGAGGTCCGCGGTGGCTGGCGAAGGATACGGCGCAGATGAGGGCGGCGGCCAGGACGAGCCAATGGCGCTCGACGACCTTCTGCTTGGAATAGCGGGCAGCTTCGTCGATAAAGGCGATCACCAGGCAGAATACCAGGACATCCAGGATCACCTCGTCGGCCCAGTAGTAGTTATCCCAAAGCTGCTTAGGCACGGCTCGCAAGCCGATCTCGGCCACGGTGGATACGAGCAAAGCCAGTACATAAGCGAAGACAAACGGGTACTGCCGGTAGCTTCCGCGCAGGAGGGCGGAGATTACCAGTAGATTGAGCCACAAACCGATGGCGTAAGCGCTATACTGAAGGGCTTGCTGCATCCCCCTCCACGGCGAGGCCCTAGCTTTCGCCGGCGGTCACGCGGTGGCGCTGTTCAGACTCTGCCGCACCACGGATCGGGCGGGAAGCTCGGGCCATGCGCTACTTTACCATCCCACGGGTCCGGTGGGAAGCTGGGGCCATGGGCGACCAGACCGCACCACGGATCGGGCGGGAAGCTGGGGCCATGCGAAACCTGGGGCGCCGCGACGGCGGCGAATCCGGAAACCGCCATCCAAAGCATGACGGCGGTGCAAACTGCCAAGCGAACTGACCGGCTTTTCGAGAAAACGTTCATGAACAGCTCCTTTTGTTGAGAAATCCAGCACTGGAAGGCCCTCACCCGACATCATCCGGACGTCCAAAGTCAGTCTGATGTACTGGTAGTTGGAAAGTCTTGGGCTTTGTTTCAACCGAAGTGTATCTCAGTTTTTGCGGAGAGAGAAGATAATATCGGCCCGGACGGCGTTTTTGTGGACCAATGCTAACCAATTGGAGCGCAAACGAAAGTCCTTAGGGATTGGGCTCCGACCTAATCGCCGGGGGTGTACAGCCGTTGTTCCCGCATAGTGCGCTCGGCATAGGAGTTATCCGCACGGAAGGGCTTCTGGCCGGGTAATTGCAACCGCATATCGGCAGCCACCTCATCGATCATGGCGTTGGTGACGGTCTTGGTTTCCAAAGCGAAGGCGGTGAGCAGCAGATTATCGCACATCGCGTTAATCACACGGGGAATGCCTTGAGTGCGGAAGTGGATCTCGCGCAGGATGTCAGGTGGAAAGGCAGTCTGTTCTTTCAACCCGGCGCGGGTGAGGCGGGAGTGGATGTACTCCAAGGTTTCTTCCAATTGAAAGGGCTGGAGGACGCAGCGGAGAGCGACGCGCTGCTTCAACTGGCGGAAATCGGGGGCTTCGAGTTTGCGGTCGAGCTCGGGTTGGCCGGCCAGCAGGATCTGGAGCATTTTCCCGCGGCGGTTTTCCAGATTGCCGAGCAAGCGGATTTCTTCGAGCACGTCCCAATCGAGGTTATGGGCTTCATCGACGATGAGTACGGTGGTACGGCCCAGATTGGCGCGTTCTATGATCATTTCGTTCAAGGCGAACAGGACTTCGGTCTTCGAAGTGCGGGTGCAGCGCAGGCCGAAATCGTACGCGATCATTTCGAAGAACTGCTGGACGTTCAAGCGGGAATTGAAGAGTGAGGCATAAGCGATCTGCTGGGAGGTCAAGAAATCGCGCAAGCATTCCAGCATGGTGGTTTTGCCGGTTCCGACTTCGCCGGTGAGCACCACGAATCCCTTGCGGCTCTGCACGCCGTAGATGAGGTTAGCCAGGGCTTCCTCATGTTGGGCGCTGCGGAAGAGGAAGGACGGATCCGGGCTCATGTTGAAGGGATTCTCGGCGAAACCAAAGAAGGCTTTGTACATTTCTGGTGTGCTCGCGATCGC
>Ga0187871_10002468_pt1 | contig 15066 bp, 14 predicted proteins | sample June2016WEW_16_1_FD_132988 | JGI IMG/M metagenome (GOLD analysis project Ga0187871, IMG submission 132988) | Peatland microbial communities from SPRUCE experiment site at the Marcell Experimental Forest, Minnesota, USA - June2016WEW_16_10 | ecosystem: Environmental > Terrestrial > Soil >... | reverse complement strand
GTATTTGACGTGCCTCCGGAGCTGGCGGCTAGTTGCGGAATATTGCTGTGGCTGGTGACGTTTGCCGCGGTCGTACCGCTGGGGCTGGCGCTGGCGCATCATGAGAGATTGTCGCTGCGGAAGTTATCGGAGGAGAGTCATAAGGCGGAAGAAGCGGAGATCAGCGGGCCACCGGCGTCGGGCTAGTTTCTGTCACGGAAAAAAGCTTTTAACCGCGGAGTTCGCTAAGAACAGCCGCGAAGTTCGCGAAGAAGGGCACAACTGTCTATCACACTGGTACATGATGGGCGGCGCGGCGTTACTTGCCTGTTACAATTTTATTTTGATCCCAAACATTCAATTTAGCTGGACAGGTTCTTCTCGACCGACATCAGCATGAAATGTCCTTTTTGCGGATTTGCCGAAGATAAGGTGGTCGACTCGCGCGAGAGCAAGGAGGCGGAATCGATCCGCCGACGGCGCGAGTGTCTAAAGTGCGGCAAACGGTTTACCACCTACGAGCGAATCGATGAAATCCCTTACATGGTGGTGAAGAAAGACGGACGGCGCGAGAAGTTCGACCGCCAGAAGGTTTTGAATGGGCTGCTGCGGGCGTGCGAGAAACGTCCGGTGCCGATCGGCAAGCTGGAACAGATTGTGAACGAGGCGGAGTCTTTCGTCATCGAGTCGCAGGAACGCGAGCGCAAGACCAGCGAACTCGGCGAACTCATCATGAACCGGCTGCGGCGCTATGACAAAGTGGCGTATGTGCGGTTTGCCTCGGTGTATCTGGATTTCAAAGACGTGAAAGAGTTTATGAACGAGTTGAGGGATTTGGTGAAAGTGAAAGAGAAGGGGTTGGGGGTCAGGGATTAGGGGTTAGCAGGAAAGCCTTTCAGTACAGAGATTTGCTGATCCTCTATCCACTGAGCCCTGACTCCTAGGCCCTAGAAAACATGCCTCATAAAGTAACCCTCATTCCCGGCGACGGCATCGGTCCTGAAGTGACCCAGGCGACCGTACGTATTCTGGAAGCGACAGGCGTGAAGTTTGAGTGGGAGTCGTTCGCGGTGGGCGCTGATGCTTTTGAAAAACACGGGGAATACATTCCGAAAGAGGTGATTGAATCGATCGAGCGCACGCATGTCGGCTTGAAGGGTCCGGTGACGACACCGGTCGGTGGAGGCTTTTCCAGCATCAACGTTGCGTTGCGCCAGAAGTTTGAGCTGTATGCGAACTTCCGCCCGATCCGGAATTTGCCGCATATTCCCACGCGTTATCCCGACGTGGATCTCATCATCGTCCGCGAGAACACCGAGAGCCTTTATTCCGGACTGGAGCACGAGGTGGTGCCGGGCGTGGTGGAGAGTTTGAAGATCATCACGGAGAAGGCCTCGACCCGCATTGCGAAATTCGCCTTTGAGTACGCCCGCAAGAATCAGCGCAAGAAAATCCACGCCATTCACAAAGCTAACATCATGAAACTATCGGACGGGTTGTTTCTGCGCTGCTGCCGCGCGGTGGCCAAAGGATATCCCGAGATCACCTACGGCGAGCACATCGTGGATAACACCTGTATGCAACTCGTGATGAATCCGTATCAGTACGACATGCTGGTGATGGAGAATCTTTACGGCGACATCATTTCGGATTTGTGTGCGGCGTTTGTCGGCGGCCTGGGATTTGTGCCCAGCGCAAACTTGGGCGACCACTGCGCGATTTTCGAGGCGGTGCACGGGTCCGCGCCCGACATTGCCGGCAAGAACATTGCGAACCCGACGGCGCTATTGCGGTCGGCGCTGCTGATGCTGCGGCATCTGGGCGAGTTCGAAGCCTCCACACAGATTCGTAACGCGTTGGAGAAGGTGTACCGGCATCCGGAAAAGCTGACGCGGGATATCGGCGGGCAGGCGGGCACGTCGGAGTTCGCGGACGCGATCATCGAAGAAATGGACCGGGCGAAAGCCTCGCCCGCAGTGGTTTCCTAGAGTTGTTTTCACTTCATGCTTGGGGCCTCACCGATCATTGAGGCAGAAATGGGGCGTTATGAAACAGAGTCTACTCAAAGGTTTCTTTAGTGGTTTGGCATGCATGTTTCTTTTTGCCGGCTTTGCGTCGGCGCAGGGCGGCGAACTGGTGGCGGCCGAGTTCGGCGCGGGCAACCGCCGTATCGATGTCACGCAACAGGTACGGTCCTTTATGCACGACGGCGTTTTGCGCTTCGATGTGACTGACCAGACCTTCGGCGCCGATCCCGCGCGCGGCCGCATTAAAGAACTCTTTATCCGCATCAGGCACTGGGACGGGACGACTGAGGAGTTTCGCTTCCCGGAGTACGCTCATGTAAATTTGGTTCTCGATCCCGAGCGCGGATATGAGTATCGCGACCGGAATCTGCACATCATGCGCGCGTTCTACGGCGGCGCCGGGCATTTCGCCGACGTGACGGAGTTGCTGCGCGGCACCACGCACGATGGCAGGGTCGTTATTCCGGTGGAGAACCGGACCATGGGGGGCGACCCTGATCCGGAAGTGCATAAGGTGTTGCGCGTGCTGTACTGGTACGACGGCCAGCGCCGGCAGATCGTGGTACCGGAGCATGCCGAGTTGCATTTGCCGTAACGAATTTCGGGCTTCGGCTTTCGGGCTTCTGGAAATGCGTTGATGGGCTACGAATGAACTGCATTTCGGGAGTTCTCCACCGAAGCCCGTCATTTCCGCCATTGACTCTCGCCGGAGATGGGAGTAAATTCGCGGGTTCTGGGGAATCAGAGGGGATGGCGAAGACAACGCGCCGTGTGGGGGTAGTTCTGTTTCAGCTCGGCGGGCCTGACACGCTGGCTGCGATAGAGCCTTTCCTTTATAACCTCTTCTGCGACCCCGATATTATTGACTTTCCTTTTGCCCGCATCGGGCGCAAACCTCTGGCTAAACTGATTTCGACCACGCGCGCGCGCAAAGTGCAGCATCATTACGCGACGATTGGCGGAGGCTCGCCGATAAGGCGCTTTACCGAGCGGCAGGCCCGGGCGCTGGAGGAGGAACTGGCACGTCGCGGTCTGGATGCGCGCTGCTTCGTGGCGATGCGCTACTGGCATCCGTTCACCAGCGAAGCGTTAGCAGAGCTGAAAGAGGCGCAGTGTGAAGAGGTGGTGCTGCTGCCCCTGTATCCGCAGCACTCATCAACCACAACTGGATCAAGCCTGAACGAGTGGCGGCGGCAGTTTCAAGGCGGCGTTCCGGTGCACGGCGTGGGCGCCTTTTATCGGCATCCGATGTATCTAGATGCTGTGATCGAAAAGATTGAAGAAGCGTTGGGGCGATTTCCTGTGCCGGAGCGAGCCGAGATTGTTTTCAGCGCGCATAGCGTTCCCATGTCGGTGATTGTGAGGGGCGACCCTTACCAGCGGCAGATCGAGGAGACAGTGCGGCTGCTGATGGAACGCGGAGGGTGGCCGAATCGTCACCGGCTGTGTTACCAGAGCAAGGTGGGCGCGAGCAAATGGCTGCAGCCTTCGCTGCACCGGACGCTGCACGATCTGGCGGCGCAGAAGGCGCAGGAAGTTTGCATCGTGCCGGTGGCATTTGTTTCCGATCACGTGGAGACGCTCGGTGAGATCGATCACGAAGCGCGGGAAGAGGCTCGGCGGCTGGGCATTCGGCGCTTCGAGATGAGCACCGGGCTGAACGATTCTCCAAAGTTTATTTCGGCGTTGGGACAATTGGTGCTGGAGGCGCTGAGCGCGAAGGTTCGGGGCGGCATTCCCGTGCACGAGATAGGAAGGCAGGCCGCCGCACCAGCGTTGGTGGCGGCCGATTAGGAAAGCGGGTCTTTGGGTGATGGGTCTTAGGCAAATCCCAAGACCTAACACCTGGGCCTGAGACCACAAGAGAAGAACGGGAGGAAGAGTCATGGCGGAGCCGGAGGGCGAGAAGCCTAGTCCGAATCCAGAGGCGGCAAAGCCCGCTGCGAATCCCGGAGCCCCGGGCGCGGTGGATGCCACAAAGTATGTGGGCACGCCGGCGGTGGGAACCTCGAAGGCGGCAGCGTCCGCTGGACTCTCGCAGTCCGGACCGGCGAACACTGACATTGACCGGCGGCGGCGGCGGTTGGTATGGGTTGCGGTGACTGCGTTCCTGACCGCATGGTTCCTTGCTTTCTTCCGATTTTTTCTTCCCCGCACTCTCTTCGAGCCCAACACAGTTTTCAAGATCGGCTATCCCTCGGAGTTTGCTCTGGGAGTCGACACGAAGTTTCAGCAGAGATTTCGTATCTGGGTCGATCGCACGCCCGACCGCGTGTTCGTGATTTATGCGCGCTGCACCCACCTGGGCTGCACACCGGACTGGAAGCCGAGCGAGAACAAGTTCAAGTGTCCGTGCCACGGCAGCGGTTACGACAGCGAGGGAATTAATTTTGAAGGGCCGGCCCCGCGCCCCATGGACCGCGCGCACGTGGAGTTGGCGCCGGACGGGCAGATCATCGTCGATACTTCGCGACTTTATCAATGGCCGAAGGGAATGCCGACGCATTTCAATGATCCGGGAGCGTTCTTGACGGGCGTTTAGCGTCCGCAGTTTTCGTGCAGGCAGCAACGGATTCCTCTCCGGGCTTCGCCCGGTTCGGAATGACAAGGTTAAGGGGTTTGGGAATTATTTATGGCTGACGAAAATAACAGCAAGAACGGTAAGGTGGGCCTGGTCGACCGCGTGAAAGACGACATTCAAGCGATGAAGGTCGACATCCCTGCAAAGGCAAAGGAACAGATCGAGGGGCTGAAGGATCCGACGAAGACGCAGGTCTACACCTCGATCTTCCGCCACAAGCACGATGACACGCCGCGCAACCGGGCTCTGGGCGTGCTTTCCAACGTGTTCCTGCATTTGCATCCGGCGAAGATCAATCGCGATGCCGTACGTTATAGCTACACCTGGGGCATGGGCGGGATCACGTTTTTTCTGTTCATCATCCTCACCTACACCGGCGTGCTGCTGATGTTTTATTACCATCCCAGCAAGGTGCAGGCGTTTCGCGATGTGCTCTATCTCGAGCACGACGTTCCCTTCGGAAAGATTCTGCGGAACATGCACCGCTGGGCGGCTCACCTGATGGTGATTGGGGTTTGGCTGCACATGTTCCGAGTATTTCTTACGGGCTCGTATAAGAAGCCGCGCGAGTTTAACTGGAACATTGGTGTACTACTGCTGGTCTTTACTTTGTTGCTGTCGTTCACCGGATACTTGCTGCCGGACGATCAACTCGGATTCTGGGCTGTGACCGTGGGTACCAACATGGCGCGGGCGACTCCCCTGCTTGGGCACGAGGGTCCCTTCGGGTCGATGTTGGGCATGACTCCTTATAACGATGTGCGCTTTGGGTTGCTCGGCGGCTCGATTGTGGACGCGAATGCGCTGCTGCGGTCCTATATTTGGCATTGCATCGGGATTCCGATTGTCGCTTCGATTCTGATGATCGTGCATTTCTGGCGGGTGCGGAAGGACGGCGGAATCTCGGGGCCGGCGCCGGTAATGCTGGAAGCCGAGGCCGACAAGCCGCGACGAGGGCCGAAAGCGGCGGGTGAGTGACGTGGAGCAGAACAGCAGGTTCGTCACCGGGCTTGGCGCCCGGTTCGGAATGACAAAGTTTTGTTAATAGATCGACACGAGAACATCTATGGACTGGCGACAACTTTGGGAAATTTGCTCGGCTCCTGACAATGTGCCGATCGTGGGATTAATCCCGCTGCTGGGCTTCTACATCTATCTGGCATGGAAGCAGGCGCACGCCAACGATCAACTGATTGCCCAACTGGAAGGCGACGCCGCCCTGGCCAAGACCCATCATCGCAAGACCTGGCCCTTCAAACCGGGCTGGCAGAAGGAAGTTCACGTCTGGCCGTTCCTGCTGCGGATTGAATTTCTCGCCGCCATCATCGTCACGATTATTCTGATGGTCTGGTCGATCACGCTGAACGCTCCGCTGGAAGAGCCCGCTAATCCTAATCTGACGATGAATCCGGCGAAGGCTCCGTGGTATTTCCTAGGACTGCAGGAGATGCTCGTCTATTTCGATCCGTGGATCGCCGGCGTAGTGATGCCTACGATGATCATCATTGGCCTCATGGTCATTCCTTACATCGATACGAACCCGCTGGGAAGCGGCTATTACACGTGGAAGCAGCGCAAGTTTTCTATTGGGACATTTCTTTTCGGCTTCATCATCCTTTGGGTCGCAATGATCATCATCGGTACGTTCATACGGGGGCCTGGCTGGCAGTGGTTCTGGCCGGGACAGACCTGGGACCACAACCGGTTGATCTACGAGGTGAACCGCGACTTGCCCGACATTTTTGGGATCACTTCGAACATGGCCAAGGCCTTATTCGGCGCGGTCGTGGTCGGGGGCTATTACCTGGTCGGAGGATTTCTCGTGTACTCGCTGTTCCGGCGATACATGGGAAAAGATTTCAAACGCATGAGCCTGCTGCAATTTGGGCTCACGCAATTTCTTTTGCTGACCATGGTGGCGTTGCCCCTGAAGATGGGGCTGCGGCTCTTGTGGCACATCAAGTATGTGTGGATCACGCCGTGGTTCAATATTTGAGTTGTGACCGCACTGGGAGCAGGAATGCTGGCGGGAACAGCAGGTTCCTCGCTTCGCTCGGAATGACAAGATTGTCTGAATCACAAGCGCTCTTGGATTAAGAAACATTTTCGGAGGAAGCGGTGCCTGAACAACCCAACCCCGAGCAGGACCCGATCACAACTAAGTCATATGCCGCGTATTACCTGGTCGCGATGGTGATTCTGATGGCGACTTTGTTCTGGGCCTTGTGGGATGAGGCTTGGGTGCAGCGGCCGTGGAAGGCCTTCCAGGAGCAATGGAAAGACCGCTATTCCGCGTTTTTGAACACGGCTCGATCGAAGTCGGCAACTTCGGAGAAGGACGTCGAGCAGAATCCGGATTACATCGCACTCAAGCAGGCTTACGAAAAGACTTATCAGGATTCGAAGACGCAGGCCGAGGAAGCGCGCAAGGCCGTCGACGAAGTCAGCGCGCGGCTGCTGGCAGTGCAGAGCGTGTTTACCGACCGGCGCGCTTACGTAAACGCGCTGAGTTATGAAATTGAGACCAGCGACAGCGCCTCTTCGAAAGCCAGCAAACAGAAAGAATTAGAAGAGTACAAGAGCAAGCTGGCAACGGTCGAGTTTCCGGATGGAAGCAAGAAACAATTCGACTTTCGGCAACTGGAGGAGACTTACAACGAGATTCGAGACGAGCGCACCAAGAAAAGCCTGGAACTGGGCGAAGTGCTCAAACCCGTTACTGCGGCCAAGACGAAGATGGATGAATACATCTCCGATCATCTGGTCGGCCTGACGCCGCAGCAGATCGACGGCTTAAAGAAGAAGGCCGCGGAGTGGGACCCGAAGATCGTACAGATCAATGTTGCGGAAGCCAACATTGTTGACCGGTGTGAATCCTGTCACTTGAACGCGCGGGAGCCGCTGAGAATCACACCGGCCTCGATGACGGCGAAAGGCGAGAAGAAGCCCGACGAGTATGCCGATGCCTTCGTGAGCCATCCTGAGCCAGAGCTGTTGAAGATTCACGATCCGGAAAAGTTTGGCTGTTCGCCCTGCCATCAGGGGAACGGGCGCGCGACTACGAGCATTGAGAAAGCCCACGGAAACTACGAGCACTGGCTGTGGCCGCTCTATCCCAAGGAAAATGCGGAGGCGGGTTGCCAGAATTGCCATGCGGCCGACATGGTGCTGGTCAGCGGCGATGTGCAATGGCAAACCATCAACAATGGCAAAGACCTCTTCCGCCAGAGAGGTTGCATGGGCTGCCATCGCTATGAGGGTTATGACAAAGAGCCCGAAGATTTGAACTCGATTGGCCAGCAGATCAAGCAGATCGAGACGCAGAAGATCGACAATCAGAAACAAAATGCCTATCTGATGAAGCAGGCCGACGCAGCCGCTTCCAACGAAGAAGCGAACAAGCTGAACACTCAGGCCGTTGACCTAAGAGTGGCGAACAGCAAGCTGGACGGGCGTTTGCAGCAGCTCGACTACCAGTCGCACAGCCTGATGCAGGACCAGAAGAAGGTGGGGCCGAATCTGAAAGATATCCGGTTGAAGTTGAACAAGAACTGGATTCCGGTTTGGCTCAAGAAGCCTTCGGATTTTCGTCCGACGACGAAGATGCCGAACTTCCGGCTGACCGATCATCAGATTCAAGCAATTTCCGCGTATATCTGGCAGTCGGCGCTCAGCGATCCTCTTCCCAAACACAAGCCGGGGAACGCCGCGCACGGAAAAGAATTGTTTGAGACGCGTGGATGTTTAGCCTGCCACTCGATTGGCGAAGGCGATCAACTGCAGGGCGGAACGTTTGCCGCGAATTTGACCCGCGTTGGTGAAAAAGCAAATTACGATTACCTGGTGCGTTGGATTCACAATGCGCGTGAGCGCACGCGACCTTATTGCCCCTACGAAAAGAAGGACATCGGTCCCGAGGATTACGCCAAGAAGGGACTTCCCTATAAGTTCGATCTTGATCACAGCCAGTGTCCCAACGACGGTCACGAACTGCAGGTGCAGAACATGACGGTGATGCCCAGCCTGCGCCTGTCTCCAGAGGATGCGGAAGATATTGCAACTTACCTTATGACGCAGAAGAAACAAGAACCGTCGTCCTACGCAGATGCTTCGTTCATGGACGATCCCAAGTTGAAGGACGAAGGCAAGAAGTGGGTGCGGCACTTTGGCTGCGGCGGATGCCATGAGATTTCCGGCATGGAAGATGAAGGACGCATCGGCACCGAACTCACCTACGAAGGCAGCAAGCCGATTGAGCGCCTCGATTTCGCGCTTTTTACCACTGTCGCGCAGCGCGGCGGCAAAGATGCCGAACCGATTACCGACAAAGAAGATCTGGCGCGACTGCCGGACGGTCCCGCGAAAGATCCCTGGTACGACCAGAAGGGATTCTTCGAGCACAAACTCGCCGAGCCTAACGTTTACGACAAGGGCAAGATTAAGGGCGAACTCGAAGCGTCACGCATGCCTAACCTGCACCTCACAAAAGAGCAGGTGCTTGATCTCACAACTTTCCTGATGGGGAGTGAAGAAACTTCCCTGCCCTCTAGCTATCAATACAAGCCGGGCGATGCGCGCCACGATATTCAGGAGGGTTGGTGGGTCATCAAGAAATACAACTGCATGGGCTGCCACCAGTTCATCCCCGGCCAGCAGACGATCCTGATGGGATTGAAGCAGTATCAGGACATTCAGGAGCAGCTGCCTCCGAAGCTTTTGACTGAGGGTGCTCGCGTCGATCCGGAATGGCTGCGCAGGTTCTTGTCGAATCCCTCGCTGAGCACTACGGATACGAACCGGAACGGTGTGCGTCCATATTTGAAAGTGCGCATGCCGACATTCTCATTCTCCGACAATGAGCTGCGCAAACTGGTGCGGTTCTTCCAGGCGCTGTCGCAGCAGCCGCTGCCTTACATTCCAGAGGATGTGCCGGTGCTGACGGCGAAGGAGACGGACATGGCGCGCAGCCTGTTTTCGAGCAGTGCGGCTCCTTGCTTGAAGTGCCACGCTACCGGCGATCCCACGCACGACAAGATCGCCACGGCTCCGAACTTCTTGTTGGCTAAGGAGCGCCTGAAGCCGGACTGGGTCGAGCGCTGGATCACCGATCCTCAGGCGGTTAGCCCGGGAACGTCAATGCCCTCGGGCTTGTTCAAGCAAACCGGGAACCAGTGGGTGTTCGCCGGGCCGACGCCACCGTCATTCCAGGGCTACGAGGGAGATCATCGCAAACTGCTGACCGATTACATCTTCCAGTTAACGGCGGAAGAACAGCGCAAAGTAGCAGCGTCCATGCCGCACGCAAAAGCGGCAGTGCTGCCGAAGAGTAACCGCAGGCAGGCTGCGGTGGAATCGCATCAAGCGGTGAGCGGCGGTACGCGGTAAAATTAAGGGTTCGGCGGCAACCGGCTTTCACCGCGAGTTGTCATCCCGAGCAGCGCGAGGGATCTGGGTGTTTGTCTGTAGGGGCAGCACTGGTGGCGCCGGCAAGAACCAAGATCCCTCGCTTTTGCTCGGGATGACAGATGCCTTCGAAAATGACAAACGCGCTTGGAATGAAGTTTCTTCAGTAAACTACTAGGAAAAGAGAGAAGGACATTATGAATAAGAAAACGAGTTGGATGATATCGGCTGCCATGCTGGCGTTGTGCGCCTTGCTGCTGACCGCGGCGTGCAGCAAGAAAGAGAATACGGAGCAATCGAGCAATAACATGGCCCAGACGGCGGCGCCCGCGCCCGCGGCAACGCCGATTGATCCGGCCACGGTCGCCACTGTAAGCGGCACTGTGAAGTTCGATGGTCCGGCTCCGAAGGCCGCGAAGATCGACATGAGCCAGGATCCAGCCTGCAAAGGCATGAACGAAGCGGAAGCCGTAGTAGTGAACGGTGGCGATCTTGCCAACGTTTTCGTCTATGTAAAAGACGGTCTTGGCAGCCGCACCTTCGATGTACCCACGACGGCGGTCGTCCTCGACCAGAGCGGCTGCAAGTATCATCCGCATGTGCTCGGCGTAATGGCGGGGCAGACGGTTCAGATCAAGAATGACGACCAGACCACGCATAACATTCATCCCACGCCGAAAGACAATCGCGAGTGGAACGAATCGCAGCCGCCGGCTGCCGCTCCGCTCGAGAAGAACTTTGCACGCGAAGAAATCATGCTTCCCGTGAAGTGCAACCAGCACCCGTGGATGAAGATGTACATCAACGTGGTGAAGACCCCGTTCTATGCGGTCACCGACAAGTCCGGGAAATATGAAATCAAGGGACTGCCACCGGGCGATTACACGATTGCCTTCGTCCACGAGAAACTGGGCGAGCAGGACCAGAAGGTAACGGTCGGTCCGAAAGATACGAAGACAGTGGACCAGAGCTTCAAGGCTGGCGAGTAGGCTAAGGCGCGGACTACTCGACGCTGTGCAGTTTTAGCGACGGGACAGTCTCGTCCGCACTCTCGTCTATACCGTACTCGTTTGCGCCAAGGGGAACGACTCTGACAGCCATCCCGTCCACGTACAACCGCGCCCATCACGCTTTCGCGGTGTTTACGGCGTGCGCGACGCTAGTCGTGATCACGGCTGGAGCGTTGGTCACCAGCAACGACGCCGGGTTGTCGGTCCCCGACTGGCCGACATCGTTCGGCTATCTCGTGAAGTTGCCGCACTTCGTTGGCGGCGTGCGCTATGAGTGGAGCCACCGCATGGTGGCTGGCACGCTGGGCATGCTGACCCTCGCCATCGCGATCTGGACTCTGCTGGTTGAGCGCCGCCGCTGGTTGCGCTGGCTCGCGATCGGCGCCTTATGCACGTTCATCGCCCAGGCTACTTTGGGGGGGATGACGGTTCTGTTCTTCCAGCCGCCGTGGCTTTCCACGGCGCATGCCACCGTGGCGCAAACGTTCTTCTGCATTGCGGTAGCCATCGCACTCTTCACCGGGCGCAAGTGGGTTACAGATCGGACGGAAAAAGAGCAGCCGCACGTAGAGTCCGACACGCGCCGGCCTAGCCTCCTCACGCTGACTTTGCTCTCCATCTTCGTGCTGTACGTGCAACTCATTCTCGGCGGAATGTTTCGCCACCACGGCATGAGTTGGTGGCCGCATGTGCTGAATGCGGTGACGGTGTCGTTTGTGCTGGCGTGGACGGCCGTACGCGCGCTCTCCGTCCATTCGCAGATTGAAGCCGTTCGACGTCCCGCGATCGTAATGCTGTCGCTTTTGATCACGCAGCTTTGCCTGGGCTTCACCGCGTTCTTAACTCGCGTGGCCTGGGGCAGAGACACGGCGCAACCGGAGCTTCCCATGGTGGCAGCGACCGTGGCGCATGTTGCCGTTGGAGCGTTGCTGCTGGCGACTACCGTGGTTCTGGCGATCCAGGTATGGCGGCACGTTCCCGTCGCCTTGGCAGAAGCCCTTCCCCAGACCCAACGGGACGTTTCAGCCGCGTGACTTGCTCGTCCTGCTATTTGTGTCTTTTGTTCATTGTGCTGATGCTGGACGCAATATCGTCGTAAACTGTAATAGAACTCATCGTTATTAGGACTCAAGCCAGGAACGCCCTTGGGATCGAAGGTTTCCGCCATCGTTGACGCCGCGCCGGAAGTGATGCCTGCTTCCGCGGAGCCCGTCATTTCCGTAGAGAACCTGGTGCATCGCTATGACAGCCGCACTGCACTGAATGGTGTTTCGTTCGAGGTGCGACCGGCGGAATTGTTCGGCTTGCTGGGTCCGAACGGCAGCGGCAAGACTACGCTCTTCCGGATTCTTTCCACCTTAATGCTCCCGACCGCGGGCCGCGCCATCATCATGGGCTGCGATGCCGCGCAGGAACCGGCGCGCTTGCGGCGGCAAATCGGAGTGGTCTTTCAAGCGCAGAGCGTCGACCTCAAGCTCACGGCCTATGAGAATCTTTGGCATCAGGGACATCTTTACGGTCTGCGCGGCCCCTCGCTGAAAGAACGCATTCACGAAATTCTCTCGCGCGTAGGTCTGGCAGATCGGGCCAGCGAGCTGGTCGAAACTTTTTCTGGCGGAATGCAGCGGCGCATCGAGTTGGCCAAGGGATTGTTGCATCACCCCGGAGTGCTGCTGCTCGACGAGCCCACTACCGGACTCGACCCTGGCGCGCGCCGCGATCTGTGGCAATATTTGCAGACGCTGCGCGACGAAGAGCATGTTTCCGTTCTGGTGACCACGCATCTTATGGAAGAAGCCGAGCGCTGTGACCGGCTCGCCATCTTGAACGAAGGCAACCTGGTGGCACTGGGAACGCCTGCGGAGTTGAAGAGCGAAATCGGCGGAGACGTAGTGCTGCTCGATGCCGCCCATGATGCGGGAGTACTCGCTGAGCGCATCCGGGCCCGCTATCACGTGGAAACAACCGTCCTTGAAAACCAGGTGCGTATCGAGCGTGAAGGCGCGCACCGTTTTGTGACCGAGGTGGTGGAGGCGTTTCCTGGAGAGGTCGAGGCCATCTCAGTCAGCAAGCCGGCGCTCGAAGACGTTTTCATTCGCCGCACTGGACACAAGTTCTGGACCGAACAAAACGACGCGCAGACGAGCGCGGAAGATCACAGCAGGAGGTAATTCGCTCTTTATGAATCTTGTACTTTCTCTTGTACTTGGCATTCTCCCCTTGCTGGGAGTGGCGTGGATTTTCGTGAATGGCATGATCACTCTGTCGCCGCCGTCGGCTACCGTCGATGGCCTGTTCATGAGCCTGATTCTGCTCACGCTTTCGGGAACCTTCTGGCTGAATGCATACTGGGAGATGCGGGACCAGGGCATGATTGGCAAGAAGAAAGCCGCGCCTCCGGCGGCCAAAGCTCCCGCGGCGAAAGCGACTTAGCTTCATGGCCACTCGAGCAGATGCCCTGTCGAGACCGCTCGCGCCCGCCTCTGCCGGCGTCGTGCTGCCAGCTTTCACGCTGTGGTGGCGCGAGATTGTGCGCTTCTACCGGCAGAAGTCGCGCGTAGTCGGCGTGCTGGCGTCGCCGCTGGTGTTCTGGGTTGTGCTGGGCTCGGGATTTGGCAACTCTTTCCGCTCGGCCGCTGGGCCTGCTCAGCAGCACTACATGGATTATTTTTATCCCGGCACGCTGATTCTAATCGTGCTGTTCACCTCGATTTTCGCCATGATGTCGCTCATCGAAGACCGCAAAGAAGGATTCCTACTCTCGGTAATGGTGGCCCCGGTGCCCCGCTCCGCGATTGTCCTGGGCAAAGTTCTCGGCGGCACAACGCTCGCGGCGGCACAGGGAATGATCTTTCTCGTCTTCGCGCCGTTTGCGGGCGTACATCTCGCACCGGTTCAGGTCTTGCTAGTGGCGGTCGTGGTTTTTCTGGTTTCCTTTGCGCTGACCGCGCTGGGCTTCGCTATCGCCTGGCCGATGGATTCAACCTCAGCCTTCCATGGCATTATCAATCTGTTTCTGATTCCGCTGTGGCTCTTGTCGGGCGCGCTGTTTCCGCTCTCCGGCGCCTCGGGCTGGATTCGCGCCTTGATGTATATGAACCCGCTGACTTACGGAGTCGAGGCGCTGCGTGACCTGCTTTATCCCGGGATGCAGACGCAGTTCCCTCTGCCCTCGGCGATCGCCACGTTGCTCTTGTTTTCGCTGGTGATGTTTGGACTCGCGTTCTACATGGCAAACCGCCGCACCACGAGGCCTGCCGCCTGACTGCCAAAGTATGATCGCCAAAATATGATACCTGCGCAATATGCCTATTTCCCCGCCCTGATCGCCAGTTTGAACGGAATCAGTGCGGTGTTTCTGCTTGCCGGCCGGTACATGATTGCCCGTGGCCGCATGGCGGCACATCGTGCTTTTATGATCGCCGCCGTGGTCGCCTCAGCGCTGTTTTTGGTCTGCTACGTTTACTTCCACGCCCATGTGGGGGATATTCTTTTTCTTGGCCAGGGCGTGTGGCGCACAGTTTACTTCGCGATTCTGATCCCCCATGTCACGCTCGCCATCGTGATTGTCCCCATGGTGATCATCACGTTGGTCCGCGGCTTGCGGGCCCGCTATGATCGGCATCGCGCGATAGCGCGCTGGACCTGGCCGCTGTGGATGTATGTGAGCGTCACCGGAGTGATCGTATATTTCATGCTGTACCAGTGGTTCCCGCACAGCTAGCGGGGAGAGCTAAGGTTTACCCCTTGTCCCTCCGTGGCCTCTGTGGGGAAAGACTTTGACTTATGTCAGTCGTCAGATTGAAAATTGACGTTTCCGGCACGGTCGGCGACGAAGCCTGGCGCGAGATCAAACAGTTCGATCAGATCCAAAGCGCCGACTTCGGTCCTCAGTTCGGCAGTGGCGGCCTTTCCACAAGCCGTGTGGCCACAGCCGCCCCGGCCGCACCGTCAAGCCCAGCGAGGCAGATCCCTTATCCCAAAGGCGCATGGATCGGGGCCGAAATCCGGCTCCAGACGCCTCTTCTGGCTCAATACGCCGTTTCGCATTATCTGGAGCAGGAGC
>Ga0187871_10002466_pt1 | contig 15071 bp, 8 predicted proteins | sample June2016WEW_16_1_FD_132988 | JGI IMG/M metagenome (GOLD analysis project Ga0187871, IMG submission 132988) | Peatland microbial communities from SPRUCE experiment site at the Marcell Experimental Forest, Minnesota, USA - June2016WEW_16_10 | ecosystem: Environmental > Terrestrial > Soil >... | reverse complement strand
GCGCGGCCTTCCACCATCGACTGGAACATCCCGAACACATCCGAATTCACCTGCGGCTCGTAGGTTACCAGCGACCCCGGCGCGTGCAGAATGCCCGCGTCGATCTGCCATCCCGTGCCCGGCTGCAGGCGATACGCTTTCGAATGGTAAAGGATGCCGTTGTCGCCCTGGTTCCAGCGCTCCAGGCATCGCCGCACATCGTCCGGCGTTGTGCCGGGCTCCAGCCCCATGAACGTGTACGGGAAATTGTTGTCCTTGAAATTGTATTGCGGCGGGAAGTAATACGCTTCCGGCTTGCCCTTCCGGCCCACCTTTTTCGCGTGCTCTTCCATCTGGTGCATGTGGTGCGGAATCGGCCCCAGGTTATCGAAGAACTTACAGAGCACGTTCCAGCCGCCATACCGCGCCATCACATCCGCGCCCAGAATCTCGTCGCCGATGTCCGCGACAGCCTCCCGCAGCAGCACGCGCTGGCCGTCCATCGCGATATAGCTGAGCCCTTCGTCATCCGGCGTGCCCGGCCCGTTGGCCGCCTGCGTGGTCGACGAGAACCAGCGCTCGTCGATCCCGCCGCGATGCGCTCCCAGCGCATACAAATCGCGCGGATCCAGTTTCAACCGGCCCCCCGGCATCAGGAAAGACCGCGGCACCCAACAGGGCGCAAGTCGGACAATGCCCTCGCCGGCCGCGAGAGCTTCTTTCACTAAACTGATCTTGGACATGATGAATCCACCTGCGTAGTGGGCGCTATTTCTTCACCTTCAGCACGATCTCGCCGGACGCATATTCGTTCTGCTGGCCCGCTCGCGTTTCGATGTTACCAGATAGCACGATGGGTTGGTCGATAGCTCCCGCATTCGGCAGCGCCTGCAGGGTAAACGTGACATGGTTCTCGTTCTCGTGGATCAAAACCCCGTTCAGCCCCACATCCGTCACGATCACGGTGGCCGGCAGGTTGTACTGTTTGATCGGCACCCGCCCCCCGAAATCGTTATGGCGATGAATCTCCACTTCCACCGTGGCCGACTGGCCCGGCGCCAGCACCACTTCGCGCGGTCTGGCCTCCATCGTAATGTCCGGCTTGGGCATCAGCGCGATCAGTTTCAGCTTGTCTTCGGGATCGGCCCAATGCGCGAGTTGCCGCGCGCCGTCTTTGGCCTTGCCGCTCACGCGCAGCGCCACGGCCCGCTCCAGATGCGCTTTCTCGTCTGCGCTCAGCAGCAGCGTGGTGCGCGCCTGCCCCGGCTCGATCGTGCCGCGCGTCGCCGAAAGACCCGCCGGCAGATCGTCGATCGCCACTTCGATCGGTCCATCGAAATCGTCCAGACGCAGCGCCGTCACGGTCACCGGGATGCGTCCGCCCGCCGGCACGTTGGGATTGCGCGGCTCCACGCTCAGCCTGAAATCCGGAGCCGGCGCGCGCACCGTCAGCCGATACGCATAATCCTCGCCGTGGAAGCCGCGTACGTCGCGCAGCCGCACGATGTATTCGCCATCCGCCGGCGCGGTAAATCGCAGGCGCGAATCCTTTCCATAGCCAGGCCCGCCATCGTCGTTGCGATAGGGCAGTCGCACCAGCGGCAGTCCGTTGCCCACGAAAGTCTTGCCCGGCGGATAAACCTGCACCTTATAAACCGGCGTATCGATGGCATGCGCTTCGGGCGTCGTATCGAGCAGGCCCAGCCTCTGCCCGTCGAACGATTCGAACTGGATATCGTCGTCCGGCCCGCGCGGCATGGCGCGCACCTGCAGCAGTTCGCTGCCGGCCATCAACGTGTCGCCTACCGCCATTCCGGTCCACGAGAGGATGCGCATGCCGGATCCCGACGAACTGGGATCGTTCAACGTAACCGCGGTGGCCAACTCGCAGCGCACCGTGGCGCGCTCCACCAGAGTGCCCTTCGCATCCAGAATCTCGAGCATCGAATCGAGCGGCGATCCCAGCCGGTCGGCATTCACTTCCAGCACCAGTTTTTCGCCCTTGCGCGCCTTGAAGCGGAAATCGTTTTCGCCGGCCATCAGCTTGCCGTTCACCGTGACCGGCGCGTCGATCGCTTGCGCCGCCGCTACCGAGGTGTTCTTGCCGGCCGACTCTACTTCCGGCTCGTCGCTCACCGCCAGTTTCAGCTTGTTGAACGTCTTCCCAGCCTTTACCTTCGGCCGCAGAATCACGGCCGATTCGTATTCCGGCGAGGCCTCGCCCGTCACCGCGATTTGGCCGGCGCCGAGATTGTAACCGGTCAGCGCGACCTGCGCCGTCTGCCCCTTCCGCACACCCAGCGGATAAGCCGCCAGCGCCAGCGGAAACTTGCCTACCTTGATGCGGTAAAAATGCCGCGCGCTGCCGCCTTCTTCATAGTCCGCGATCTTGATGTAGTACGCTCCAGCCTTCGCGAAGCGATGCGCGAACCATTCGGCCGACCGTCCGCCTTCCAGCCCGTACTCCTTCACCAGCGCCTGGTCCTGGTCGTAGATGCCGACCACCGGCTGCAAAGCGGACCCCAGCATCGCCGCGCCATTCTCGAACACAAGTTGCTCGCCGGCCTGGACGGTCACCTTGTAGTAATCCACATCGCCCGGCTTCGAAATCGCGCCCACCAGGATCGCCGGCGTAAATACCTCGACGGCCTCGCCGGGCGTGTCGTTCGGCTCGCGGTCGGCGCTCTCGCCGTAGTACGGCTCAATCAGGAAGCGTCCTTCCGGGCTCGTCCCCAGCGGCGTCTGCAGACGAAAATCCACCGGCCCGATATCGGCATCCGCGCTGATATCCAGCTCCAGGGTCACCTCGTTGCGCGGCGGCAGCGGCCCCACATCCACGGTGGAAATGCCGCCGTTCGATCCCAGCCGGACATCCGGCCCATCCGGCAGTTCCTTAATGCGCAGGATCTTCGCCTGTATGCCCGGCTCGCTGAAGAACACCGCGTTGGCCTTGGCCAGATTCAGTCCTTCCACCGTCAGTTCGGTAGTGGCTCCGCGCGGAACGCCCCTCGGCGTCACGGAGTTGATGGTCGGCGGCGTGGTGCGATTGCCCGTCGGCCAATCGGTCGAGGTGCTGGCCGCGAAAGCCGTCGCAATGGCGCAGGTAAGAATCAGGAGTGGTTTCATTCCATCGCTCCAGCGGGGCTCTGCGCCCCGCGCAGGCTCTGCGCCTGCCCTAGTCGATAAACTTCGTAGGAACCATCGAAACGGCCTACCGCGAAGCTCTTTCCATCCGGCGCGAAAGCCACCGACAAACCCCAGTCCGGCTGCCGCCACGTCTTCACTACGCTCAGATCGTCGGCCTTGAACACCTTTACTTCTTTATCCGCCGAAGATGAAACCAGGTACTTCCCGTCCGGCGACCATGCCAGTTGCAGGATGGCATCCTCGTGCGCGATCAGCGAATTCTCAAGCGTGCCGCTTTTCTCCCCGAGCGACCATACACGGATAGTGCGGTCCAGCCCACCCGCTGCCACGCGCTTGCCCGTAGGATCGATCGCCAGCGTATTCAAACCGTCCGTCGGCTCACTCAGCGTGTAGAGCCGTTCGCCCGATGCCACATCCCATACCTTCACCCCGCGATCCGCCGACGCCGAAACCAGCCGCTTGCCATCCGGCGTGAAAGCCAGCGCATAAACTGCGTCGATGTGGTCCTTCAGCGTGCGGATCTCCTTCCCGCTGCCGGCGTCCCACACCTTAATCAGCTTGTCGTAGCTGGCCGTCGCCAGGGTCTTGCCATCCGGCGAAAATTCCACCGCGTAAATGCAATCGGTGTGTCCCGCGATGGTGCGCAACGGCTCGCGCTTTTCCACGTCCCAGATCTTGACCTCGCCACCGCGCGCAGGCAAGCCGCCGGCCGCCGCAAGCAGCCGGCCATCGGGCGAGAATGCTACCCCGCGTACATCTTCCACTTCTCCGGCAAGCGTCGCCACCGTCTTACCGCTTTCCGGTTCCACCAGCCGGACTTCTTGAAACGTTCCCAGCGCCAGCAGCTTGCCGTCCGGCCGATAGGCCAGCGCGCCGATCAGCGCCTTCACCGGCGCGCGCGGCTTGATCTCGGGAATCGCAGGCACGTGCGCCTCTACCGCCTCACCCGCCGCCGGCCCCGGTGCGCCCGCATCGATCCACTTGCGGATCGTCTCGATATCGTCGTCCGCCAGCTTCTTCCCGTTCAAAGGCATGGGCGGAGCCACTGCGCCCGTGATCCGCAAATACAAAAGGCTCACCGCGCTCTTCCCAGGCACGATCGCGGGACCGCTATGCCCCCCTTTTTGAATGCCGTCGAAGCCGCCCAGATCGAGCTTGCCCATGGCGATGTTGCCCGCGTGGCAGCCTGCGCAGTTTGCCGCCAGGATGGGCGCGACGTCTTTGGAGTAAGAAGGAGTGCCGGCGGCGTGCAGGGGAACCAGGAGCCAGACGATCGCGGCTCCGAAAGATACCATCGCCTTATCCAAGAGTCCGCGCATGCATCCCGTCCTGAAGAGAGCGTAGCACGGCTAGGGCTGCGGTTGGCGCGACGTTTACAAACATTTGCAGTCCCGTTTTGCCCGGCATCGTCCAATGAATTGGAGGTAGAAAGATGCTGAAAAAGATTGGACTTGCCACGCTGGCGTTGGCCGGGGTGCTGGCGTTTGCCGCCCCGAAGGCCGATGCGGCCGTGCGGTTCGGTGTCGGGATAGGGGTGCCCGCATACAGTTATCCCTACGCGTATCCTTATGGTTACGCTTACGGCTATCCGGCGCCTGTTTATGGGCCCTACGCTTATGGTTATCCGTACGCCGGTCCCTCGATCGGGCTGGGTTTCGGATATGGCGGTTGGGGTTACGGCGGCCGCAGTTATGGCGGTTGGCGCTATGGCGGCCATGCTTATGGCAATGGTTATAGGGGTGGCGCGTATGGCGGCGGCCACGTCGCTGGAGGTTTCCACGGCGGCGGCCATGGCGGCGGCCGGCGTTAACGAGCGCCTTTGTAGGGCGGCCAATCTTGGCCGCAGCCGGCTTTCAGCCGGCTTTGGCCGCCCCAAAAGGCGACGCGGCTACGGCGCGACCCAAGTGATCGAGAAGCTGGTTCCGTCCGATGAAGGCGCCGACGGTACCGCCTCGATCACGCTGCTGCTTTCGTTGATCTTCGTGATGGCCAACACGTTTGCGGCCGGGAACGTGTTGAATGCGCCGCTATGCGAGGGTTCGGTGGCATTATTCGTACCGGCAACGCCGGTGCTGTCCTTGCCGAACAGGACCGTACCAAAATCCGGGAGCGGGTAGAAAGCGTTGCCCAGGCAGCAGGGCGATTCGGCAATCCATTCCGCGGAAATCCGATCGGCGCTTTGCGTGCCCTTGTGGCTGAAAGCCTTTCCGGTGGTTTCATCTTTGATCTCCAGAACGAACTCGCTGCCGGTGAACGTCACCGACGTAGCGATCCGGTCTCCCGCCTTCACCGTCATGGTTGAAATCTCCTGGATGTCGTTGGTCGGGTAGAACTCCCACCAGGCCGCATGCTGCACGCGGCCCTCGGAGCAATAGGCGTAGGTTCCGATTTGCTCAACCGTGTCGTCGCCCCAACCATCGATGCCAACCCAAAAAACGGCCCATTCCGTGTCGGCCTTAGCGTTGCATTTCACCACCGGCTCTATCCAGGACCCTGTGGCCTTTGTGAAATTCGTCCCCGTCACGGCGTAGCCGCTCCAGTTGTAGCTTTCCGCGGTTCCGTCGTCGTGTTGCACCGCCAGCCTGGCCGGTCCAGTCCGCGCCTTGAGTGCCTTCAGCATAGCGGCGTGCCCGGACATGTCCGTGTCCTGCGCGATTGCCGGCAGAATGGCAATCGCGGTTAAAACGCCTAATTGTCTGACCATTTTCCCCTCCGTTTCTTGCGCGACATAGCCCGGATGAAGCGGGCTCCGGCCAGTATACACCAACCGAACCCGGCCGTCTTTAGAGTTTCGAGGGGATCAATCGACTCAGTAGTTGAACAGGAATTCCTTGCTGGTCAGCATGGCCCACATCATGTCTTCAAGCGCCTGCCGATGGGCTTCGCGCTGCACTTCGGGCGTGCCCACCGCGACGCGCGCCGAGTGCAGCGCCTCCAGCAGAGGCTGCTTCTCGGACGCGGCCGGATTGCGGCTGAACGCGGAGAGAAAAAGCTGATCCAGAATGCGCGAATCCGACAGCCCGAGTTTGATGGCCAGCGCCGGATACCCATTCGCATCGCTGAGTTTCTTGTTCAACGTGTCCCCGTTGATCACATGCAGCGCCTGCGCGATATTCGGCTCGCTGGAGCGCTCCCCGGCGTCGCAGATGATCCGCTTCGGGCGCCCGAACGCGCTCAGAAACTGCGATTGCACCTGTACGTCAGGCAACTGCTGCGCGCGCGTGCCCGCCGGATATCCGCCGAACTTCGTGGGTACCCCGGTTACCTGTGACAGGGCATCCAGCAGGACTTCGGCGGGCAGCCGCTTGACGAAATAGCGTGAATAGTATTTCGTGTCCATCTGGTTCGCGGCGTTGGAATCGGCGGAGAGCTGGTAGACGCTCGAATTCATGATGGTGCGGATCAGGCGCTTCACGTCGTACCCGCTCCTCACGAAATCGTCGCTCAGCGCGGCGAACAGCTCCTCGTTCGAGGCCGGATTGGTGGCGCGCACATCGTCGACCGATTCCACCAGTCCCCGCCCCATGAAGTTCGCCCACACGCGGTTCACCAGCGACCGCGCGAAATAAGTATTCTGCGGGCTCACCAGCCAATCGGCAAAATGCACCCGCCGGTCCTCGGTAGAATCGAGAGACATGGGCGTGCCGTCGAGCGGCGTCGGCGGCAGCGGCTTCAGCAGCTTCGGATGCAGCACGTCGCCGGTGGCCTTGGCATAAACCACCACGTCGCCCGGCTCGCTGCCGTCCTTCAATCCCACGCGCGCGAACAGGTTGACCAGTTCGTAATACTGCTTTTGGGTCCACTTCTCCAGCGGATGATTATGGCAGCGCGCGCAAGTCACGCGATTGCCCATGAACGCCTCCGTGGCGGTCTCCGTCAGGTCGATGGGATCTTTGTGCAGCACGTAGTAATTCAGCGCGCCGTTCTGCCGGGTATCGCCGGAAGATGTGAAGATCTCGTAGGCAAACTTGTTCCACGGTTTGTCTTCCTTCACGCTCTCGCGAATCCAGTTGTAGAAGGACCACATGGCGTTGGCGCGCAGCTTGCGGCTGGAGATTAGCATCAGGTCCGACCACTTATACGCCCAGTAATCCACGTACTCGTCGCGTTCCAGTAAACGATCGATCAGCTTGGCGCGTTTATCCGCCGCCGCGTCGGCCAGAAAATCCTCGACCTCTTCGGAAGTCGGCAGAATTCCTGCCGCATCCAGGTACGCCCGCCGGATCAACGTGGCATCCGAAGCCGGCCCCGAAGGCGCGATGTTCAGAGCTTTCAGCTTGGCCAGCACCAGGTCGTCGATGTAATTACGCCGCTGGAATTTGGTGTAGACTTCCGGATCCACTTTGTTGGCATAGGGCACACCCATACGCGCATAGAGCACGCGGCTGGCGTACCACAGCGTGATGGCGGCTTCCCCGCTGCCGTTCATCTTCACGTGCCCGCCATCGTCCACCGAGGCTACGCCTTCGTCGCTCGACGCGTAGCGTACCCAGCGCGTCACGTCGCGCAACCGCCCGTCGGAGTATTTCGCCAGCACCACGATCTGCTGCTCCGCGCCGGCCTGCAAGGTTGCCGACGCTGGAAAAACCTGTAGTCCGGTCACCGTCGGATCGCTCTCCAAAGGACGTGGCGCGCCGGCCGCGATCCATTCCGCGATCACGCGATATTCAAGTGAATCGGTGGCGAACCGCTTCCCGCCCCCGTGCGGAACCGCGAACGTGGGCTTCAGCAGCATCAGGCTGTGCGATGGCTCCGAAAGCGAGACGCGCCGCCCCAGCGATTGCCGCGTCAGCGTGTCATAATCCTCATCCGGATCGTAGCCGCGCAGCGTCAGTTTGAATCCGTTCTTTCCGGCCGCCGCGCCATGGCATGCGCCGGAGTTACAACCGACCTTGCTCATTACCGGGATGACATCGTTGCGGAAGCTCCAGACATGCGCCGCCCGCGCGTTCTTCACGTGTACCACGACCGAAGCGGTCCGTCCCTGCGCCGTCACACTGATGGTGGCCACGCCATCGGAGACCGGCCGCACCGTCCCCGTGGCATCCACCTTGGCGACCGCGGCGTCGGACGATGTCCAGCGGCCCGTGCGGGTCCAGTCCTCCTGGCGCCCATCGAGCGAAGCCTCGGCCAGCAATTGCTGATAGGACTCCGGCCCGTCCAGGTTCACGGACCCGGGCAGTACGCTCAGTTCCGCGGCAAACGCCGTCGCACTAAAAAGGAATACCCAGCAGCATCGATACATGCGTGTTTGCCCAACCCTTAAACAAACAGTTCGCGAATCGGCTCGACCCCGCGCTCCACCAGCGGAATCGGCCGCCCCTGTGCGCCCGGCAATTCCAACTCGAGCGAAATCCCCAATCCCTGATAAACCGTCGCCGCCACCTGCGCCGGACTGGTCGGCCGATCCTTCGGCGTCGCCCCAATATCGTCCGACGCCCCGATCACCTGCCCGCCCTTGACCCCGCCGCCCGCCATCATCATGGTCCAGCACTGCGGCCAATGGTCGCGCCCGCCCGCCGGGTTCACTTTCGGCGTGCGCCCGAATTCACCCATCGCCAGCACCATGGTATTGGTGAGCAGTCCGCGATCGTGCAGATCCTCCAGCAGCGAGCTATACGCCATATCGAACATCGGACCCACCAGGTCGCGATAACAACTGATCGGACTGAACGGCTTCGATCCGTGGATATCCCAGGTGATTTCGTCGAATACGGTCTCGAACATATTCACCGTGACAAAGCGGACGCCCGCTTCGATCAGCCGCCGCGCCAGCAGGCAGCTCTGCCCGAACCGGTTCTGCCCGTATTTCTGCCGCACCTGCTCGGGCTCGCGCGCCAGTTCGAACGCTTCCCGCGCTTTCTGCGACGACATCAGCGTGTAAGCCTGGTGAAATGTGGCGTCGAAGAGCCGCGCATCCTGCGACGTCTCGAATTTGCTGACGCTGTGGTCCACCATCTCGCGCCAGTTCTTGCGCCGGTCCACACGCAGTGCCGGCAGGTAATCCGGCGGCAGCATGTCCGGCACTTTGAAATTCGGGTCCGAAGGGTCCGCGTTCAGCACGAACGGGTCGTAGGTCTTGCCCAGAAACCCGGCGTTTTGCCCGTGCGGCATATTGCCGCCGGTGTTGCCAATCGGCCGCGGCAATAGCACGTGCGGCGGCACGTCGCCATTCGGCCCCTTCAGCTTCGAGAGCACGCAGCCGATGTGCGGATACTCCACGCCGCCCTGAAACAGCCGCCCGGTCTGCATCATCTGGTGCCCCGTGTCGTGTACCGCGGCGGCCGTATGATATACGCTGCGGATCAGCGCATATTTGTCGGCATGCTTCGCCATGCGCGGAAAATTCTCGGAAATCTCGATCCCGGGAACATTCGTCTTGATCGGTTTGTATGGCCCGCGGATCTCAATGGGCGCATTGGGCTTCATGTCCCAGGTGTCGAGTTGCGACGGCCCGCCTACCAGGAACAGCATGATGCAGTTGGTGTCTTTCTTCCCATCGACGGCGCCCAGCGCCTTCATCGCGAACAGGTCGTTGAGCCCCAGGCCGAGCATCGATAGCGCGCCGGCGTGCAGAAAATCGCGCCGCCGCAAGCCATCGCAAAACTCTACCGGTTTGTCCGAATCGAGCCGAAACATTCCAGACCCTCCTCTCAGGGAAGTCTGGTTGCCATTCTAGCTCTTTTGCTATCGTGGCGCACGCTTCAGCGTGCCGGCGGGACTTTTAAGTCCCGCTTGGGCTAGCCTAGCTCGCCTTACGGCGGACTGAAGAAGTCCACCGTCTGGAGTGTGGACATTGGGCGGGGCAGGCGTCTACGCCTGCAGAGGGTCTCCAGACCCGATCTTCGGCGAACTAAAGTTCGCCGCGGCACGCTGAAGCGTGCCGCCACGGGACGGGCGGGGCTCTTAAATCCTTAGCCCGCTTTAAGGCGTCAATTGGAAGATCGTGCCGTTGTAATTCGGTCCCGTTCCAGCCGATGCGGCTCCATACACGGTGCCGTTATGAATCACGACGCCCTTCGGATCCTGCCCGTCGCCGCCGCTGAATGTATGAAGAATAGTCTCCGTCCACGCTCCGCTGCCGCCGCTCGGCGGAGTCAGTTCGAACAGGATGCCGTCTTTGTATATCCCGCCCGCTTGAGTCGCACCAATGAGGCGCCCAGAAAGGAACTCCACGTTTGTCGGTGTGGACCCGTCGGAACCGCCCTGAAAGCTGTAGAGAATGAGCTCTCCCCAGGCTCCGCCCGGCGAGGCAGGCGGCGTCAGCCGGAACACCGTGCCGGCGTTGTTTGTGCCGCCGTATGGAGTGACCCCGTACAGCTCTCCGGAGTCATCGAATACCACGCCGCCGCCGGTACCGGCGCTGTCGCCCTTTTGGGACGGAAATGTGTGCAGCACGCTGTAAGTCCACTGGGTACCGGAAACGGGCGGCGTCAACTGGAACACCGTGCCGATTGTGTCGTCGCCTTGCCCGGGCACGATGCCGTATAGAGAGCCATTGTGGTAGACCACCCACTGAGCGTCAACCCGGGTTGGAAACGAATAGAGAGTCGTTTCTGTCCAGAAGCCGCCCGGCGACGAAGGAGGAGTCAACTCAAAGACCGTAGTGCCTGTGGCGCCATAGAAGTTCCCGTTCTTGTCAGCTACCAGACCGGGAGCAGGATTGCATCCGTCGCCGACGTTCGAGAAGGTGTAGATAGAGGACTCGGTCCAGGTCTTCCCGCTCGATGGCGGGGTCACTTGAAAAACAACGCCGCAACCAATGGGGCCGCCGTCCGCCGTGGTTCCGTAAACCGAACCGTCGTTCGCCAGCCACAACCCGGGATTGGGCCCGGATCCATCCCACTTCGCAAAAGAATGCAGGACGGTCTCGGTCCACGCTACGCTGCCGGATGCGGGCGGCACCAATTGGTATATGGTTCCCGCGCCGGTAGTAATAAACTCGGCGATGCCTGTCCCGCAGTACTTAGTCACTCCGTACATTGTTCCCTGCGTGTCGAACACCATACCTGCTTGCGGGTAAGAGCCGTCGCTGGCCGCGGCATAACCGAAGAGGGAGGATTCGTTCCATGACTCGCCCTCCACCGAGGGAGGCGTCAGTTCGAAGACGGTACTGGTCTCGTGCAGCAGGCCGCTACTGCTGGTGGCCTCGACGCCAAAGATCTCGCCCTGAGTCCCCAGGGTGACGCCCACCGTGCCCACGGAAGGGAAATCGTAGAGGATGTTGAACGTCCAGCTTCCGCCTGGCTGCGCGGGCGGCGCCAGGTGGTAAACCGCTGCGGGCATACCGTAACAATATGATGAGCTGGTGATGCCATAAAGGGAGCCAGCCTGATCGATCGTAACGCCCTGCGGGCAGGCGCCGTCCTGGCCGCCCGTAAATTCATATATCGTGCTGAACTGCCAGGCTCCGCCGGGCTGGGCGGGTGGCGCTACCTGGAAAACGATCCCGCAGCCGCCATCGGGGCAGGACGGGATCAGGTTCCCACCGGTCGCTGTACCGTAAAGCGATCCGTCGCTACCCCGCACCAGGTTTGAGGGCGGCGAGTCCAGTGCGCTCGAAAGCACCGTTGCGATCCACGATCCGCCATCGGCGGGTGGACTTAGCTCGAATATCGCAGTATAGTCCGAGCCGTACAAGTTACCGGCGTCATCCAGTACGACTCCGTCGGATCCTAAAGAGACCGTGTTGTAAAGGATGTTCTCAGTCCACTCGCCATTATTGGGTACAAGCTGGAACACGATTCCGCCGTACGAGGAACCACCGTAGTATGTGGCTCCATAGATGGCGCCACTCTTGTCGAAAGCCAGCCGGCCAACGGGGTAGTCGCCGTCCGGCGGGCCCTGAAAAGTATGGAGGATCCTTTCCACCCAAGCTTGGCCACCGGCCACGGGGGGTGTAAGTTTGTACACAATACCGCAGCCGCGGTACACGCACGATGAGCTTTGCACACCTCCCTCGGATGTGGTGCCATACATTGCGCCGGCTGCATCGAAAGCGACCGGACCCGATGGGTACGCTCCGTCCGGATTGTTCTGAAACTCGTAAAGGATCGCTTTGCGCCAACTGCCGCCGCTCTTTGATGGCGGCGCCAGCTCAAAAACCGTGCCGGCTCCGTACAAACCGTCACTATTGGTAGTGCCGTACAACAAGCCATTGTGGAAGGTCAGCGTGCTAGGCGGCCCGGCGATCCCTTTGAATGAATAAAGGGTCTCCAGGGTGGCGCTGTCTTCCGGCGGCGCCGCCACGGCGATCCAGGTTCCGCAACTCGCAACAGCGGCCATAACCAGGACGCTGCGCCGGCAAGAAGGTTTCGCGTGTTCCATCGCTGCTCGCTCCTTTCGATGCGCCAGACGCGTTTATTGTAATCCGGCGGCTCGATGTCTTTAGCAGGCTGGGCGAAATGAGGGTAACAGTACGCGGATATTTGGGTAGTGCGCTATTTGTGCACACACAAATAGCGCACGACCGATATTTGCAACACCGGCACCGTCTCGCACGGGCCATGCTAACATACTCGTCACCCCTAACTAAGGAGGTAGAGCCGTGGCGAAAATCTCCCCAATCCTCATCGTGATCGCTTGCGCCCTCGCCGTCAGTAGCACCGCGCCGGCGCAGAACTTCTCAGTTATCCATACATTTAGCGAAGTATTTCCGGGCGGAGCTTCGCCCGATGCACCGCTCCATCGCGATGCCGCCGGAAATTTCTACGGCACCACTTTCATCGGCGGCCCATACAACTCCGGCGTCGTGTTTAAGCTCGATTCGAGCGGCCGGCAGACCATCCTGCACAACTTCACGGGTGGACCCGATGGCGCCGGTCCCGCCGGAGGCCTGGTCGCGGACTCGGCCGGCAATCTCTACGGCACCACCTACGCGGGAGGTCTCGACGGCGCCGGCGAGTATAAAGGGGGCGCCGGGGTCGTCTACAAGATCGATACGTCGGGCCAATTTAGCGTGTTATACACCTTTACGGGCGGCGCAGACGGCAGCGGCCCGGCGGCGGGCGTCGTTCTGGATGAAACCGGCAACCTGTACGGAACGACTTACTATGGCGGGGAGGCCGATAACTGGGGTGTGGTTTACAAACTGAGCCCGTCTGGCCAGGAGACCGTGCTCCACACTTTCACCGGGACAACGGACGGAGCCAATCCCGTTGCGGGCGTGACCCTGGATGGCGCGGGCAACCTATATGGCACCACCTACTATGGCGGCCTGGGCTATCCACCATACAGCGATGGCGTGATCTATAAGCTGAGCCCCTCGGGCCAGGAAACCGTCCTTTTCACGTTCGGCGCCGGCAACAGCGGCGCCTTTCCCACAACCGGCGTCACCCTGGACGCCGCGGGCAACATCTATGGCGCGGCATTCGACATTGTGTACAGGCTGGATACGACGGGGCATTTTACCGCGCTCGGCGAACTGAGCACTACGCGAATCTCCGGCGTGACCCGCGACGCGTCGGGGAACCTGTTCCTGACGGCGAGCCCGCCGGACGACAATAACGAGTCGCTGTGGACGTATGGCGCAGTGTTCAAGCTGGAGACCAGCGGCAGGCCGGTCCTGCTGTACAAGTTCCCGGGGCCCGCCGTTTTGTACGAGTCTGAAGCGCCCCTGTGGCCGGGCATTAACGCGGCTGTCATTCTGGACGAGGCCGGCAATGCCTACGGCACATCGCCGTTTGGCGGCTCAACGGGGATCGTCTACGAAATCGAGAGCAGCGGCAAGGTAAAGGTGCTGTTCAATTTCCTGCCGGCGCAGGGAGGTGCGGACCCGGCGTCCGAACTGGTGTTGAATCCGGGTGGGAATTTTTACGGAACTACGGTCGCGGGCGGCGGTTTGGCCGACGCGGGCGTCGTGTTTAAGATGAACCCGGCCGGGGGCGACACCGTCCTCTACCGTTTCAAGGGCGGCACGACGGATGGCGCGGGACCGACCGGACGGGTTGTGCTCGACCGGGCGGGGAATCTCTACGGCGTGACCCGCAATGGCGGCAACACATTGGGCGACTACGATGGCAATGGCGTTGTCTATAAGGTCACTCCGGGCGGCCAGGAGACGATCCTGCACATCTTCACCACGGGCGCCGACGGCGGCTTGCCCGCGGGTCTGGCTATAGACTCCGCCGGCAACTTGTACGGCACGACGTGGTACGGCGGGACCAGCGGGTATGAGGAGGGCACGGTTTTCAAGATAGACCCGGCCGGCAATTTCTCCGTGGTTTACACCTTCGGGCTCCAGTCCGGAGGCGGCTATCCGGAGGCCGGCGTGATTGTGGATGCGGCGGGCAACCTGTACGGAACCACCAGCGCAGCCGTTTGGGGCGCCGCGGGCTCCGGCAACATTTTCAAAATCGACGCCAGCGGCGCCTACACGGTGCTGCACACTTTTTCCGGGGACGATGGCGGCGCCCCAACCGCGATGCTGTCCCGCGATGCGGCCGGCAATCTCTATGGAACGGCCTTCGGCGGCGCGCTGGGCGGCGGAACGGTCTTCAAGCTGGACCTCGCGGGTAATTACACGGTCCTCTATGCGTTCGCGGAGTCTCCGTCCTCCGGTGTGACTCTCGACGGGGCTGGTAACCTCTATGGCACTCTCGGCGCTGCGGCGACCGGATGCCCCGGCACTCCCGGAGCCTGCGGCACGGTCTACCAGATCGACCCATCCGGCCACGAGACGGTGCTATACAGCTTTACCGGCGGGGCGGACGGCGGCTACCCGGTCGGCGTCACGCTCGATGGCAGCCGGCATCTCTACGGGCTGGCATCCGGGCTTTGGCCCGCTCCGCTGGCCGCCGTCCCGGGCGTGGCGTTCACCATCGCACTTCCGTAGTTGCGTGGCCCGTGGCGCACGCTTCAGCGTGCTGGCGGGACTTTTAAGTGCCGCTTTGGGCGAGCTTACGCTCGCCCCAGCGTGGGCTGAAGCCCACGCCTGCACGCTGAAG
>Ga0187871_10002465_pt1 | contig 15072 bp, 10 predicted proteins | sample June2016WEW_16_1_FD_132988 | JGI IMG/M metagenome (GOLD analysis project Ga0187871, IMG submission 132988) | Peatland microbial communities from SPRUCE experiment site at the Marcell Experimental Forest, Minnesota, USA - June2016WEW_16_10 | ecosystem: Environmental > Terrestrial > Soil >... | reverse complement strand
CCGTGCGTGCTCTCAAAGCAACTGTGCAGACTGTTGTGCCCTATTCGGTCGCAGTAACAGTAGCACGGCATCTGGTAAATCACATCGGGGATCTCAGCCGCCAACTCATAAGCGCGAACCTGATAGGGATATTGGAAGGCTTCGCCCCGCCACTGGTCCCTGGGAAGAATGGGCAGGGCGTCGCCGGGCTTCAGTGGCCCATGGTTGTACGCAGGCACATGGTCTCCCTGGGCCACGCAAACCACAGCCAGCAGGATGATCAACAGGAACAGCGCAGATTTCGTCATGAAGGAAAAACCCTTGCGATGCATTGTATCGGAGAACGGGCGGCCACGCATAAGGCTCACAATAAGCCGCTCCCAACGTGTTTGGTCCGGTGCCAGCGAATTGCTGACCGGTAGGTCGCGGGTTCTCCTTGACCCTCAAAGGCCGGGGGCGCATAATTGCGCCGCGTTTGACTTGCTGAATTCTGTAGACTCCCGTTCTTGAGTTGCAGCACGCAAGAGATGCGGCATAGTAGATCCTCTGGCCGATGGGGCACGCGATCGAGGGTTAGGAGACATGGTTATGGCGGAAGAAGTACGTAAGCGGATTGGCGACTACGAAATCGTTCGCGAGTTAGGCCACGGCGGAATGGGCCAGGTTTACCTGGTGCGCAACGTGATCTCGGACCGCGTTGAGGCCATGAAGGTCCTGCTTCCGGACCTGGCCCAGCAAGGAGACTTGGCGAATCGCTTCATGCGCGAGATCAAGGTATTGGCCAGCCTGGAGCATCCCAACATCGCCCAGCTCAGGACCGCGTTCACGGCTGACAACCAGTTGGTGATGATCATGGAGTACGTGGAGGGCGATACCTTGGCCCACCGTCTTGAGCGGGGAGCGTTTTCCACCGCCGATGCCTTGAATTACATGGGACAGGTGCTGACCGCTCTGAGCTATGCCCACGGGAAAGGCGTGATTCATCGCGACATCAAGCCCGCCAATATGATGCTGACACCACAGGGCGTGATAAAACTGATGGACTTTGGCATTGCGCGCTCGACCCAGGACCTGGGCATGACGGTCACAGGTACGACACTGGGATCGGTGTGCTACATGTCTCCTGAGCAGGTGAAGTCGGAGCCCACCGATGCGCGCTCGGACTTGTACTCCGCGGGCGTCTCGCTCTACGAAATGGTGACGGGGCACACCATGTTCAGCGCGACCAGCAGTTTTTCCATCATGGAGGCGCACGTCAAAGAGACTCCCCATCCACCGATCGAGCTGCAGCCCAATCTTCCCAAGGCGCTGAACGACATCATCGTGATGGCGGTGGCCAAGGATCCGGCGCAGCGATTCCAGACCGCCGACGCCTTCCGCAATGCACTGTCGCAGGTGGGCGTCGCAGCTGCACCAGCGGCAGTGCCTCTGCAACAACCGGTTGCCACTCCGTCGGTACAGCAACCGCCGGCAACAACACCGTCGCCGATTCCCGTGCCTACACCCTCCCAGCAGGAAGGCTGCGCGGTATTGCAGCCGCGGCCTGCCGAGCCCGGCCGTCGACACATCGGCTGGATATTGGCCGCTGCCATCGTGATTCTGGTGGCGGTTTTCGGCGGTACGGAAGTTTATCGCTCCCACACGCAGAGCTCCGCGGTGGCGCCCGCACCCCAGTTGGGCAGTGGCGCCGCGGCGGCCCCGTCGAATCCAGCGGCGCCGCCAGCCGACGCGAATCTGCAAACGCCAGCGGCGCAGGCTCCGATGGCTGCGGAAAGTCCTGCTCCAGCGGAGATGAATCCACAGCCGCACAGCAAGCACGGGAATCAGGTTGGTCAGCAGGCGAGTCTCATGCCGCCGCCCGCCCCTTCGGGCCCTTCGTCTGCAGAGATTGCCGCGCAGAAGAAGCTCCTCGACGACATGGAGACGGAGACTGACCATCTTGACAGCCGGGCAGCCGCAGTCGAGAGCAGCCTGGATGCGCTGGAGCAGCAAATGCATCAGAGCGGCCTGGGTTTGCGCGGCGACGTCGTGGCTTCGCGGGCCAACCTGCGCACGGACCTGGCGAAGGCCAAGCAGGCGCTGGAGGGGTCAGATACCGACCGTGCTCGGAAGTATCTCGACCAGGCGAACCACGAAGTTGAGAAGCTGGAGGCATTTCTCGGCCGGCGGTAGTGCAAAGCAGGGCTGTCCTTACTGCGCTTGACGAAACTATAATGAGTACAGATCGTCTAACCAATTGACATGACCTCCGACTCCGGGCAACAGAATTCAGCCGAGCCTCTTCCTCCAACTCGGGATCGATTGACGGAAGGCGCAGCGAGCGCTCCGGTGCAACCACAAAAGCGTCTTGCTTCGGGCTGGCTGCGTGACGTCGTCATCTCGCTGGCGGTCTCGGCGTTCTTCATCGTATTTCTCTACCAGCCAGTGAAGGTGGAAGGCACCAGCATGATGCCGACGCTGCAAGACCAGGAGCGCGTGTTCATCAACAAATTTGTCTACAAGCTGGAGCCGATCGAGCGCGGGGATGTGATTGTGTTCCGCTATCCGCGCGATCCCGCCAAGAGCTACATCAAGCGAGTGATTGCCATAGCGGGAGACAACGTGAGAATCGAAGCTGGGGTTGTGTTCGTGAACGGTCATCGCCTGTCCGAACAGTACCTGCCCCGAATGTATGAAGACGTCCGCTCCTATCCGGACACGGTGGTGCCGCCGCATTGCTACTTCGTCCTGGGAGACCATCGAAACCTCTCCAACGACAGTCGCGATTTCGGTTCCGTAGACGAAAGCTTCATCTATGGGAAGGCTGTTTTTGGTTATTGGCCGTTTGCCAAGCTGGGTACGCTACGGTAGTCGAAATTCCGATCTTTGCCTTTCGCTTTTCGCCCCTCGCCTTTGCTCCAATAAGAGTCCAAGTTCAAGCGAGTTTAGCCATCGATTGGCGAGTTCTAGATCTCCTCCCGCGCGAACAGGAAGCCAGGAGCCTTTCGGCGAAAAGCGAAAAGCGTAAGGTGAAAGCCTTAAGGCATTTTGGTTGCCAGTGCAAGGAATCCTCATAAAGAGATTTTGCATCAGAGAGCCTGAACGAAAACCGCAACTAATTTCCGGTAGTTGGGGTTTTCAGAATAGCAGTAAGGTGAAACTCAAATTTGCAAGCTCGACGGCGGAGATGCCGTCGAATTCAGACGCTTGGCCGGGCGATGAATGATAAAGAAAGGGAAAACATGACTGCGTTTCGTTGTAGTCGGTTGTTGGCGGTAGCTCTCGTCCTGGTCGCTCTGTCGATGTCGCTGAGCGCTCAACTCGTTATTTCCGTGGGCATTGCACCGCCCCCGTTGCCGGTTTATACACAGCCGCTGTGCCCCGGTCCGGGCTACATTTGGACTCCGGGCTATTGGGCCTATGGTGACGATGGATACTACTGGGTACCTGGAACCTGGATAGTTGCGCCCACGGTGGGTTTCCTATGGACACCCGGATACTGGGGATGGGGAGGGTCGGCCTTCGTCTGGAATGCCGGCTATTGGGGCCCGACGGTCGGTTTTTATGGCGGTGTTAATTACGGATTCGGTTATACCGGCGGCGGTTACTACGGCGGGGAATGGCGCAATGGAGCCTTCTACTACAACCGCTCCGTCAACAATGTGAACGTCACCAACATTCACAACGTGTACAACACGACGGTCGTCAACAACGTTACCGTTAACCGGGTCAGCTATAACGGCGGGACCGGCGGAATCAGCGCGCGGCCTACACCACAACAGGAAGCAGCGGCCAACGAGCGGCACATTGCCGCAACCAGCGCGCAGACTCAGCACCAACAGGCTGCCAGTCAGGATCGCACGCTATTAGCCTCGGAGAACCATGGGAAGCCTCCGATTGCGGCAACGGCCAAGCCCGGCGCGTTCAAGGGAGCCGGCGTAGTGGCTGCGAAGAATGCTCCTGTGAATACTCCAGCGACACGTCCACCGTCGGCAAACAACGCGGCCCGGCCGACCAATGCTAACCCGGCGCGGCCAGCGACGGCGAACAACACGGCCCACCCTCCCGCAACGAACAACGCTGCGCACCCCAACAATGTTCCGCGTCCGCCGGAGGGACAGACGACGCCGCATCCGAGCACCGCATCTGTCCCGCATCCACCAGCGCAGCGAACTGCGCCTCATCCGAGCAATGCTGAGACGTCGCGGCCACCGGCGCCGGCAGAGCACACCGCTCCGCCAGCGCAACACGCCGCTGCTCCAGCACCTCGTCCGCCGGCAGAGCACACCGCTCCGCCAGCGCAACACGCCGCTGCTCCAGCACCTCGTCCGCCGGCAGAGCACACCGCTCCGCCAGCGCAACACGCTGCTGCTCCAGCACCTCGTCCGCCGGCTGAGCATGCTGCTCCACCGCCGAAGAGAGAGGAGCCTCGCTAGGGCCTTTCCGCGAGACTTAGGCGAGAATGTGAAAGACCCACTCAAGCCAGAGTTTGAGTGGGTCTTTTAATGCGGCCCGCAGGCTGGGTCCATCTTGGGGCTACCATAGCTCTGCAAGGTTCTTACTCACGGCTTTCCTGCGCTGAGAGAATGCTCGCAAACCGAGAGCTTACGGTGTTATCTGGAACACGACACCTTTGCCGTGAGAGCCGCCGCCAGATGCGGTGCCGTACAGATTGCCGCTGGAATCGAATGCCAGCCTGCACGTCGGACTAGCTCCGTCGGTGCCGCCAGTGAAGTCGTGCAGGGAAGTGTAGCTCCATCCACCTTCCGATCGCGTCAGCTTAAAGACTGATCCAAAGCCGTACTGTCCGTCAGCGAAGCTGGTTCCGTACAAGTTTCCGGAAGCGTCCATCAACAGCTTGTCGTAGGGACCAAAACCAATCCCGCCGCTGAGGCCGTAGAGGAAGTCGTAGGACCAACTGTCACCTGAGGCCACCATCTCAAACACAGTGCCACCGCCGGTTAGACTATGGACCGTGGTTCCATAGAGATTGCCAGATGCATCGAGAATCAACCCTCCTTGCGGAAAGCCTCCGTTGTCGCCGTGGTAGGTGAAGCCGTGGACGGTGCTTTCCGCCCAGCCCGAGCCCGACGGCGTCAGCTTATAAAGTGCGCCGAAGCCATAGGGACCGTTCTGTGCGAACACTCCGTAGAGATTGCCGGATTGGTCGAAGACGACACCGCTCCAGGCGTACTCTCCGTCGCCGTTGCCCTGGGCTTGATAGAGAATGTTCTGTGTCCAGCCGCCGTTGGATGGGGTCAGGCTATAAATCAGGCCCCAGCCGGCAGAGCCTCCATTGACGGTCGTGCCATAAATGTTTCCCGCCTGGTCAAAGGTGAGATCGCCCTGGGGATACTGCCCATCGGTACCCGAGAAACGATAGAGGATAGACGGACTCCAGTCGAAGATGACTGTGGATGGAGCTCGGGCGGGCGGCCTTAGGCTGTAAACCGTGCCGCAACCGCGATCTCCGTTGGACTGAATGCAAGGACCTCCGCCGCCCGCCGAGGTTGAGCCGTAAAGAAGACCGTCTGGCCCCTCGATTACCCGGCTGGCCGGACCCGCGCCGTCATTGCCTCCAGCAAACCTGTAGAGCGGGGTCAGGATCCAGCCTCCCCCATCGTTGTCTAACGAAAACACCGTTCCGTAGCGGCCGGTACCGCCGCCGCCAAAGGCCGTTCCGTAAATGTTGCCATGGGCGTCGATGGTCAAGCCGGCAGCGGGATTAGCGCCATCCTGTCCGCCGGTGAAGTCGTGGATCACACTGAAAGTTTGGCCCAGGGCCGTTTGCGTGATGGCAGTGATGACTGCGACAAGTACAAGCGCGACGAGCGATGCAGAGCAGGCGCACCTCGTCAGATGCCAACCACGACTAGAGATAAAGTCTCGGAATTCCCCATGATTCGATAACAAAGTTACTTCCTTTTCTCGGCCAGAAATGCATAATCCTCCTCCATCCGTCAGCGTGCTCGCACAAGCAGTCGGGAGACCTGGCGACGACAGACACGCAATCACCCCAAATAGGAGCGTACTGCGCATGGTTATGTTGTGAAAGTTACGAAAGTACTAAGAGACCACTGTACTTTCGTAACCGGCCGGATCACTGACACATCGACCTCATTTATTGTTACGAGGGTCTCCCGCCCAACCACGCGGGAATGCCTCGCGCTAAACCCAGTTCCACCGTGACCGGATCCGCAGCAAGGGCTTCGTGGCACTCTTCGATGCGGTGTGACTAAATCGGAGAGACAAAATAACAGCGGCAACACAACTGGCCAGGGTTGTGAACTGATGAGCAAACATGATTGAGGCGAATTGATTCTCCATGAGTGGATGGAATCCGGTCAAGGACTTTGCTCAGTACTTGACACAAGCAAGTAAATATTTATTGCTTATTCAGATACTTACATCACTAAGGTCTACGGATGCTGGCCCTTTTCGGCTGCCGATATCAGATAAAAGTCGAGGTGTTGTAGCTGGAAACCGCCAAAGCGGATGACCTTGCGGCCGGGCAGACGATATTCCAGTTCAGCTTTGGTCCCACTGGCAGCGACAACGATGTGATCGCCGGCGGGAATTTCATTGCGCTCGTAGCTGGCCACGGGATGATTGCGGTAGAAGGCCAGACCATATTCAACGGCTGGCGGGACATCGTAAACGGCGATGTCTGGAATGCGGCCGATCTCGGTTTGCTGGAGTGAGGCCTGTACCAAGCGCTCCGATAGCAGGAAGTTAATCATGGGCGCAGTGCCGCGCAGAGTGAGCGAAAACGCGATTATCACCGGTACCAGGGTTGTGAAACGAAGCACGCGATAACCCTGGTTCTGCAGCGTGAACCACAGCATGATAATGGTTGCGATCGCCAGCGCCGCAGCCACGATAATCACGTTCCGCGGCAATCCCAGTTTCAGCAGCTTGAAAGGCACAATAAACGCGGCTATAAGCATTGCCGCGGAAAGCAGTGCGTGCAGCAGGACCGTCCACATCGCGGGCTTCACGGCATCTTGTTCGCGGCGAAAAATGAAATCGGCGAGCAAAATGGCACCCGCCGGAACCGCGGGGAGAATGTATCCCGGTAACTTGGATTGCGAGAGCGAGAAGAAGACGATGGGCAGCAGGAACCATAACGTCAGGTAGGTGCGCAGGTCTTCCTGTCCGGCCGGCTGTTGCACTGAGAAGCGCCAGTCGCGTATCGCGTCGACGACGGCAGCTACAACGAAAACAGTCCACGGCACCAGCGCCAGAAGCGCCACCGGCAGATAAAACCAGAACGGTTCAGGATGGTGATACAGGTTGCTGGTGAAGCGTTCCAGGTTGTGTTGCAGAAAGAAGACGCGAAAGAACTGGGGATTCGCGCGCTGCACCGCGACGAACCATGGCGCTACTACGGCGAGATAGAGCGCGATCCCGACCGGCCACAGCGTGCGCAGCAGCAACCGCCCGTCGCGACGTAGCGCGGCGAATGCAATGATGATGAGTCCCGCAAGAAAGATGGCGACCGGTCCCTTCGCCAGGGTTGCCAGCGCGCTGAAGAAATAAAACCCCAGCAGCCAGTTCCGGCGCCCGCTCATGTACCAGCCATACCAGGAGAGCATGGCTGCGGTGAACATCGCTGCCAACGGCATGTCGGTGGCAGCGCTGCGGCCGAAGCCGATAATGATGGCGGCAGATGCGGTGATGAGCGCCGCATCAAGCTGCATGCCGCGCCGGAAGCGGCGCGTCCAAACGTAGATGAAGATGGTCAGCAGCATCGAGAGAACTGCCGACGGCAGCCGCGCCGCGACATCGCTGACTTCGCCTGCGCCTTTGTAGGCGATCATCGCGCACCAGTAGTACAGCGGCGGTTTCTCCAACCAAGGATGTCCGTAGAGTACGGGCGTGACCCAGTCGTGGCGGGCCAGCATCTCGCGCGCAACCTGGGCGTAGCGCGGTTCGTCGACGCCGACTAGGCCGACAAGCTGCAGCCCGAGAATGAAAAGAAATCCGCAGAAGGCGAAGAGAGCAAGAGCATCAGTGGAACGGCGGGCGCGTTCGCTGAGGTTGGGAGTCGGAGTCAAGAGTACTATTCTATCGGGAGGATGACCGCTTGCGGAGGGACTTGGTGGGCTGCCGGTAAAGGGAAGGTACACTCTAAGCCTGTTTGAAGGGGCACGCCTTCAGGCGTGCCGATGAGCCAACCAGAGAGTCCGGCTTTAGCCACTGCGGGAGCGTGCCCTCAGGGCCTGAAGGCCAATTCCTCTTTTGCTTTGACGGCGCAGCTAAAGCTGCGCCCCTTCGAAGCGCTACTGCACGTGCGCATCGTAGCCGCGAATGCGGAGTTGCGCGACCAGACGCTCGGTAGCGACCGACAGCGGACCCTCGACCCCGCAACCGCTGGCGCATTCGTGTCCGCCTCCGCCAAAGGCCGCAGCCACGGCCGCGACATTGACCAATCCTTTGCTGCGCAGGCTCACGCGGAAGTGACCATTGGGCTCCTCGCGGAAGAACAGCGCGACCTCAATACCTTGAATAGCGAGAGCGTAGTTGACAAGCCCTTCGCAATCCTCGTCGCTGGCTTCGCAGCGTTCCATGGTGGCGCGATCGACATGCATCCAGGCCAGCGTGCCGTCGCGGTGCAGACTGGTCAGCGCCGCGCCCAGCAGGCGCATCTTCGATATCTGAGTAGAGAAGTAAACATTATGAGCGATGCGCACCGGATCGGCGCCGCAACGCACCAGTTCCTGCGCCAAAGAAAACGTCCGCTCGCTGGTGCCATGGAAGCAGAAAGAGCCGGTGTCGGTGAGCACCGCCGTGTACAGGCAGGTTGCCACCTCCGGCGAGATTTTGACGCCGGCCTCACGCGCCAGGCGAAAGATCATCTCTGCCGTCGCGCAGGCGTCGGGATCGATCCAGTTCACGTCGGCGAAGGGACGCGCGGTGGCGTGGTGGTCGATGTTGATGAGGTAATGGCGCTCCAGTCCGGAGAGACGCGTGCGCGCTACGCTGTCGCATTCCAGGATGATGACGGCCTCGGCTTCAGGAGCCTGCTCGGTATCAACCAGCACAGTGTCGCTGAAGGGAAGCGGGCTGTAGATGCCGGGCACGCCGTCGCTGAGCACGACGCTCGCCTGCTTGCCCATGCTGCGCAGAATCTGGGCGCAGGCCAACGTCGATCCCACCGCGTCTCCATCCGGCCGGGCATGGGAGGTGAGAAGGAACTTCTGTCTGCGACCGATCTGATTGAGGACTTCGTTCAGCATCCCTATTCACCACAGAGAAGCAATTAGCAACTAGCAATTAGCAATTAGCAAAACCCAAAACCTGAACTCCTGCTTTATTTCTCGGTGTCTCTGTGCCGCTGTGGTTCCTTTGGCCTTCGCTTCTGAATTCGGTGCAATAGCTCTTCGATCCGTCCACCGTACTGCTCGGAACGGTCAAGCTCGAAAAAGATTTCCGGAGCCTGCCGCAGTCCCAAGCGCCGAGTCAGCTCGTGACGGATGTAGCTGCGCGCGGCATTCAATCCCTCGATGCTTTGCCGGGCTTCATCCTCGGTACCGGCGGCGACGATGAAGGCGCGCGCCGTCTTGCCGCCCGGGCCCAAATGCAACTCGCTGAGGCTCACCAGACCAATTCGCGGGTCGCCCAGTTCTCCCTCGACCAGGGCGACGATTTCTTCCCGCAACGCCTCTTCGATGCGTTCGCGATGATATTTCTGTCCCCGGTTCTCCATATCTTTCGCTCCGTGCGCCGCGCGAAGGGGAACGTTAGAGCATACGCCTGTTGTTCAAGTTTGCGGTGATAACTATCACGATTCCCCAGATATATGGTCGCCGAATTCCGTTTCATGAACGAAGTCCAGAAAGGAATCCGTGACCTCACCGCCGCTGTTGTTGGCCACTCGCGTGGCGTGGCGCTCGACGTTGTGCATCAAGCCCTCGAGATACTCGCGAGAACTGGAGATGCTGACTACGCCGAGAGTGGCGCGCTGCCAGGCGTCGCTCGGATCGAGCTCGGCAACGGCAACATTGAAATGGTTGCGCAGCCCGTCTTTCACGCTTCGCACCACTTGGCGCTTGTCCTTGAGCGAGTGCGCGCCTTCGATGCGAATCTCGAGCATGAGATACGCGATCATCTTGGTACCTGCGAAAGCTGTTCACCACAGAGGCACAGAGGACACTGAGGTGTTTCTTTCCAAGAATGCTTTACGAGGCTATTGCAAAACATCCCGGATACCGGCTCCTCTCTGCGGAGGATTCAGTTCCGGGACGATGGTGTTCGTTTTGCCGATCCGCGGCTTGAAAAGCAGATCCCTCGCCGGGCTAAAGCCCGCCTCAGGATGACAAAAATAAAAGGTCTTCGGCGGCACGACTAAAGTCGTGCCCTGACACAAAACGCAGAAGGCTTCGAAGCCACTGACCGTCCAGCCACCGACGACCGACAACCGACGACCGAACAACCGACGACCGCACAACCGACCACCTACAACTGTTCTTACACAAACGCTTCGGCGGCGACGCGCTCGGTCACGAAGACCTCGATCACGTCTCCGACTTTAATATCGCCGTAGTTCGCGATCGAGATGCCGCACTCCATGCCGTTGCGAACTTCGCTGACATCTTCCTTGAAGCGCCGCACCGAGCCGATCTTGCCCTTGAAGACGACCACGTTGTCGCGCAGCAACCGCACTTCGGCATCGCGCTTGACCACGCCGTCGATGACGGAGCAGCCGGCGATTACGCCAACCTTGGGAACGCGGAATGTGTCGCGGACTTCCGCGCGGCCCAGGTAGGTCTCCTTGACGATCGGCTCAAGCAGGCCGGTCATGGCACGCTTGATCTCGTCCTGCAATTCGTAAATGATGGAGTGCAGGCGGATGTCGACCTTTTCCTGCTCGGCCAACTCCTGCGCCTTGCGCTCCGGCCGCACGTTGAAGCCGATGATGACGGCATTCGACGCCGAGGCCAGCAACACGTCGCTTTCGGTGATAGCGCCAACGCTGGCGCGCATGATGTTGATCTTCACGCGCTCGTTCGACAGCTTGCTGAGCACATCGCTGAGGACTTCGATGGAGCCGCCAACGTCGCCCTTAAGGATGACGAACAGTTCCTTCTGCCCAGCGGTCTTCAACTGCTCGGCCAGGCCTTCGAGGGAGACGCGCGAACTCTTGGCCAGCGTGGCTTCGCGTGCTTTGGCCTCGCGATATTCGGAGATGCCGCGCGCCTTCTCGCGATCGGCCACGGCGACGAGTTGATCGCCAGCCTGCGGCAATCCCTCCAGGCCGAGAATCTCGACTGGAGTAGCTGGGCCGGCTGATTCCAGCGCGACGCCGCGGTCGTTGAACATTGCGCGAACTTTTCCGAAGACGTTGCCCACGACAAAGTTGTCGCTGTTGTGCAGCGTACCGTTCTGCACCAGCACGGTCGCCACCGGGCCGCGGCCGCGGTCGAGTTTGGCTTCCAGCACGGTGCCGCTGGCCAGGCGATCGGGCGAGGCCTTCAGGTCCTGGAGATCGGCGACAAGGCAAATCATTTCCATCAGCAGATTGAGATTGGTTTTCTGCTTCGCCGAAACCTCCACGAATACGGTGCTGCCGCCCCAATCTTCGGGCATCAAGCCGCGATCGGCGAGTTGCTTCTTCACGCGCTCGGGCAAGGCGTCAGGCTTGTCGATTTTGTTGACCGCGACAATGATGGGCACGTTGGCGGCCTTGGCGTGATCGATGGCTTCCAGGGTTTGCGGCATGACGCCATCGTCAGCGGCTACCACCAGCACCACGATGTCCGTCACCTTCGATCCGCGAGCACGCATGCGGGTGAAAGCTTCGTGACCCGGGGTATCGAGGAAGACGATCTCGCGGCCGAAGGCCGGCGAGTTGGGATCGGTGATCGCAACTTTGTATGCGCCGATGTGCTGCGTGATACCGCCAGCCTCGCCGCCGGCGACGTTGGTGGAGCGAATGGCATCGAGCAAGCTGGTCTTGCCGTGATCGACGTGGCCCATGATAGTGACGACTGGAGGTCGCGTGACAGCTTGCGTTCCACCGTCTTCGCCTGCCTTTTCGGCCGGCCCTTCGTCCTTCGCCAATTGCTCTTCGAAGGTGATGACCGAAGTTTCGGCGCCGAAGTGACGCGCCATGTCGGTGGCGAGATCGGAATCCAGCGTCTGGTTGACGGTGGCGAATACGCCGCGCGCCAGCAAGCGGGCAATGAGGTCCTTGGCGCGAATACCCAGCTTCTCAGCCAGGTCTTTCACGCTGACACCTTCGGGAATGGTGATGGCTCGCGTGATGGGCAGCGGTTCAGTTGAAAGCGAGAGCCGCGGCGGTGGAACGAAGCCCTTCATCGGGCCTTCCTTCACACCACGCGGAATGTAACGCTGTCCGGGACGCGCCGGACGTCCCATCGGACGGCCCGTCGGCGGAGGCGGAGCCCCAACACCAGGACCCCCCGCAAATCCAGGACGAGCTCCCGGCGGACCAGAACGTGTGGGATGGGGACCGCGACGCTCACCCGGCCGCGCCGGAGGACGAGCGCCTGGACCCCCCGCGGGAGGCATTCCGGGACGCGGACGCTGGAAGATGGGTTTGCCACGCTCGGGCATGACGGCACGCGGCGGCGTTGCCGCACGTGCAGGCGCCAGATAAACCGGACGCGGCCCGGTCTGGGGCACAATCAGCCGACGAGCGGCTGCGGCGGGCTGCGCAGGACGCACGCCCGGTTGCCCGGACGGTGTCGCCGGAGCCGCTGGACGCGCTTGACTAAGAGGCCCGGCGTGGGCGGATTCAATCTCGGCGACGATTTCGGGGGCGAGAGTCTCGGGTGCAACGGCAGTCTCGGGTTCGTCGAGGACTGCTACCTGATCTTGAATGGTGGCCTCGATTGGCTTCGCAGCTTCGGAAACGGTGGACGCATGGGTCGCCGGCGCGGCTGGTGGGGCTGGCGGCTTAGGCCGCACAATCACTGCGGCTGGTGGACGCGCCACCGACTGTGGTGTGATGAAACGGGGTGCGGGCTTCGGCTCAACCGCCGTTGCCGGCTGCGTGCTGGCGGTTGCGGTAAGCGGAGGTGCGGGCTTTGGCGGAACAGCCGACGGCGGAGTTACAGCCGACCGTGTGGGGACCGCATGACTCGGAGGCGCGACTTGACGCGGAGGTGCGGCAGGCTGGGCGGCCCGTTGCGTGATGGCCTTTAGCACATCGCCTGGCTTGGAGATGTGCGAAAGATCGATCTTCGGCTTAAACTCGTCCGGCGCGGGCGCCACGCGCGAGCTGCGGCCCGCGCTGGGCTCATGCTCCTGATAATACTTTTTGACGCGCTCAGCCTGATCCACTTCGATGGAACTGGAGTGCGTCTTCTTTTCCGTTACGCCGACCTTGAGAAGGACGTCGAGGATTTCCTTGCTCTTGACCTCGAGTTCTCTGGCCAGATCGTTGATGCGAATCTTGTGTTGCATTCCGCCCTGTTTCCTCCGTTATGTCCTGTCCGCTTACGCCTGCATAGCATCCTCACGGTTCAGTGGCCAGTGGCCGGTTGCCAGTGGCCAGTTAGGATTTCCTCAATTAGTTCGGCCTCGGAAGCACGAAATCTCTACCTGGTGAGCTCAAAGCACGCCTGAACGCGTGCGCCACCCGATTTTCAACTGGCCAGTGGCCACCGACCACTGGCCACTGCTTTACGATCGTTTTTCTCCCGGCTCTTCTTCGTCGGGAACGTTTTCGTTCGGTGTTTCAGGCCGCTCGTGGATAATCCGCTCACCCTCGTCGGCGAGCGGAGCATTCTCGACGCCATCGACAACCCCAGCCTCGAACGCCTGACCTTCGTCCGCCAGCTCCTCGACGCTCTCGGAATCAGCTTCCGGCACGTCAGGAAGACCTTCTTCGTCACCCGACTGACCGCCTTCTTCGCCCGGTTCGACATCGGATTCCGACGTGGGCTCGACTTCGGATTCGTCCGCCTCGTCGTCGCTTTCCGACTCATCAATTTCGTCCGGGTCTTCGCCAGCTTTGGCGTCGTCTTCCGCAGCTTCCTCTTCCTCTAGTTCACGAGCCTCTTCTTCGGCGGGGACATCCTGGCCAATCGCTTCGCCACCTTCTTCGTCATCCTGGGCGAGAGCTACGCCTTCAGACGGGACTTCGCTTTCGGCCAAAACTTCGCCTTCGGCTAAAACTTCGCCTTCGGCTAAAACTTCGCCTTCGGCTAAAACTTCGCCTTCGGCAAGCACGGCTTCTTCTGCGGTGCCGGCCTCAGCAGCGTCCAGGCTGGCGAAGTAGTTGTTGACCGCGATACTGATTTTCTCCACGGTCTTGGGGCCGATGCCGGGCACCTCTTCCAACTGCTCGGGTGTCATGTCGGCAACCATTTCGACGGTGGTGATTCCCGCGGCCACCAGCTTCTCGATGATGCCGGGCTCGAGATCGGGCACCGACTCCAGCGGCGTGGCTTGCGGGGTCATCATGCCGCGCATCTGCTCTTCCACTTCCTGGCGCTTTTCTTCCTCGCTCTTGATGTCGATCTTCCAGCCCAGCAGCTTGGCGGCAAGGCGAACGTTCTGCCCTTTCTTGCCGATGGCCAGCGACAACTGGCTGTCATCCACGATCACTTCCAGGTGCTTATCGTGGCCTTCGAGCACGGTGACGCGACTGACCTTGGCGGGCTGCAATGCCTTCTCGGCGAAAGTCACAGGATCTTCGTGGTATTCGATGATGTCGATCTTTTCGCCGCGCAGTTCGCGGATGATGGACTGCACGCGCATGCCCTTCATGCCGACGCATGCGCCCACGGGATCGACATCCTTGTCCTTCGACATGACCGCGATCTTGGTGCGCTCGCCAGCTTCGCGCGCGATGGCACGGATGACGACGGTGTTGTCGTAGATTTCCGGCACTTCGGTCTGGAAGAGATGCGAAACCAGCTCCGGCGCGGCGCGAGAGACCACCACCTGCGGTCCCTTGGAAGCCTTCTCCACGCGCACGATCATGACCCGGGCACGCTCGCCGGGAGCGAACGACTCCAGGCGTGACTGCTCCTTGCGCGGCATGCGGCCTTCGGCTTTGCCCAGATCGACGATGACGTCCTGGCCTTCGGTGCGCTTGACGGTGGCATTGATGATCTCGTTCACGCGCCCGATGTACTCGTT
>Ga0187871_10002464_pt1 | contig 15080 bp, 14 predicted proteins | sample June2016WEW_16_1_FD_132988 | JGI IMG/M metagenome (GOLD analysis project Ga0187871, IMG submission 132988) | Peatland microbial communities from SPRUCE experiment site at the Marcell Experimental Forest, Minnesota, USA - June2016WEW_16_10 | ecosystem: Environmental > Terrestrial > Soil >... | reverse complement strand
TCATCGACCCCAACGCACCCACCTTGCCGCTCAGCAGAGCGGCGCCCAGTCGAACCGCCCTCACCGAACGCTACTGAAGCGATCACGAGCGCAACATCGAGTCAGTACCCTCCGCAGCTCATACGTGATGGCGTTCGCCGGCTATAACGCCGGCCCTGGGCGGGTCAGAGACTGGGTAGCTCGGCACGGCGATCCGCGCGATCCCGAAGTCGATGCGGATGACTGGGTCGAGCGCATCCCGTTCGCCGAGACCCGCAACTACGTTCAGCGTGTGATGGAGAACCTGCAGGTCTACCGCGCCCGCTTCGGGTCCAGCATCGCGACCGTCGAGCCTAATCTGCACCGTGCGACGACTGTCGACCCGCGCGCCGGGTCCGCATGGGTCGAGGCCCTTCCCTAGGTCGAGCAAATGCTCGGAGCGCAGCGTTCCTTCTGCGGCAGATGCGGGCAGCAGCACCGTCGTGCTTCAGGCGAGCAAACGCGGCGCCCCAAAGGGTTCGTGGCTCGAACAGATGCTGGCTCGCAAACCGCGCATGCTGGTCACCGTCGCGCTCGCCAACAAGATGGCGCGGATCATCTGGGCGCTACTTGTAAAGCAGGAAAACTACAGAGCTCCGGTCGCAGCCAAAGCGTGAACCTGGCGGGCCTGAGGTCGTCGGAGGTGTAGTCGGTCGAAGGAGGGTATGGCGCAACAGTCGGCGAGACGGGGCCGGAAGAACCAGATGTACTCATCGTGCCTGGAGCACGCATTTATGATTTGGTTCCGGTCCGCGAACTCCCATACGGGCCCGCAGCTCCATCGCTGCATCAGAGGCCGGACAGATGGCAGCATCCGACTACGTGCCCATCTTCTTCAAAAACCGCTTGCATTTGAAGGGGCGTCCACAGATGAGTACACGCCTACTAACAGAGTGCTGAACCGTATTTCCACCCACTCGGACCGGCTTCTTTTGCGCTTGTCTTTGGTGGCAGCCAAAGTTGCACTGCCGTTCTGGTCGATGAATTTGACACTGGCGCCGCGCCAAAATTGGTGTGCGGCGATGAGCGGGATGCGGCCGCGACGTCACCGGTTTGACTATGAGGAAAAATCTGGCTATATTGTAGCCAGAATGCCTTTCGCCATTGTTCTCGCCCCCGAAGCCGTCGAAGACCTCAGGAGGCTGAAGGCGAACGTTCCGGCAACGATGCGAAGAGCGCTCGAAACGCATCTGAGACACCAGCCTGAGAAAACGAGCCGCAGTCGCATCAAACGGTTGCGGGGATTGCGTCGGCCCCAGTATCGGCTGCGTGTTGGCGACATCCGGGTATTCTATGATGTTTCGGGTACGACCGTCCAAGTTTTGGCGATCGTAGTTAAATCGGAGGCCGAGGAATGGCTCGCACAGTTCGCAAATCTGGAATGAAAGAAGTTCCGCTTTCCGAAATCAAGGACGATCTGTCCCGATTTCTGCGGGAGGCAGAGAACCAGGAGATCGTTATTACGCGCCACGGCAAGCCGGCGGGACTGCTCATCGGCTTCGAGTCGGAGGAGGACTGGTTTGAATACCGGCTCGAAAATGATCCGCGATTTCTGCGCCGTATCGAACGGGCACGCCATAGCCTGCAAGCAGGATGCGGGATCAAGCTGGAAGACCTTGAGACGGAATGATCGCGCGCGCCTGTCTCGTCTGTATGTTGCGTGCGATGACGGTAAGTGAGCGGCGCCGAACAAACCGACCCGTCTCCACTTAAGTTCGCGAACTACGGGGGTTCAAAACCGGCAACTTTGCTTTGCCGGCCCGCCGCGCTTCGCGACCGGCAATATCCGGGTGCCGCCGACAATAGAGCCGCGGCGCCATTCCGTCGTGAACTGCGGCTCCTAGCCCTTCTTAGGCTGCCGCTTTCGCAACCGCACCCCGGGGCCGCCGCCGTTCTCGTCGATGAACTCGACGCCGGCCCCCTTTAATGCATTCCAAATTGCGTCGATAGCGATCGGTGATACCTGGCGCCGTTCGCGTTCGAAATCGACCACCGTTGACAGTCCTAAATTGGCGGCTTCCGCAAGCTCGGTCTGATTAATGCCCAAGAGGGCGCGTGCCGCCTTGCTTTGGGCAGGCGTTAGAGTATCAACATTTTTTATTGACATTGGTAGCTTCGATGTATAAACATTTTTTGTTGATGACCAACCACGCGAGTCGTGGCGGGTAGCATAGTCGCAACATGTGCGTCCGAGAAGAGAGAGTGTGTGATGAGGGCAGGGTCAGATCAGTCAGCTAGTCGCCGTAGCTTTGTCGGCGGCTCCGACGCTCGCATCGTCATGGGCGATGATGAGGCGGCCCTCTTACGGCTATGGCGGGAAAAGCGCGGGGAAGCCGAGCCAGAGGACCTGTCCGGCAATCTTATTGTGCAGCTCGGCCTCGCCACCGAGAAGCTCAACCGGCGTTGGTACCAAGCCAACACGGGGCGGGTCGTTACAGATGTGCAGCAATGGGCCCGCCATCCGGCCCTTCCCTGGATGGCGGCGACCCTTGATGGTCGCGTCGAAGGCCGGGAGGTGTTCGAGAGCAAATTCATGCTGCCGTGGTCATTCTCGGAGGAAGCGGCGGCAGAAAAGTACATGCCCCAGCTCCAACACAACATGTGGGTCGTGGCCGCCAAAAGTGCGGTGCTTTCGGTGATCACCGGAGGCAGCAAGTGGGTTGAGATCAAGACCCATGCCGATCCGCTCTACCAGCACCTCATTGTCACCGCCGAGAGGAAATTCTGGCGCTGTGTGGAGAGTGGCGAACCGCCTGCCGTCTTTGGTGTTGAGCCGCCGAAGCCGCGGATCGAAGCAGTCCGCATTGTCGACATGAGCTCTTCGAACGCCTGGTCAGAGTTCGCGGGAATCTTTTCGCGGACCCGGGTGGCTCATCTCGAACACGAACAGGCCAAGGCCGAACTCAAGAGGCTAGTGCCCGACGACGCCCAGCAAGCTATCGGCCATGGCGTCCGGGCTAAACGCTCGAAATCAGGAGCCATCAGTTTCGACCTGCTCGACGTGGAGGGCGGTCATGCAACGGTCTAGTGGCTCGATCGGCACGTTGGCGGCGGCTCTCGCTAAGGCTCAAGGTGAGCTGGTCAATCCGGAGAAGTCGCTTGTTGCGAAAATTCCGGTGGATCGCCGGGGCGGGGCGGAACAGACATTTCGCTATGCGCCACTATCGAGTGGGCTCGACATCGTGCGCAAGATCCTGGGTCAGCACGAAATTGCCACGGTGCAGACGACCTCCATCGACCAGACAGCCTGCATGGTCAATCTCACGACGGTGTTGGCGCATTCCTCCGGGGAATGGATCGCGTCGGACTGGCCGGTCTGCGGCATTAGCGAGACTGCGACCCCGCATCGGATGGGCGCGGCGCTCACCTATGCCCGCCGCTATGCCCTCTTCACCCTCGTCGGCATCGCAGGCGAGGATGATCTCGACGCGCCCGATCTTTCGACGCCAACGAGCCAGGTGTCAGGGCCTGAGAAGCCGAAGAAGGATGGCATCGACCGACTGAATGGCGGTCAACACAATTTTACTCAACGAGCAGCTCCTGCTCGCGATCGAAGGATCAGCTTCAATTTCACCAATCCGATCCTCGGGACTGAGCTTTCGGCCAAATTACGCGACCGACTTCTGGCCGAACTCGCCAATGTCGGCTCCGCCGATGAGGCCGCACTCTGGGCGCATCGCAATCTGCGCGCCAAGAACGACCTAACCGCGGCCGATGCTCAGCGGGTCGAGGAGGCCTTCCGAGCAAGACTGGCGACTTTGCCGGTCGGTGCTGGCGCGCCGGTACAACAAACAACGGAAGAGTTGTCGCGCGGTCCATATCCAGAAGAGACGGATAATCGGCCGCAGTCCAAAGTGATCGATAAGAGTCTACTGACCCTATCGGAGCCCCGCCGTGTACGGGACCGGGATCATGTCAAAGCGGTAGGCAAGCGACCCTGCCTGATTTGCGGTCGGCAACCCGCGGATGCCCATCACCTTCGCTTCGCGCAACACCGCGCCTTCGGGCGCAAGGTGAGCGATGAGTTCACTGTCCCGCTATGCCGAGGACATCATCGTGAGCTTCACCGCTGCGGCGATGAAGCCGAATAGTGGAAGAAAGTCGGCATAGATCCGACCGTCTGCGCGCGGACGCTGTGGCTAGCGAGCCATCCACATCCGGTGACTGCAAAGATGGAAGGCGCGAGCGTCTAATCATCTTGCCTGCACCGGCGATTGGACTAGCCTTAGCTGCGTTCTGGCCTCAAATCGCGTCCCAGCAAAAAACATCCGCCGACCGATCCAACGGATAGAACGATGCTTTGAGCGCCGGCATGCCATGCTCGGCGATCGAGCGGCAGGTCCAGCCCTCGGAGCGATGCACCGAACGGATCGGGCGCGACTGGCTCATCAAGAAGATTTCGTTCATGCGCACGGCGAAGATCTGTCCGGTCACATCGTTGGCTTGGTCGCTGAGTAGAAACACGCTGAGCGGCGCGATTTTCTCCGGGCCCATAGCCTGGATGCGCGCGACCCGCGCCTTCTCCTCTTCGGTATTGGTCGGAATGGTACCAATCAGGCGGCTCCAGGCAAAGGGCGATACGCAGTTCGAACGCACGTTGAAGCGCGCCATGTCGAGCGCGATCGACTTCGATAGGCCGACGATACCGAGCTTGGCGGCGGCGTAGTTGGCCTGCCCGAAATTGCCAACCAGGCCGGAGGTCGAGGTGAAATGCACGAAGGCGCCGCTGCCCTGGTCGCGGAATAGCCGCGCGGCGGCATGCGATACATAGAACGACCCGAGCAGATGAACTTTGATCACCAGCTCGAAATCGGCGACGCTCATCTTGTGAAAGATTGCATCGCGCAAAATGCCGGCATTGTTGACAACGCCGTCGAGCTTGCCGAAATGATCGAACGCCGTCTTCACTATGGTCGCAGCGGCGGAGGGTTCAGCTACCGTGTCGAAGTTCGGCACCGCCGTGCCACCTTTCTGGCGGATCAGCTCCACTACCTCCTCGGCAGGACCGATACTCTTGCCGCTGCCGTCGGCGGCGCCGCCGAGATCATTGACGACTACCTTGGCGCCTTCGGCGGCGGCAAGCAATGCGATCTCACGGCCAATGCCGCGCCCTGCGCCGGTTACGATCGCCGCCTTGCCGTCCAACGTCGCGCCATCCGCCATCTTGCCTCTCCGTGCCGCACGAATTCGCGCCGCGTCACCTTCGACAACGCGCGGCGCTCATCAAAATACCCGCTTCTGAAAAATTCAATAGGTGAAGCCGTGATCTGTTTTAGTTGACCGGTAAGTAAGGCTGTGAAAACGGATAAGGCTGGTCGGGTGGCGTTTCGACCAGCTGCGCTAACTCTCGCATAGGTGGCAAGCGCGTCGTGGACGATCCTTTCTCCCTCATCGAGCCGGGCTCGCTCGTGCTAATCGGGCAAGGGACGGCCGAGCCCCGCTCGCTAACGCGCGAACTGGTGCGCCGGCGGCATGAATTTCCCGGGCTTCGACTCTTCCTTGGTGCCGTGTTCTCGGACACTTTCGTGCCGACAGGGACCGACGGCATCGCCTTCTCCAGCTATGGCGCGATCGGCAAGGCCGGCGCTCTCGCCGCGGCGGGCCGGCTGGACGTCCTGCCGGTGCCTTACAGCAGCTTGCCCGGCCTGTTCAGCGAACAGCGCCAACCTGATGCCGTACTTATCTCTCTTTCCCGCTCGCCCGCCGGACTCTCCTGCGGCCTTGTCAATGACTACGTTGCCGCCGCCGCACGCCATGCGCGCACCGTCATCGCGGAAATCAATGCGCAGATGCCGTGGACCTATGGCTCCGCAGCGCCGTTAGATCTCCGCATTGACCGCATCGTTGAATGTGACCAAGCACCAGTCGAACTGCAGCCCGTGCCCATCGGCGAACCCGAACGGCGCATTGGGGAGTTCGTGGCAGCGCTGATCCCCGACCGCGCGACCATCCAGATCGGAATCGGCGGGATTCCCGACGCCATTCTCGCCGCGCTCGGCGGCCATCACGATCTGGGGATCCATTCTGGAATGATCGGCGATCGTGTGGTTGACCTCATCGAGGCGGGGGTCGTGACCAATGCCCACAAAAGCTTCGACCGCGGCGTCACCGTCGCCAATTGCTTGTTCGGCGCGCGAAAGCTGAACGGCTTCGCCCAGCGCAATCCTGCAATCTGCGTGGTGCCGATCTCGCATTCGCACGGCGCTTCCAACTTGGCGCGGCTTTCTGTGTTCCGGGCCGTCAATTCAGCGCTTGAGGTCGATCTCAGCGGACAAATGAACGCCGAACAAGTAAATGGCCGCTATGTCGGCACCGTTGGCGGCCAGCCCGATTTCGTTCGTGGCGCGCTAGCGGCGCCCGGCGGCCGTTCCATCATCGCCTTGCCGTCGACGGCCAACGGCGGCGCAACAAGCCGCATCGTCGCCGCTCTTTCAGGACCGGTCACTACTCCGCGCTGCGATGCGGATGTCATCGTGACCGACTGGGGCATTGCGGAATTGCGCGGCAACACTTTGCGCGAGCGCGCCGCCGCCATGATCGCGATCGCCGATCCAAAATTCCGCGAACAGCTCGAACGTGCTGCGCGCGACACGCTGCACCTGTCGTAACTACTCGCTCGTGTCAGTGGCGGTCAAGCGTTGGCGACTTGATTGCCGATGGCCGCAGCTTGCCTACGGTATTCATTTCCGCCTTTTCGGACGAGACAGCGCAACAAAAGGTACTTGAGAGCGGGGCGGTGGGCTATTTGCACAAGCCTTTCGACGAAGATCGTTTGATCGCCTGTATTGATACGGCGCTGAAAAGACAAAGCGCCAAACGCTAGAAACTAACAAGAAACCTTGACGAGCGGCGATTTCGCTTTGCGCGTCGCCGGGCGCCTGGGTTGGACTCCGCGTAAAGCCGTTCACCGCATACCAATGTCCTGCGCCGCGGCGCCGGGCAACGCAATATAAAAAATCGATCCGTGTGGCCGGCGCCCGGCGGCCCAAACACGGCCGCGGTGCGACTCGACAATTGAGCGGCAGATCGAAAGTCCCATCCCCATGCCTTGCGATTTCGTAGTGAAAAACGCATCGAAAATGCGGTCAAGATCTTTTGCCTCTATGCCCTGGCCCGAATCTTCGACGGCAATGATGACTTCGTTGGGTTGGGTGGACTTTGAATTCACGTTCAGCACGCGTGAGCCAACCGGGTTGTTGCTCATGGCTTCGACTGCATTCGTAACTAGATTGAGAATAACCTGTTGCAATTGCACGTGATCGGCCAAGACCTGCGGCAGGTTTCGGCTGAGCTTGGTCCGAACCGCCACTCGCTTGCTGCTTAGTTCTCCGTGCAGGAGTTCAAGGACTTCTCGAATGACTTCGTTGACATCAAGAAGAAGCTTGGCATGGTCATCTTTCTTGAACATTCCTCGTATGCTGGCGATCACTTCGCTTGCTCGATGCCCATCATTGACTATTTGGTTGACGTTCACCACGGCTTCGGCGACATCGGGTGGGGTTTTGCGAAGCCAGCGTAAAGCCGCGTTGCCGTTTGCCACAATCGCCGCCAACGGCTGGTTGACTTCGTGAGCGATCGTGGCCGTTACTTCATGCATCGTCGACATCCGGGTGATATGTGCGAGTTTCGCCTGCGTTGCTTGCAATGCATCCTGTGCATGCTTGATCGCTGTGATGTCGATCAGGGTACCGATGAACATCTTCGCTCCGGACTGCGTTACCGTCGACGCGTAGACATGGCCCCACATTATCGTGCCGTCCTTGCGTCGATATTGCTTCACGCTCTCGTAATGATGCCGCTCTCCCTGTTGGAGCTCACTGATCAGTATCCGGATCGCATCACGGTCTTCCTCGGCAGTGACATCAACCGCGGTGAGATTCGTTAATTCGAGGTCGGTGTAGCCGAGCATGGCCTGAAACGCCGGATTTGTTGCGATGTAGCGCAAGTTCTGATCAATGATCGAAATGCCTAGGTTTGATGCCTCGAATATCGACCGCCATCGTTCTTCGCTCGCCTGCAGCGCAGCCTCAGAACGCTTGCGCACGAGCGCTTGCGCTATCACTTCTCCGACGATCTTTAGCCGCGCGATGAGGTCGTCTGGCCATTCCCGCGTAGAGCGAAACGCGGAAAAGTTGATAAAGCCGACAATGCGGCCACCGACATGGAGCGGGATGCCGACACTTGAACGGATACCGGACTGGCGAAAATACTCGGCTTCCTCGCTTGCCCCGCGCGGAAGATCGTCAATCGATCGCACCCTCACGATTTTTTCCGTGCGGAGCCGGCTGAGATACCAAGCCGCGAATTTGGGCACTGGTCCGGGGGGATATCGCTCCACTCCCTCAGCAGCCACCGAACATAAGATATTGGCCCATCCGTCAGGAATGAATTCGCCGAAGTTGCTGCGGTCGAAGTCGAGAAACGTTAGGAGCTGTTTTAGCGCGCCCTCAATTTCCTCTTCGAGTTGGTTGCCTAAAGCATTGGCAAAGCGAGCGGAGAGGTCGGCAAGTAGACGCTCAAAGGCAAGATGCTCTTCGAGCGACACATCAGCGGTGCGGCTGGCTGTGGTCGACAAAGGCTGCATTCCGACCAGTCCTCGGCAGCGTTCAACTTAATTTCTAAACCTTGGTATTGGTCTTCCGATCTCTTTTGATACCGCGCTTTTACTTTTGTACGGTAGAGCAATTGATCTCACGCTTTTATTGTCCTGGTGTTCATCGACCCGACGGCTTTCCCCATCCCCCGACACCCTGCCGCTTCGGTCGATGACTGTATGTTGAGACAACGTCTCAGAACCCCAAGCGGACGCCCTGCTTGGGGTTCATTTCCATTTTAAATCCCCTCACCCAGCGCTCTACCAAAACACTGGAATTGTAGGCGGACCTGCCGATCCGGAACGAGCATGCAAGCTCATAGCTTGCAGGCGGCCCCGAATTCATATTGATTCCCCTAAGACGCCCCTGTGTCCAGGCCAAACTACCGGAAGGTCAAAAATGAGGATATTTGCTGGGAGATGACGCGCCTCTCCTCGGCAAGGAGGGCCACATCGGTCTGCAACGTCGAAGGTGGTTTAATGAGAACGCGGTCGCAAATGGCGCTCGACATTATGAGCCCTCGCAAGGTCATGCCCCCGACCAGCGTAGCGGCGCTGCTGCTCGGAGCTGCAGCGGTCGGCGCGATCGCCATCGGTGCGCTGGCGATTGGTCAAATTGCGATCGGGCGTTTGGCCATCAAGAAGGCGCGGATTGGTGCGCTGCAAGTCGATGAATTGACGGTTCGCAGGCTGCGCGTCACTGAGCGACAAGACGAGAAGTCGTGAGCCCTCGGTCCCTTTCCGGCTACACAAATCGTCGCGGCTCGGTTCCCATAGCTCAGTACGCATTCTGGATTCGCAATACCTCGACGCAAGTGCGTGCCATAATTTTCAGGTCCAGCCACAGGCTCCAATTATTGATGTACCAAAGATCGCGTTGAATTCGCTTTGACATCAAAGCCACGTCGGTCTCGCCGCGGAATCCGTGGATTTGCGCCCAACCGGTGATCCCGGGCTTGACGTGATGCCGGTACATGTAATTGTCGATGAGTTTGCCGTATTCATCGTCGTGCACGACGGCGTGCGGGCGCGGCCCGACTAAAGACATGTCGCCGGTCAGAACGTTGATGAGCTGCGGCAGCTCGTCAATACTGCTGGCGCGCAACAAACGGCCGAGCCACGTTACCCGGGCATCATCGCGTTGCGCTTGCCGAACCGTGCTGCCGTCTTCCAGGACCGTCATCGTGCGGAATTTGTAAATCGCGAACTCGCGGCCGTTGAAGCCGCGGCGCCGTTGGCGAAAGATGACCGGACCATCGGAGTCGAGCTTTATCGCCACTGCGGTCAGCAAAAGCAGCGGTGAAAATATCGCCAAGGCTAGGCCAGCGAACGTGACGTCGAAGAGACGCTTGACGACCAAATCCCGTGGCGACAAAGGAGCGCGCTGAATTTCGATCGGCGTGAGGACCCGCGGGTCCCAGCTCGATCGGGAAAGGATGGAGCTCACCGACCGATCTGGCAGCAGAAACACGGGAAGCGGCAGCGCCCGTAGCCGTTCGCAGACGAAATCAGTGCGCGCCGTATCCACCCAGCGGAACGCCAGCAGCACCTGCTCTGCGTAACTGGCGCGAGCCGCCCTGATTACGGAGTCGATGACTTCGCTATCGCCAGCGATATTGGACAGGGTGGGACCGGATGCTGGTGAAAGTTCAAAACGACCTACCTCTCGCGCGCCATAGCTTCGAAGCAAATCGGTTTTGGGCTTGATCGCAAGCTCTTCCGGATCACCAATGACGATGACCCGTTGACCGCCCAGCGTTCCGTTGGCCAGCGCACGGCGCAGGTTGAATGCGGTGAAGGAACGGGAAGCGACGATGCCCGCGATGCCGAGAAGGCCGAAGCTGATGGTTGCGCCGCGGGAATAATGCGCCCCGGTTTTCAGCAAAAACAGCAGTGAAGTCATGAACAGGACGACACCGCCCCAGGCGATGAGGACGCCGCGAATTTGCCCGCGGGCCGACAGCAGCGCATTGGGCTGATAGAGTCCAAGCACCTTGGACAGCAGGACGAAAGTCAGGCCGGAGTGACAACCGATGACGGCATAGGCGTCGACGTCACCCCAGTCATCGAAAGCAAGAAAATGATAAATGACTCCGGAGGAGATGCTCGCCGCTACGATCAGGGTAAAGTCGGAAATTGCGGTAAACGCGCCAATCCGCTGGTACGAAAAATAACGAAAAACCGACCTCGGTTTACGCGCATGGCTCCAAACTTCGGTTGGGAAAAAATGCGACATGGCCGGCAGGCCGTTGCAACATCTGGGCCGTGCCGCGGGGCGGGCGCTGATGCTTTTCGAAGCTCGCTATCGAAACCTCCGCTATCAGCTCGCAGTTTCAAGAGTTAACCAACATTCTCAGAAGCTTTTTCCGCTGCGATCTAGCTGTGGGCCCACTCAAAGGCTGGACCGACGTGTGCCACTACGAGACGCTGCTGCAACGACCGCGCGAAATCGAGACTGCCAGGAGCTGGGGCGTGCTGATGATCGGCACGGGATTGGGCCTAATTCAGCAACCGGCGCGGCGACGAAGATGAGCGGCCGGTCATGAACCGCCGGCTTTATAGAGAACAATCTGGGTGCAGCGGAACAACGCGATGGTCTTGCCGGAGTCCTCGCTTTTCACTTCCGCGTCCCACACCTGCGTGGTTCGCCCGGCGTGCACCAAACGCGCCTCGCAGGCGATGCCACCCTCGCGCGCGGTGCCGATGAAGTTGGCCTTCAGCTCCGCGGTCGTGAAATTCGCGGCGCCTTGCGGAAGCGATACGACGCAGCCGTAGCCGCAAGCGGTGTCGGCGAGGCCGACCACCGCAGCGGCGTGAAGATAGCCGTTCGGCGCCAAGTGCTTTTTTTCGATCTCGAACCGGCCATGGGCAAAACCTCGCCGCAGATCGATCCAATCGAGCCCCAAATGATCTGGCAGAAATCCGATTTGCTTGGCGCGAAAGGCGGCGGTTGCCTCACTCATGTTCAGCCTCGGACGCTCGCATGCCTATTGCCGCACCAGCAGCACCGGGTCGGGACTTTCCGGCACGCGCAGCCAGGTATTGGCGTCGTTCTCCTCGAAGCGCCATACCTGCCCGCGCCCCGACAGCAGGACCAATTCGCCCTGATCGAACCGCCAGGCGGTCGGGCCGAACCGGGTGACCAGCGGATCGCAGCCGGGCTTGAGCGTGAGCGCCAAACCGTCGGCGCCGGCCGGATTGTTCGCCAGCGTCAGCGTGCAGATCGGCTTGTCGGTCCCGCGCGCGATCGCCCAGTCGCCGACCATGTCTTCGGCCGAGCGGACCGGCGCTGCGGCTGCGCTCTGCAGCACGTAGCGGCCTTCGCCGGGTTGGAAGCCGTCAAAGATGCCGGTCTCGGCCTCGGTCAATTCGATCACCGTGTGGCCGCGTCCGTCGATCAGGCGCAACGTGCCGTAGGCGTCGACCGCCCAACCGGCAATGTCCTTGGTCAAAGGAAACAGGTTGGCGCAGTTCTTGTCGATGTCGAGCTTATAGCCGTCGGCCATGGCATCGGCGCGGAACGTGAAACGACAAATCTTGTCGTGATCGGCATTGGAGAATTCCCACGCGCCGATCATGGCGCTGGCGGCATCGCTCAGGGCCGGCGAATCCTGCGCCAGCGCGCCGCCGCAAAGGCTCGCCACAACGGCAACGCCGATGATTGCGCGACGACCAAAGTGTGGGATGCCGAACCCGGCTGCGTTCATGCCGGAACGCTAGCACGCACCCGGCGCGCCGTCATGATATCCGTCAGCAACGGCCGTCGCAGCCTTAATGAGGCCGGAACCTGGACCCTACTCCGCCGTTCTGCTACCGGTGGTCGTCAACGGCGGATGAGCAAATCCGGTGCCGCGATGCGCGCAGGTCAGGTTTTGTCATGAGCGGAATGTCGGATGACGTCGCGGGGGGCAGGAACGCCGAGCGTTACTTCCTCGTCCTTGGCGCCGCGGCCGCGGACCTTTGGAGCGATTTGCCGCAGGAGCTTCAGCAATCCCTGTTCGAACGGGCCGTCGTGCTCGGCCACAAGGGCGAGCGGGATGAAAGCCTGCGCGAACAACTGGCTAAATTCCTCCACGATCATTACACACGGACCCACCACGCGTAAGAGCGGCAACCCGCCGCTTGTGAGGGCGTGCGTGAACCTTACATACAGTTGGCCGTCGCAGATCAGGCACCGAGCGCTCAGTCCATGGTTGATGATCCAGACCAGCCGGAACGGCCCCGCGTAGAGCCGGAAATCATTCCGCCGGACCGAACCCCGCGTCGGCCCGATTGGCGCCAGCAGGCTTGGCGCCGGCAGACTTGGCGCGGGCAGACTTGGCAGCCGCTCTTCTCAACGGCAGCGGACGAGAAGCATCGCATCTACGTTACAAGGCTCGGGCCGTTCGGGTTCACGCTCCTGATGCTGATCGTCGGCATCGTTGTCGGCTTGATCATCCTCGCCGTCATCGGCGCGGTTCTGATCTGGATACCGATTATGCTGATGCTCGTCGCTGTCGGCGCCCTAATCCGTCTCTGGCGCCGGTAATTCCGCCGCATCGACAGGCCGCCAATCGCCGCCGGAACTCGGTTGAGAATGCGGCATACACCGCGCATTAACCCTAACCCCTTATGAATTGATTAACGGCGCGGGGTCACCTGGACATGCCAGACCGTGTGCCTTGAGTCGCCGTGGGGTAACGCGTCGATGACGGCGTTGACTGGCGTCACCCGAGCGCCGGCGCTGCGCTGCTGCTGTTAAGAGAGTCGGCTAGATGTTCGAAGCGCCGCGCCAAATCCAATCGGCCCTCGCCGGCACGGCGGACGTCGCCGTCGGACCTGCTGCCGCCCTCGGGATCGACTTGCACCGCATCTGGTCCGTCCTCTGGCGCGGCAAGACAACGATTTTGTGGACCACGGCGGCTTCACTCCTCCTGGCCGTGTTGGTCGTGCTGGTGGTGCCACATCGCTTCACGGCGGCGACGCAGATCCTCATCGACCCGACGGATTTGCATGCGGTGGGCAACGAGCCTAATCCGGCCAATCAGACCAACGATGCGGCCGTGCTGCTGGTCGAGAGCCAGGTTCGGGTGCTGGGATCCGATAGCGTGTTGCGCCGCGTGGTCAGCGCAGAGTCGCTCGACCGCAATCAGGAATTTGTCGGCCCGTCATGGAGCCTTCGCGGATTGCTGGGGTCTTTCGTCCTCGGCGCCGCGCGCCCTGCCGACCCTACCCTGGGCGCGCTCAATGCGCTGAAGCGGAAGGTCCAGGTGAAACGCGCTGAACGTACCTACGTCGTCGACGTCAGTGTCACCAGCAAAGACCCGGACAAAGCGGCGCGCCTCGCCAACGCGATTGCGCAGGCCTATCTGGCGGAGCAAACGGACGTCAGGTCTGATGCCGCCCGGCAGATTTCGCAATCCCTGTCGGCGCGTCTCAACGAGCTCAAGGATCGCGTGCGCGAGGCCGAGGATCGGGTCGAGACGTTCAAGGCCCGCAACAATATCCTCGGCGCCAGCGGACAGCTCGTCAGCGAACAGCAGCTTTCGGAATTAAACAATCAACTCGGCGTGGCGCACGCCCGCACGGCGGCGGCAAAAGCGCGTCTCGACCAGGTCGAGCGCCTGCAACTTTCCAAGGACGAGACCGGCGCTTTCCCGGAGGCAGTGCAGTCGCAGACCGTCGCCGCGTTGCGCAGCCAATACGCCGAGGTCATGCGTCGCGAGGCCGAGCAGATGACTTCGCTCGGCCAACGTCACCCGGCGGTGATCGAAATCCAGGCCGAGGCGGCGCGGCTGCACAAGATGATCGACGACGAGGTCCATCGGCTCGCGCTTTCCGCGCGTAGCGAATACGAGAGCGCCCGCGCCAACGAGGCGGCGCTGGCAACCAGCCTGGAGACGCTTAAGAATAGGGCCGTCACCACCAACGAGGCCATGGTGACGCAGCTCGAGCGCGACGTGCAGGCCAGCCGTGCCGTCTACGAGTCGTTTCTGGTGCGCGCCCGCGAGACCGGAGAACAGGAGCGGCTTGACACCAAGAACATTCGCGTGATCTCCCGCGCCGAACCACCGCAGGGCCGCAGTTTCCCACCGTCCAACTTCCTTCTCGCCGTTGGCGCTCTGCTCATTGGGGTCGGCGCCGGGTCCGCTATCGTCATCATGCGGGACGCATCCGGCCCCGCGTGGCCGCGCGCCGGCGGGACCAGCGTCCTCCGCCGCAAATTGCGGAGCGTCGCCAAGGACTTTCGGTCGTCCGCTGCGTCGACACCCTCTATTCCGGTGCTCGCGGTGTTGCCGAACGTCGATACCTCGTTCGGCTTGAACGCCGCAGAGGATCCGAATTCACGTTTCGCCATGAAAATCCGCAAAGTGCTCGATGCGGTGCGGGCAAGCCACAAGACCCGCGGCAATCCGACGATCCTGATCGTCACTGCCGATGATGAGGACGACACCGCAGCGGTCGCGCTGGCGTTTGCCGCGGTCGCGGC
>Ga0187871_10002462_pt1 | contig 15082 bp, 15 predicted proteins | sample June2016WEW_16_1_FD_132988 | JGI IMG/M metagenome (GOLD analysis project Ga0187871, IMG submission 132988) | Peatland microbial communities from SPRUCE experiment site at the Marcell Experimental Forest, Minnesota, USA - June2016WEW_16_10 | ecosystem: Environmental > Terrestrial > Soil >... | reverse complement strand
CCAATACAAACAGGTACTGGACATGGAACCGCACTTTATTCCGGCGCTTTTCCGTTTGGAACAGGCCTATGAGGCGCTGGGGATGTACCCGGAGGCGTTGGCTACCCAGGTGGAGAGCGAGTCCATCCTCGACACTGGCCTGGCAGACCTCTACCGGCGCAGTTATGCCTCTGCCGGACAAAAGGGGCTCTGGCAAGCCCGTCTGCAGATTGCGTCGGGCCGCCAAACCCCCGGCGATTCCGAATTCGACCGCGCCAGAATGTACTCGGCTTTGGGCCGGAAAGGCGAAGCGATGAAGGCGCTCAGTGCGGGCTTGGCGCGGCATGCTCCAGCGCTGGTCTTTCTGAAGGCGGATCCCGTTTTCGACCCGCTGCGCACCGAGCGGGCTTTTCAAGATGTCGAACGGCAGATCGGTCTGTTGCCTTAGTCTGTCCGAAGCAAACGTATCCCACAGACCTGCGCACATTCGGGTAGAATCGAAGAATAACCAACGAGACCGAGTGCGTGCGCGCGGCCACGAAGCCGCCCCGGGTGACAGCCATATACCCAGGTTCTTTCGACCCGATTACCAATGGCCACCTGGACCTGATCGTGCGCGGTTGCTGTCTCTTCGACAAACTGATTGTCGCGATTCTGCGCAACGAAACCAAGCAGCCGTTGTTCAGCGTGGAAGAGAGAATCGAGATGCTGCGCGAGGTGGTGGGCTGCTATGCCAATGTGGCGGTCGACTCCTTCGATGGGTTGCTGGTGGATTACGCTTCCGCCAACGGCGCCACGGTGCTCTTGCGCGGCATACGCGCCATCTCGGATTACGAATATGAGCTGCAGATGGCGCTGATGAACCGGCGGCTGCGGCCGGATATCGAAACCGTTTTCATGATGGCCAGCGAGGCGCACTCGTTCATCAGTTCGCGGCTGGTCAAGGAAGTGTTCGGGCTGGGCGGAAGCATTGGCGGCCTGGTGCCGCCCCCGGTGGAAGTCAGGCTGAGGAAGCGCTTCGACGAAGCCAGGCTGAAGCGCGCGCCACGAGTTTGAGACCAAGGAGTGAAGATGCTAGTCGAAACGAACCAGGAGATCGCCGAGCGCATCTCTTTGATCAGCGTGTCGTCCACCATGAAGGTGGCGGCGGATGCCGAGAAGCTGCGCATGCAGGGCGTGGACGTCGTGGATTTCGGAGCCGGCGAGCCCGACTTTCCGACGCCGGATAACATCAAGCAAGCCGCGGTTCGCGCGTTGGAACAGAACTTCACCAAATACACCAACGCCGGCGGCACCCTGGAGCTGAAGCAGGCTGTTTGCGAACGGCACGCGGCGGACTTCGGCACCCACTACCAGCCCAGCGAGTGCCTGATCACGGTGGGTGGTAAGCATGCCATCTTCAACCTGACGCAAGCGCTCCTCAATCCCGGCGATGAGGTGGTGATTCCGGTCCCATATTGGGTCACGTATAAAGATGTTGTGAACTATGCCGGCGCCAAGTGTGTGTTCGTGGGAACGGACGAAGACCGGGGATTCGCGCTGACAGCGGACATGGTCGAGCCGTATCTCACCGCGCGCACCAAGATCGTGCTCATCAATTCGCCATCCAATCCCAGTGGGGCGGTGCTCGATCGCGCGGAGTTCGAGAAGATCTACAAGCTCACGGCGGAGCGCGGCATCTTCCTGATGACCGACGAATGCTACTGCCAATTCCTCTACGATAGCCGGCCTTTTTCGATTGCGTCCCTCGAGGGCGCGAAGGAGAACGTGCTGGTGGCGGGGTCGCTCTCGAAGACATATGCCATGACCGGCTGGCGTATCGGCTTCGCCCTGGCTCCTGCACGGGTGATCGGGGCCATGATGAAGCTGCAGAGCCATGCCACGTCTAATCCGACATCCATCGCGCAGAAGGCCGCGGTGGAAGCCCTGCGAGGTCCGCAGGATTCCGTAGCCATCATGCTGGCGGAATACGCCCGGCGGCGCGACTTCGTCATCGCGCGATTGCGCGCGATTCCCGGCGTGCGATGCGCCGAGCCGCGCGGCGCGTTCTACGCTTATCCCAACATCGGCGTCGCGTTTCGCAACGGCATCGCCAGCACTTTGCAATTCGCGGAAAGACTGCTCGATAAAGCAGCCGTCGCGGTGGTTCCGGGCGAGGCGTTCGGCACCGACCGCCACGTGCGCATCTCCTACGCCACTTCCATGCACGAACTGGAGCGCGGCTTGGATCGCCTGCACCGCTTTATAGTGGAACAGTGAAGGTCAGACAGCTCAGTTCCACGGCACTCGAAAAAGTTTGGGGCACTCCCGAAACGGAACCCTGGTATCCGCGCGGCGCGGCCAAAACCGGCGAAGTCTGGTTTGTGGCATCGGAGGAGCCGGGCCTGCTGGTGAAATTCCTCTTCACTTCCCAAAAGCTTTCGGTGCAGGTACATCCGCCGGATTCCCCCGCCGGTCCCGGCAAGACGGAGATGTGGCACGTGCTGCGCGCCGCGCCGGACGCGCGCGTGGCGCTGGGCTTTACGCGCCCGCTGGATCGCGATACCGCGCGCGCGGCTGCGCTTTCGGGCGAGATCGAGGGACTGCTCCGCTGGTATCCGGCGCACCCCGGCGATACTTTCTTCGTACCGGCAGGCACCGTCCACGCCATCGGCGAGGGCCTGGCGCTGTGCGAGATCCAGCAGTATAGCGATGTCACCTACCGGCTGTACGACTACGGCCGTCCGCGCGGGTTGCACTTGGGCGCGGCGCTGGCTGTGGCGGATTTGGGCTGCCATCCCGGAGCCAGTGCGCCTGTGGATCTGGGCGGAGGACGCCAGTTACTCGTGGCATGCCCATATTTCCGGACGGAATCCCTGGCGCTCGACGGGGAGTTGGCTTGGGCGGGCGCGGCGCGCGCCGAGTTGCTGATCTGCCTCGAAGGGGACGGCCAGTTCGGCGATCGGGCGTTTGCGCCGGGGCAGGGTTGGGCCGTTCCGGCGCGTGCGGACACTTTCACCATCCGTTCACGCGCGCGCGCACGGTTGCTGCGCGTAGCCGTGCCATAGACAATCACGCATCCCGAAGTCCCGGCCGCCTGACCGCCAGGAAAACCGCATAGATGCCGGTGAGCGCGGCGCTCAATCCCGCGGTCAGCGGACCTCCGATGGCCCCAATGAGCGCGCCTGCCGGAAAGTCACCGAGCGGCCGTACGCCCATCACCAACAGCGTATTCAGGCTCATGATTCTCCCCCGCATCTTCTCCGGTACGCGGGTCTGCATCAACGTGACCGCGGTGGCTCCCGCCGCATTCTGCGCGGCGCCGAGGATCAACAGCGCCGCTACCGACAGCCATACCGCGGTGCTCGCCGCAAACCCACCTAGCGCCGCGCTCCAGATGAGAACGGCTGCCAGAAACAGCCGGCCCTTATAGCGGAAATCGCCGAACGAAGCCACCGTGAGGCCCCCGAGGATGGTCCCGATTCCCAAAGCCGAGAACAGGAAGCCCATCTGCGCCGCCGAAAGGTGCAGCACGCGCAAGGCGAAAATCGGCAGCATCACCGCCGGCGAGGGCCCCAGGAAAAGGAGCGCGCCATATCCTGCCATAATCCCGGGGAGCGCCCGGTCCCGCCCGGCTGTAGCCAGCGTGGCGCGCACCGACGGCCACAGTTTCTCGCGCTCGCGGGCCGTGGGCACAAACGCAGCTTGCCGCAGCCGCACCAGCGCCACGATGACGGCCAGGTAGCTGGCCCCGTTCAGAAAGAAGTTGCCGGCGTAGCCGATGGCGGCTACCGTGACGCCGGCCAGCGCCGGGCCGAACGTAGAAGCCCCGCTGAAGATAATCGATTGCAGCGAGACGGCGTTCATCAGGTCGCCCGGAGGCACCAGCGAAGGAATCAGCGACGAACGTGCGGGCTGATCGAAGCTCAACGCGGCTCCCGCGCAAAACGCCTCTACCACGACGATCCACAGCCGCACGCGCCCCAAGAGTGTTAGCGTGCCCAGGCCGGCAGCCAGCAGCAGCATAAAGCTCTGTGTGAAGATCAGCAGCCGCCGTTTATCGAGACGGTCGGCGACGGCCCCGCCGGCCGGCGCGAGCAGGAAGAAAGCCGCGGCCTGCGCCAGCGATACAGTGCCTAGCGCCAGGGCCGATCCGCCGGTAAGATGCAAAACCAGCAGGGCCTGCGCTACGATCTGCATCCAGGTGCCCACCGCCGAGACAAACAGGCCCGCCCACAACAGGCGGAAATCGCGATGGCGTAGGGCGCGCAGGGCGTCAAGCGGCATGGTCCCTACCAGTTCATCACAAGTGCTATACTTCACCGCATAGGAGGGAAGCGTGAACTGGACAACACCGGATTTCGAAGAAATCTCCGTCAGTTGCGAAATCAATTCCTACGCACCGGCTGAAATTTAGCGTGCTGGTGAGTGTATTGGGCGCCGCGGCCGGCGGCGGATTTCCACAGTGGAATTGCAATTGCAACAACTGCCGCCGGCTCCGCCAGGGAACTCTGCACGCTAAGGCCCGCAGCCAGATCCAGGTGGCCGTAAGTGCCGACGGCCGCACATGGCACTTGCTGGGCGCCTCCCCCGATCTCGGCAAGCAGATCGAAGCCACACCAGCCCTGCATCCCCGGCGCGGCCTGCGCGATTCTCCGATTGCCTCCGTCATCCTGACCTGTGCGGAACTCGATCAAGCCCTGGGCTTGTTGCTGCTGCGCGAGTTGCACACCTTCCAGGTCCACGCCACGGTCTCCGTCCGCGAGATTTTGCGCGACGGCAATCTCATGTTTCGCATGCTCGAACGCGTGCCTGGGCAAGTGGAGTGGCACACCATCGTTCCGGCCGTGCCATTCGAGGTCGAACCGGGCATGCAGGTGGAAGCCATCGCAATGGGGGGCGGCTATCCCGGTTATGTGAGCGCCGCCCGGTTTGCACAAATCCGTGCGGACGAAGCGGTCATGGGACTCTCTGTGCGGTGCGGCGGTAGCGTCGTGCTGTTTCTTCCGGGCGTTTCCGAAATCGGCGACGCACTGCTGGAGCGCATGGAATCGAGCGATCTGGTGCTGCTGGACGGCACCTTTTGGTCGGACGACGAATTCATCCGTGTGTGGCCGGACGCGCGCACGGCCAGGGCCATGGGTCACCTGCCGATCTCAGGTCCCGGCGGCTCGTTGGAGCGTCTCGCGAAGCTGCGCCACCCGCGCAAGGTTTTCCTGCACATCAACAACACGAACCCGATTTTGGATGAGGACAGCCCGGAGCACCTCGCGGTGCGGGCAGCCGGTTGGGAAGTGGCCTGCGACGGGATGACAATAGCACTATGAGCCCGCATGCGGACCTTTTGACCGCGGCCGAACTGCACGCCCGCCTGCAATCCGTCGGCGACCAGTTCTATCACCACCGGCATCCCTTCCACCTGCGCATGCATGAAGGCCGGCTCACACGCGGCCAGTTGCAGGCCTGGGCCCTGAACCGCTACTACTATCAGAGCCGCATTCCGATCAAGGATTCCATCGTTCTTTCGCGCGCGGACGATCCCGAGTTCCGCCGCGCCTGGCGCAAACGCGTCGTGGATCACGACGGCAATCGGGCCGGGGAGGGCGGCATCGAACGCTGGCTGCAGTTGGCTGCCGCCACGGGGCTCGCACGGGAGCGTGTCATGGCAGGCCGCGAAATCCTGCCGGGCACGCGCTACGCGGTAGACGCCTACCTGAACCTGGTGTCCCGTGGGACTTTGCTCGAAGCCGTTGGTTCTTCGTTAACGGAATTGTTCTCGGGCCGCCTGATCGCTCTACGCATGGACGCCATGCGCCAACACTACGCGTGGCTGGAGCCGGGTTTGTCGTACTTTGAGGCTCGCCTGACGCAGGCACCCGAAGACGCCGCGTTTACGCTCGATTGGGTGACGCGCCAGGCTTCCACCCGGGCCCAGCAGGATTCGGTAGTCGCCGCGCTGCGCAGTAAGTGCGACATCCTTTGGGCGCAGCTCGACGCACTGTATTACGCCTACGTGCAGCCGGGCTGGCCGCCGCCCGGAGCCTTCCAGCCATGAATGCGAGAAGCATTCCCCGGCTAGCCCGCGGTTGCCGTCTTTACGAAGACCCCGCGCAGGGGTGGGTGCTGCTGATCCCGGAAGGCGTGCTGCGCTTGAGCGGCCCGGGGCCGCGGATATTGCAGCATTGCGATGGCGCATGTACCTTCGCCGATATCGTGTGTCAACTGTGCGCGGAATTCGGCGCGGCGGACCGCGCGCGCGTGGAGACTGAAACCGCCGGGTTTCTGGAACGCCTGGCGGCGCGGCGCATCGTAGTGTTGGAGTGCATCGCGTGATCCCGCGGCCACAAGCTCTGATCGCCGAATTGACGCATCGCTGCCCTCTGCATTGCGTATACTGCTCGAATCCCCTAGCCATGCAGCCGCGCGCAGCCGAGATGGACACCCAGGTCTGGGCGCGTGTTTTCCATGAAGCTGCCGAACTGGGTGTACTGCATGTCCACCTGACCGGCGGCGAGCCCGCGTTACGCACGGATCTGGAAAAACTGGTGGCGGCTGGGCGCGCCGCGAACCTGTACGTGAACCTGATCACGTCTGGCGCCGGGCTCACCGAGCCAAGGCTGGACGCACTGATTGACGCCGGTCTCGACCATCTGCAGCTCAGCTTCCAGGACGTGGAGGAGGCGCCGGCCAATGAGTTCGCCGGCGCGCGCGCGCATGCGCGCAAACTGGCGCTGGCGGAAATCATGCGCGCCCGGCAAATCGGGTTCACCCTCAATGCCGTGTTGCATCGGCAAAACCTCAACCGGTTGGACGAGATCGTCGCGATGGCGGAACAACTGGGTGTGGATCGATTGGAGATCGCCAACGTGCAGTACTACGGCTGGGCCATCGAGAACGGTGAGAAGTTGATGCCCACGCGCCGCCAGGTGGACGCCTGCGTGGCCGGCGTGCGCAAGCATCAGGATCGGCTCAAGGGCCGCATGCGCATCGACTTCGTCCCGCCCGATTACTACGCGCGCTATCCGAAAGCCTGCATGGGGGGCTGGGGGCGTTCGCTCATGGTGGTCGATCCGGCGGGCTGCGCACTGCCGTGCCACGCCGCGGGCGTGATTCCGGAACTGCGGTTCGACAGCGTGCAGGAACGCCCCCTGCGCTGGATCTGGGAGGAATCCGCCGCGTTCCAGCGCTTCCGCGGCGAAGATTGGATGCCCGAGCCATGCCGGAGCTGCGACCGCCGTGGCGAGGATTTCGGGGGCTGCCGCTGCCAGGCTCTGCTGCTGGCCGGCAACGCCGCCGCCACCGATCCGGTCTGTTCTCTGGCCCCCGGTCGCGGGCTGGTCGATGCCGTCATCGCGCGGGCCAATCAAGACCGGCCGGAGGCCCGAACCTGGGTCTACCGGATCGACCCGGCGTAAACTCCAACCGATAGCGGTGGCACCCTTTCCGCACTGTGCTACCATCAGTGTAGGTCCAACATGATTGAAGATCTGCTCCAACCCAGGCATCTGCTGATTATTCTGGCGATCGCCTTGTTGTTTTTCGGTCCCCAGAAACTGCCTGAGCTCGGCAAGGGCCTGGCCCAGGGCATTCGCAGCTTCAAAGATTCGCTGAAGAGCGTGAATACTCCGGACGACGCGCCGCCGCCGCAACCGAAGGACTAGCTCGCCCCGGCAGATGACGCTCACCAGAAGAGATGCCCTCGCCTTGCTCGCGGGGAGCCTTGCTGCCCCGCGCCTGACCCAGGCTGCCACTCCGTTTGAAGCCACCCGCGAATCGCTCCGCCAATATCGGGTTCCCGAGTGGTTTCGCGACGCCAAGTTTGGTATTTGGGCGCATTGGGGTCCGCAATCGGCCGCCGAAGACGGCGACTGGTATGCCCGCAATATGTACATGCAGGGCAGCGCGCAGTACAAATATCACGTAGCTACCTACGGCCACCCCAGCAAGTTTGGCTTCAAGGACCTCATCCCTACCTGGAAGGGCGACAAGTTCGACCCGGATCACTTGGTCGGCCTCTACAAGAAAGCGGGCGCCAGGTACTTCGTCAGCATGGGCGTGCATCACGACAATTTCGATCTTTGGAATTCCAAGCACACCCGCTGGAATGCCGTGAACCTGGGACCGCACAAGGATGTGGTCGGGATGTTCCGCCAGGCGGCATTGCGCGAAGGCCTGAAATTCGGCGTCAGCGAACACCTGTGGATCAGCTATAAATGGTTTGCGGTCAGCCATGGCAGCGACCAGACCGGACCGCTGGCGGGAGTGGCCTATGACGGTCAGGACCCAGCCAATGCCGATCTCTATCACGACGCCGCCTGCGCCAGGTTTGCCAAGGGCGAATTGCAGTGGGGGCCGGACGGCATTCCGGATTCCTGGCGGCAACATTGGCTGCTGCGCATTCAGGACCTGGTGGATCAATATCAGCCCGACCTGCTCTACACCGATGGTGCGCTGCCGTTTGAAGAGTACGGCCTGCGCCTGGTCTCGCATCACTATAATGAGAGCGCCCGGCGGAACGGTGGCGTAGTGCAAGCCGTCTACACCAGCAAGCGGCGCGAAGATTGCGAGGTCGGCACGTGCGTCTTGGACGTCGAGCGCGGCGTGGTGGACAAGATCTGGCCAAATCCCTGGCAGACCGACACCTGCGTCGGCGAATGGCACTACAAGCGTGGCGCAAAGTACAAGTCCCCTAAGACGGTCGTCGATATGCTGTGCGACATCGTCAGCCGCAATGGCAACCTGCTGTTGAATTTCCCGTTGCCCAATTCCGGCGAACTGGATGCCGACGAGCGCCGCATCCTCGCGGAGATCACGGATTGGATGGCGGTGAACGCCGAAGGCATCCATGGGTCGCGTCCCTGGCAGGTGTTCGGCGAAGGGCCCGGAACCCAACTGAAGGCGGACGCAGCGTTCAACGAGAATGCGCGTAAGGACCTGACCGCGGAAGACATCCGGTATACGACCAAAGGCCCGACTCTGTATGCCTTTGTCATGGGTTGGCCGGAGCGCGAGGCGGTACTGCGATCCGTGACACAGCCCGTAGAACAGGTGGAACTGCTAGGTTACCGGGGCAAAATGCGGTGGATGCAGAACGAATCCGGCCTGCGCGTGCCGATGCCCCCGGTGCAGCCCTCGGAACACGCCGTTACCCTCAAAATCACATTCTCGTAAACGACCGTGCACGGTCATCCCAGCAAGGTTACAGATCAGTTGGTGTTGTACGAAGTTCGAGACAGGCGGACCAGCGGGACGCAGGCTTACCGGGCGGAGTCCTGGAACCCCGCCCGGGTCGCGTCGAACATATTTGACCCTGTAATAATAACTTCTTTGTCCCCTTCTGGCCGGGGATTACGCATAATATAACATAAGGCTCCCACACGCACAAATCGCTTTGACCTTCGAATCGTTCGACGAGGACTATGTTCGGCGGCTGACGGACGGTGATTCCGAAGCCGGCGACCACTTTGCCTCGTATTTCGAAAATGTGCTCTATCTGAAGCTACGGGTGCGCCTGCGGAATCTCGAACTGATAGAGGACGCCAAGCAGGAGACCCTCACGCGCGTGCTGTTGATCCTCCGGCAGCGAAGCGGCGTAAAGTGCCCGGAACGGTTCGGGGCCTTCGTCAATGGCGTCTGCGACAACGTGGTGCGAGAACTTGGCCGTGAGGACCGGCACGAGGAGCCTTGGGACGACAAAGTGGAAGAACCCGTCGATCCGACCGTGGACCCGGACGCCGGCTTGATCTCCGCGGAGATGAAGCGCGTCATCCGCCAGGTGCTCGCGGCGCTGCCGGAAAAAGACCGCAGGATATTGGAAGCTGTGTACCTGGAGGAAATCGAGAAGGCCCAGGTTTGCCGCATGTTCAACGTGCAGCCCGCCTATCTGCGTGTGCTGTTACACCGGGCGAAGGTCCTGGCCCGGAAAGCCTACCTGTCCGGCGCCGGCCCGCATGCGGTCAATCCGCAAAAAGGGTGACGATGGCTTGCGCCTCGGCGGAGAGGCCTTCACCCACCGGCCCCACTTTTTCGGCGGTCTTGAACTTCACCGACACGCGATCCACATCGAGTTCCAGGGTGGCTGCCAGTTTGTGGCGAATCGCGGCACGAAAATCTTTGAGCTTGGGCCGCTCCAGGATTACGGTGGAATCCACGTTGACGATGCGGTAGCCGCGGGCGCGCGCCAGGTCGCGCGCATGCACCAGAAACATCAAACTGCCGGCGCCGTGCCAGCGGGGATCGGTATCGGGAAAATGCATGCCGATATCGCCCAGCGCGGCGGCGCCCAGGATGGCGTCGGTGATGGCGTGAGCCAGTACGTCGGCGTCCGAGTGACCTTCCAATCCGAAGTCGGAAGGGATGGCCACGCCACCCAGGATCAGCGGGCGGTGGCGCGCCAGCCGGTGTACATCCCAGCCCAGTCCGGTGCGGTATTCGCTCACAGTTCCCGGGGCGCGGTTTCCTCTTCCAGGAACAGACGCGCCAGATCCATGTCGCTGGGCTTGGTGATCTTGATGTTGCGGTCGCTGCCCAGCACTACGCTGACTTCCACTTCCAGCCGCTCCACCAGGCTGGACTCGTCGGTGCCGATGAAGCCGTCGCTTTGCGCGGCGGCGAACGCCCGCACCAGCAAGTCATAACGGAAGACTTGCGGCGTTTGCGCCAGCACCAGCTTCTCGCGCGGCAAAGTCGCGCGGATTCTGGCCTTGTTGGTCTGGGCGCGTGTCACCTGCTTCACGGTATCTACCGGCACAATGCCCACTATGGCCGCGCCGGTTTCGGCGGCTTCATCCACTACCTTTTCGATCGTTTCCAGATCGATGAACGGCCGCACTGCATCGTGTACGGCCACCAGTGTGGTGTCGGGATCGAGCGCGGCCAAAGCATTTTCCACCGATTGCTGCCGGGAATTGCCGCCTTCCACTGCTCTCACTTTCTTGCCGTGGACTTCACGCCGAAGCAATTCGCCAACCCACTCCAAGTCGTCCCTTCGCACCGCCACCACGATTTCATCAACCCGGGCGGAGGCCGCAAACTTGCGGACGGAGTGCAGCAGGATGGGGGCGCCGTCGAGCAGCATGAACTGCTTGCGGCTGGTGCCCGCCTTTTCAGCGGAGGCCCGCCCCATCCGGGTACCTAATCCCGCGGCGGGCAGAATCACAGCTACTTTCATATATGCGCTCTACGATTCTACCGTGCTTTTCTCCGGTGAGAAGGGGTCGGACTTGCGGGTAGGCCGGTCGTGCTTGTCGGAGCCGGCCGCGGCTACGGCATGCATGCGCTCGTCGAATTTCCCGAAAATCATCTTGCCGGCCGTGGTTTGTAACACGCTCGTAACCGAAATATCGATGGTCTTGGAGATCATTTTCCGGGCATTGTCGACCACTACCATGGTGCCATCGTCCAGATAAGCGACGCCTTGGTTGAATTCCTTGCCTTCCTTCAAGATGAACACGCGCATGGTCTCGCCCGGCAGCACGATGGGCTTCAGCGCGTTCGCCAATTCGTTGATGTTGAGCACCTGCACGCCGTGGAGCTGGGCGACCTTGTTCAGGTTGAAGTCGTTGGTGACGATCTTGGAGTCATAGACCTTGGCCAGCTCGATCAGCTTCATATCCACTTCGCGCACGTGCGGGAAATCATCCTCCACGATCTGGACATTCAAGTGCGCCATCTTCTGAATACGCTGCAGGATATCCAGGCCCCGGCGGCCGCGGTTGCGCTTCATGGAATCGGCGGAATCCGCCACCAGTTGCAACTCTCGCAGGACGAATTGAGGGATCACCAGCACTCCATCCAGAAAGCCGGTTTCGGCGATATCCGCGATGCGGCCGTCGATAATCACGCTGGTATCCAGGATCTTGAATGACTTTTTGGATACTTTTTCGCCGCCGAAAACGCCGCCCAAAGCGGAGAGGTTGAGCAAATCGCCCTTCTTGGCCCCTACGATCAGGCCGACGTAAGTCATCCAGAGCAGCAGGCAGACTTGTATGAACGGAATGATGTGGGAGTTGTCTCCACCTTCAGGCCGCGCCCAGCGCAACACCAGTGACATAAAAAAGGCGCCGATGATGCCAAGCACCGATCCAAAAGCGGCGCCGATCAGTCTCTTGAGGCTGACTTGTTCCAGCCGGACCTCGAAAAAAATGATACAAACGCCGAGCACAAGCCCTGCCAATGCGGCCCAAGGTGAAGGAGTAGATTGAAACGGGTGGAGCAAATAGCCGGACGCGGTCAAAACGAGCACGAATATGATGCGAACGATGGTTAAGTCGAGCATGAGAACACCCCTTTCCGGGTGAATTCGAGAGGTACCCTGATTGCGAGCTACAAGGTCGCGCCAAGATTATAGCATTGATACAATACCGGCCAAACGTTAGAATTGTCCGTTAGAATTGTCCAAATACAAGATGAGCCTGAAAATGCGGGCGGCCAAGAGGGCCGCCGGCAGGTGCATGCTGCGGGTGGACACGGTGCATCAAGGTCACCACGATGGCCAGCCGGGGGTGTACCACATCAACGCAGTGGATAGGGTGACGCGATGGCGGGCCGCTACCGGGCGAACGACTACCGCACCCCTTACGAGAAGTTGATTTCGCTAAAGAAGTGGGCGCAGTGTATTTGGAGCCTGGCATCCCGGCAGATCTGCTGGCGCGGCAGTCCAAACAACGCAGCGACACCGAGGCGGTCCTGCACATGCAAAGGGCCAAACTGGAACTATGGGTCAAATGCCGGAGCATGCCGCAAGGAGCAAACTCGCATAGAGCAGGCCGTCGTCGGCGGCCGCATTTCAGGCTCATTCTACGATTGGAAAATGCTCAATTGGCAATGCGATTGGGCGCCGGCTCATCGCTTTCCCGGCGCCCGCATTTGACGGCGCCCGACATCCATTAGTCAGGCGTGATTCGATAGGCTTTGATGGTGCCGGTAAAACTGCCGACCGGGTTGCCCGTAGTGTCAAAGAAATAGATGCTGTATGGGCCGGCATATTCGTTGCCGCCGGTGCCCACGGTAACCGTTTCCAGGATATACGCGGTGCCGGTCAGATTGCCGCCGCTATCGAAGGTCCAAGACGGATGTTTGAGCTTGAAGGTTTGCGGGCCGGTTTGTATCCATACTCCCAGGCATACGTTGCCTTCGATCGGGTCGGTGAAGTCGTTCAGAATCTCGGTGCCATCGCTGTGCCACGCGTCGAAGCCTTGATCCACGACCGCTCCTCCCGAAGAGAACGTGACATTCCAGAGTCCCACGATGGGAGCGCCGCCCTGGACCGGCGCGGCGGCCGCCAGTGTTTGGGCCGGAGGGAATAGGGCCGGTGGAAGCGTCACCATCCCTTTCAGGGCCGGGAAACCGGGCAGGGTGCAGGCTGCCGCGTTTGGCGCGATGCCGGCGGAGACCGCCAGAAGCGCGCCGGTCATAACGATCGTCTTTATTCGTCTTTGCATGATGGTAGTTCCTTTTTCGTTTGGAATTTGGAAACCGGGACTCCCTGGAGCGCGGGAGGGCGGCCCAGCAGCCGGAGCGGCCTCACCGTCCGATTGGCGGGTGCGAATGAGCAGCCTTTCCTCAATATGCAGGGCGATTCTGGTGGTTCGTTTGATCTTCACGATCCCTCTTATCCGCCGGTTTGCCGATTGTGGTAGACTACTTTCCACTCGGCGCTCAGGAGTCCGGCTTTCACTTTCGCAATTGTGCCGGCCGGCCCGCTAAGAAGTCTTTTGGAGCGCTTTGAAACTTTATAAAATCTTCTAAAAGCCCTTGGGTGAGCGGGCTATGCATTTAGAAACAAATCAGTTGTTCGAGTTTGGGCCATTCCGTGCGGACGGCGTACGGCGTCTGTTGTTTCGCGATGGCCAATCTGTGCCACTGACTTCCAAGGCCTTCGACACCCTCCTGGTATTGATCCTGTTCCGCGACCGCGTAGTGGGAAAAGACGAGCTGTTGAAGACCATCTGGCCGAACAGCTTTGTGGAAGAAGCCAATCTGGCCCAGAACGTTTCGGCGTTGCGGAAAGCTCTAGGCGAGACCCCGGGAGAACATCGTTTCATAGCCACCGTTCCCGGCCAGGGCTATCGCTTCGTGGCGGACGTCAGGCAGCTTGGCACGGGGCAAACCGAGGTCACCCTGGAGAGACACACGACTGCCGAGTTGCTTGTCGAGGAGGAGATCGAAGCGGAAGAGGCTGCCATCCCGGCGCGCTGGAGACTGCCGCGACAGAAAGCAGTGGCAGCCATGGGCGTATTGTTGGCGGTGGTTCTGGCCGTGGCCGGCGGGCTGGTCTGGGACAAAGCCGGGCGCGCGCCCGATGTGACGGCGACCCGCTCCATCGCGGTGCTGCCGTTCCATCCGCTAGGCGCGCAACAAGAACAAGCCCTGGGTCTGGGGCTGGCCGACGCCGTCATCACCAAGTTGAGTAATATCCGGCAGTTGGTGGTGCGGCCCACGAGTTCGATTCTGGCTTATGCCGGATCTACGCCGGACCTGTGGGCCACAGGCCGCGAGCTGGATGTGGATGCCCTGCTCGAAGGCAATGTGCAGCAGGCCGGTGACCGCATCCGCATCACGGTTCAATTGGTTCGGGTACGCGACCGCAGGCCATTGTGGGCGGACGCGTTTGACGAGAACTTCACCGATATTTTCGCCATCGAGGATGCCCTCGCTGAAAGAGTCGCCCAAGCCCTGGCCGTCAAATTAGCGCAGGGCGAGAAGCAGAGAATAGATCGGCGCTATACGGCGAACCTGGAAGCTTACCGGAATTATCTGGATGGGCGCTATTCCGAGTTCAAGTTCACCGCGGACGGGTTGAACCAGGCGATCGTGTACTTTGACCGGGCCATCGCCAGCGACCCGAGCTATGCCTTGGCTTACGCCGGGCTGGCGGATGCGTATACCACGGCTTCCGACTGGGTGCTTTCGCCACGGGAAGCGCTGCCCAAGGCGGAGGCGGCGGCGCGCCAGGCGCTGGGGTTTGACGAGGGTCTGGCTGAGGCGCACGGCGCGCTGGCGCACGCCCAGATGCACGAGTGGAAGATGGCGGACGCCGGCAAGGAATTCGCCCGCGCCCTGGCTTTGAATCCCAATCTCACCTCGACCTACTTTGCCTATGCGGAATATCTGTCGGCGTTGG
>Ga0187871_10002459_pt1 | contig 15084 bp, 14 predicted proteins | sample June2016WEW_16_1_FD_132988 | JGI IMG/M metagenome (GOLD analysis project Ga0187871, IMG submission 132988) | Peatland microbial communities from SPRUCE experiment site at the Marcell Experimental Forest, Minnesota, USA - June2016WEW_16_10 | ecosystem: Environmental > Terrestrial > Soil >... | reverse complement strand
GTTGATTTGTGAGGCGCGCATTTTCAGCAAATGAATCAGCTTGTGATCGAGGCCGCAAGTGGCGATGTACTTCTCCAGCGCGTACAGCGATTTTTGTGCTTCCTGGGCGTGCTTCGAGAGGTCGATTCTTTGCTCCATTGTTTTCTTCTCCCTTCGGAAAAATAAACCAGCGAGAGTCGCTGCACCACGGAGTGACGGCTGAAAGATCCTGCGGTTATCGGCGGCTCTCCATTCCGGTCGTGATCTGACTCTTTTAGAATGGATGTGGAAGAGCGCCGCCCGGTTATCTGAAATCCTTGCAAGTTAACGATGAATTTTTTGCGGCGACTAGCGCCGGGAACGGTCCTTGCGGACCGCCTCGTCGATCAACGCATCAAGCTCGCTGCGTGTAAGACGCACGCGGTCGCCCGCGCTTTCCCCACCATCGCATGTGACCGGCAGGTCTGCGCCTCCGCCCGGCGGCGGCACCACGAAATAGCGCGTCCTTGCAGCAATCAACTTCGCCACTTCCCGGCTCGACAGCAGCGTGGGCGTACCCGCCATTTCAGCCGCCAGCGTAATTTTCGCGAAGTGCTCGATCGTCTCCATGCGAAAGAACGCCGTGAGCAAATCCGGCCCGCATGTGACCGCCCCATGATTAGCCAGCAATAGCGCGTCATAGTGAGGCACGTACGGCTCGATTGCCGCACTCAGCTCCGGCGTCCCTGGAGTTCCGTACTTCACCAGTGGAATCTGGCCCAGCCCGACGATCACTTCGGGGAGCAGCGCCTGGTCGAGGGCCCGGCCCGCCACGGCAAAACCGGTCGCGGTCTGCGGATGCGCATGGCAAATCGCTTGCACATCGGGCCGCATGCGGTAAAAGAGAAGGTGCATCGCCAGCTCGGAAGAAGCTTTGCGGGCTCCCGCAACATGCCGTCCTTCGAGGTCGATGATGACCAGGTCATCCGGCGTGAGCATTCCTTTGTTCATGCACGTCGGAGTGGTCAGGACGCGTTCCTCGTCCAGCCGCACGGAAAGGTTACCTTCGCACGCCACGATATACCCGCGCTCGTACATCCAGCGCCCCGCGACGCAGATGTCCGCTCGGTGTTGCGGTTCGCTCTTCGCGGAACCGGGTAAGAGGTAATCTGTGGACATGGTACGACTCCTCACTGGCGCCGAATTATCATCGGAACCGTCCGGAGACACAAGCGCTTATTGTGATTCGCGCGGCGGGAACGCGTCCTGCAACTTCACCGGGGACTAGGCGTAAATTCCGCGCAATTTCAGCGCGCTCGCAACCCGGTCAATGGCCAACATATAGGCCGCGATGCGGTTATTTACCTTGTGAAGCTCGGCGTAGCGTACCACTTGATCGAAGGCATTTTCCATCACATCCAGCAGGCGCTCGTTCACTTCGCGTTCGCGCCAGAAAAAGCCCTGGCGATCCTGCACCCACTCAAAGTAGCTAACGGTTACGCCGCCCGCATTACCCAGAATGTCCGGCACCGTGAATATTCCTTTACGGTCGATAATCGCGTCGGCCTGCCACGTCGTGGGACCGTTCGCGCCTTCACACAAAATGCGCGCCTGCACTCGGTCCGCATTCTTTTCCGTGATTTGATTTTCGATCGCCGCGGGAATGGCGATCTCGCAAGGCTGGAAAAGCACGTCTCGCGCGGTCATCTTTGCGCCGCCTCCGGCAAAATCCTGCAACGGCTTCTTTTGCGTGTATACCCAGTCGATGACCTTCGCGACGTCGAATCCTTTTTCGTTGTATAGGCCGCCGCCGATGTCTGCGAGGCCTACAATCTTGTAGCCGACCTTCTGCATCAGCAATGCCGCCAAAGAGCCCACATTGCCAAACCCCTGGATCACGACGCGGCAGCCTTCCCGCTTGATTCCGAGCTTCGTGGTCGCTTTGTCGCAGCAAATCATGACCCCGCGACCGGTGGCTTCCCGCCGGCCCGCCGATCCGCCCAGCTCAATGGGTTTGCCGGTTACCACCGCGGTAGTCGCCTGTCCCACGTGCATCGCGTAGGTGTCCATGACCCAAGCCATGGTCTGCTCGTTCGTGCCCACGTCCGGCGCCGGAATGTCGCGCTCCGGACCAATCCAGTTCGCAAGTTCCGCTGTGTAACGCCTCGTCAGCCGCTCGAGTTCTCCCCGGGTCATCTTGCGCGGATCGCAAATAATGCCACCCTTCGCCCCTCCAAACGGAATATTCACCACCGCGCACTTCCAGGTCATCCAGGTAGCCAGCGCGCGCACTTCATCCAGCGACACATCCGGCGCAAACCGGATCCCGCCTTTGCCCGGACCGCGCACCGTCGAATGCAGCACGCGATACCCGGTGAACACTTCCAGCTGTCCGTTATCCATTCCGATCGGAATATACAAGGTCACTTCCTTGCTCGGGTATTTCAGATAGCGGTAGACGCCCTGCTCGAGCCCCAGTTTCTGTGCCGCCACTTCAAAACGCGCTTCGGCGTTCTGGTAGACATTCATCTCTTCGGGTACTGGGGCTTGCGGCATGCAGACATCTCCTCTGACGGGACAAGCCGTCGTTTCGCGGTTCGGCCTGCAATCGACACGCAGGCGGGATTTTGAAGGGCTAAAGAACGGTCTGTTTCGCGGGCTACCCTCCCGCAAGACCTGCACTTAGCCGGGCCGCCAGTATACGAACCTGCGTTTCGGCTCGCAAGCCGCTCCGCTGTCCAAGTGCGCCCTAGTTAACGGCAGACGTCCGAGGTTAGATGTTCGGAATGAGAAGGGCGGGTTGCGATCGCGTGACTGGGCGTTGGAATACGTGTGATGATGGCGCTTATGGAAGCACGCACGAAACCAAGCGGATTCGCGGGCCTGCGCGTGCTGTCCTTGGAAAGCCGGCGCGCGGCGGAAATGGCCAAGCTGATCGAAACCTACGGCGGCAAAGCAACGGTGGCCCCTTCGATGCGCGAAATTCCGCTGGAATCAAACAAGGAAGCGCAGGCGTTCACGCGCGAACTGCTTGCGGGCGGCTTCGACATGGTGATTCTTCTGACCGGGGTCGGCACACGCGCATTGGCACGGGTCGCCGAAACCGTGTGCACGCGCGAGGAATTCCTCGCGGCGCTTCAGCGCGTTCCCCTCGTGGCTCGCGGGCCCAAGCCTGTCGCGGCGCTGAAGGAATTTGGCGTGCCGGTGACGCTCGCCGTGCCTGAGCCTAACACCTGGCGCGAGTTGCTCGCGGCACTCGACGCGAAGCGCGACTCTCTCCCGCTACGCAGCAAACGCGTCGCCGTGCAGGAGTATGGTGCTCCAAACTCGGAACTTCTGGCCGGGCTTGCCGAGCGCGGCGCACAAGTCACGCAAGTCCCGGTTTACGAGTGGGCGCTCCCGGAAGATACCCGGCCGCTGCGCAATGCGGTCGCGGCCATCGCAAGTGGCGAAGTGGACGTGGCGTTGTTCACCACTTCGATTCAGGTCGTTCATCTGCTGAAGATCGCGGCGGCGATGAAACTCCAAGAGTCGGTCGGGAAGGCCTTCGCGCGAATTGTGGTCGGATCGATCGGTCCGGTGACTTCGGAGGAGTTGCGCGCTCACGGGATTTCCGCCGACTTCGAGCCTTCGCATCCCAAGATGGGGTTTCTCGTGAATGAAGTCGCGCAGCGCAGTGCGGAACTTCTCGCGCGGAAGCGCCAATCCGAATCCTAGAATGAAGCGGACAGAAATCCCTTTACTCGAATCTACTGCAGGCGGAACTGCACGGTGACCGTCAAATGCATCGGCACCGCCTTGCCATCCAGCATAGCGGGCTGATACTTCCACTGGTGAACGGCGTCCATGGCCGCTTGGTGCAACAGCACCGGCCCGGAAACAACTTTCATCGAGGAAACTCTGCCTGTCGCATCGATCAGGGCGTCCAGACGCACGGCGCCCTCGATACGTTGAGTTTTCGCAAGCGGAGGATAGGTGGGCGGAGCGGAGGCAAGCAAACGCGCCGGTTGCACGTCACCCCCGATGGGAAGTGGAGCGGCCGGAGCAATCGGCTGCTTTGGATTTCCTGCCACCAGCGATCCGCCAATACCATCGCCCGTCGGCGCTACTTGGTTTCCGTTCAGCGAAAGGGCTGCGTCGTTATCGCCAGACCCTGGAGCGACCGCATTGCGATTGGCGTTTGGTCCAGCGAGGTGTACCGGGCCCAAGGCTGGCTTTTTCGCCGGCAGAGGCTGTGGTTCGGCTAACTTTTTATAGGCGGACAATTCAGCAGCCGCATATTTGTCGGGCGCGATCTTGGTGACCTCGGCCGCGGGAGTAATCGATTGCGAGTTCCCCTGTGAAGACGAACTCTGCGGCTGCGCCACTGGCTGCGAATTGATATTCGACCGATTCGGTGAAGGATCCGACGTACTATGTGCGGCCTTCTCTGAACCTCGTGCAGTGGGTTGTGCCACACTCGGTGCAACCGCCGCGGGCGCGGTCGTTGCCGCTACCGCGGGGGCTTGCTGTGCCGGAGCGGACGACTGGCGCACATACCACGTACCCCCCGCTGCCGCTACTAGAAGACCCGCAGCAATCGCTCCGATTAACAGACCCTTATTATTGCCTTTCGAAGCATCCTGCAACTGCACCGGCACTTCTTCCACCAAATGGCTGCCGTGCGAAATTTCCGCGGAGGCTGGCGTCTCTTCCACCGGCGTTATGGGCGGTGCCGAAACGTCCTGCACTTCGAACTCGATGACCTTGTTGGCGTGAACTGCTTCTTCCTTGGCGATTGCCTCGTTTTGCGCCTGTGTGGCCGCGTTACGCGCCAGGGGCTCAAGCCACGACGGAATCTTGACCACTTCATCGTCCAGAGAAGAATGCGGCTGAACGGGTGCGGTCCTCGGAGGTGGAGCTACTTTCGAGGCCGGACTTTGCGGCTTCGCGATCTCCACAACCTTAGCTGACAATTCGGCGATCGGCGGTTTGTTCGCGGGTGGCAGCACCGGCGCTGCATGTACGGGCGTCGCGGGTACCTCGGCGGCGAATAACATCGACGCGAGTTGCTCTTGCAAGCGTTCCGACTCGCGCCGGAGCGCGTCCGACGAACTTTGCGTGGCGACCGGTGTTTGCGATGCCTTGGGCGCAACCGGTGCCGGAGGCCTGCTCTCCGAAGGCCGTGCGGTTGACGTGAGGCCGCTGCCGAATCCATCGGTGAGTCCGGGCGCTTTCGGCAAAGTCGCATTCGGTATGGCGCTGACTGGCGCAATACTAGGCTGGTGCGACACGGGCTTTGGCAAAGTCGTGACCGGCTTGGGCTCTGCGGCGCGCGGCAAATTCAAAGCCGGATTCGGCGCTATGTTCAGCGCGCTGGTGGTAATCGTTGCCGTCGGCGCGGGCATTGGTGGCACCGGCGCCACTTTGGGTTCCACCCGCTGCGGAACGCTGTTCGCGGCAGGCGCTTCAATCTTCGGTGCAACGGAGGCCGGCGGCGCGGGCTTCGTGGGTGCAGCGGGAGCAGATGCGCTCGGCTGTGCAGCACGCTCGCCGGGAAATCTCATGCCCCAAAATCCTGGAATCGCTTCGGTGAATTCCAGTTCGACGTAGCCGCTCACATTCCGGTAATTCTTCGACTTCACGACCTGGCACACCACTTCTTTTTTCGTTTTCTCGTTGGTCAGGAACAATAACTGTCCCGCGGCCACCGAGGACGCCAGGCGAATCACCGCGCCGTTGCCGAACACCAGTACCGTCTGGGTTGTTTCAGAAAAGGGTTCGCGCTTGTCGCTGCCTTCTACCGTTCGCGCGCCATTCACGGTCACCGGAACTTCCAGCGGCACGGGTTGCGGCTTTCCGGCATTCTCATCCTGCGTTCCAACCGACGCGGGACGCACACCGGGCGTTGTGGAACTGGGATTGGTCACATCAAGATCTTTCGCGGTTGGCGACATTGGCGGACTCACTTGTTTGGCCAGAGTTTTTGTTACCAAGCTGATTCAAGACTCGCGAACGCAACGATAGTGAGTTCGCGGCGCTACTGAGCCATCGTACGAGCGTACCGCCGCGAAAATATACTGGCCTTCCGTACAGGTGTTCGAGCCTTGTAACTTGAATTTTACGAACGCGAGAGTGGAGGCTTGAATTGTTCGTCGATTTCAACCTGGTAGCCGGTGACGAGCTTGTTGGTTTCGTTTGCCATGCCGATCACGGCCTGTAGTTCGTGAAACATCGCCTCGGTCATGCCCTTGTTGCGCGCGGAGGCCGTGTGCGACGCGATGCAGTAGTGGCAACTGTTGGTGACGCTCACGGCAACGTAGAGCAATTCCTTCGTGAGCGGATCGAGCGCACCGGGCGCCATGATCTGCTTGATGTCTTCCCACGTGCGCTTCAGTGTGGCGGGATCATGCGCAATCGCTTTCCAGAAATTGTTGATCCAGTCGGTCTTCCGTGTGGCCATGATGTCGTCGTAAATCGCGCGCACTTCCGGGCTCGCGTCGTGGTATTCGATCAAGGGGAATGTCGCCATGTTTTCTCCAGGACAGCTGCTGGGGTAAGAACGTTTTAGACGTTAGCAGGAACCGGCGGCGGCGCGCAAAGACCCGCGATCGGGGCCGTCGTGTCTTGCCGGTTATGAGAGGGGAGAGGGAAAAACCAAGAAAACCAAACTAGCAGGAGCGCATCGAAGCCGCCAACTCCAAGTTCGACCGCAGGCGGCACTCAATCTGTACCGCGGCGTATCGCGCGCAGACCGTCAATTCCTGCTCGCACCAAGCAGCCAATGCTGGCATACGCTTGCCGGCCAGGGCAGACATGCCATCCACGATACGATAGTAAAGGCGAACCGCGCCGAGCCCGCTGCTGCGTGGGGCCAAGTCCAGCGTCAAACCATGCAGCCCGGCAAGAGTCTGGAAGTCGCGGGCTGTCACGCGGCCATTCTCGATGCTGGCAGCCGCAAGTACGTTCTCGGAAACGGGTTGGCCCGCCACAGCCGTCAGGACCGCTCGCCAGTAGTAGAGGGCGAACTGTGACAGCGCTACGATGGAGATCGCGAATAGCATAGCGGAGAACATTACGCCTCTTTCTAGCCCCAATTCTGTCAGTGCCTCCTGCTCGCACCAATAGTTCCCCGGTACCAGCTGGATAGGACCCGGAGCAGGGACTTATCTGGGCGTTTCGCGCCACCTTCTCCTCTCGGGCCGAAACCCATTTCTAAGCTTGCGCACGAGCTCAGATGGCCCTACCCTCCGTTCCGTTGATTCCAACCCAGGAGGTTCCCATGCAGCGGGTTCCTGCTATTCGATTGATTTCATTGAGTTTAGGTGCGCTCGTCCTCGCGGCAGGAATCAGCTTCCAGGTACTGGCCGCCGCTGACAGTCACGACCTGGACCGTTCCGCCATCCTGGAAGTGCTTAAGAATCAGCAATCTAGCTGGAACAAAGGGGACGTAGATGCCTTCCTCGATGGCTATTGGCATTCCCCGGAGCTCACTTTTTCAGGAACGAGTGGCATCGCCCGAGGATGGGACGCCGTCAGGGCGCGGTACAAGAAAAGCTATGCCGATCGCGAGACCATGGGTCACTTGGAATTCTCCGACCTCGAATTCCGGTTTCTCGGGACGGACGCGGCTCTCGTCCTCGGGCATTGGCATTTGACTCGGACCAAAGGCGACATCGGTGGTGTCTTCTCGCTCGTCTGGCAGCGCTTTCCGGAGGGCTGGCGGATTATCCACGATCACACCAGTGCCGTTGAGCCTCCGAAATGAGGCGTCGATGATTGGAAGCATGCATAGCAGAGGTGCGAGCTTCGCGCGTTCTTTAAGCCGATAGAGCGGAAGCACTCGGCACCGCCTGTTCGCCGAGAATTCGCTCCCGCGCAGCCTTCTTGGAAATGACCAGTTGCGCCGCGCCAATGTAGTGCTCGCGGAATGCCCCTTCGCACCAGCCGAGATAAAAATCCCACATGCGCTGGAATCGCTCGTCGAACCCCAGGCGGCGCACGTCCGCGATCCGGCAAAAGAAGCGCTCGCGCCAAAGGGCCAGCGTCTTTGCGTAGTGCGTGCTGATACTTTCGGTATTGGTCAAGTTCAGCTGTCCACTGCGCACCAGCGAGCGCCCGATTTCAACCACCGACGCTAACTCGCCCCCAGGAAAGATGTAGGTTTGAATCCAGTCCACGCGCTTGCGATATTCGGCGATTTCCTGCTCTCGCAGCGTAATGGTCTGCAGGAACATCGAGCCTTCCGGCGTCAGCAGCCGGTCACACATGCCGAAAAATTCGTCGTAGTGATCGAAGCCTACGGCTTCAAACATTTCGATGCTGGCGATTTTGTCGTACTGCCCTTGCACGCGGCGGTAATCCTCCAACACGATGCGCGCCGATCCGCTTCCCAGGTCGACGCCCTCGACGCGCTGCGTTGCATACTCGTATTGCGCGGGACTGATGGTCACCCCCGTTACGTGCGCGCCATAATTCCGCGCTGCATGAATCGCGAATGAGCCCCAGCCGCATCCGATTTCCAGCACGCGATCGCCTGGACGGATATGGAGCTTGCGGCAAGCAAGGTCGAGTTTCTCCAATTGAGCGGCTTCCAGGGAATCCTGCTTGTGGCGAAAATACGCGCACGAATACACCATCTCCGAATCCAGGAACAACCGGTAAAACTCATTGCCCAGATCGTAGTGCGCGCGAATGTTCTTGCGGCTGCCTTTGATTGTATTTCCGCGCAGCCGGTGATGCAGCCGCGAGGCCATCGCGCGAATACCAGAGAAAACTTTGTGCTGCGCGTCGAGCAGGCGCAGGTTGCGCACCGCCACGCGCACCAGTGCCACGAGGTCCGGCGTCGTCCAGTCGCCGTCCATATACGATTCGCCCATGCCGATATCCGCGCCCGTCAGGGCCCGCATGAAAAATCGTTCGTCGTGGATGACCGCCATCGCCCGAAGTTCCGCGTCCGCCTCACCAAAGGTGTAGGTTTCGTCCGGGCAGACAATCTCCAGAAAGCCGCCGCTTAAATTTTGCAGCGAACGAAAGAACAGCTTTTTTGCGCGAGCTTGCAACCAGGGATTCATGCCGCCAAACGTCCTTTCTGCTCCGCGGACTGCAGCCTCTTCCTCATAGCGCGAGAGACATAGTTCACTTTCGACGTGCTGTCCCGAATGGCCTCAGCACCATTCCTTCCATTGGATGCATTGAACCTTGCAATGTGCGTCTGCCGATCTGTCATTCCCTTCTCTCATCAGTTGGCCCAATGCCTGCGCCTTTCCAAGACATCCTCCGAGCGATGCCGTACTAGGACGCTAGGGACCGACGCACTCTTTGCACAACAGGGTGTGCGACCAACGCCTGAGGCCGTTCATCGAAACCAATAGCTCCCATGTCCGCACGAGCCCTATTACTTACCTCCCTCACTTCCTTAGGTTTATGCGATGATTCACCCTCATATGGGTGACACCGTTCGATCGCGGTGGACCATCACCTGGCATGCCGCCGCTGCGTGGCGTCTGATCGCACCGCTGTGGGTTGCAGCGCTTTATCCGAACCTGCCGTCGGCACTGCCGCGCCCCGCGGGCCGAAAAATCGCGCGCGTTCCCGAGGCCACCTGATGTTGCCACAAGCAGCACATTTGGCGTTGACGGGCGCCGCCATCATCGCGGGGATGATGCTGGCGCTGTGGATTCTCCATCTACTGATTCGCAACGCCGCCATTGTCGACGTGGGATGGGCCGCCGGCTTGGGAATTCTCGCCCTGTACTATGCCGTGGCTGCGCCGGGATATCCCGCTCGCAAATGGGCCATTGCCTCGATGGCGGGCTTTTGGGGATTGCGGCTCGCTACCTACCTTCTTTTTGCCCGAGTGGTTGGTAAGCCTGAAGAAGGGCGCTACGTCCAACTGCGCAAGGAATGGAAGAACCATCTCGCGCTACGCTTCTTGTTTTTCTTCGAGTTTCAGGCGCTGCTGGTTGTCGTCCTCTCCATCCCTTTTTTGATCGCGTGCTTGAACCCGCGTGCGCCACTCGGAGTTTTAGAAAAAATCGGCGCTGGAATCTGGCTCATCGGTATCATCGGTGAAGCGATCGCCGATCAGCAACTCAGCGCCTTCAAGAAGAACCCCCAAAACGAGGGCAAGACGTGCCGCGAGGGTCTGTGGAAATACTCGCGCCATCCGAACTACTTTTCTGAGTGGCTAATGTGGGTCGGTTACGCCGTTTTTGCGCTCCCGTCGCCGTACGGCTACCTGAGCGTGATTTCCCCTGCGCTGATTCTTTATTTCTTGCTGGGCATAACCGGCATTAAGGCCACTGAAGCGCAAGCGCTGCGCACCCGCGGCAACGAATATCGAGCTTATCAGCGCACCACAAGCACGTTCGTCCCCTGGTTCCCCAAAAAAGAACAGGCCTGACGCGAATTCGCCTGCGGGACGGTCTCGTAGTTCAAGATTTGTGCCGAAAAAGGGCGCGTCAATGCTGCACCCCCACAATTGTTGCCTAGTTTAATCTGGGAGGGGCACAGCACCGCTGTGCCCGTCCACGACTGCTACAAAATATCCAGAATTTCCTCGTACCGTTTGAACGGCGGAATAAGGTACGCACCGGCCAGTTCGGTGCGCGACCACGCCAGCATTTCGCGAGCAACCTCAAACCCACGTTCGCGCGCCGCGGGTCCAGCAGCTTCCATCGATTTCAGCACCGGCTCGGGAATGACGATGCCAGGCACTTCGTTATTCAAACGCAGCGCCTGCTTGTAACTATTGAGCGGCCAGATGCCGATCAGCACGGGAATTACCGGCTTGGCGCCCAGCTTTTTCACAAACGCGTACCAGTGTTCGGGATCGAAAATCGGCTGGGTCATCGCATAGTGCGCGCCGGCTTCGATTTTGGCGTGGAAGCGCTCGATCTCGGCGTCGATATCGTCGGCGACGGGATTCACCGCGACGCCGATAGCGAAGTTTGTGGCGCCGCCCAGCGTTTTGCCGGCCCAGTCCGTGCCCTGATTTAGGCGATGGAGAATTTTCACCAAGCCCACGGAGTCCACTTCGTACACGCCGCTGGCTTCGGGATAGTCTCCGACCGACGGAGGATCGCCCGTGATCGCGAGAACGTTGCGTACGCCGCCGACGGTCCACGCGCCCAGCAGCATCGCTTGCAGGCCGATGATGTTGTAGTCGCGGGTGGTGAGGTGCGGCACGGTCTCGATTCCGCGGGCTTCCAGCGCTCCGGCGGTCATCAGCGCATCCATGCCGACGCGCGCCATCGCCCCGCTGTTGATGTCGATGGCATCCACTTTTCCCGACGCCATGATCTTGTCGACCTGCTCGAAAATGCGATCGAGCGAAAGGCCCTTCGGCGGATCGATTTCCACGCACACGGTGAATTCTTTGGTCTGGAGCTTTTTCCAGAACTTGCTCTCCGGCTCGCGCTCGATTACTGGCGCGGCCTTTGCGGCGACCGCGGCCGAAGGCGCGCCCCCAGCGTGCATCACCGGATGCAGAGACTTGACGGCATCGACCATGGCGCGGATGTGCGCCGGCGTGGTGCCGCAGCAACCGCCGAGAATGCGTACGCCGAGCGCGGCGGCTTCGCGCGCAAACAGCGCGAAATATTCCGGCGATGACTTCGGATACACGATGCGGTCGCCTTCGCGCTTGGGAAAGCCCGCGTTCGGCATTCCACTGACGCGAACATCGTCCACAGCCGCGAGTTCACCCAGAATCGGCAGCAGCGCTTGCGGACCCAGTGTGCAATTCGCCCCGATGACCTGAACGTTTTTTCCCTTGAGTTGCGCGGCGGCGGCGGTCGGGCGTAAATCGCCGTAGGCCATGCCGTCTTCCGAATAGGTAAGCTGCGCGATGATCGGAAGTCCCGAGAATGACCGGATCGCATCGATGGCCAGCAGCAGCTCCTCGATGTAGGTGAACGTTTCCAGAATGAAGAGATCGACGCCGCGTTCTTCAAGCGCGAGAGCTTGCTCGTGAAAAATATTCTCGATTTCCTCGGGTTCGGGGTGCCGCGCCTGCACGCCGATGCCTAGCGGACCGATCGACCCCGCGATCAGCACTTCGCGCGCAGCCGATTCCCGGGCTTCGCGCGCGATTTTTACGCCGCGGCTATTGAGTTTCTGCACTTCATCGCCCAGGCCGAGCGGCTCCAGCTTGAAGCGATTCGCACCGAAAGTATTCGTCTCGATGATTTGCGCGCCGGCCTCAATGTACGCCTGGTGCACGCGGAAAACGGCTTCGGGCTCGATGGAATTCATTTCGTCGAAGCAGCGGTGCGAACCCACGGCGTCGTGCAGGAACGAGCCCATTGCGCCATCGGCGATCAGGATTGAATTTTTCAGACGCTCGTTAAAGTCGTGGATCTTCATCGCACCCCAAGTTTATGTTGGAACGTTTTTCCAATCACTAGCAGATGGTAATTTTGCCCGGCGTTATGTCTGCCAATTTGTAACCGGGCCAGTCCAGCAGGCAGGACCAAGCCGCACAAAGGACCGCATGAAACCACAAGCGCGAGGCCGGATATTCCTTACGCTCCGAGAAGACAAATAGAACGAATGCCCAAACAAAAACTCGAATCACCGCCAAACCCGCGTAAAGCACGTATCCCGAACGGAGCCGAGATCCGGGCCATTCCGCGAGCCCCACCAGCCACATCCACGACAACGTCATCGGCGGGCCCAAAATTACGCCGAGGATGGTTCTGACAGCAGCGATTTTCCAGGCAGGACTACGGATCGCGGCAACGTATGTGTTGAGAACTTTGCCTGCGAGGAAATACCCACCGAATTTGACGCCAACGAAAACCGCTATTCCCGCAGCCCCAGGCAGGCCACCTGCCATCTGATTCTCCTAGCGCTTTTGTTCCATGAGGCTAGCGACGGTGCTCATGAGGTCGTACTTGGTGAGAATCTCGAAACGCGAGTCGCCCATTTCGACGAAGACGGCGGGATTCTCGTGGCTCAAAATGTGGGTCACGCGCTCCACCGGGGCGCTCTTCGGGACCTGTGGGAGCGGCTTGCTCATCATTTCGCGCACCACCAGCTTGCGAAGATCTTTGCCTTGCAGCGCGAGATTCAAAATTTGATCCTCGTAGATAGTGCCGATGGGCAGATTTTCCTCGAACACCGGGATCTGCGAGATGTCCTGCTCCTGCATGGTTTTCAGCGCGTGGAACACCGTCTGGTACGGGCGCGCGATCACCAGTTCGCGGACTTTTCCGGAGTGTTGTTTTTTCGCGCTGACCACTTCCCCAGCGGTGATTTTGACGGCGGCATCCACGTAGCCGCGTTCGCGCATCCACTCGTCGTTGTAAACCTTGCTGAGGTAGCGCATGCCGGTGTCGGGAAGGAACGCCACGATGAATGCTTCCGGGCCGAGCTCTTTTGCCAGGCGTAGCGTTCCTGAAATGCACCCACCGCCGGAGCCTCCGGTGAACAGGCCTTCCATTTTTACCAGGCGGCGCGCGATGATGAAGCACTCGTCGTCGTTGACCTGCAGCACGTCGTCCAGAATTTTTAAATTCATCGTAGTTGGGAAAAAATCCTCGCCGATGCCTTCGACCACGTAGGTCTTGGCTTTCACTTTTTCCCCGCGCTTCACAAAATCGTAGTAGAGCGAGCCGATAGGATCGACGCCGATAATCTGGACCTTGGGATTTTTTTCCTTTAGATATTTGCCGACCCCGCTGATGGTGCCGCCGGTGCCCATACCGCATACGAAGTGGGTGATCTTGCCTTCGGAGTCGTCCCAAATTTCCGGGCCGGTGGTGAGGTAATGGGCCTCGGGATTCATCGGGTTGTCATATTGATTCGGATAGTAGGAATTGGGAATTTCGCGGGCGAGCTTTTGCGCCACGGAGTAGTAGCTGCGAGGGTCTTCCGGTTCGACCGCCGTCGGGCAGACGATGACTTCCGCGCCCAGCGCTTTCAGGAGATCGACTTTTTCTTTGGATTGCTTGTCGGTGATGGTGAAAACCATTTTATAGCCGCGAACGGCCGCGACCAGGGCGAGTCCCATGCCGGTATTTCCGGAAGTGCCCTCGATGATCGTGCCGCCAGGTTTGAGCAAACCCCTTTTCTCGGCATCGTCGATCATGGTGACGCCGATGCGATCCTTCACCGAGCCACCAGGATTGATATAGTCGGCTTTCACGTAGATCTGCGGCTTAAGCCCTTGGTTGATGCGGTTCAACCGCACTAGCGGCGTCCGTCCGATGGCGTCGAGGATGTTGTTACATTTCATGAGATCGTCAAGCTCTTGCAGACGAATTTTTCATTCGCTCTACGTACAATAGTCCAGTCTACCATGTGAGTCGCTTTCTGCCTGACTTGCGGGCGCCGAAGAGCAAACACGCTGATACTGGAGCGCAAATGAATCTTAACGAACCAATCGGCGCAGCACTGTTGTTCGTCGGCGTGTGGATCTTTGTTTGTTACCTAACTGGCGTGCTGGGTGGCTGGCACGACCTCGCTCGCACTTATCGGCATCCGGAGACGTTCGACGGCAAGCAGTGGAGATTTCAAAGCGGGCAGATGCGTCTTCTCCTCGGAATGAACAACGCGCTGACCGTCGGCGTGAACTCCCACGGCCTCTATCTCGCGGTCTTTGTGCCGTTCCGCGTTGGGTATCCGCCATTGCTGGTGCCTTGGGGCGATCTCTCTGTGTGCACAGGCAAGTTTCTGTTTTGGAAGTACTTCGAGTTTCGCTTCCGGCAAGCGCCTCATGTGTATCTGCGTCTGTCTGCATCGTTAGTCGACAAGATGCGCGTAGCAGTCGGAAATGCGTGGCCGATCGATCGAAGTGCCATCGCGCCTTTCTGAAGCTGCTGATCCCGCTAGCGGTTCGACATCGGGACGCTACGTGGACATGGCATACTTTTTCTGAGGGAGACAGATCATGGATCGTCAGAACATTTCGAGCGGTACCCAGTGGGAACCCATCGTCGGATATTCGCGCGCCGTGCGCATCGGAAACGTGGTCACGGTATCGGGAACCACCGCCACCGGGCCGGACGGGAAGATTATCGGCGTGGGCGACGTGCACGCCCAGACGGTGCAGACCATCAAAAATATCGAGGCGGCGCTGGTGAAGGCTGGCGCGGGGTTGCAGGATGTCGTTCGCACGCGGATTTTTGTGACCAATATCGC